>JAABUL010000226.1_pt1 | contig 119408 bp, 224 predicted proteins | sample 5559151 | NCBI WGS metagenome assembly JAABUL01 (sample SAMN10711876, study PRJNA513368) | rock metagenome | isolation source: Antarctica rocks | place: Antarctica: Victoria Land, Pudding Butte sud | reverse complement strand
TGTGCACTGGCCCTGCTGGGCCGCGGTCTCTTGCTGGGCACGACCGTCTGCATCCGAGATCAGGCCTTTGGCTGCGAGCTGATAGCTGCCGTACTGCCTGCACGAATGTGAAGGCGCACACTCGGAAGCTTCTGTAGCAATGCAGTGCTGAGAACTGAAGTGTATGCGGAGAAAAGAGCGATGGCGACTTGCCAGCCCCTTACCCATATAGAGTAAGGGCAGCCAAGCCCTGCCTCGCACTCTTACCCATATAGGGTAAGAATTGTGCCTCGCCCTTACCGTATATGGGAAAGACCTCCTCGTGCCTGAGCTCGAGCTGCATGCGAAATGGAACGGGAAAAACATGGATTTGGAAGGTCACTTGGAGATGAAACCTTTACTTCCACACTCTCCCACAATCTTGCAAACCTAGACCGATGCACATGTGGCAGTGGCGGTGTCATTGCATCAGCGCTCACACTGGAGCGTTGGTATCCTGGACCTCGGCACAAATCTCAGGCGCGCCACATTGGGTGCCGCACGACCCGCAGTCCACAACTGGCACCACCACAACTATATGTCATCGCTTGCGGCGTGCGGCCTTCGGTGCCGCCGCCTTGGACTTGCCGCCACCGGGCTTCGCCACACCGCCGCTTCGCGGCGCCGTCGCCGCCTTTGGCTTGGCGCGGCTCTTCTCCCGCGACCGGTCCCGCGGCTTGCCGCCGCGGGGGCCGACGGCGGCAGGTGCCGACGCGCCCACGCCGCCGCCACCGTCCGCCCCGCCTGCGTTGGCGGCGCCGGCGGCTCCTTCGTGACCTGCTGCAGCACGGCGCGCAGCCGCTGTCCTGGGGGTGGCCGGCGGCGTGGCGGCGCTCGCGCTGCCGGCGCCCGCCCTCGGCGTGGCGGATGCGCCGCGGCTGCGCGGCTGCTTCGCCGCGGCCGGAGCCGCAAGCGGCGCCTCCAAGCTCCCGGCCGCCGCCGCAGCTGCGCCTTCTGGACCATGGTGGCCAGAAAGGGAGCTCGCGCGGAGCGCCGGCCCCACGTAGGGGGAGGCCTGCGCCGCTCCGGGGAGGGCGTCGGGGGCGGCGCCGGCGTGCGCCCAATCCAGCGCCCCGTCATCCTGCGGCAGCAGCACCCTCTCTGCCATATTTCGTTGGTGCTGCCTTTTGGCATATTGCTTTGGTGCTGCCTTCGAAGCACATTTGCGAATCTGGATGACACTAGCTCGTCCCGCCTCTCTCCTACAGTTGCTTGAACCCAGACGCTATTTTCCAGGAGACCGTGAACAAGGAGGCGCACCTGCAGCGATGCCAGCTCGCGCGGCGCCTGCCGCTTGCTGCGCTTGCCGGTGCCGGAGCGCGACTTGCCGCCGCCGCTGCGGTCCCGCTTCCGCTTGGCGCTCGCCGCCGGCGCCACACCTGGCGGCGGAACGCCGTCGGGCTGCTCTGCTACTGAGCGACCTGCTCCTGCCGCGGCTGCTGCGGCTGCCGCCTCTGGTGCTGCCGCCGGCGCCGCCGTAGCGCCCGCCGCTGTACTGTTAGGGGCTGCCGCCGCGCCGTCCGGCGCGGGCTCTGCTGCTGCATCTGCTGGCGGCTCTGAGGCAGCGCCGATGTCAAGTCCCAGCGCCACTGCCGCTGCCAGCGGGTCGGCCAGGTAGGACTGCAAAGCGCACACGTATCGGCTGGCATCCCGTCTCAAGACGTGCTTGCAAACACAGGGCAGCATATGGAGCCGTCAGAAAGGCAACAGCGGCATTGATGCAGAAACGACACGAGAAGAATGGATCGAGGGTGCGGGGCCGGACCTGCGTGAGCTGGAACTGCACGTTGGCAAGGTTGCGCTTGAGCTTCTCGCGCTTGCGTACCCGGTCCAGCATCAGCCGCACCTGCAGGGGCGCAAAGCTGGCGTCAACACATCGTTGATGATCGGATACATGGCACAGTACATGTTTGTCGCTGATGGTGCTGTTTCCCGAATGGCTCTGCACTCGCGATCCGTTCTGCCAGAAATGCCGCGCCCGCCATGCCAGTCATGCAACAAGGGGCACGGTCCACACTATTCCCAATGCAGTGGAGCTCCTATCAATTTGGGCAGGACACGAAAGAACAAAGTTCTTTAAAAGACAAAGTTCTTTCGAACACATGTACCTCCTCCAGCTCCAGGCGCGCCAGGTGGACGGCCTCCCACTCGCGCTCGCGCGCCGCCAGCGCCGCGGCGCCCTTCGCCCGCCGCTCCGCCGCCGCGCCGGTGGCCGCCGGCCGCCGCTTGGCGACGTCGCCGCCGCCCGGCAGCGCCGCCTGCACGGCGAAGTCGGAGTAGCCCAGCGATGCCAGCAGCGCCTGCGGTGCGAAATCATCACAAACTCAGGAAGGAAGACTGAACTCATGTAAGAGCAATAGTGTTGCTGTCTGGACAGCAGAGCCGGATCAGCGCCTGCGATTTGGTTGTCTGGCAAGTTCCATCTTAGTCATCCCACAGAAGAGCCGTTGCTGCATGTCGTTCCGGCAGCGCTCGCACCTCCTGCGCGCTGCGGTCGCGCCGGCGGGCGGCCTCAGCGTGCACGGGGCAGAAGCCGCGATGCACAATGCGGCCGCCGACATCGCGCGTCGTCAGGTAGCCGCCGGCATTGCGCGCGCACAGCGGGTGGAAGTGAGTCGTGCAGTTCTTGCCGCCGCATTTGACCGTCGCGCCGTCCTGTTCGAATTCGATCCAGCGTCACCCTTGATCAGGCCCGCAAACAGCTGAAGCTGCTGCCGAAAATCAGAGGTTCAGAGGGGCCCCTGCTCCCCCGCGCACACCCTGACCTGACTTCACCACAATCCAAGGCTACGCAATTGTTTGAAGCATGAAAAGCCCGCAATAGTGTGCAGGCGATGCAGCTGCGTGCCCTGCAATGAATGCGGTGCTGGTGGCACAGCAGGAAACGGGAAGAGGCTCGCCTGGTGCCGGCACACGGAGCAGGGCTGCGTGTACGCCTCGGCGGGCAGCCGGCCGGACACCACCTCGCAGCGCGGCTCGTCCGCCAGCTGCAGCGCCGGCTGCCACAGCGCGCACACCTGCACGTGCGCACACAGTGGGAGGCTCCTGAGCCGCAGCTCGTGGACTTGTGACCATGCCATTCCAGCGGTATTTCAAAGCGCTGATGACGGCGGCGGCACAGGTGTGGGTTGCCAGTCCGCCTGCTCCTGGAAGACGGGCTTGGCTGCTGTTGGATCTGCTGTGAAGACGGACATGTGGTGCGGGTCCAAGCGTGTCTCGACTTCCAAGAGTGTCTGGAGGTGATGCATCACGATACGATACAGCATGGATGTGGGCGCAATGGAGATTTGTACATTGGATCTGTTCAAATGCAATGCGCGCACCACATGGACCCACTGCGAGCCGTCGGCGGTCTGCTTGAAGGCGCCCAGGCGGATGGGGCACGCCGCGCACGCGCACTCCCTCGAACCCCCCGGCGGCTTGGCCCGCGGCGTGCTGCAGGCGCAGCGAATCAGGGGAGTGTTGGTGAAGGCAAAGGTGCGATACGTGCTCTGGCAAGCCCTGGAAACGCAGTTCAACCCTTAGCCCAATGTTGGGCAGGTCAATGCCCAGCTGCGGCGAATACGGTGCAGGGGACGATCAACAGCAGCGACTGGTGGAGCTCATTGACCGCGACTGGTTCTGTAGGGCCTCAAACCGTAACAAAAAAGTGCGCACCTGGAGGGGCTGCCGGCGGCGTCGGCGGCGGCGGACTCCCAGCGCGGCGGCCGCACCTCCGCCTGCGCCTTGCCCAGCGCCAGCTGCTGCTCCTCGTACCGCTTGCACGGCCAGCACAGCCACTCGCCTGCAAAGCAGTTGCAAACCATCAGTCGGAGAGCCTCGGAGAGAGCAAGCACTGCAGCCAGCAGCAGCACCTGGTGAAGCCTGTGAGCTGCCCACTTGCTGCCCACACCAATATGAACGCAGAAAGCTGCGTTGGCACCTTCTAACTGCCACACGGCCTGCGACTATAGGCCTTCAACTGATTACCAGAGGGAGCGGCATTGCAGCGACAGCCGCTGTGATAGTTTCATGGAAAATGAAGAACCTGCGCACCGGAGGGGATGTCGCGCACGGCATAGCAGTCCTGGTGCACCGCGACGTCGCAGCGCTCGCAGAAGACGATCATGTTGGGCGCCTCGCTGGCGCCGCCACCACACACCTGTAGAATGAGTATCTCTATTTAGGCCTCTATGCATATCAAAACAAGCGCCAGAAGGGAATGTGGAGGCTTCAAACCAATTGCGGCCCACCAGCCGCTTTTCGACATGAAATCGCTGGATTATTGCGTCGGTTTCAGAGCGCACCGCGCACAGCGCCTCCTCCTCCTCGCCCCGCTCTGCCAGCGCGTCGATGAGCGGGTCCTTGCCTGCGCCGGGCGCCGCCGCCGCCGACCGCGGCCGGTCCACAAAGGCGCCCCGCTGCCGACCTGCTAACCAAGGACATGGATTTAGTGACGCAGTCCCTGCATGAAGCTGCCGGTGGCGCAGACACACCTGGCCTGTGGGTCTGCCCGGGAGGCTCGAAGCCCACTACGAGAGTGACACCAGCCATTGTCTACAGTCAAGCGAGGCGGCAGCACCCACCTGCTGCGGAGCGTGGGAACTGGAAGGCATTGGCTTCTGCCGCAGCGATCTGCTCCCGGTGCTGCTGCTCCCGCTTCTCGCGCTTGACGAACCGCTTTACCTCCCGCTGGCTCTGCGGCACAGAAGTGTGAGTTGTCTCGATACTTGCATTATCAAACACAAAAGAGACCTGGACACAGTACCCAGACACCTTGCATTGGCGCAGCGGCATGGGAGATGCCGGTCATGAGGCGGGTGCACTCGCAGCAAATGCAAGCATGCACTGCTGTTGCGCAATGCCGTAGTGCTCCATTTGATGCCATGATGTCCTGCCGGCAATATTATACAAACTCAATTCCGGCGGCCCCACCCACATGGAGGCGGCGCACGTCTTGTCGCTCTTCCCCAGTCACTGTGTCCCAGTCAAAGACCCTTCCCACCGGAAAGGCAGACTCACGTAAAGCAGCCCCACCATGTGGTGGTCGCGCACAAAGGCGGCGCACATCTTTACCAGTGTTCCAACCAACCAAAGAGCCTTCCGACCTTTCCCCCAGAAAAGCCAGACTCACGGAAGGCGGTCCCACCATGTGGTAGTCGCGCACGAAGGCGGCGCAGGCGTCTCGGTGGGCAGCCGCCTCCAGCTGCGCCGGCAGCTCCGCCAGCACATTGGGTATGAGCGGGATGATGGCCGCGCGGTTGGCGATCGCAACCGCCGCCAGCTCGGCCTGTCGCATTGCAGCGTCAAGGTCCAGTTGTCACTTGAATTCCTCAAAGCTTGAAGGTGAACACCTTGATGTGCCTAGCGCAGCATTAGGATGTGATGGGGGCAGCCAGCGCCGTGTCTGCTGAGACAGGCACCCAGGCCTTGCCGCCATGCGGCAGGTCGCCCCAAGATCTGTGAAGGCGACTGCAAACCTGACCAGCGATCGGGATGCTGCTGTTGCCCAGCATTTGACTTGCCTGCAATGCCAGGATCTCGCCCAGGATCTCGTCATCAGGCGCGGCTGCGACCAAGTCGGCAGCATCGCCCAGGTCCGCCCACCGCTCCTGGAGACTGGCCTCCGCCTTGCCTGCAACATTCAAAACGGCAGCAGATTTCGAAGCGAGCCTTTGCAGTGCAAAAAGCTGTGTTGAATGCGCTAGTGACCGCGTTGCCACACGCTCGGATGCATCACCAGCACGTGAGAGGCTCACGTTCAAACACCAGTGCAGTGGGCGAGTGATGGTGTCAATACGAGAGGAAACTCTGGATCCGGATATGGAGCCGCACCTGCTGCCACGACCACCGCGTTGGCGAGCGCGACAGGGTGTGGTGTCGTGCGCTCGCTGACGGCGCCGCTGCCGGGCCGCCGCGAGCCACCCACCGACTGCCGTTTGCCGCCCGCCAGCAGGCTGTAGTTGAGGCTGCCGCCGCCGGGGCGGCGCGCGCCGGCGCCGCGGCCGCTGGCTGCCGCGATCTCGGCATCCGTGAGCGGCAGCCCGGACGTGCGCATTTGGGCGCCCACCGCCGCACTCGGCGGCTGCTGCTGCTGCGGCTGCGGCTGCTGCTGCTGCGGCTGCGGCGGCGGCAGCGGCAGCCCTGCCGGCGGCTGCTGCGATGCAGCGGCCGTGTCTGCAGCCGCCTGCAGGCTGTCTGAGTACTGCCGCATGGCCGCCTCGCCATGGTCCCCGGCCGCCAGGCGTGGGTCCACCGGCGGCAGCAGCGCCGCCGCCGCTGCCAGCGGGTCCGCCTTGGCGTCCGCGCCGGCGGTGCCGCCACCGCCCGCGGCTGCGCCAGAGACCGCTGGCTCGCCCGCTGCATCGCCAGACGCGGGCGGCCCGCTGCTGGAGGTCGGCAGCCCGTTCTCCGGGATGAGCTGCAGCCCGCCGGGCGTGCCGGGCGCCGCCCAGAACCCATTGGGCAGCGGCACAGAGGCGGAGGGCTTGCTGATGGCAGCGGCATGCCCCGCTGCCGCATCTGGCAGCCGCAGCTGCGGCGCGGATGCGGGCTGGGCGCCGGCGCACGTCTGGGGCTGCCCCTGCAGGGCCGCTGGCGTGGAGGTGACTGCTGCCGGGGCGGCTGCCGCAGCCGCCGGCGCAGCGGCCGCCGGGGCCGCCACGGGCTGCTGCAGCACCATGCGCGTGTACAGGTGTGTGACCTGGTTGGGTGCCCGCGCGAGCGGTGGCTGCCGCCGCAGCGCCTCGCACCAGTCGTCCCACGTGACCGGTCCGCTGGGCGGTGGTGGCGGCGGAGCGGGCGACTGCACTGGAGCTGGCTGTGCGAGCAGCGCCAGCGCTGGCGTCGCCGGCGGCTCCCATGCCGGCGTCGGCGGCTGCGCCAGCACTGCATCTGCTGCCGGTGCGGCTTGCTGCGGCTGAGGCCCCAGCTGCAGCACTGGCTGCTGGCTGGCGTCAGCTGGCTGGCTGCTGCCCGGCTGGGGTGGCTGGGGCTGCTGGCCCGCAGAAGCCCGAGTCCCTGCAGAATCGGCTGTCTCCTCGGCAGCTGGCGCGCTCGCTGCAGGGGCAGCATCCAATGCAGCGCCGACTTTTGGTGCCTGAGGAGCGGCTGACGGTGGCGCAGCGTCCGGCGCCATAGCCGCGGGCGCACCACCAGGCGCAGCCTCAGCTGCCGCCGCCAATGCCTCCGGCTGTGCCGGCGCAGGCGCCGGCCCACCATCTGCTGGCTGCAGCACCGGCGCCGACGGCTGCTCCCCTGCCGGCTGCTGTGCCCCTGACGGCTCCCCTGCAGGCTGCTGTGCATCTGCCTGCTCTGTGGCGGCCGCGGCCGCTGCGCCAGGGTCGACTGCCGCCTGCTGAGCTGCATCGCGTGTGGCAGGATCGGCAGCAACGACGCCTGTGCCCGCCTGCTGAGCGGCTGCGGTGGCATCTGCGTCTATTACAGCCGACTGCGTCTGGGGCTTGACTGCGGCCTCGTCCGTCTCCATGGGCTCCGCTCCAGGCTGCTCTGGTGCCTGCTGCCCTGCGGCAGGCTGCCCATTGGCGGGCGGCTGGGCTGGCGAAGGGGCCGCTGCTGCGTCTGGCAGCGCCGCTGACGCCGGTGCTGGCACCGTCTCGGGCTGCGCTGGTGCAGGCGTTGCAGGCACTGCATGCTGCTGATGTAGCGGCGGTGCTGAGCCTGTGGCCGGCGGGACTGGCGCCGGCGGCGCCTCCGCCTGTGCAGCCACCTGTGGCGCTGGCTGGCCAGGGGCGGGCAAGGGCATAAGACCGGCGGCAGGCGAAGAAGCGGCCGCCGCGGAGGGTATTGCAGGTAGTGCGGCCAGGGCCGGCGGCGGCTCCGGCGCTGGCGGCGGCGCGCGCATCATCTCGTCCCAGTCGACCTTCAGGCGGGCGTCGCAGTCGGCGCCGGTGGCCCTGACAACGATGGCGTCGTTGCCAGGCCCTCTGACATCGGCAGCTTGGCCGTCCGCGCTCGCCTGGCTGGCGCCGCCGTCGTCTGCCGCGGCTGCCGGGGCGCTGCCGGCGCCCGGCTCGGTGACCGGAAGCGGCGGAAGGAGATGCCGGAGCATGGCCTCGCCCTGCTGGCCGAGCCACTCCCGCAGCGGCGCCCGCTCCTCGGCCGACAGCTCCGGAAAGCTCACCTGGCGATAATGTGGATTTACTTTCACACCTTCCGTCATCATCTCCTGTCACATTTGTGCACGTGCAGATGGGCGCAGCAGCTGGGCTTGTGACGTTGAAACAGAACTGGCATGCCCAACCAGCCCTGCGTTGCAGGCTGGTTCACCATTGTCTCACCTCCCCCTCGGGCGTGACAAACACCGCAGAGGCTGCCTGGCTGACCGCCGACGACGCATCCAGCGCTGTGTGGCGGTCCAGCACCGCGGCCCGCAGCTCCAGCACCTGGAGAAAATGGCGGAAAAGCTGAGCGCACTTTGTCAACTAGAGCACGGCAGCGCATTGCATACAGATCCGAGACGCCACTGTCGTATCTGCACCAAGTGCAATCCAAAATACATATACAGTGCGACTTGAGCTTGAACCCACATACAGATCGAGAGGCATGATCACCTGCGAGGCAATAAGTGCCAGCTCCGCCGAGCTGCACGCGTCCAGCAGGCAGCCGCCGGGCGGGCCGCCAAAGGCATCAGCGGCGGCCGCCGCCTCTGCAGCCTCGGCGGCCGGGGTCTCCTGGAGGCGCATCTCCTCCGCGGCCCGCGCCGTGCGCGCCGTCAGGCGGCTGCTGCGCCGCCCAGAGCCCTGCATACCCAGGGCACAAGCGTCAAGTGCCATCTGATCGGTCCCAACAAATCAAAGAGAAGCCACATGCAGGGGCTAAGTGAGCTGCCTGCCACAATCTTGCTGCGTCAGGTCGGTCCACAAGCTGATTAGTGCTGCTGTCACAACAGTAGTTTGTTCAGTCCATGCAACTGCGCAAACGACAGGTTTTTAAAGTGGGTGGGAAATTGGGCTGTAACGACACTGAGGCGACGGCAGAAGCTGGCTCTTAACAACTTTGTATCGCTTCCTTCGTTTGATCTTACATCCATGCACTTTATACGAAAGTTGAGCCTGAGAAATGCACGCTTGTGCATTGGTGCTGAAAAGGCTGGAGTGGTCACGAAACTCACCATCTCCTCGAAATCCAGCAGACTGGAGGGGATGTGAGGCCCAGGAGTCTGCGAATAGCAACAACACAAGGCCATCGTCGATCTGTACTCTCCATTGATATGCACATTGGTCAGGAGACTCCTCGGAACAGGCAATGCTGCCAGGAGGTCACTCTTCCTTGGACGCAGCCCAAAGCACATCATGACTGCGAAATCGCACCTGTCCGGAGCTGTCGATACCGTTGGGGCCACCCTCCAACTGGCTGCGTCCGCCTGCAGCGTCTGGTGCCGCCCCAAAGCCGCCAGCTTCCAGCGGGGGCGCATCGTGGGGCCGTCCCAGTGGTGGCACCAGAAAGGCTGGGTCCGAGGAGGAGTCCGGGTAGGCAGGCAGCAGCTCCAGCAGGTCTTCTCGGGTGACGTCTCTGAAGTAGTCCTGCAGCGTCAAGTGCTTCGCATGATGCTGCATGCTGTCGGGAGTCGTTTGTGCCAGATCACCACCCGCGCAGGATCAGATTGCAGGTGCAGTGGCAGGATCGGGAGCTTGGCGTGATCATACCAGTGCTGGTAGGGCTGCAAGCATGCAAGATGCACATGCGATCTCACCTCCATGACCATCCAGAAGGCTGAGGGCTCGGAGCCACCGCCCTGCACGGCGCCGCGAAATGCATCGTGCGGCGGCGTCACGCCCGGCCGCAGCTTGCTGGACTTCTTGATTTCCTTCCTGCTGGCCAGCGCCTTGCGTTTGGCTTCCTCCCTGGCTGTGACTTGGGTCAGTGCGTCCGCAAACGTGAAGGGCGCCTGCTTTCTGCCAAGGCGCGAGGGCGCTTCGGCGCCCATCACGGCCTCGCGCAGCTGCAGCAGCGGATCCCGGCAGGCTGCCAGTGCCTCCCCCAGACTCAGCTCCGACTGCACCAGGGCCTGAGCGCCGCCCTGCGATGCCATGGCAGCAGACGCCCGCGGAAGCAGAGGCGACACGGATCAACCTCGTTCCGGAAGCCCTGCTCTGGCCTGCAGGCCGCCCCAAGGACGCCTGACACACCCTATCAGAAGCTGTGCATTCGAAGCACACGCCCAGGGCATCTCGGGCCCGGGATCGGTGCAACTAGCTCAGCCTTTGAGGCTCAAACTCAACGCTAAAATCGGAGGTATTTGAACCCGTTGAAGCAGCAGGCGGTGCGGCGCAACCACCTAGGTGCCCTGCGTGAGCTAGTGGCTGCTTCCAGAGGGTCGCAGGCAGGGCACGGCGCCTCAAATGCGCCTGGACTCAGGCCCCTCGGCAGCAGTGCTCGCTGTGCGGTCCGTGAAGACAAAAGCAAAAAGTCGTCACCTGCCAAGTCCAGGCGGACGAGCCTACCGCAGTTGATGATTGCAAGAAGTGACAACTGCAATCAGCTCAAGAGATTCCACGTAAAATTTTGTGCAGCGGCAGCGTCACATATTCCGGAAGTACGCCGGTGATCGCCTGATCACAGGGTGCTGCGTGCAGCCACCCGCTCCGTTGATGGCACACGGCCCACTAGCGTGCGCTCGCTGACACGATAGCACCAGCAGACCCAGCCTCGTCTGGATTGCATGGACGTCTAAGTGGCTGTTGCCGCCGTGGTCTGCGCAGCACAGTGGCGAGCTCTCTGGATCAAAGGCACCAGCCCGACTACTTGAACCCAGCGGCACGTTGCCACGATGAACATCTTCCGGCTCGTAGGGGACATGCTCCACCTGCTGTCCATCATTACGCTGCTGCTGAAAATCCATGCCACAAAATCCTGCCGAGGTGCGGCACCGCGACAGCTGCCGTGATGCTGTCAAAAGCCTGTCATGTGGAGTCCCATAGACTTTCCTTTCAGAATTGCAATGTTGTCAGGATACTGTACGCATAATCGTTATCGTCGCTGAGATGCATTAGCGATCCTGCGGTGTGTGATGGGCCTGTTGGTTCGGCGTGTGCGCCGCAGGCATCTCCTTCAAGACACAGGAGCTGTATGCGCTGGTGTTTCTCACCCGATACCTCGACCTTTTCTTCCGTTACATCTCCCTGTGAGTCCCCTGCTACAGCTGCACAAGCGGGCCAGTCGCTGTGCCATTGCTTGAAGGTTTTCGGGCTGACATCATGCCTCCCCAATTTGCAGCCGCAGAGCTGGCATTGCGATATAGTGAGAGGTGACGGCGTGCTCGTGCAGGTACAACACGGTGATGAAGCTCATCTTCATATTCTCGTCGCTGGCGATCATCTACTACATGCGCGTTCACAAGGTACCAATTGCCATGCTGCTTGTTGCACAACAACTCATGTTTGAATCTGCCGCTTGCGCACATGCACCTGTCGCTTGGCTCATGCACCTGCTGCAGTGCACGTGATGTGAGATACCCGATTGCCTATGTTCCTCGGCGTTCCAGAACCACTTGGTCGTCATCTTCTGCTGTCTTCCAACAGGTGGTGCGGCAGACGTATGACCGCAATGAGGACACATTCCGGGAGTGGTTCCTCATCGCACCGTGCTTGCTGCTGGCGATCCTGATCCCGCAGAAGCGCACTCCCACCGAGGTGAGTCCTGAGGCGTTCGAGCCTATGCTGTGGGGTTTCCACATGCGCCAGGCTTAAGGCACAATGCTGGGGTCGGCGCCGATGCCAGCCAAACGAAACCAACATGCCCGCCTTTCACGAGTGGCTGCTTGCACGGATCCATGAGCACCTTCCGCTGCATGTCCGCCCGAGGGCCATGCTACCTTTCCCCGCTGCTGTGGTCGAAGACCGGGGGCTGCGGTGTGCGAGCGATTCTTGCTATCCGCTGTGGCACGTCAGCGTGCAGACTGAAGTGAATCATGGTACATCCTGCGAACGCGCAGGTGCTGTGGACATTCTCCGTCTACCTGGAGGCAGTGGCCATCCTGCCGCAGCTCATCCTGCTGCAGCGCACGCAGAACATCGACAACCTGACGGGCAACTACGTGGCGTTGCTCGGGTGCGTGCCGCGCCGCTTGCCAGTACTTCTCCAAGACAGTTTGCAGGGCTTGCCAAAGTTGGTAGTTGACCTGCTATGCAACGATGGGGACGTGAATCGACAGGCCAGTGCACACACGCTGGCTGGCATCAGCCCTGGCCGCACGCTGGGTTTGAGAAAAACGTCACAAGTGCGAGTAAGGATCTGACGGTGCATGGTGTGGTGCAGGTCGTACCGGGCGTTCTACATCCTGAACTGGATCTACAAGTACTTCACCGAGCATCAGTACAGGCAGTGGATCGGTGTGTCTTGCTCCCCTGCGCGGCAGCAGCTGAACAACTTCCGTCCTGCTGAACAATCGCACGCACATTTGATGTGTGCGGCATGCGTGGTGCTGCAGACGAGCGGCAACAAAATCTCCCAACCACTTGTGGCATGTGGCTGAGTGTGGCGTCATCTGTTCTGCGCAGTGTGGGTCTCCGGGGTCGTGCAGACGATCATCTACATCGACTTCTTCTACTACTACGTGAAGAGCTGGCGGAACAACGAGAAGCTGCAGCTGCCGGCTTGATGTGTGTCTGCGGGCACTGCGGCAGAGCCCTACGGCCATTTTGACGATTCGGATTGGGTCTAGACAGATGACTCGTTTTGCAGAATAGATGTTACATGACACGAGTGCAACGACGGGCTCTTCTAACGTGGATGCTCGACCGACTGCAATCCAAATTTCTCTTTTCGGATCGCCTGTGTCCACATTCCAACAGACAGGCGCACTCTCAATGTTGCAGGACAGATCGGATTACGCCATCCAGCGAGTGCTCAGTGTGTGCCTCCTAGGTACTACTATTGCTGCGCAGCAACTAAGCTCACGCCCTAGTTGTCACGACAACAGTTGTGGTTCGCGACAATATGTATCAAGTTCCAAAGAATGCCGAGTTCACGAAAGACGCTAAACGCTGTGCCAGCCAGATGTGCTGGCAGCACTCAGCATGCTGCCCCCCTGGCCGCCTGAGTGATGCCGCTGCGCAGATGACCCTGCCGTCTCACATCCTGCATGTCACGCCGTCGCAAATCGCGACTGCCGCTGCCACGGCGCTGCCGTTGGGTCGTTCCGACCTGCTCTGCCGGCTGCTCAGGTGAAAATTCAGTTGAAGACGCGCTTGCGCAGCACAGCCGGCGCAATGAGCGTCCAGCAATAGAATATCATGATGCACCACTGGGACGCGATGCGAACCCAGGACGCAAAGGAACCCTTGTCGATCTGCCAGGGGTTCGGCCCGTCGCTGCACAAGGCGAAAGCAAGTGCATCAGTACCGGCTCCAGCCCGTTTCCGGGCTTACTTCAGCTAAAGCATGTCAGCATGGCAAGAATGTTCAAAGTCAGGATTGCGGGTACAAGGTTCACCTGAGGTTCCAGTTCGTCAGCGTCATCGCGATGTAGCACTGCACACATGGACAGAATGGCATTAGAACACGTCTGTGGGACTGTAGGCAGCATGCCTTGCCTGGATCCAAAAGAAGTGTTTGAATTGATTGCTCGCCACACGGACACACCAGAAAGTGTGCAGTGACTCACCGACGCCAGCATGAAGACCGCATGGAAGAAGGCCTGCGACAGACACGCAAAAAGGCTGTGTTAAAGACCATGCAGGAACACAGACCCTGACAGGACAGCTGATGATAGCCTCGGCACTGGGGCTGCACTCCCCCAATCACCCTCACAAGCACATTAGGTGTGCTTCGCAACTGCTGCGCCCCACGGGCAGCGCAGCAATTCCGCCCATTGCGGCATGCTTCTACAACTGCCAGAAGCGATTTGGTCTGCACAGCCAAAGCCGAACCAAAAGTATATCCACTCACCGGGTTGTGTGGCAGGTCCTCCTCTGTCAACTCCGCGGGCTCCAGGCGCTCAACGTCGCGAAGGAAGGCCTTGTCCTGATTCCCCGCATCCCACGCCGCGTACAGCACCGAGCCGATGGCGATGATGAACCCGATGATCTGCGAACAGACATTGTCCATGTCGGCACGACGACAGGGTTTACCACGGTATGGTGTGGCCACCCACAGTTTTGGGCTGCCGGTGGCACGAGCTGCAGGGTTGCCTCGACGGCGGTGATGAGCTCTGAGCTGCAGCGCAATCATGTGCGCACACACTTCCGGCTGCGCCACTCGTTCTGGCGCTGTAAGGCGGCCGCAAAATGATGTCCCCTGCTGATGTCACTCAGACCCAATCCCGGAGCACTGGAGTTTCTGCAAGGAGAAACGACAGAGGGCGCGGCGGGCAGCTGGTGCGCATGCACTGCGGCCTGCGGTCATCAGCTTCCAATGCAGAGGCTCTTCTTCGCAGGCAACTCCTCACCTGGATGGGCAGCGACGTGGCGTTCGCTGGGACGCACTTGCCGGCAGGCTGCGAGCTGAGCGCGCCCCAGCACAGGTACGTGCAGTAGATAAAGATGCTGCCGCTGGTGAACAGGCCCGCGCTCTGCGGCCGCCATGGCGACAGCGAGATGGCTGTGTACACGATGGCGCCTGCGCAGGAGCAAACTTCTTCTGTGCCCCAGACAACCCCTGGTCGTTTGCGCTACAGTGCTTCGTGTGATGTTGCACCACGTGCATCAATCTACTGCGGAAGGCCGCTTACGGCCGGTGGCTTGGGTGCACACGAGTGAAACCGCATACCGACAATGGTCAGCGTCATGAAGGTGATGTTTGCTGCGCACGAAGCATGTGGCGCGTAGGACCTGTACATGAAGCCCAGCGCTGTGATGCTGCCCAAGTAGAAGAACAGCGAGCCTGCGGCATGGTGCAGGGACTCGTAATCGTCAGATTTCCTGTCGGTCTTGAAAGAAATACTAAATGCGGACGTTTGCGATTGACTGTCCACTGCGCAGGCCACCGAATCCAGTGAACAGTCAGGCACCCACCCAGAACCAAGGCCAGCTTCGCAAAGGTCTTGTCACTTCGCTCCAGCAGCCACTCGTTGATCATGTAGAACCTGCGAACACAACGTGAGACGAGTGAGCATCTACAGAAAGGGCAGCAATTGCCGCACTGCTGGATCTTCTGTAGGACTGACTAGGCAAGGTGCGTCCCATCGGCAGAGGTGGCAGCATCGCAAACGATGCAGCAGCATTCTGCAGAGATGAAACGAGCGCACCAGTCCACGAAGAGGATCACAACCAGGACAAGGAACGCGCCCGCAGCGATCTTTGCAAACTGCCCATAGCCGCTGCAGACCAGGTATCTCTGTTGACGCCGCAGCACCCACGTGGGTTTCCTCCCAAGTGCACGTGCATGGACCTGTCATTCCAAGACTTGGCGCACTGCCGCAGATCACACAAGCAGGCAGCACCTGTAGATGCTGTTGGGCATAAAGAAGCATGCCACAATGAGCAGCAGCCACAGCGTCAGCTGCAGCGGCCAGCAGCCGGTGTGCACCAGCCGCCGCTTGTTTGAATTTTTCGTGACACCTGCAGGGGCGGCATGCGTGGTGCATAAACGGCTCGACATCCGAGCTTGCTTTGACGTAATCGATGGTTGCAGGGACCGACAGTGGCGCACAGCAGCACTGGCCTGAAAGACATCGAGATAGCAACGGCAATACATGCGGTCATTCTCCCAGCCACAACACCGAATGCTTGGTGCAACATCAAGCGCACCTAGTAGGGCGACGAAGTGTACTGCGAAGAACAGGAATGTGCCAAAGCTGATGCGCAGCACGGCGCCCTTGCCGACGCATGCGCCCACCCCCGAAAAGTACTTGTCCTGCCATCATCATTTGGCGACAGTGAATGTCAGGTTGCGCGTACACCACATGCTAACACATGCGAGATGCTTGAACAATGGAAAGGCAGGGTCGGTGCCAGCGCACGGGCCTGTTTGTTTCCAGCAAGGCGGGAGCCCTCCACAGCACTGGCACATGCGCACCTGCTGGATGCCTAGGCAATTGTCGAGGCCCTTGATGTTTTTGAAGACCTTGTCGCTGTAGTCCCTGCATGCGAGATGTGTGTTCGTGTATTTTGATGGCAGTCGATCAGGAGCAGCACGCCCCGCACGCACAGTTTGCCGAGCTCAGCTCCGCTATGCTCACCTGAAGACCCACGAGACGATCGCCTCTATGACGAAGCCGACAAAGTACATCCACTTTGCCGTCTTGGGCGCCAATTCCACGATGCAGTAGCAGGGGTTGCGCCGGCGACGGTCGCCACCTGCCGCCGCTGCATCTGTTGCGGGCCCCGAGGATGTGCCGGTCGGCAGCTTTGAGTCGGCATGGTCGCCCTGGTAGCTCAGCGGCGAGATCTTGAAGTCCGCCATGGCCGCCGCGTACCCGGCTCCTGCAGCTGATCAGCACATTCGTAATGCAGCAAGCGCATCAGGCCCGCACAGGTTCTGCGCGGCGCGGCATCCAAGCGCCAGTGTCCGATTCGGCAATGTTACACTGCGGTGCATCACGTCGATTTGTCTAAACAACGACCAGCTGCGACTGCTGGGCAGGGGCGACTACGCAGGGGCGACAGGCTCTGTTTGACAAAACATGCACGGGAATCGCTGAAGTGCTTGAATGTCACATGGCCTGCTGACGCTGGCTATTGCAGCAGATGGATTTGAAGCAGAGTCAAGTTGCAAGACAATGCAGAGATAGGTTGAGCCATTACGAAGCTGCTTTCGTTCGCATGCACTTGAAGGAGCGGTGCAGTACCGCATGATTCCGTATCAGCAGGTTCGCCCGTGATTCTCGTCAGGCGCCTCACCTGATGGTTTGCCCAGTTGTTTTTGAGATTTGATCAGGCCAAGGCCCGGAGGCCGTTCCTAGCTCTGCCCGTCAGCCAGCGGGGCGTCTTGCAGGCGCGAAAGCTCCGCTGTTGGCACACCAGCAGCACAGCAGCCTTCCTCCTACTCTTCAATTGCGTTTGACAAAAACAAGTCTACGACTGCAAAGTCATCGACTGCCGGTGGACGGTGCCGACCATCCACAACTGTGTGTCACGTGAGCTGGATTACGGGACTCTCGGCGACAGGGCCCGGTGGCAGCTTCCTCCTTCCTGCTGGCGGAAATGTTGGCGCATTGGATTCAGTGGCGCCTGTCGAAAGTCTTGGCCCTGCAGCGAAAACAGACGCCTGCAGCGAAAACAGACGCCCTGGAAAACGCAGCGCGCCTATATCAATCAGCGCGTCGCAGCTTTGTCCCTGCCTGATTGCTGAGCAGCATGGCCGCGGCTGCCGGGCGGATCAGCAGCGCTAGCGCTCAGTAGTAGCGCTACTACTGTGAATGCGGCGCCAGCTGCTGAGTGGGACTACTGCATCATTGCGTCTACCTGCATGAAACACGAAGCATGTATCATCGTCATGATGCCTGCTCATGACATCTGCTGGGCCTCTGACTCTGCATGTGTGTTCAGCAGGACGGCCAGCATGAGCCGGGTCCCATGCCTTCTGCCGAGGCACATGCACAGCTTCAGCATCACGACTGTTCGGCTAAATTTACCTCCATGACCTGCCGCCAGGTCTGCACCAGGAACTCTGCGCCCTCTGCCAGCGCCGTGTCCTGATGCTGCAGGCGGTGAACAAAGTAGTTGGTGTGAATAACGTCCCATCACTGTGGACGGATGATGCAGCAGCGCAGCGGCAGCACCCCTGCAGGATCAGGAGGGTTTCTGACGCGACGAAGCTCTTGATCCAAAACCTCTATCTGGTGCTGTCACAGCCGCCGTCGTAGCGTCGGGCACAGACACGTGGGGCACGCTCACGCGGTTTGTGGGGGAGAAGTGACAGGGATGGGTCGTGGGATTGTGTCAGTCAAACAGGGCGCGATCAACCTCATCGGGTCCATGGTCTGCTGTAAAACTGAAACCGACCTGCCGGAGGGGCGTCACGGAGGCGCCGACCTTGGACTCCTGCAGCAGCTGCGCCGTCATGGGGAACTGCGCAAGGTACGCCATTGCCAGCAGCGCGCCGCGCAGGTCCGGCCCAGCCGCGAGCCGCCTGTGCACCAGGCGGACATCCACCCTCAAACTCAGTTTATTTTCTTGGGTTTGTAGGCTTTTTGAGGAATGACACGTTATTAGGTGGAGCATCCCCTGAATCCAGCAGCGCTTGCCAGCCTGTCCAGCCCTTTTTCAGGTTCATGCAGATGGTGGCACTGCATGCCGTGGGCAGGAAGCACGGCTTTGAGGCATTCCGCCAGGATGTCTGCACAATAATTGCGGTGCAGCAGTGGACATGACAGCAGGCAACATCTGCCAAGGTTGTACACAATGACAACAGGCATGCAAGCACCTGAGGCTGCCTCCGATGGCTGCCAGGTCTGCAGCCGCGCCCTGCAGCGGCGCGCCGGCGCTGTCTGTCTGCCTGCACGGCGTCCAGAGTATTGTGTCCGCAACAGCGTGCCGCACAGACGCTGTGGCATGCTGCATGCTGACACCAACACGAAGCATGTCCTTGCCCTCACCGAATTGCAGTTCGGTCACGAGCAGACTATGTGCCAATGGAAATGCGTGCCTCACGACTGGCTGCGGCCGCGGGACGCTGGCTGGGTCGGATGCCAATCCTCCTGCATGTGCATTCACAATATGCGATTGGATTGTTTCGAAGCTAAAAAGACGTCAAGCAAAAAGCGTGCTGAATCACCATTTGAGATCATGACTGAGTGCTGAGGCGGCCGAACTCCACTCCGCCAGGTTTGGTGCAGTGGCCGGCTCATGCTGGCTGGGGGTGTCTGAGAGACACTGCCACCCTCGGCAGCACCTGCTGGCGCCATTTTGAGTGTGGTTCGGCTAGAAGGCAGGGATGTCAAGCTGCAGTCGGCGGAGCAGAGCGCCCGAGTTCAGGCACTGCATCATGGTATGTGCCATCAAAGTCGTCGGACAATGACACCTCATGCTTGCCTTGCATCCTGCTCGGTTGACTGCATGCAGCACCATGATGTACTGAGATGTAGGCCCGTGCCGCCTGCTGCCGCGCCGGCTGCATCGCCGCACTGAGACTGCGCAGGCCGGCGACAGAGGGCACCACGAACACAGGCACCTCCATGCCTCCTGCACAGAATGGTACAGCAGACTTTGGGAAGAAGTCTCAGCACTCTCGTCGACAAGGCGGGATCCACTGCTGAGTGCCGTGATTCCGCTCACGACACGCCCACTATGGTGTCATGCAGGCCTCGAGCGATGCTCGCAAAGTCCTGGTCAGATTGTAGTGCGGCTGCTGCTTGCCTGACGGGTCCACAGAGCGGGACCAGCTCATGGTCAGCCGTGCAGCCTCGGTGTTCCACTGGTCGTCCTGCAATGCCGTGCACGCATGTTTGGCAGTGAATGCTGCTTCGATCGTGGAAGGAGATTGGCCTGGACACTGGACAGTGTGGAATAGCGGTGCGTCAGTCGACACAGCAGCAGAGGCCATGTATCTTGCATGGCAAACGCAGGATGCAGCAGCCGAGCTGCATACGTGAGCGGAGCAGCGCAACAGAATCCGCTCGTGGAGCGTCGCATCCAGGCCGGGGGGCGGCGGCAGGAAGTGGTCGCCATCGAAAGCGGCCGTAGGTGGCGGCCGCAGCAGCACGCAGATCATCCGCGGGTCTACACAAATACAGACACGTGCTGGCTGGCCGCATTAACAGCTACGTGTGTGTGGCAGCTGGCTCCTGCTGGCAGGCCTCCATGTTTGTTGCAGATGCAGAACAGGGGGTGCAAGACCGTTGGTGCGACATGAAATTCACTCACAACGCCTGTCAATCTCAGCCGGGAATTAACGAATACGGTTGCTGCCAGTGGCGCACCCGAGATCGCCAGTCGTCGCAGGTACTTGAGCGACGGCGGCTGTAGGAAGATGGTCTCCTTGCCGGCTGCACAGCAACATCGCCCAGGTGGAACCACGACGTTCTGCCTTTTGTACCGGGCTGGCAACCCAGTACCAGGCATAACAGGTCAGCAAGGATGAGAAACACTAGAGCAGCCTGGAGCGCTGTCCTGGACAGACCAGAGAAAGCCCCCAAAGTGGCTGGCTTGCCGCCGTGCGTCGTAGCGACGCATTCATGGAGGTGGGCTGGCAAGGTGTTCGATAGCGGACGAACCTGGGCACATCTGGCGGCGGTGCACCTTGCTGGACGGCTGCACCAGCACTGGCACCTCCCACGACCTGTCGCCGTCGTTCGGCAGCTGCCTGGCCGGCGGCGCCGGCAGCTGCAGCAGCGGCGCCGCAGGCGGTTCTGCAGCAGCAGCGGCAGCACGCTGCGGCGCTGCCGCAGATGCCTGAGGCAGGCCCGACGTGGGCGCGGCTCCAGCGGCAGCCACAGCTGGGCTGGCGATGGATGCGGGACCAGCGTTGTGAGGCGAGTTTGCAGGTGGGCCAGTAGCCGCGGCGGCAGCAATGTCAGCGGCGTCCGCGGCGCCATCGACGGCTGTGGCCGCTGCTGCGGCAGCGCTGCAGGAAACTGGCGCAGGAGCGGCAGCCACAGCTGGCGGCACAGCCCTCGCGGGAGGCGGCGTGTTGCTGTACGCTGGAAGCGGTTCATCTGCAGGCTCGCGCTCTCTAGAAGTCGCCATCGGGCTGGCGTCTGCGCCTGCACCCTCCTGCGGTAACGTGAGCAGGCAGAATGTCACCGTCCCGACAGCTTCTAGCTGCATACAGGCGCCGTACGAGGTCAGCGTCATGCTGAACACCGTGCATGTGTGAGCTCCACGCCCCAGGTAGGCAGATGCAGACTAGGATGGGGGCGTTGCCAGTGTCGATTCACAGTGTCCATACATGCACAGTGAACATAATTGGCCACATCTGTTTTGACGGCACAGGTCCGAGAAGTGACACTCGAAAAGAGACGTCCAAAGCGACCTGTTGGTCGGCGTGCTGCTGCGCCGCAGCGGGCAGCTCCATCTGCCGCTGGTTTGGCGCCGCCTCGCCAGACGAGAGCTCCGCCATACGCTGCTTCCGGGCAGCCGCCTTGCTGCCGGGCATCAGCCACTTGTTGCAGGCGCCCGTGTGCTTCGGCGGCTTGGTGCAGACCGCCGAGCGAGTGCAGCCCTGGTGAGTCAGGGCAGCCCCGCCGTCAGTGAGAGACACCGCCGCCGGCGCCGCTGCTTTTGCAGCTGCCGACGCGGGCAGCATTCCCGTGTTCGCATTCACCGACATCGCCTCTGCCGCTCCAGCCGTGGGTTCAGAATCAATTTTCTTTTATACTGCCCTTCCTCAGCGGCGGCAGCTAACCCGCTGTTCATGCCGCCAATGCAGACCGCCGAGGATGCTACCGCTGGGGCCAATGTATATAATTATGAAGCCAGTCTCGTCGAGTTCAAGGGGTTGCTGCGGTCTGATGGCTGCAGCTTGAGACCAGATGATGCCTGACCTAGGCTCGCAAAGGTTTGTGGCGTCTGCATTGACAAAGCAAGTGAGCAACGAGTGCCAGTTTCGAAGCAGCTTGAGCTACCTCTGCGATTAACACGTGCGCCACGCAAACAGCAGCTTGCAGCACTCATATTATCGTACGCAAAGTCGTTTTGTGTGTTGCTGCAGCGTTTGACCCACCAGATAATGCCTTGGACTTGACAAGGATGCAGGATCGACGTCAGCCAGACGCCAGCACCGGTGCAGAATTGCACACAGCTCTGTAAATGGCGCGACAGGAGTGACGAGACGCAATTGGATCTTTGTCTTCTGTTGCGGTAGGAACTCGTCTTGTGCGATGCCTTGGACTCGTCCCAATCAGGGGTGCAATCAGGGGTGCATAGGAAACTTCACTTTCTTTATTTTGCCACCCTCGGCCGGGGGGGTCGCGAAGAACCGGCGCTCGATTGTCCGGCGGTACTGTGTCCATACACTGCGCTATCCAGCTGTGCGAGCGCGTACAATGCAACTACGCAGTTCTTTTTCAACGTGTTACTGCGTGAGCAATTTTGTGACACTTAATGGGGGATGTTTATACCCTTTCAGCTCGTGGACCAAAGTCGAGACAGCAAACTCTGCTCACGATCTCGCGAGCTCTAGAGATGTGCTTCGCTGCTGCCTAGCTGCCAGGACATTGACTTGTGGCCTGGACGCCCCGCTTCAGCTGCTCGAGCTGCATCGCTGGTAGATGTGCTGCTCTGACTTGCTGTTCACGTCGACTGAGATGCAGGACAATGCCTCCATTATTGCAGTGCATTGAATCTGATGCATGAGTTTCAGGCAGAGGCTGTGTTTGAAAGTAAGTTGATGCTGGTGTGTCGCCACATGCAGGCGCTGACGGCAGCCATCAGCTGCAGGCAGCCTCCGGCGCCCCTCCTCGTTATTCCAGGGCTGCCTGCTGCAATGATGAGAGGTGGCAGCCTGCAGATGGCATCATCGGCCCATGCAGTTGGGGGCAGGAGGATGCTGCGCGGCAACAGCAGCACCCGCACAGTGGCCATCACAGTGGCCACAGTTCTCGGATTTTTCGCCTTCTGCGTCGCCAAAACAAGTGACCACTTCCCCATCGACTCTGCAGAAAGCATCACTCGCTCTGCAGCAGTCCTGCATGATGTTCTCGAGATGCAATGCTCACATGTGCACCCAGCCTGTGTACTGGAGCTGTTGGCCGCAAGCTCACCATAACAGGAGAAGAGCCTATTCATGCCCTAGATGCCACATCCCGTAACTTTGGAGAAGCAGTCATGGTCTGCTGGTGGCTGGCGCGGAAGCGGCATCGCGAGCGCCGCCTGCGCCAGAGGATGGACGCCGGCTGGCACCTCGACAAAGCAGCCGGCGACTGGGAGATCGATATGTCCGACATCAAGTGAGTCAGTGAGCAGATGCCACAGCTTGGAGCTGCACCCAGCTGGCGGCGGGAGTAGTGCTGGTTTTGTTTCCACGAGTTGTGCCCTGCTCAGAGGAGCAGGGCTGTGGGTCCTCTTGTGAAGCGCAGTGTCATGCACGTGTCCCTCTGCCACTGCCATGGAATGCTGTGGGCCTGGGCCGCAGGATTGTGACGAACGCAGAGGGAGATGACGCGGTGCTCGGCGAGGGCACATTCGGGCGGGTGCTGCAGGGCATCAAGGGCGACGTGCAGCCTGTGGTGCGTCCGATGCATTCTTGCAGAGATGCGCAGGCTGACAGTTGTACCTGCAACTGCTGCTGTATGTTCCTCTCGCTGCATGTCACCACGCGTAGCTACCCTTGGCGACTGAGTCCGCCGCACCAAACACCTGACGCCGTCATCAAACAAATCATCGTCATTCCTGACAGGCCTCCGCTTGACATGTTCTGTGCAGCGCAGGCCATCAAGACGATGGTGCGCACTGGCGACTCCAGCACCGAGGAAGTCTTCATCCGCGAGATCGCCATGCTCAAGTGCGCCTTCAGAGATTGTGCTTCTGTCATCTACACAGTCCTGCTCAGCTGCAATGATAACGAGGGCTGCCTTGGTGATCGGCACGTATGTGTACATACACATGGGCTGATTGGCTGGAAATTTCGTCCTCATGAGGAGGAACATGGATCGAATGGCGGGCCTCGTGACGCAGGTACGTCAGCCGCGACCGCAACATCGTGCAATTTTACGGCGCCTGCGTGCAGAGCAACAGGCTGCTCCTGGTCGCAGAGCTTATGGAGGTGCGGAAATGTGTTGAGCAGCTTGCATTGTGTCGCGGTGTCCATGACACTATATCATGCTGCTGCTGCTGTTGTCCGCTGAGCCTGCTGAAGCCTGCTGCTGTTTGTTCTTGCGTCCCTGCAGTGATGTAAAACGCAGGGACACCAAGCTTCGTGAGTGTGAAGTCGTGTACCTGAGCAGCATAGTGTTTTCGAGTGTACAGTCACTTGCATATGATTGAAAGGAATAATAAACTGAACGATTCGTGCCGCCGCACAGGGCGGAGACCTGAGAACGGCGCTGACCATGGATACTACTGGCGTCTTCCGCTGGAGTCAGAAAGCTCAGTTCAAATAGTAAAACAGCATCGCATGTTATTCACAGCACAGGATCCCTCCACCAGCCCACAGGGCCTTGTCATAGCACTATGCTGCTGTGCAGCGGCTGTTGTCAGGCAGCATTTCGAAGACGGCGGTTGACACCTGAGCACACCTCGCTGCGCTGCGCAGGCAAGTCCATCGCGGTGGACATCGCGCGCGGGCTGGCCTTTCTGCACGCCAACAAGGTCATCCACCGAGACCTCAAGTCCAAGAACGTGCTGCTGACGCAGGCGGGCGCCCCTGCCTGACCTCATGCCTGTGCGCATCACATCTCAGCCCCAGCTGCTGCTGTCTCAAATGTGCGCAGTGCGTGCAGCAGCATACACCCCATCGACGGTGCTACATGCCAGTGGAACTGCCAGCTGCTTTCTCCTGGACCATGCTCACCTGCGCGCTGCTTTTATACAGGAGGGCGCCGCCAAGATTGGGGACGTGGGCCTGGCCAAAGTGGCGGGCCGCGAGGGCGTCATGACGCACGGCGGCTTCTTCGGCACCTTTGCGTGGTGCGCCCCCGAGGTGCTGCTCGGCGAAAGGTGCGAATCCTGAGCATCTCCGCTGCCGTTTTCATCTGCCTCTGCATCATTAGCTGATGCTGCAGCCTCTGGAGAGCACACCTCGCGCTCCATGTGGAGTCGGTGGGGTGCCGAGGCCCAGGATGTGACTCAGGGTACTGCGATCGATCAATAATGAACGGACCTGTCATGACCACAGCCCGAAACCATGCATGACCTTGCTGCTTCCAGATACTCGGAGAAAGTGGACATCTACAGCCTCGGCGTGGTCCTGTGGGAGATCGTGACGGGCCTCATGCCGGAGGTGCGGCAGGCAGATGCAGTGAATACCCACATTCAAGGACGACGAGTTGTGTCAGTGTCATGTACAATCCTGCGTATGCCCGCAGCGGCAGGCCCTCATGAGTGCACCGGGCCCGGCGTGTGGTCTGTGTATGTGCTGGCATCACCCCTTCGTGTCCCCCCCTGCAGCGCGGGGCCATTCGTAAGCCGACAGATGACGAATGTCCGCCGGAAGTCGCGGCGATCATCGCCGCATGCATGCAGCTGGACCCAGGGCGGCGGCCCTCCGCCCGGGACATCACCCGGTGAGTGCTGCGGGCGCAGCTCGACTCGATGCACGTCATCAGCTTTAGCGATGTGATGACTAGGCTTGCACGAGCCAGGATACTCTGCACGGATCAGCTGGCACAATGTTTGCGCTCAGACCAGCTGCTGGACACATGCGAACTGCACCAGTATCGCTTCGATGCACAACAACGCAACAGTGCACACTGCGGTCCGCAGGCTGCTGTAACGAGCGGAGCCGGCAGGAGAGGAGCCGCGGGAAGTCACAGACTGCACCTGCTCTTCGGCGTGGCAGGAGCCGGCGGATGTGCTCTGCGTCATCAACATCCAACAGATCACAGATAGTTGCGTTTAAATTTCAAAAGAAGGAGAAGAACTTCTACACCATCTCGCAGGCTGCTGTATCGCGCTGAGCCGGCGTGGCAGGAGCCGGCGGACGTGCGCACGCTGCTGGACGCCTCCTCCCCCAGCATCTCCGACGACAAGGTCCGCCGCGCCTTCGGTTTAACGATCAGCCTGCTTCGGACAGAACGGGGATCTCCACCTTGAATTCCCACAAGGACAAGATCAGAAACGCCTTCCTGCTCATTTGCCGGCTTGCTTCTCACCTTCCAGTGCGTCTGTTGGCTTGCTTCGCACATTGCCGTCTGGTCGTTGTAGGCCTCTCACTGCCTTCCGTAGACGCAGCTTCACTTGTTCATTGCCTTCCGTAGACGCAGCTTCACTTGTTCATTGCCTTGGCAGGACCTCCTCCCGAGCGGGGCGCGGCTGCCTGGCGGCAGCACCGCCGGGGCAGCACCGCCAAGCACCGAGGAGGACAGGCGGCGCACTGACCGGCTGGAGGCTGAGAAGCCGCAGCTCAAGGCGCGTCTGCTGCAGTAGTGCACATCCGAGGAGTGGAGTCCCACAAACCTGCGGGTCGCTAGACATGAGTTTCACAGGAGGGCGTGCCGATTTCCTGGCTGACAGCTGATGGCGATTTGGCTCAGGTTGCTGAGCAGACTGCAACTCAGAATGTGATAGGATCCTGAGGTGAGATTCCGAGGCATTCATCGCAGGAACAGCAGTGTTGTCGACGCGACTGGCGCCTATTGCTGCTGACGGAGCAGGTGTGCTGCCACAGGGTGTCATCCAGGGGATCCGCATCAAAATGGAAGCCACCCGGGCTGGCGTCGCGCCGCCACAGGAGCCAGGCGTGGCGGCTGCCGTAGGGCCGGGCAACGGCGACGGCGCGCAGGCAGCGATCGGCGGCAACAGCAAAAGCAGCACGCCGGGCGCAACCGCCAGTTCTTCGGCGGTCCCGCGTTCCGGCTGGACCTTCTGGCGCCCCGGCATGTGGTCTCGGGCGGCCCGCTTCCGGCGCGGCAGCGGCGCCGCCAGCAGGGGCGGCAGCGCCAGCAGGGGCGTCGGCGGCGCCGGCAACGGCGGTGACGCCGAGCAAGGCGGCAGCAGCGGTAACAGCGGCGATGGTAGCGGCATTGGCAGCGGCGCAGGCGGCGACGATGAGGGCCCGTTGCAAAGCGTGCGGCGGAGCGCGGTGCGGCTGGAACCGGACGGCGCAGCAGCCAGCGGCGATGCGGTGCCGCCTCCGCAGCCCGCTGCTGCTGAGGGGGACGAAGATGATGGAGGAGCGGCCTCGCAGCAGGATGCAGCGGGAGCAGAAGAGTGATAGAATGACGACCGGGCAATGGCCTGTCGTGCTGAAGCGATGGCATTGTGCACCCTGCTGTATCGGAGGCGATGTGACATCAAGTGGCCCAACAGGCAGGCTTTTATGCCTTTCCAGCTATGTATGCATGCCATGCGAGCGCGACTGCGCCGGTGACGAATGCGACGCGGCGTTCGACTTGGTTAGGTGCCTACAAGCTTGCCTTCCGGATGAAACTGCGCTTTGATTTCACTCTCGTACTTGGTCAGTGTCATAACTCATGCCAAACGGCCTGAACCGCGTCAGACTCAACGCGCGCCGAGGCGCCCGTCGGCTGCAAATGTTTGTTCCCAAGCCAGCGGCAATGGACAACTGCACGAGGCCCAGCTCATGCACCAGGGTCAGCGAGTCTCTCGCGACCCAACACTCAAAAGACAAGTCAATGGGCCAGCAAAGTTAGCTCCAAAAGCAGTCACACCCTATCCTTACCGCTGCTTGCATGCGGCTGTCACCCAAGATTGGTATACCCGCACACCCCCAACACACGTGCCCCTGCCCGCAGTGGCCACCCGCAGTCTCCTACACGCTCTGGTCATCTGCCTCTGCCGCTGCGCACTCTGAAACGCGGGTGCAAGCTGCGCAGCCGCGTCACCGCAGCTTGCCCTTGCCGTTGGCGGCGGCGGCGCCGCGCGGCTTTTTGGTGGCCACCGGCAGCCCCAGGCCAGACATACCGTTCTGCAGGCTGGCCTTTTTCAGCGCCAGCGCAAAATTCACCAGGGTGTCGCTCTCGTCGACCACCTGCATGATTGCACACAGTGAGGGCTTTGACACCATGGGGATTGTTGGCACTGTGCCACAGAGGCTGGTGAGAAGGCGGCAGCAGAAGGTGCTGTGCATGTGTCGCAGCCCTTGACGAGAGGCAAGCAGTAGTTGCAAACAGCGCCTCTGCACCCCAGCGCATGACTTCCTTGTACAGGCTGTTGAGATTCAAGCACTTTTAAGTAAATGGCCGCGCACGTGGTGCTGAAAGTGGCGGGCGACAGCGGGCATGAGCTCCTCCTTGGAGCTGCCGGGCGCTGCCTCCCCCAGCTTGTAGTGCTTCCGGTACCGCCGCAGCGACGACGCCTGCAGCAACAAACATTGGGATCGATCTTTATGCTGCTGAGACGTCACAGGCGAGGAGAGATGATGTTTTCGGCATGAGGGTGCTGTTCCAGGCTGCAGACATGGACCACCAGCGCATGGCACAGCGGCGGCGTCGGCCCCGGCTCGGACGACTGTGAAAGCCCGATGATCCTGAGTGGAGACAGGGGGGGCACGGACAGCACACATGGAGGATGACCGTGATGTGGAGAAGATTCCCCGACTCACGTCCAGTTTGCTGAGGTCCACACGGGGGTTCTGCCGCCGAGTGGAGGCGCGCTGTGCAGGGAGGGGAGCGCTGGGCATCTGCACAGGCACACAGTGGTTCCATGACTTTTCAAGTCGCACAGGGCGAGCGTAAGCCTCCTTGGGGTGCCCTTCGAAGCCTGCAGGGCCCGGATGCCGCGGAGGCCTGCCGCCCAGCTGCCAGGTAATCATAAAGGGCGATGTGAAGCCTCATAAACAGAGCACCGGCTTGCAGATGCGACATGCGTCTGAGGTCGGTGTGCACAGTGGCAAAGCATGGAATCAGTTCACAGGCCCAGGAGTGGAAGCCCCAATCAAGGGTGTGTGTACCTCCATGTCTTCCTCGTCACTCGACATGCCGTCGTCGACACGTGCAGCTGCAGCGGGCTGCCGTCCAGACACCTTGCGCTTGCGGTCCATGGGTCAGGCTCCTGCACAGAGGTCAGCAGCCCACAAGGATCGAGGTGGTGATGATTTCCTCTAGGCACGACTGGAGCTGAAGCTCAACGCTGTACGGCGTGGATCAGACAGCACAAACATGAATGAAATAGTTGGCTGGCGTTGCGGCACGAGCTTTCATGCAGGCGAGGGCGCAAGAGCCTTGCCAAGCCTAAAAGGTGACGGTATGCACTGCGGCCCAGTCCCAACCAGCACGCTCGTGCACAGGTGCCGACAGCTTGCTCAGGGCGTCGGAGAGTCTCTGCAATGCTTTGAGGCCTGCTTCCCCCCCGCGGGTGCCAGAGAATCTCTCTCAGCAACCGGCAAAAGCGCCTTGGGGAGCTGGACAACTTTCCGAACGGCGCCGGCCCACATGCGGAGCCCGCTTACCTGGCGTGGAGGCACACTGGACGACGAGATGCAGGAATTCGTCGCTTTGCTTCGTGTCGGACCCGGCTTCCCGGCGTGCGACGGCTTTCTATTGCACCTCTGCGATTCGCGACACCACTCGAGTTCGGGGCAGGTCGAAATGGCACGTAGAAGCTTCACAACGGCCGGAAACAGCTATGGGGGAGCTTCCAAATGCTTCCATGCACAATAGCAGTGGCGCGGGATCGTGCTAGAAGCGCGAAGGCAGCGATCAAAGGCAAAATTAGGCCCCGCTCGCTCCAGTCAGCCCTCCGCAGGGAGCACAAATGAAGCCCGAGCAGCGCGGCCCAAGGTGGCACAAGGCTAAACATAGTCCTCACCTGTTCCTCCTGGCGCTGCGCGGCTTAAAATGCGAGAAAGCGCACACCCGGCCAGAAAATTTGGCGAAAATTTTCTGCGCTACCCCGGTCGAAGCAGTCATCAGTTCTACCCCTGTTGACCCTTGCTGACGTCAATACGACACAGGGCGCTTTTCCGAAAGCAGGTACGGGTACGCGAATAGCGGTACGCAGCATCATTCGAGCACTGACATTGCATTTGACACTCTGCAAAGTCCACCCTGAAGTACGTTGAAAGCACTGCTCGGTATCTTCGCCGTGCAAAGTACTCCCCGGCAAACAAGCAGTCCTCACGCCGCGGCACTGTATGCAACCAGTGTGAAGTCTGGAGTGAGCTGTCGCACTGCACCCACTGGTCCGTGGCGGGCGCTGCCGCTGCTGGCGTGGCCGCCGCGCCTTCCTCCACCGCTGATATGCGCCATTTGACTTCGATAGTGGTACAGCTCCAGCAAGCAGCAGAAACATAATAGCACACCTATGAGTCAGCCAGACGGCGGCGCGGCGGAAGCTGGCCAGCGCGCCGGCCTGCCGCAGCACCTGTGCCTGCGGCAGCTGGAGGCGGGGGACAGGGACAAAGGTGAGGCAAGATCACCACATCCAAGTGCGTGGAGCAAGCGGTCCAGACGCCGATCACCACGCCACGATATCTGGACACACTTCACGCAGGTTTCCTGGCGCTCCTGAAGCAGCTGACATTTGTCGACCCCGTTGACGACACAGCATTCCGAGGTGGGCGCTGGATCCTATAGGGAAGAAATCGGTTATTCAGCGTTGCTCGATCTGGTATCATGCTTGGCGGCGGCTTGACTGTGCAACATGTCGGCGTACAGAAACACTCGACGCTCTCTGCGGCAGCCCAGACTACCACATATGCGTCATCCAAGGTGGGGACTAAACTCAGATGCAGTTATGCGTGTGAGTTGCGACCCATGCGTGGCACCTGATGACGAGCTTTGCATCGTGTGCTTGAGGCGCACACCGTAAATGACGCAGACACACAGCGGCAGCAGATTGTGGCCTGCGGCACGGTCTTCCTGGAGCGTAAATTCATCCGCAGCTGCGGCACGGTGGGCCACATTGAGGACGTTGTCGTGGACGAGTCCTGCCGAGGCATGCGCCTGGGGCAAAGGTGCGCACACCCTGCCGGAGCATGCTGACATACGTGGTACGGACGATCTGCAACTCTGACCCTTGGGGCATGAACGCGTGATGAACAGAATACCGCCTTCACTGCTTCAACACTAATTTGCTGTCCTGCGCTGGGGCAGCACTGCACTGCCGTTCGCATGCGCACATGCCTGGCCGTGGTTCACATGCGGGACCCTGCCGTCATGCACCAAGGGGCCTGGATGACAAGCTTGTGTTGGGCTGCAGGGTCATCGCGGAGCTGCTGGAGGTGTCGCGGCGGCGCGGCTGCTACAAGACCATCCTGGACTGCTCGCAGGACAACGTGGGCTTCTACGAGAAGGCCGGCCTCAGCGTCAAGGGCGTCCAGATGGTGGGTTGATCGCAAGTGCTGAAGGGCCGCTCGGCGCAGCAGTTCGTCGACTGTCGAAAGAAGGTTGTTGCAGGTCCAACAGTGCACCATACATCAGATGGAATTCCTAGTCAAAGCTCCAATGTTTGAAACCTGCTCCTCGCCATCTGCAGGCCAAGTACTTCTGAGGCACCATGCTACCTATTTGAGTGGCGGAGATGTGGGGAGAGAGTGGGCATCAGCAGCTTCGGTCGGATCGGTCCTTTGGGCAATGGAATGCGGGGCGGTCCATGCTTCATTGGTCCGGAACCTGTCATGCGCTTCGCTGCTCTGTTTCAACCGAATGCCTGGAAAGAGAACTCTGATCTCCGTAGAGCTCTACGGCAATTGGAGGAAGCCACTGAAGCTGCCAGCCCCTCCGCGCCTACGGAGATTCACACATCGCTAGAGCTGTGCGCGCCATGCAACCTTGCTCACAGCATCAGGACACCCTGCAGTCAGTAGAGGCCTCTGATCCTCAGAGCTCATCGTGGTCGTCGAGTCCGTCAGCAAAGTCGGCGTCGGCGGCGCCGCCCGTGTCCGCCTTCTTGGCCCGCTTTAGCACGTCCTCCACATTCATGAACTGGGGGCCGCCCTTGCCGCCTGCATAGGCACACGCACAGATCTTCAGAAATGCAAAATGCAATAATCTGAAGTGTCAGCAAGCAAGACAAGGAGACACCCCCACCATTACAGCACTCCCAACGCCGCAGTGCGCACTGTACCACCCATGGGAACCATGTCTTTCTGTTAGGAACCAGTTGGAGACCTTCCTGCCCCGCAGCCTCCCAGGACATGCAATGAAAGGGTGGGCACAGGCGTTTGTTGCGCGCCGACTGGCAAGCCACCCATGACCGTAGCTATGCCTCTGCCACCGTCTACCCCAGAAGCACATGGTGGCAGCGCACCAAAGATGCCGCCGCCGCCGCCGCCGCCGGTGCGCACATTCTTCAGCATCTCCTCCATTTTGGCGCGCTGCTCCGGGTCCATGCCCTTGAACATCTCCTGCACCACGGAGCGTGACAATATGCGTCAGACGGACATCAATTACGCGCAGCTGCCTCCCAATAGATATATAGGTCTGTGTGGCGGGTTACCGTTTGCGCAATGAGCAATGCCCTGTATAGTGAGCAATGCTAGGTGGGCAGATCGTGAGCACTGAGGCTGCATGATACGAGCGTGTCCTGTGACAGCGCTGCCGCAGCAAGTCACACACGAGCGCGCTGCCTGGCAAGGATTAGCAACGAGTGGAAACCGGGGTACTCTGGCGGAAGGGGCGCTCACATCCCACGACTGCTGCTCCTCTGCAGTCTTGCCGCCGGCGCCGGCGCCGCCGCTGCCGCCTGCCTTTCTGTGCCGCCCTGACCCCCTCTTGCCGCTAGCCCCCGCCGCCGGCTCGCCCTCTGCCGCGGTCGTGTTGCCACCCGCTGTCGCGTTCACCGTGCCGTTGGTGGTGCCGTTTGCGGCGGCCGACGGCGGTGGGGGCGGTGGCTTCGGCTGCGTGCGCAGAGTGCATGAATGTCAGCTCCAGGCTCAAGGGCACGTGACAGAGCCCTGCGGCAACAAAGTTGTGTTGAGATTTCATGCAACAGGGATTGCCCGTAGTGCAGGAAGCAATGTGACACCTGGCTGCTGCAGCTGCACTGCCCCAGAAAAAACAAGGTGCACTTCCCAGCTACATTCATAGCTCTGCGCCCGCTGAAACAATGTGCCACCTAGCAATCCACACACACCTTTTTGCGGTTCTTGAGCTTGGCGAAGGCCTTGCGCACGGCGTCCAGTCGCCCGCCGGCGTCCTCCGACCGGAAGGCCGGCTCCTGGTGCGCCTTGCGCTTCGCCTGCGCCGCCTGCTGCCCGCTGATCCACTTCTGGAAGTCCTCCACCTGCGGGCAGGTGCGGCGTCATAACTCGCACAGCGAACTTTGAGGGATTGCTGCGGCCATTGCGGAGATGGCGTGTGGAAACAGCCTTGAGTTGCCCAGAACTGCGATGGCAGATCCAGCACGACATGCATACGCTGCCGTCGCACGCGACAATGAAGCGCCACAAACCCAGCATAGCTTCCAAGCTGCTTGGGGTCCAGAGCGGGTGAGCTTGGGCACCTGCTTGCCGAAATCGGCGCGCTCGGTCTCGTTGAGCCACGGCTTCGACTTGTTCCAGTCGTCCAGCGCGCCCCGCGCCAGCTGCACGAACTTGTCCGCCTTGGACTCTAGCGCCGCCCGCCGGCCCACCTCCGCCCTGCGGAAGTCGATGGGGTCGCCCACGGCCCGCAGCTTGGCCAGCCTCGCCCTGCACGGCAATCAAACTTCATCAAGACAGTTGTAATGTCATGACTGTTGTGTAGGGTCCCCACTGTTCACGACCTGCAGCTTCGCCAGCCACACTGAGTGGCGCAGGCAGCAACCTGGATGCGGATGCGCACCCTCCTGCGACAGATCTCAACCCCGCTTGGCACCTCCTAGCCTTGAGCCTCTGGTGGACAGAGAGGTTGGGTTCGAGGTAACTCTATGCAGACTGGGCCACACTGATGCTGCGCACACTGATGCTGCGCTGCAGAAGTGTCCTCCCGGCGTCCTTGCGCAGCCACTCCTCGCTGCACATTGCTGTCTGTATAAAGTTCAGAACCTACACGAGGGCAGAAGGCGCACTGGTGCTGCGAAGCCGCAGCGTCCTCGCCGTCCTGGTACAGCCACTCCTCCGCATCGTTGAGCTGCATCAAGAACTGCTCCCGCTGCTTCTCCGTCGTCACCGCCGCCACCGCCTCGTCATCCTGCGCCAAGCAGCAGGACAACCATGTGAGCAACCCATGCCTCAAGAGGCTTTCAACGTCGAAGAGGCCATCAAGGTCAATTGCAGCTGCAGGTGATGGTGCACAAGAGACGCTGTGCAGCAGCAGCCGTCGAGTCACAGCAGGTAAGTTGCAGGAACAAAAGATTTACAAAGGGCAATGCCGCACCCTTGATTCCTTCAGTTCACATACAAGACGTATTGAATCAGCCCCTGGGGCAGGCTGCAAACCAAGGCGGGCGGAGATGATGTGCGACTCGTTCCTGGCTTGAGGCCTACGTAACCGTCAACCGAGTTGCAAGGTTCTATACTCGCCTTCAGGCCGCCGCGGGTGGAGATAATGTAGGACTCGAGGTCGTTCTTGGCGTGCGCGGCGGCGCGCTTGGTCTCGTCCGCCGCCTGCACCGCCGCCATGCGCTCCCGCAGCACCTGCAGCGCAGGATTGTGGTCAGAGGGTCATGTGTGCTGACGGCAATGCCTGCTGCTGCATGATCTCGGAAGCCGCATCAGATGACAAACACAGCCGCAGCAGACAGGATACCAAGTGGACTTGCTGCTGACCGACTTGATTGAGTGCATTGAGGCTGGCCCGCAAACACAGGCACGGATTGAGGCCAGCTCAAATGCACAACACAATGACACGCACCTCAACAAATGTCCGTGGTTCAGATTCGAGCAGCACCTGGCGCTGGGCGGCGCTCAGGCCGGGCAGCAGGAAGCCGCGACCGCCGATCTTCAGCGGCACCCGGATGGTACGCCGCCGCTCGCGCTGCACCACCATCGTCGCCGGCGGCTCGGGCTCTGTCGCGTTCGCAGCGCCCGCCGTGGCGTCGCCCGCCGCCTGCCGCGTCAGAAGAAACAACGGTGTGACGCAGACCCCCATTTCGCCTTTGCGTGCGCCACCATTGAACACTTACATGCACGATCTGACATGAAGACACTCAAATGACAGATGCCCACCTCGGTGCCATTAGCGGTGGCGTTGCCAGCCGCCGCGTCCTCCTCCTCCTTGCCGCCAATCGACCCTGCCGTCTTGGCCTGGTCCGCCACCTTTTCCGCCGCCTTCTTCGCCGCGGCCGCTGCCTTCTCGGCTGCATCCACCTGTTCAGCCGCCTTGGCAGCCTTGGGGTCTGCTTTGACGTCGCTGCCAGCGGTGGCGGTTGCGGTGGCATTTGCGGTGGCGTTTGTCGGCACGGGCACGGTGACGTTGACCATCTCGGTGCGCTCCAGGATGACCTCCGCCTTGTCGAAGGTGACGATGCCGCTCGAGTCGGCCCTGCGGTTCCAAAGAAAAGTGCCTTGTGTGGGTGTTCGTGTCACTGACGCAGGAGACGCACACGTACTTCACTTCATCACGTGCAGAAGCCTGCAGTAGTGGCTTTTTTGAAGTCACGGGCACCCTACTCTCACCCTGGTGTTGACAGCAACCCACATGGAAACTGCAAGCACACTTTGACTTCCAGACACGCTGCAGAGAACTGAGCAGCCGCACCTAAAGTGCGCGCTGATCTTGCCGGTATCATTGTACTTGGCCTTCACCTCGTCCAGCCCCGTCAGCTCAAACTCCGCCAGCGGCACCGTCGCCTCCTCCACCTGCGGTTCCAGGTCCTCCTATTCAACTATCGAAGCTGAGATCCCATTGCTCATCTATGCTTGCTGGGTGTGCAGCCAGCTGCTGCGCAATCCTATCAGCTCGGCAGTATCCACGATGACCAGGCTTTGCCACTTTTGAGATAGAGCCCACGCACAGCTCACATCACAGTAGCCTCGCGCACAACAGAGCGCACAACAGGGCGTCATACAAGAATGTGCTCGCCCTCGCATCTGGCGACGTTGGCGCCAGCAGCAGCTGCAGCCGGCCGTGGTCCGCCGTGATGTTGCCAACAGGTGTCTAGCAACATTTGCAAGCATTAGTGCCATGTGCTTGCCTTGGCATCCGGCGTCGGCGGCCCCAGCAGCAGCTGCAGCCGCACGGGGTCCGCCGTGATGTTGGGCAGGTGCACCACACGCTTCGCCGGCAGCCGCTTGCCGAACGGCAGCAGCGCCTTGGGCGCGTACGCCGTGCCCTCCTCGTTCTGCGCCGTCCCTGCTGTCTCCTCCAGCTGCGCGGTATGAAAGGATGCGCTCTCCCTCACATCAAAACGGCAGCAGCACCGCTGGGCGCATGCGCCGTCATCTCTGCATTGTGCGCCGTGCCCGACGTATCCTCCAGGTGCGCGGCCGGAATTGCGACGTTGCCATGTGCTTGTGCGCCCCACAGCATTTCACCATCCAACAGGACTTCGGCACAGACTGTCAGATTGACAAAAGGCCCATGGCAGCGGGCTCAGACCGTGGCAGAGGCTTGCCAGCTGTCGCATGCGCACACAGAGGCGCCAGGGCGCACCTGGAAGACGACGGGGTGGGTGACGCCGTCCGCCATGCCGAACTTGCGCAGGCGGAAGGTGGTGCTCAGGTTGGCGGCAAACAGCGCCGCTCCCAGAGCTACCGCCTCGTCCGCGTCCAGGTGCCTGATATGAAGAGCCACACTTAGTCGCATGACTGATAAGTGAAATTTATCGTTCTCAGGAAAACCCTCACTGTGTGAGTATGCCCAGGACCCAGCGCCACCGCCTCGTCCAGGTTCCCAAGTGAACCAAACCTACATGTTTTGAGCAAGGTTTTCAGTAAGCTTTCAGGATCTTCTGTGTGAGCGCCACCGCCTCGCGCGGCTCACTCCGGGAGGTTTTGGGCCAGCAAGGGCTCACTTGTCGAGTGTGCGGCCGCCGAGAACAGTGGACAGCGTCGCCTGCAGGCGTGGCACGCGGGTGCCGCCGCCCAGCAGCTCCACCGCCGACAGGTTTTTGGCCGCCTCCGGGTTGCGCTGCAGCAGCGCCGCCAGCGGCGCGGCGGCCTTCGCGAAGAAGTCGCCGGCGAGCGCCTCAAACTCCTACGAAATCAAAAGAGAAACAGCTGGGATGAACCAAATCAATGTTGCTATCTGTGCTGCAGGTGCACCAGCGCAGGTGGCTGTTATATGTGTGCGCATGAGTGTTGCTCAATGTTTTCTGTCACAACTTGCAGCTCATTCACCCACAAGGAGGTTCAGCGCACCTCCCGCGTGATGCGCGACCGGAAGTCAATGCCGTTGTGCAGCTCCTCGACAGACAGCGGCGCCTCGGAGTTGGCGCTCAGTACCTGCTTCACCCGCTTCATCTGCAGAGGGGCAGGGATGCACGCGGTTGCGTTGGTGGCTCAGGCTCCACAAAGCGGGGCTGCGTAATGAAGCTCACAGTCCACCAATGTTGGTCGCCATGATCAGAAAACTGGAAGCCGCTGCACGGTGCAGCAGGTGAGGTCTGCCCTACATGCTGCCCTTCCACGAGTGTTCGGACAGCCTCTGCACAGTCTGTTGGCTGAGGGTGCCCGTCTCCACCTCATCAGGAGCGCGCTGCCATGTCAGCAACCGACGCCTCCCTATCCCCTGTGCCTTGATCCCCTAGTCCCCTTGTCAACGCACCTGCTTGCGCAGCTTGGCGACGGCCTTGGGGTGGTCCAGCACGCTGCCCTTGCCCGCCATGTGCTTGTCGTCAAACTCCTGCGCGAAATGCTCCATGAGCACGGCGTCCAGGCCGGCGCTGCCAACGCGGTCCGCCCACGCCACGTCCACCGTCTCAAACTGGCTGTATGTGACCGGCTTGCCGCCCTCCCTGATGTCGAAGCTGGAGTACTTCACCAGCGCCGCCTGCGGGGAAGGCACATGCGCTTTTGCACCGGGACTCCTCGTGAGAAAAGAACCGAATCCGCTGTGGGTGATGCGGCGCTTGTCCTCCCTGATGTCAAAGCTGGAGTATTTCACCAGCGCCGCCTGCGGGGAGGGGCATGCAAACCCTGAATGTCTGGGCCCTGCAAGTTCGGGTGAGCTGGCAGGAGGGACGTCGCGGAGGTGCTGCGAGCTAGGCCAGATGCGATGCACGCTGCCGTTGCGTCGCACAAGCCAGGCGCAGCTCTCGTCCATGTAACATGCTCAGTGCTGCGGAAATCGAGGCTTTGGAAACAGTAGCCAGGACTGGGCGTCTTCCCCATCCGGCAGCATAGCCTTGTGATGGCGTCTTTCCTAAACCACGCATCCTAAAGGACTTTCAGGACCTTTGTGGCAGAGCGCGGCTGCGCACTCACCTCGGTGCTGGAGGAGCCCATGTCGTAAAAAACCACGTGCTCCGTCTTGTTGGCGAAGTTGCGCTCGATGCCGAACTGCAGCGCCGCCGCCGCGTGGCTGTTCACCAGCGACAGCACGTTCAGGCCCGCAGCCGCCGCGGCGTCCAGCACCGCCTGCCGGTGCGTCTGGCCGAACCATGCCGGCACCTGCGGCGAATGAAGTTTACTCTTTATGACAAGGGAACGAGAACCGGCTGCGTCAAGAATCGTTGCCGCCACCGGATTGAGCACCGCCTGCCGGTGCGTCTGGCCGAACCACGTGCAGTCGACATCCCTCCTCAGGATGCAGCTGTCGAGGTTCTAACTCACCCAGGCCATCCGAGGCAGGTGAGCAGTTGCCGCCACATCAACTCTGCACAGGTTGCACGTTAAACGTCTTGCGCACACGGCTTGTTGATCACAGCTACGTTTGTATATGCATAGCCGTGAACGGCTCACCGTGATGACGGCGTCCAGCACGGGGGCGCCGTCTGCGGCGGCCTCCGCCAGCCCGCGCGCGTAGTGCAGTATGCTGGCCTGCACACCAAGCAGCCAACTCTGCCCTGCGTCTGCTCCACGCATGTGCACCTCGGTTCTTCGAACTCACTCTGAAGGCTCATGCCAATGCTAGGATGCATGCTGCCGATACAGCCTCCTTGCCAATCACGACGGCCAGGCTAACACGCAATGCTTGCTCTGTGCATCTAGTTGGGCTCTCACCCCAAGCCTCCCGCATTGCCGCTGGTCGACTCACCACTGCCTCCTCGATGGTGTAGGACTCGCCCTTGCCGGGGGTGAAGGCAACCGTGCCGCGCTCTGGCGCGGGCGCCACCGCGTACGGCAGGTGCTGCTCCTTCAGCAGCTGCGCCACCGCCGGGTGCTCCGCCGGCGCGCCCAGAAAGTCCCGCAGCTGCATCCACGGCGTACAACATCGGCGGTGAGCGTCCGAAATATGGTTTGCAGGGCGGATCACGGCAGGCGGCCGCAGCCAGTGCCGCCATTGAGCCGTGCACAGCGTACATGGACCTCATACCGTCATGGGAACGGCTTGAAGCAGCACGCCGTGCTTTATTACGCTCGAAACTCCACAGCCTGTGCAGGCGCAAGCACATAAGCTCGCCTGCGTGTACACGCGATCCGGGAACCGCGGCTGCAGCACGGCCGCCTCCTCCCCCAGAAGCCGCTCCCCGTTGATGTACGCTACCTGTGACGACGTCTTCCGCTTCGACCTACAGCAGGGGGGTCCCTTAGGTGACGACCTCTGCCAAGTGGAGTCTGGCAGCCCTACCTTCCTATGCTGTGGCAGCAGGGTGCGGCACAGACGCAGAGCGCTATGCACTCGTTGGAGTCAGAGATCGCAGCAGGGCAGAACAAGCAGTAGGGCCGCACATCTCGTTCAGGACGATCGAAATGGGCGTGCGACCGGGCTTGACGATTGCAATTTTAAGAAATTCGCTGCCCAAATCCACTGCCAGGACAGCTGCCCGGGCCGTGTGCGCCATGTGCATGCATGCCACAAGGCACAGGAGCAAAGCAGACACAGCGGGCAACCCCCTGCTGCACCGCTGCGCTCGCTGTTGCCTTGCCATAGCGGCGATTGCTGTGTCCGATTATTGATCAAGCCTTCACAAGCTCATTTGCTTTGCCAGCACATTAGAGATGCATCATGGCGGGTCGATCCTTCCCTGTATCAATGCTTGCTGAGCAAAACACCAGCGCAGCGCTTCTGGAAATTGAACTGCCGTTGCCGTGGCCGCTGATTGGTCGGAGGCAGTGGCTGGGGTCGGTGACAGAATTGCAAGTTCAGCACATGACGTCCACCCTGCATCTCAAACTGTTTTCTTGGATTCTGCCACGTAGCCTGTCCGAAATGCAAGCTTCAGGAGCATGGGGTTATTGCATGCCATAGCTCCTGCACTCGTTGGCAACAGCTTATCTGCTTGAAAATGTGAGAGCACCGCGAAGTGGACATCACCCACCATGCTTTTGTCACTCGGTCGCATCGCCCGGTCTGCAACATGCAAGCACCTGACATACCCGACGCTAGCCACCAACACCACAACTCGATCTTTCGCATCTACATCGGACAGCCCAGGTGCCGATCGACGCCTCCTATCAGAGCTTTGATCAGTATCTGTGCATCCTGGTAGCGTGTCCTGTGATCTACTGACTCGCATGATCTCCTATGCTGTCGGATGGACATACCTTCTGATCCGTCGAGCGTCTTCCCCCGCAGTCTACGTTGTGTGGGGCGCTGCGGGCGGCATCGGCGCCGCGCTGTCAAAGCGGCTGGCGGCGCAGCAGGGAGCCACGGTCGTGCAAGTGGACCGTGAGGGGACTGACCTTGAGGGAGACGTGGAGAGGGCAGACGCCACTAACTTCGAGCAGGCAGGTCGTGTGCTACGTGCATACATGAAGTGGCGAGGCGCACTCTGCAGCGACAGGGACTGTCGCTCCAGCTACACACAACACATCGCGTTCTTGCTGCAGGTCAACGAAGTTCTGAAGTCGATCAGGGACAAGTACGGCTGCGTGCATGGCGTCGCCAACTGCATCGGCGATGCTGGTGCGCCATGCACCATTGCACTCTTGCTCAGCGGCAGCTCTGTCGTTGCCACATGCTATGGTTTTTTACTGGCTTCTTGCTGGCTGATTTGTTTTCGCGGCTGTGCCAGGAATCATCAAGGCTGCGCACATCACCAGCCAGGTGCTCACTACACCTGTTCCACAACACATGCTGTCTTCCTCGGCACTTAGCCGGCACCGAAAGTGCGGACCCTTGTTGAGGTTGCAGCATCAGCCGGCTGACAGGAATGTGTTGTTCTGTAGGAGGAGTTTGATCACATCTTTAGTACCAATGTGACGACTGCATTCAACATCGTGAAGGTGACTGCCCTATGGTGTCCCTGCCGGCGTGTGACCTGCTGCAGTATAATATGTCAACTCTTTAACGAGGCCTATTAGCGTGCTGCTCTGACGTGCTTGAGGAGTGCCCACCAGTCTGTCCGACGATGCCATCCTCTCGGGCTGCAGGCCACAGTACCGCTCATGCAGCGCTCGGGCGGCTCGATTGTGCTCTCATCAGCTGCGATCACCAACCTGGGCCTGGCACATCATGATGCGACAGCGGCGGCCAAGGGCGCTGTTACAGGCCTCGCTACCAGCGCTGCAGCAACCTATGCGCGCTCCAACATCCGCGTCAACTGCGTGGCGCCGGGCCTGATCCGCACACCCATGACCAAGAATATGACGGTGCGGCCGCTGGCCTGCGTTCTGGGGTTGTTGCGCGTCGCTGCTGAACAATCCTGATTTAAGATCTGCCTGCATCAGCAATTGACCGCACAGGCAGAAATTCTCGTTCACTGTGCTGAACCTGCACAGGATCCCAAGGATGCCAAGGCGGAGTCGGTTCAGGTGAGCACTTGGTGTTATAAGCTTAGCTTCGCTTGTGGCAGTGTGTTGCGTATGGTGGGATGCATCTGCCCGCATGAGTGGGGTCCCATGCAGATGGCTGCATTTACTATATACTGGCGAGTAGTTGCCCTTATTCCTGAGGCTTGTTCCTGAGGGTGAGGGTGCAATCATTGTATGTGCCAGATGATACCGCTGGGGCGCATCGGGGAGCCCAATGAGGCGGCGGCGGCGTTCGAGTTCCTGCTAAATCCTAGCACCGGCAGCTACATCACAGGGCAGACCATCTTTGTCGACGGCGGTCTGGGGACCATCCGCGGATGATGCAGCCGCAATTTTGCGCATCAGCAATCTTTTGCTGTGCATATGGATGACTGATGTACACGGCGCGCCAACACCCTTGAACTACCAATGTTTTGGAGTAGAAATCAGCTTTGAAGAATGAAAAAGGTACTAGGCATTGTTTTCAGCTTCTTCTGTTACAAAATCTTTAGCGTGCTTGCTCACACCGAATCATCATCAACTCATCCTTCCTGTACCACAAAATAATCAAAGGAATTCATCTGTGCCACGCTCTTAATGACCGACACACTTGCGCCAGGCGGCACCAACATTTATATGTTGCTAAAGTTCCAGACCACAGCAGCTGCAAATCTCTGCCCCGAGTCGAGGACCTGCTGCGTTGAAACAAGTGACACATCACGAAATTACGGTTCCTGGGGATGCCTGCGCACACCCCTGTTCCATTGAAAGCCTGAGCACGGCGGAGGCTCTGATGACCCCGGCGGCTGCGGCGTACACTCTAGCCTGCTCATAAATCTCGTGGACACCGAGACGCTGTAACGACTGACATGCCTGTGTACATAGGATCATCTCGGTGGGCGCCAGACGACTGCTCCACGCCATTGCAGCGGGCATGAGCCGCGACGCAAAAAGGGTTTCCTAGTGAAACTGCCGCCGTGATGGGCCCCGATGCTGCACAGCCAGCAGTTGCCGCCCTCTCTCGCCTGACCTCCGCCGACATGTGGCCTTGCAGCCGGCGCCTGCTGCTGCTGTACAGGGGGTCCTCAGAGCTCCGCGGGCGCTGCCGGCTGCCCCACAGCGGCCGCCGCCTCCGCGGCGGCCTTTGCAGCCTTGGCGGCCTGGGTGGGGTGCACGGCCTTGGTGCCGTCGGGAAGCTCCAGCTTGCCCTTGCCCCAGCGCACGCCGCAGGCGTTGCACAGAGTGCGCGGGCCGTCGGGTCCGCACCGCCACTGCGGTGTGACGTGCGTTTTGCAGTAGTTGCACGTCATGCGCCGAGGCCGACGGTCGCCTGCAGTGCGGTGCCAGAATTGACTCTCAGACGACATGTTGCTGCAGATGCCCTGTGCGCATTTCCTTTGCAGCTGGCGAGCAGCAAAGCTCACTCTGCTTCCATGGACAGGCTGTTGCGAAGTCGTTCAGGTGCAGTGCCAGCATCCTGGATCATGGCCTACCAGAAAGCAGCAAAAGGGAGTGTACCTGAAGAGGCGCGCTTGGGCTTCTTGGCGACCGAGACATCCTCGTCGGAGCCTACGGACCGCTGCGACGCGGCGTCGGAATCAACGTGCAGGTCGACGCTGCTGCCCTTGGATTTGAGGCCAGGGCGCTTGGCCACGCCGCCGGCAGCCACCTGCAGTGCGATTGCAGGGTCAATCATCTGGCGGAATGATCTGGCACCAAGGGCACAAGTGCCGGTGCGTAATGTGGGTAGAGGGCATGGCAGGGAGGACGACGAAGGGGCAACTTCTGCTGCCACAGCACCAATATCTTGGTGAATCGCCAGGGAGCCTATGGTGCCACAGCAAGACCGCGGATCTCATATGCATTAGTCACGTCGCACCCGACTCACCTCCAGACCGCTGCGGCGGGTGGTGGTGAACATGGTGCTGCCCGCGAGGTTGTTGCGGCGCGCCGGCGACGGCGGCCCCGTGGCCAGGTGCGCCGGCAGCTGCGGCACCTCCGGCACGCTCGCCGCACGCGGCGCCATCACGATCTGCAGACGGGCGACATACTGTGAGAGCAGTGGCAGTCAGGAGGCCTCAAACACGAGCAGCTGCACTCGCGAGTGCAGATCATTCAGATTATGCACAACAGAACCAGGAATGTTTTGTCTGAATACAGCCCATGCTGACTCATACCTGCGTGGTGTGGATGGGGGGCGCCGTTGTCGACGACCGCTGCATGCAGCGCTCCATCGGCAGCTGCTGTGACGCCTGCTGCTGCATTGGCTGCAGCTCGCTCTGCGGCACGAGGCCGCAACTGAGCGCCGGCGGCATCGGCAGCGGCGCCGACGCCGCGCCGCCGCTGCTGAACCCCATCATGGGGCCGCCGCTGCGGAAGTCCATTGCGCTGCTGCTGCCGAATGGCGCCATGGGTGCACTGCGGAACGGCTGCGCGCCGCCGCTGTTGCCCGCCATCGGCATGCTGAGCGGCGGGTAGGTGGCGCCAAAGCCGGAAGCGTCCGTGAGCGCCGAGTCCGAGGATACCAGGTCGTGCAGGTCAGCCGGATCGCCCAGGTGGTCAAACTCGCCGGACGCCGCCTCTGCCGCCACCTGTCACACACAAGTCAACTGGCGATTGGATCCTGCTTGTTATCAGCCTCTTGTCCCAGAAGGTGGAAACCAATGCAAGTATTCACTGGCAGGCGCGCAAGTCCTTCTGGAAGGCAGGCCTACAGTGGAGCAGGCGCAGTCGTACCTGAGACAGCAGCTCGTCAGGGCCTTCCGTTCCGGTGCGCTCCAATGGGTTGCCGCGGAACAGGCCAAACAGCTCTGCCAGGCGGCGGCTGCTGTCAGGGCCGCCAGGGCTGAGCGGGCTGAACTGTGCACAGTCGTCGCTGTCTGCCAGCAGCGCCTCCCGTGTCGCCTGCCGTGCATCAAGCAACCGGCTTAAAAACCTAGGCTTGCGGTTCAGTTTGAAAACAAAGAAATGCTGCTGAAGCACATGCCAGGCGAGCCTCGGAGGAACCGGTAGGAACATGCACTGAGACACAGCAGCCGCAGGCATGCCAGCAGGAGCAAGCGAGCCCAGGCTCACCTCATAGATCGAGCGCTGCGCGAGCGTCGGCGTCGGCACTTGCGGCAGCCCGATGAGCTTGGCCCGCTTGGCAGGGCTGTCGCTAGCAACTAGCTGCTGGTGCTGCGAGTCGGCGCCGTCGGCGCTGGCTGTGATGTTCACGTGGCAGCGGGCGCCGGCAAAGCCGTTCACATGCGGCATGCTGAGCGGCGAGGGCAATGCGTTGCTCACCTGCAGTGTGCGAACAGCCGGCAATTCATGTTGCAGGACTGATGGGCAGTACGAGGCGGGTCTACTGTGTGGTTGTTGCACGTCCCAGAAGGTCGCACTGCCAGTCCTATAAAAGGACACACGAGCGCAGCTGCCACAGCCGTGGCGGACCGACGGACAGGGCACACCTTGTGGCCATTGACGTCCAGATGGAGTTCTCTGTGCATGCTGTCGTTGCCTATGTATGAGTTGGCCAGCCGGTGCCTGCCCGCCGGACCGCTCTGCAGCAGCAGCATCGCAGCGCTCAGCCCCAGTCAGTTGAAACCACCACCTGCCCAACCAAAGCGTCCAACCAATAGACAGGGTCGCGAGCAGCCGCGTCCGCGGCAGGCATGGCAAGCAGTACACCCAGGAGAAGGCGACAGGGCACGCCAGCTTGGTCGCTGCGCCCGCTACAAGGCAGTGCAGAGTGTCAGACACGCGCAGACCCACGGGTGCTCACCGGAAGCGACGGCTTGCGGTCGAGCTCGCTGTGAAACGTCTCCTCCGGCAGTGACTCCTGCTGTATGAGGATATGTTCATGTAGTATCTCCCTCGAACCCTGCGAGCAAAGGCCGTAGGGCTGCTCAGCTGTAGGGGCAGAAACGGGCCGCGGGGCTGCCCTCAGCTGTTGGAGCCGTTGAAGCAGGCGCCCCGTAGAGGGCGCCATGACGGACTGGCCCGCTGCGCAAGGGCTGAGCATGAAGGCTTCGGAAGCGGTTTGAGACCCGCCAGCAGCCAGCCGGGGCCACGCCGCTGTCGTGCCCGCCAGGTGGCTGGAAAGGATTTGTCAAGGACAAAGCACCCACGAAACAGGTCCGGGTGCTCACGGGCGCAGGCGCGCAACGCGTAAAGCATCCTGCTGGCTGCACAGAACACAGACCGGCGGACACCGGCATGTCGAAGGGTTGCAACAAGCACCGCGCGCGCGTCGGGCTTGGCCACAGTCTGGGGCAATGTGTGGGGCATACAGCGCCTATGCCGCCCTCGTACCACTTGCAGGGGGTCGGTCTTGCTGTCTGGAACGCACCGGAAAGCACGAGGAGACCTGGCGGAACAGTGCCATGCCGTCAATGCGGGCTGGCCCGGTGCACGAGTCGGCCGGGGTGCGCGTTCACCGATGTCCTCTGCTCGAGGCGGGCAGGCTCCCTCTCAGCGTGCTCCTCGTGCAGCAAGAGATGTCTCACGGGGAGCAAGCACTTCCGTGTGTAACGGCGTCTTCGGGCTTGCTGTACACTTTCTCCCGGCGACATCTGCGGATGACTTTGTCATGCAAGAGATTCTGCGATTCAGCGGGAAGAATGCAGTCCCTTGCCACGTGTGGGATGACCACCTGTAGGGTTGGCAGTAACCGGAAGTTAGGCCCCGTTACGGTTACGGTTTCCGGTTCCTACGGTTACTCACCAAATCCCGCCGGTTACCTCCGCCTTCGTTAAAAACTTCCTCGGAAATGAGCTCCTCTCAGCTTGCTTATCACTTTGTATGGGGCAGTTTTTCTATGCGAGGTCATTTGCTAGTTGCGAATTTTTAGGTGACCATTGCCACCGGATTGACACCCAACACCACGTATTGCCTCCTAGAAGCATGACACGGCACGGCAGAGGGTACACAACCATGTGATACATGTGTTTTGTCATTCTGGAGCATTTGTGGTGCCTCAGAGCGGCGTGCAAGGCTTCATTCGGCGTGCCGCTCGGGGCGCCCGCCGCGTTGCCCCTGGCGGGCCTCGACTGACATTAGATTCCACTAGTTTAGAATGGGGAACGACCGGAAACTGACCGGAATTCCTGGCCGGAAACCGCGTAACCTGTTTGCCAACCCTAACCACCTGGCATTTACGGGGTGTGCAATTCCCTCGGCATACATGGCTAAGCATGGTGGCTAAGCTTATGTACAAGGACGCTAAACATCTGCAACCTCCTCCGGCGCACTGAAGGCATTGCTGAAATGCCAAGTGGTGCCTAATCAGGGCATAAGTCGCAGGTGAACATTAACATCGCGCGCGGAAAGTCAATGCAAGCGCGGTACAGCTGTGCGAGCAGCGTCGCACACGGTGCTGGCAACCGTCTGAGCTGTTTGGCAGCGGAGAGGCTTTCAAAGCTTTTCCCACCCACCCGCCCCTTTGCAAGGGTTTCTCTACGACGCAGTTAACGGTTCGGGAGGTTTGCAGCTCACCGGCGCACTGTGCGCGTCGCTGCACCTCGGATCTCTGTTGTGCCGGTGCGCGTCCGACACCACCTCGGCGCCTGCGTCGAGATTCCCGGGGGTGAGGTTTAGGTTCCTACAATGGAGGCTTCAATCCTTACAGGCCAACTTCTAATGGCTAAACAGCTCAGCCTAATGCCCAGCAGTTCAGCAAAAGGCAGGCAAAGTGAGGCTCTCGATCAAGTGACCCACATTACACTGGTAGTAGCATGCTCAGGGCGTCAGGCTCCGCAATCAGGTCATATCGAGCAAGTCTCTCTATTGCCACAGGTGCGGCAGGCATCTGATGCATTTCCTCATTCATGTGAAAGGCATCTGGCAAAGTCGCACACCTTCCTCCGGACAGCTGACCACACTACGAATCATACTCGAACATACTCGGGTAATGAGCGCACAGCTTCTGCCAGCTGAGGCTGTGTGCATGTACCCGTGCTGCAGACCTCGGCAGGCGCCGCGCGGCAGGTGCAGCCGTTGGTCGATCAGGCGCTGCAGTGGATCGGCTTGCTGCAGCTGGGAGACCAGCGCAGAGGCTCCACACAATCAGTCGCCAGCTGTCAAGTGTCGCCATGGCCGCGGCTTCAGTCCCGGCGCCGTCCTCCGACAGCCTGAAGGTCGACAGGGTGGACTGCCTGCAGGTAGGAGACGATCGAAGAAGCCTGTATTTGAAAAGACAAGCCTTCGCCCTGGGAAGCGGCGGTTTCGTCGATGCCAGCCGCTCCGCTTTGCCTCGCCGTACTAGACTTCGAGTCACATCGCACATGCCGCCGCGCCATAGTCCCGCATGCCGTCTCGTCTCGACTTTGACATCTCTGTGCATGCAGGATAACTACGTGTGGCTGCTGCGGGAGCCCAGCGGCAAGGTCGCGGTCGTGGACCCCTCGGAAGCCAAGCCGGTCGCGGCGGCCCTGGAGCAGCTGGGCGTGAAGCCTGACTACATTCTAAACACGCACCACCATTGGGACCACACCGGGTGCGGACGAGCTGCTGTATCTTTGCGCCGGATCGTGGAGCGGCGCACACAGCGCATTGAGCCGTGACTGGAAATCGTGTCGCCAAGTGGCCACTAGTGACATGCCGGGTGGCAGGCGCCTTCCATCAAGTGGAGCTGGCGCCGTCGTGTGTCCGCAACTGCCACAAGAGGGCAGGCTCATCCGGCGCACTGATGGCTACTGCTCTCTCTGTCATCGATCTGATGATGCTGAGCCTACTGCTCGCCCCTGCAGCGGCAGCGAGGAGCTCAAGAAGAAGTACGGTCTCACGATCGTGGGCCCCAAGGACGACAAGGACCGCAAACAATGTCAACATTTGCAGGCGAGGAAGCTGACATGTTCAATGCTATTGAGTCTGGCCACTGCATACTCTGCATGTGCAGCGGCAACGAGGAGCTCAAGAGAAAGTACGGCCTCACGATCGTGGGCCCCAAGGCCGACAAGGACCGCATCCCGGGCATCGACCTGGCGCTGGGCGAGGGCGACACCTTCGACTTCGGGCAGCTGCAGCTGCAGGGTGCGCGCCTGCTCTTTGGATGAGGTGCCCTCACTATCGTCTCGGCCGCAAAGGTCAGACTGGTCTGTGCGCGGCTGTTCCCCGTCCCAGCTTCATGTCGACGCAGACCTTTGCCCCGAGTTTGCCAGCCAGACGTGATGACGGGCCGACAGCTTCAAAGTGTATGGATCATGCCTGAACAATCTTGTAACTCGCATTGGAACGGCGCTGACTGCTTTGTGCCTGGTCATCTGCAGTGTTCGACACGCCCGGGCACACACGCGGCCACATCACCCTGTACTTCCCGCAGGCCGAATCTGTCTTCCCAGGTGTCGCCTGCAGGCCCAAAACTACTGTTGCGGTCCTCAAGCTGGTGAAGACACGACATTCTCATGTTGGACACGAACCGAATCTCCGGAGCTCCTGTAGCGCTCAATGCGACTGCAGGCAATTTTCCTGCAGGCGACACGCTGTTTGCCATGGGGTGCGGCCGGCTGTTCGAGGGCACGCCCGCGCAGATGTGGAGCTCGCTGTCGAAGATCGCGGCGCTGCCGCCGCAGACCAAGGTGTTTTGCGCCCACGAGTACACTCAGGTGCGGGCGGCACTTCCTGTCTGCTGCTACTGCCTGTGACTGCCGCTGCGCTGTTCCTCAAACCTACTCGTACCTCCATGTGTGCAGCCGTGCGTGATTGTGCTGCACAGCGCGTTTTGTAATCCTGCATTTTGAAGCTTGACCTCCAGTCAGCTTCCTGCAGCTGCATGGTGAGGGCAGCTCTCAGCATAAAATCTTCTCTCATCCATTCAAATGTGTGATGATCACCTGAGTGCTCCGTTTTGGCGCTCACTGCCGCAGGCCAATGCCAAGTGGGCGCAGGTGGTGAATCCGCACAACGCGGCGCTGGCGCAGCGCGAGAAGAAGGTCGCGGAGCTGCGGTCCGAGGTGCGCTGCGCACTACCCACTTCGAAAAGGCTTCATCAGCGAGTGCGTCACGTCGGGGTTCAGCTTTGAGATGGCCCGGATGCAACATGTCCATGATCTGGCTGTTGATGATGTTGTGCTGATCATTCTGTGCTGATGTTTTTTTTTTAAATGACTGCAGGGCAAGGCCACGATTCCTAGCACCCTGCAGGAGGAGCTGGACACCAACCCCTTCCTGCGCCCCCAGGACAAGGATATCCGCGCCACTTTGGGTGCGCCTCCCGACACTGTGATGACTGCAATAGCCAGCTGCAATCATTGCAGTTGTCCTGCATATTGAAGGCCTTGCATTCACGCCTTTCCCTGCAGGCATACCAGAGAGCGCATCCGACCTGGACGCCTTCACTGCTGTCAGAAAACACAAGGACAACTTCTGAACACGGAACGCACCACCATTGATAAGAACACAAAAGAGGGTAGATCGAGGAGACCAGGATTTATGTGATTTCATCTGAGGTGCATGACGATCGATTCTTGCATGTTGTATGACGGTTGCGTTGCCAGTCCTGTTGACTGTGTCATTGTGGTTTCAGAATGTTGAAAGCTTTTATTTTGACTAATTCCCAGCCTTCCACATCTGATCCTCTGAGGCAAAGCGCGACGGCAAGCCGCATCCTTCAAGGCTTGCCAGCTTGCGTCTCTTTCATCTCGATCCAGCGGGAGAAGTACTCCGTGGCTCTGTTGCCCTGCTGCCAAAGCATGTGGCCCACAAAGTCTGTCTGCCGCACCGCTGGCAGATCCTCCAGCCGCCGCAGAATGGCGTCCTGCAACCCAGCATTCCCAAGCCGTCACCGAGCGTAAATCAGCGAACCCTCCTCAAGTCAGCTGTGACACAGGAGTCGCAGTTGAGATCGCCTCTAACACAGGATGCTGCATTCACTGTGCGTCGCACCTCGACGACTTGCAGGCGGGCGTCTTGGGCGAAGCATGTTTCGAGTAGCTTCAAGCCTGCATACCGCACCATCCATTCAGTGCAGAAATAGAAGAATCGACCTTGAGTTTGCAGACACTAAGAGCATACGCTTGACACTTGCTACTGCATTCACTCTATCGACATTGCATGCGCACCTGTGTCCTGACACTGCTGCCACGTCGCCTGGTCGGTGTACAGGGCCGCAGCCTGCTCAGCAAATGTGTCCGCATCAAGACTGCAGCCAAAACCGCCCCATGGCGCTGCTATGAGCGACGCAGGCTGCTCCTGCAGCACCGCACGACTGCACTTTGATGTCACCTCAAGTTGTACCTGGTGGATGCTCTGCAATCAGTGCTCTCACAAAGTTTAGAGGGAGGCTATTGTCATTTGTAATGACGCAAGAACGAGTATTGCCGCCGCCGCAGCGACTCACCTCGGCCGCAACATAGTCCTCCATGTGCATGCCCTCGGAGCCAATGGCTGTGGTTACCACCTGCACACACGGCAAGGCCATGGCCTGACACACATATGCTGGGCAAACGCCCCGCTTGGGAAGGAAGGAGGCAATCTCGCACTTGCGGTTCACTTGTCAGAAGCTCCACACCGTGCTCAGCCGTGCTCCTGTCTGGCTCCCCAAGTCCAAAGTGACAACGAGCAGCCGCCTCCCGGCAGTCTGTGCACCTCACGTCCTCTTCACTACGTGCTGCAATTCGCGTTGAATCAGCTCCAGGACTCTAGAAGCCTACCGGCAGGCCATGCGCCCAGCTGTCCACGACCTTGCCCTTGAGCCCCGCGCCAAAGCGCAGCGGCGCGAGGGACACCCTGTAGTCGCGCAGTGCGCTGAGCGACGGCATGTGCCCCTTCACGAACAGCTTCCTCGCCTGCAGCGAAGAACGGCAAGCGTTGGATATCGTTCATGAGCAACCACCGCACTTGCGCTGAGCCTGGCGAAATAGATGCAGCGGCTTCTGCCCTCGGCCACCAGCTGCGTGCGGCCACCAGCCACATTCTTGCAATTTTTGCCTCTCGGCAAAGGAACCATGCTTTCAGTCTCTTAGCCGCAGCACAACTCCAGGGGCATCATCAGCTTCTGAGACCAGCAGGCGGCCTGACGAGACATCTCTGTCCCTGAAACCCTGGGGATCCCGCAAAGCCCGCACCGGGTCATGCAGGCGCTGGACGGCGTGCGTGGGGTAGGCACCGTACAGGTGAAGCTCCGCGGATGCGTCACCCAGGCGCGCCCTGACAGCGTCCCACAGCTCCCCCGCCAGCCACTGCACCTGCGGACAAGCAGCAGGTTCCAGAATGCTTTATGAGCTGTGCGATGGAGGCAGTATATGAGGTGAGCTGAAGCCGGCATGCTGACTGGTACGTTTACTCCCATGTGCAATTGGCTGGAGGACAGCTGCACATATGATAAAGTCATATAGATCAAGGGACACGTGTGATCTGTCCGCGCCGCACCGAGTCCAGGTTTGGAGGGTGTTTGAAGTTGCCAATGGAGACGAAGTGGCGCCTGTCCCCATAAGACGGCAGGTCGCCCGAGGCCAGCGGCGGAGGCGGGACAAACAGCGGTGCCAGCGCGAGCGTGGCGGCGGGAACGCCATAGTAGTCCCGCAGCAGCTGCAGCTCCACCGGTGAGCAGACCAGCGTCAGGTCAGACCTGCTCAGGCGCAGGTGGACATTTTTTCGTGTCGTTTTGTTGTCTGCAGCTGCCGCACAAGCCGCTCTCACAGCTGCACTCACACAGAGGTCTTGCTCAGCTCGTCACTAATATAACGTGAATGACGGGACCGCCGTCGCACCTGCCTGTATATTGACGCTAGCTCGCGGAGCAGCACCGTCGAGTCCGCCACCGGGCGGTGCGCCAGCACCTCTGAGATTGTTGCGCCGTCCTGGTGCCGCTCCATGCGGCCTGCGGGAACATGTGCATATATGTCCAGCCGTGTCATAAAGATTGGAGCAGGGTTCGTTCACCCCTTTGACAGCAGGGTGTTGCACATGGTTCCGGGCGTCCCTCCTGACTGACACGAAACCATATGTGCAACCCTCACTGATGCAATTGCAGTCCGATTGCTTTTGCCCTGATGGGTGGCAATCGAGCTGGCTTTGAGCAAAGTTTCTGCATCAGCGGTGCTATGTGCTGCGCCGCACCTTGTCGCAGGGCGTGCATGTCCTGCATGTCCAGAATGCGCAGCGTGCCCGGAAACTGCTGCTGCACGTGGAACGAGAATGCTTCCTCCGCATAGTGCCTGCACGAGCCCACGCCCATTCGTGCTCGTTCCAATCGAGTTCGGTGGTGCCTCACGGTCATGGGTTCGCAGAGGGGAAAGGATGGCAATGGCATGGCAGCGGCAAAGGCATGGCTGCACGCCACACCTGTCAAACACACAGACTTGGGGCCGCACATCTTGCAGCACCCTGATAAACAGCTCCTCCCTGCCAGCAGAGCAACATGGCACGTTCAGCTTGGTGACTCTCTCGACGGCCGCCCAGCGTGCACAGCAGCGCGCAGGCCATGAGACAGCCTTCCTGTCAATCAAGCGACCTTATGGGGGCTATGACGAGTGTAGCAGCATCACCTGTTGGCGGGGCAACAGTGCACGGCTACGCCTTCATCAACGAGAGCCCTGCTGTGCTGGTTCTCCTTGCAGGGACTGCGCTTCAAAAGCATCGTCAGGTTCGATGATGCCAGGGTGGCACACAAGCAAGCGCAGGCAGACGTCGGAAATCATTGGAAAAATTCAAGGCGGACTCCTCTTCCCAAACCTGAGGAAGTGGACGTCCCACTTGGCGGCGAGAGCGCCGATCAGCTCTGCGGTGCGGACGCCCGCGGCGGAAGACGATCGCTCCGGCCAGACAGGCGCCACAAACAGCAGGCTCTGCCTGTCGGTATAACGTACCTTCCATTAGGATGCGACGTTTTATACGATTGCATCAAAGCGTGCATGCAACGAGTGAGCATGATGCGCCGGCACCGGTCAACGGCGGCGGCGCGTGCCGCCGCTGGCTGCACACGTCGAGTTGACGACAGACGGCAGGGCTGAGATCTGTGACGGGTCAGTCTACACGCACAGAGCGCAATGGACTGCCTGATTGCGGCCAATTGCCGCATACAGCCGGTGCTGTGGGTGTCGGAAATTTGCTATGCAGAATCGTGGCTGAAATTCTATTCAGGCGCCAGAGAACAAGCTGCAAGGAAAGGGTGGTAACCTCAGACATGAACGCTTGTTGTGTGCAAAGGTTTTTTGTCAGTGAGGAGCTTCTGCGTTGCGTTGAATTTGCCGGTTACGTAACATTCGGCGGAGTGGAGGCGCGGCTGCAGCTCGCCAGCGCCAGAACGCTTTTGCTAGCAACCCAACATACAAAAGCGAACATCCATCGCTGTCGTTGTGCATTGCTCGTCACGCGCAGAACGGTCGACTCGCAGCCACCCTACGTTTCGGAGCATCCGCTGTGCGTTGGTTTTCCGGCTCTGTTGTGAGCAGGAACCGAGTCACGGTCTAGAACGTTGTCGGTGAAGTCGGCTTTCCTCCGCTCAAGACAGCCCTAGGCCGCGCAAGCTTCGTTGCACTCGGTTGGCCCGTGCACTTGCACACAGGCTTCCGGCAGAACCCGAGGGCGAACACAGAACAGCATGCCGCGGGCTCCGAAGAAGCTAGATGCCAAACGGAATGAAGGCGCTGCACCGATGGACTCGAGGCCCACAGCAGCAGACGCAGCAGGGGCGGACGGCGCACAGCCGGCGGCGGGAATGCTGCCAGAGAAACCGAAGTTTGCGCCCCTCAGCGCTCACGAGCAGAACGGCAAGAAGCTGGAGTTCCGGCGGGTGCGTGCAAGACAGCCTGTTTCGAATCTGAAACCTCACAAGTCGCACAGGCAACGATTGGTCCACCGCGACTTTCATGGACCTCCGTGCACGTCCGCCAGCGCTGATGCATGCATGTTCAACTCAATCTGACGTAGCATCGTGCCCTCCTGCAGGTGCCCGTGCCGCAGAATCGGCTGACACCACTGAAGGAGAACTGGATGAAGCTGTATCAGCCAGTCACAGAGCACATGCAGCTGGACATGCGCATGAACCTCAAAACAAAGAAGGTATGCATGTTGTCCATCCAGATCTGCTGCAGCAGGATCCTATGTGCAGGCCTCAGCTCGGTGCAGGCAATGCAATGAGTGTGCATGGCATCTGTGCTCTCAGAGGGGTGATGCAAGCGGCAACATGCCGTGGCAACTCGCCTCAGCTGCGCCACGGCAGCCTTGCACAATGTGCTTGCGGTGTCAAACGCCAATGCATGCTGGCTGCAGGTGGAGATCAAAAGCACAAAGGACACACCGGACGCGGGCAACCTGCAGAAGGCGGCGGATTTTGTGCAGGCGTACATCCTCGGTGAGCGCCAAACCCCCCCGCAAGCATGTCAAAATGTTGGAGCTCACCAGCATGTATTCATGTATGTTGAGCAGCCAGTGTTGGCCTACGAGGACACGCCTGATGCATTCAACATCGCCAGATGCATCCGACACGACACTGTCCGAGCGTTCACTTCGCGTGAACATGTGCAAGGATGCTGTGACCTCATTCGAGAGTGGCGTCCACCCTCTCTGTCGGCGCTGTCCCATAGGTTTTGAGGTGGCTGACGCCATTGCGCTGCTGCGGATGTCGGACCTGTACATCGAGTCGTTCGAGGTCAAGGACGTCAAGGTGCCCTCCCCAGTCTCTCACTCGAGCATACTGTTGGTGCCTTTGGCATGGCAATGGCTGTCACGGCAAAGATTGTGTGTAGAGGAGACTGTGTGCTCTGCATCGTTTATGGTGGTGCGGTGCCTACAACATACGTCTGGCAATACTGTCCAACAACTGATGTGTGTGTGCCCCCTGCAGACGCTGCGCGGCGAGCACATGTCGCGGTGTATAGGTCGGCTGGCCGGCAAGGTGAGAGAGCGTTGGTTTTGGCACACAGCACGCCAAAACGGCACTGTTCACGAGCTATCCTATCATCAAGCAACTTGCCTTGCCACAGGGATTTGGCGCAGCCATGTCCATGAGCAGGTGTTCATGATCCCTGCTCTGCTTCCGCCTTGCAGAACGGCAAGACGAAGTTTACCATCGAGAATGCGACGAAGACGCGGGTGGTGCTGGCGGACACCAAGATCCACATTCTGGGGTCGTACCAGGTGAGACGCCGTCGCTCATATGCTACCGTGTACCTGCATGCGTTGCCGTACCTCTGCAGCGCATAGGTGCCACGCTGCCAAGACGCTCCTTTTTAACTGCAGCAACTTGAATACGCTGCCGTGCTCGACCAGGCTTGATCTGCCGCATATGTTCAGCGTGCCGACTGGCGTACCATGTCTGCCTGCAGAGCATTCGGGTGGCGCGCGACGCCCTCTGCAGCCTCATCCTCGGCTCGCCGCCCGGCAAGGTGTACAGCAAGCTGCGCTCCGTCTGCACGCGGCTGAACGAGGGCATGTGAGCCAGGAAGGCGAGCGGCGGTGGCGGGAGCGGCGCACGCGGCGATGTGGAACTATTTGATCGTGCGGCTGTGCGCCGCAAGGGTTGTCGTTATGGCGCAGCACCCATGAAGTTGGCAGTGTGCTCAGCCTCGTGCTGGAGTCGGACGAGTAATGATTTACTGTGGTTTGAGGTTAGCGAACGCCGCCGCATGTTTTCCTAGTGGCCGGCCGTTGGAATTTCATATGCGGCTGTTCGAGCCAGGGCGCAGTTTGGGCGATGTCATTGTCAGCGGACGAATGCAGGGCATGTGCCACTCGCAGAACATGAACCACCGCCACCGCCGCGCTGAGCGGTGCCCAGCAGCTGCACCAGAATCTCATCCGCCCACATGGCATTCGTGTGGCAGATGACTGCTTGCACCCCGCAACTCTACATAGAAACGTCGCTTACTTCACTCAATTTTCCTGTAGCGTTGTCGGCAACTGACTTCACAGTATCGTCAGGCAACTGTTAGACGACGCAGTCGAGTCGTCTGCACACGATGACATTGTTGCACAGCAAGCAACAGTTGCTTCTTGCTAGCCCCTGCGGATCCAGACCCTGCAGACTTGCATTCAAATCCAGTCGTGCATCCCCATGTGCTTCGCGCCTAACAGTCAACGCGAGGGTGGCAGACTCAGGCACATACACAGTGAGAGGCACCGTGCGCAAGCAGAATGAAGATCGATTCGACCTCGACGTAAGCTTTCCATGCTGATAACAACCCCAGTCTATGATTGGCATCATGACGCCTTCTCTCCACCCCATCGCACATGTGGCGCAATTCGCCAAGGCCTGGCGCTCCGAGTGTGCCACAGGCCAGCTGGGGCGGCGGCGGGATCGAGGCAGCAGCGGCCGTGTACGACGGGCATGGTAGGTTCTCCTGCAACCTGGCAGAGCTGTGATCCGCTCGCTTCACACCACTAATGCATACGGCGCTCTCTGGGACTCAGATTGTCTGAAGTGGCAAGGTGCCGGCCAGCGATAATTTCATTTTCGACAAGTGAACTGCTCATGCGTGAATCTGCAGGTGGCGCGGCGGCAGCAGAGTGGCTGCAGACGAACTTCTTCCAGACCGTCGAGGATGCATGGAACTCGGCGCCGGAGCGGGACATTGCAAAGGTGCCAATCCTGCAGAGCCGGCAAAAGCGCCAGCTGATTGCTGGGATGGCGCATCAACCGTGTGAACCAGTGGCTCAGCTTGTGAGGTCAGATCCTTTTGACAAGCTCTTCTTGCGCCCAAACCTGCATTCGCGCCTGACAGGCATTCACGGTCGCGGACGAAATCCTGCTGCGGCCAAAGGGCGGATTTTTCGGCGCCATGGGCGAGCGCGGCGTGGGCGGCTCCAAATGCGGCGCAACGTGCGCGCTGGCGCTCGTGCTTGAGGTGAAATACGTTGTGCATGCCACCCATCTGCTCTCCCTGCAGCAGCTGTGGTGTTCGGAAGCGCTGCCGAACAATCAGCAGTGCAGTGCAGACAGTCGGCGCAATGTCCCCGAGGGCATGGTCTGCGTAGGTAGAAAGGCTCTGGTGAAACACAGAGCAGCATCATGATTCGGTGTGTGAGCATCCGCCAGGGCAAGAACGGCAAGCGGAGGCTGCTGTCCGCCAACGCCGGCGACGCGCGCGTGATCCTGGCGCGCGGCAACCGCGGCATCCAGCTCAGCGAGGACCACACCCCCGATGTGTAAGTTTGGTGTTCCCCCTTCATGATGCAGTGCCGCTCACACTGTGGCGCTGGCATCTGCACAGTGTGGTGCAGGCACCTCCTATCCTCTCTGCCGATGCCACCGTTGTGCCTCTGTCGGGCATGTGCAGCAGTGATGAGCTGCGACGACGAACTCTGATCGCATGTGTGCAGGGAGGCAGAGCGCAAGCGCATTGAGCGGACGAACCCAAATCCCAAAATGCCGCTGGTCCGCTACGTGGGTGAGCTGCAATGTTGCTCTGACAAATAATTGGTCTACCTGGAGCAGCAATGGATGCCATTGTTTGATATGCTCTTGTACAAGCATGTATTCCCAATACAGACCAGCTGCCGCATCCAGTGCAGGCAACACATGGCGTGTCGGCGGCGTTCTGGCACTCTCCCGTGCCCTTGGAGATTCGTACCTGAAGGTGAGCCTAAGTAGTTGAGAGCTGCCACCCGTCATCATTTCTGCCTGTGTCTGCTGCGCGTGTCCTGACAGTGTTTTGCTGTCGAAAACAACCTTGGCTAAGCTTCCGCTGGCGATGGCGTGCAGGGCAGCGCACAGTTTGAGGGTGTGCCGGCAGGCAGCGACGGCTACTCCTCCGGGTTCGGCCTGACAGCCGAGCCCTACATCTCGATTGAGGACCTGCAAGGTGCAGTCTCGCAGGAGACACATGCCACGGTGCTTTCGAGGCCGATTCCAGCGTCTGGCATCACCGCCTCTGGCTGCGCTCGCAAGGGCCGCAGACGTCACCGCCTGAACCTCAGTCAGCAAGCTGGCACTGGCATGTCAGCACGCACTGAGTGGCGCCCGTCTCCCCCCGCCTGCAGACGGGGACTCCTGGGTCATCGTGTGCAGCGACGGGCTGTGCGGCAACATTGAGCGCGGAGCGGGCGGCGGCCTCGACAACGACCAAATTGCGCAGCTCGCGACCCAGGTGGGGACAGATGAGCAATTTCAGTTCAATCAGAGACATTTATGCAGTGCTTTTTCTGCCGCTTCGTGTAAACCAAGACGATATCAAAGAGCTCAGTGTCTGTTTCGTCACTTTTTTTTTGACAACAGGTCGGCAAGTCCGGCAGCGCTGACGATGTGGCAAAGGCGCTGGCGGACAAGGCGCAGGAGGCCGGCTCCACGGACGACGTCACCGTGGTCGCCCTGAAGCTCAGCAAGTAAGCGGGTCTGGTCCGCAGCGGCCAACGGCGGCCTGCCTCGACATAGCTGCGATGGTTCCCTGCACCTTGCAGAAATATTGCGGTGCCGTATTTGCGCCTCGAACAATTGTCGGATGCATCAGAGCAGCACTGCGTGTTGACCAGCAGTGCGAGTACCGTATTGATTCACGATCACCCAGTATTGATTCACCTGATTGGCTGTTAGTTGCACACCGCAATTGCCATGTCTGGCCGCAACTCGCCGACTGCAACAGTTGGCAGCTTTCAAATCCGCATAAATTCAGTGTAAGCGCTGTGCGTCCACTCCCTTCACGTGTCAGATGCGTTGCACTTGGCTTCAGATGCGTACCGCAGGAGGCCTGCAACTGTGGGTCGTGGAAGGTTTGCACATGAAAAGTTATACATCAACACTCGACTAGTCATCGAGGTTTTCTTCGTCGTTACTTCCTCATCCTCCTGGGGGCGGCAAATTAGGCTAGTTGGGAATGAATCTTTAGCCTTCTTCTGGGCAAATGAAAGGAAATGAAAGGAAATTAGGGTTTGGGTTTAGGGTAAACCCTAAACCCTAAACCCAAACGGGACGTGGCAGAGCACAGCCTGTTCTGCCTCCAGCATCGCAGCCTTGCTGAAGACCTGCTGCTTGCCAGCAGGGCAGTCCCACAGCGGCAGGAGGATGCGCTGCTGGCGGCTGAGCGCGTCCCAGTATGCGGCGGCAATGTTGTTGCTGCTGCCTGCAGTGCACGCCCGCAAGTGTCAGCCAAGGTCCGCAACGCTTGATGGTGTCCCTCAGGTCATGCATGGCGCAGCCACACCACGGCAGCCGGACGCGCGCTCACACACGTCAATGCACATTGCAGAAGGCAGGGTGGAGCATGAGCCGTAAGCCACAACATGTATGGGGAGACTGGGTGGCAAAGCATCGATGCAGCAGCTCACCCGAGCAGGCGCGGCACTCCAGGTCTGCATAGATGAGTAGACACTCGTCCTCGCTGTCGAGGATCCGCTTGGTCCGCCACTGCTTGAAGCCCAGCAGCGACCTGGCTGACGGGCGGACGTCTAGAATCTGTCGCAGGGGAAGCGGCAGCGGCTGGTTGCTGGGGCAGCCCTCATGCGCGCAGAAGCTGGGCGTGCTTGCATAGATGAATGCCTTGCGCCCAGCGAGCTGATAGTCCAGCAGCGTGCTACCAGCGCCATGCAGACCTGCAGCAGGCTGCCTGATCCAGCAGCAGGCAGAACTCTGCAGAGGCACGGCCTCAGGAAAGCCCGAGGCCAGCGGTGTGAAGGCCAATCCCGTGCGGACGGGAACTTGGCCAGGCTGTGCGGGAGAGTGCAGCCGCGCAAAACCAGCAACGCTACGCGCAAGCCAGTGCTCCCTAACAGTCTGTGGAGCACGTGTCGGAGGCATTCGGAGCACTGCTAGACCAACTGCATCTAACACGTGCGAAGTGCACCTGACTTGCACCCTGCCTGTCAATTTGTGCGCAAGCTGCAGCCTGGACTCGGCCTCGGTGCGGCGTGTCCAAAGGTGCAAATGTGCTGCGCGGGGGTGCCGCAGCCTTGCTGCCCTGGTCGGCGACTTCAAGTAGCCTACTTCTTGACCAATCAGATGCCAGGATTCGCCTAGTGAAGTTGACTACTTCAGTACTTAAGATCCTTCCCAGGGTGCCCAGTCCCCCGCCGGGACAAGGGCACATGATGCACCCTTGCAAGGGGCCCAGAACATTCCAGGGCGAGGTTTCACGTACTTCCAACGCGTTGCGCTGCGGCCTGCACAACTCCTTTCGCTTGCGTACTTCACTAGCAATCGGTGAACAGCAGCTGCTCCATCTTGCAGCCTCCTCACGCCCCGACAGAACAAATTCATATCGACATCATCTCAGCTCAAACACTGAACATCAGCCAGGTTTTGAGGCGAACAGACAGCAATTGCCAATTTAAACCAACGCTGAGACCTCATAAACGGATTCGTGAGCTGAGAGGCTGCATCCAAAGCAATAGCTGTCAGCTGCACATCCCTTCGGGGCCGCGGCGCGCTTCTGCAGCACACAGCCGTCGAGGCCGTCGAGGGAGCAGCAGACACATACTAGCACCTGGTTTCCATTCCGCTAACACTGTCCAACTTCCCTCCTCTGGCGGCAGCGGCAGCAACTTGAAGCCCGAGGCGCCGTGCGCGCGACCGCGGGAGCCAACATGGAAGACGCCGTCGTGGTGCCAGTCGGAGGCGGCGAGGCAGCCGCTCCTAGGAGGCCGGAGCTGAGGTTCTGCCGCGAGTGCAACGACCTCATGAAGCCAAAGGTGCAGCCCCGCAGCTCACCCTGACATGCGCTTGGCGGGCAGCGCTTGGCGCAGCCATGCGGAACAATGCTGCTGCACTCGCGACCAGCATGCAGCGCCACTGTCATGCTAGTCAGAGCACACAACGGCGGAGGGCCAGCATTCGAAGACTGCTGATGTCTGCTGGAGGCTGCTCCTGCATCATTACGGACATCGTTCTGAATCGAACTCATCATGTATGCTGTGCACATTGTGCCGCAGGAGGACCGGGAGCACCAGAAGCTAGTGGTCAGCTGCCGCTGCGGCTACCAGGAGGACGTGGACCCGGCACGCTGGTGCGTCTACCGCAACGAGGTGCACCACACCAGCAAGGAGCGCACCGTCATCCTGCGGGTGCGTGCTCTACATGCACCTCTAACCTCAATCACAAGCATGTATGCATTCCATATGCACCACACGGAGCGCACCGTCATCCTGCGGGCACGCGCTTTCTGGTTTCCCTGTTGCTCCACTGCGGCAACCTTCCAGCTTTTGTCTCCTTTGCACTGGAGGGCGACGAGCAACGTGTGAACCGTTGAACAGGTGAGCAACAGGGTGCAGCAGGCAGTGACTTCTTCCCATGCAGGGGTCGTGGGGACGCTGCCGCGACTTCAGGCTGCAGCTGGGCGCCGCATTGCTGCGCATGGTGACTGTCCGAAGGTCCGACCCTGAGATTTTGGGTCGCGGGTTGATGACCTTACCATGTGCCGTTGTGCAGGATGTGAGGGCTGACCCGACGCTGCCGCGCACTCGCGATGTGCGCTGCCCAGAGTGCAGTCACAACGAGGCGGTGTTCTTCTCAGCCAGCACAGAGGAGGTGCACGACTTACTTGCCGTTCTGCCGCTTAGAGCTGTCTTGCCTCGTCATTCAATGGCTACAAGGTCCACAGACGTCGAGTACTATCGCTGTTCCTGAGCTTCTCATGCATGCTGTGCAGGGCATGACGCTCTTCTTCAACTGCACCAGCTGCAACCATCGGTGGCGGGATTACGTCTGAGGCTGTCGTAGGGATGCTGGAGTTGGCCATGGCATGCTTTCGAGTCTGTCGAATGGCATCACATGGAACAAGGGGTCTGATGTTTGGCAGGGATGGAAAAAGAGTTGCTGCGCGGGCACCAACTTGAATGTCATGTTGCCACAGAAGCTTGCAGCAACTGGCCCTTTGTGGGCACTCGATGAATTGTCGTGTGAGCTGGTGGTGTTTTCGTTGATTCGACATCCCAACTCTGTATTATTGGTTCACGCTGCTGTCTTACACCAGCCTATCAGCATGTCGAGGTTTTCACCCCAGATAGAGCCATTATTGCGTCGCCACAATAATTGTCCCTCACCGGCAAAGGCAGACGCGACATCCACAGCCGGCGACACAGCCGCCCTTCTCTGGAATTACTGTGCTGGGGCACCATGGCGGGCGCTGCCGAAGGGACTGTCTCGTCCACACAGGGTTGCAGTACGCTGCCATTCGGACTCTTCGATTCAGCTGCCGCTGCTTCTGATCCCGCCCGGCATACGCTACCGTCGCGAGGCTCTCCTCGGCAGCCTAATCCGCAGCACATGCATGATGTCATCAGACTTCCTATGCGCACACAGCTCATGTGCATGGCGGCGGCTCAAGCCCAGCACAGCCTTGAATGGTATTGCAGCATGCTACATCACATCTACACAACGCGCCTTCATTCGTTGGTGCAGGCCCCGAAGTTGCTGCAGCATGTCCTGCACTTGTCGGCCTTCCACTAGGCTGTGCCGAAAAGTTACTGCGTTCTTGTCGCTGCGAGGTTCTGCAATGGCGCAACGGCCGGCAGCTCAAGCTAGATGCTTGCAACAGTAGACGCCGAAACCAGCATGTAGTGTTCGTGGCGCCCAGAACGATATATATGGCAGACATGTGCTTAAGTACAATTACCTCCCACGGTTGACGGCGCCAAGCCAACTGCGTGGCCATGACGGCCACTGTCATCTCTGCGGGGGATATTATGCCGCCTTGCTGGAGAGCTGTGTGTCAACAGAAGCCAAGCTGCGTGAGAGGTCGCCCAGCGCTGGGAGTGGGCAGCAGACACTGGTAGCTTGAATGCACACACTCCTGCACGAGACCACACCCGCAGATGCCTATAGCACCTTGCTGGCGGCGCATCCACAGTGATCGATACGGCAGGATCGCACCTGGAGCGGGTGCGACGTGTCACAAGAAACTCGAAGACCTCGGAACCGCTCAGACTCGGTGACGCGCATGACACCACATCTGCAGTGCTGCGACTCGATGATGGCCGCCTGCCGTCGTCCCTGGGATGGGCCATTGCTTCTGACGCATCGCTGCTGCTGATGTCATCATCGCAAGACCATCTGCACGAGCAGCGTGAAACATATGATATGTCGAGTCTGGGATAGTGCGAGCACACCCCCAACATGTCTGCCTGGGCCCACACACAGAGCGGCCACCGCACGGTGCAGCAGGTTTGGATCATGCAACTCCGCAGGACAGCTGCAGTCTACCTCGAGTCGTCCTGCTGAAGCTGGAGCTGCTGGATCAGAGCGTCTCTCCGTAACAGCTCGCTCTCAAGGTCCGGAATGGCAATTGCCGCCTGCTTGAGCTGCTGAGGCGGTGCGCTCCTGCTGTGCACCGCTTCTGCCTCTGCCGCTGCCGCAGCAGCCGGCCATTCGGACCTGCAGGAAGGCTTTGTTCGTTTGACAACGTGGTTTGGAGGCAAGCTACGATACAAGGTGATTGAAACGCAACCGCTTTGCGCTGCCAGGCGCTGCACTCACCCGCCGCCCTGCAGTCTCCTAATGGACACCTGGTGCGCGCAACACGTCAGAGGTTCAATCAAACTTGTTCAAATTCGATACCTTGAAATTTCAACTCGGCAAACAAACTGCAGAACACTTGCTGCACCTCTTCGTCGTCACCTGCAGCTTTGCGACCTGCATTCTGAGGACGTAGTTCTCGTCTTGCAGCTCGTCGAGATTCGAATGCATCATGCGTGATGCATTCACGAATCAGTAGTGCAGATGAATTAGTCTTCAGTCTGTGTCCAACGTTTGCCCGAACGACGTTTGACGAGGGCTAGCGCTGCGGCATCGAACGACTCTGCGAACCGGTGCGAGTGCGCATGAACGCGATGAGTCTGGATGATTCTTGTATTTGTATTATTCTGATCGCAGAATCGCGCGTCGCGCTGCTCGACGCGCCGAGCGAACCTTGCAAGGTGTGTGCAATGGTGAGCGCGAGGAAAGTGCAGGGTTTATCACCCCTTTTGTTCGTTGCATGATGAGGCACTGACGGCAATGCTGCGGCATTCTCTGACCTGCGATTGCCACTAAAGTGTGCAGACCTGCTGTAGGTTGCGCAACCGAACCCTGGCATGGTGCGCTTTTCCGGCGTTGCAGTAAGTCTTGCATTCGGGGGCTGACGCATGACCGACCGTCGGTTGTTGCCTACCTTGCGGTCTTGTTTCGCCGTTGCGGCGCAGAGAAGCGATCAATAGTGCTGATCAAAGATGACACGCCCATTTGCTGCGCTGCATTCCTGCCTTTTGGAAACCACCGGCAACTTTCGCTTCAGATACTCGACTCATGTTTCGCAGGCAGCGAAAGGCGATAGCACCTATGTCGCAGAGGTGCGCGCAGCAGTAGCAGACCTGCAGGCAAGCTGCCTTGCACCAATGCGAGGCATGGAAAGCATAGTAAACATGCACGTCACCATCCACATCGCACTGCTGCTCCCGCCGATCTATCTGTCATGATGCTGCTGCCGCCTGGGGTCAACACGTCGTCCGGTTGTGCACACAGGACGCCGACCTGTCCGATTCGTCTCCGGAGCTGCTGTCAGTAGCGCAGCGGGTGGCTGATGCCGCACAGAGTAGCATGTTGTCGGGCCCGCCGCAACGCGTGCTGTCAGATGAGCTGGACATGCCCCTGTCGGTGCGTTTCGCTGCTCGTCCCTGCACACTGGTGACAGCTGCCTGAGGACGTGACGAGCTGTTGCGCCTGCTTTGGCAGGCAGTGCCTGGTCGGCTTGCCTGTTAACGGCTGCGCACAGGGCGTGAAGAACTGCGCTGTGACTCCACATGAATGTGCAATGCAAGTCTGTGTCTTGATCCGGTGGCATGGTCTCACGAGCTTCTGCTTCCTGTAGGCTCAATTGTTTGTGATCCGATCACACACATTCCTGCAACTTCCTGCTCACAGGCCATTCCAGAAGCAGATGCGGTGGCGCACATCCGGCAGCCAGCACAGCGCATGCCTACGGAAGGTGGCAGCTCTGATACCGCCACAGTGGAGGGCGTGACCCAGCAGGTGGACGATTTCACCTTCTCGCCTGTGACCAGCAGCGGCAGCGGCCGCTTCGATGCCAGCCTGCCCCCGCTGGGTGACGCCGGCAGCACCGCCGGCCTGCTCGGCCGCACCGGCAGCGGCGGCAGCCTGACCGGCCAAGCCGGCAGCGGCAAGCTGAACCCGGACGTTGCGCCGTTCGAGCCGCTGCACGGCGCCGCGTTCGACGGCGAGTCGCCCAAGCCGCCCCGCTCGCCGTCGCCGCCGCTGCTGCGATCCGCGTCGCCCACGCCCCCGCGATCCGCATCCCCGCCGCAAGGCATGACGCGCTCCGGCAGCAACTCCTACCTAAACCCTGAGCCCTTCGAGCCGGCACCGCCGGAGCCGGTGCCCTTCGGCTCGCCGCCGAAGCTCTTCGCGTCCGAGCCGCAGGCGGGCCTGTACCGCACGCCGTCCGCAGATGACCTGAAGCCCACGGCGGCGCCGACGGCAGCGGCGGCGGGGGCGGCGGGCCCTGACGGCCAGCCCGTCGCGACACTGGCGGTCGGCGGCGCTGAGGCGACCGCCGGCGGCCTGCCGGGCACGCTGCGGGAGTCGTTCGGCGGCCACGCTGCCGCCGACACGGGCCCGGCCGAGCCGCCCAGCAGCGTTGTCGCGGAGCCGGCTACGAGCATGGAGAACGGCTTAGCGGGCGGCAGCCTGCAGGGCGCGGACTTTGCCAAGGCGCCCGCTGACGCGGCGCAGGCCGATGCGGCGCCGCAGTCGCCCACGCCGCCGCCTGTGGCGGCGGACTTTGCGCCGCAGACGCCAGAGGCGCCCGCCGTGGAGGCCGTCGCGCCGGCGCCAGCGTCGCGCAACGGCGCTCAAGACGCCGCTGCGCTGGAGGCGGAGGCCGCCGCCGAGCTTGAGACCGCAGACGATCACGTGGAGGAGTACCGACCCAGCGACGAGCACACGCCGTACCCCGTGCGCAAGCTGCGCAGCCTGCCGGTGCGCTCCGAAGCGCTGAAGCCAACCAGATGTCAAAGAAGAAAATGCTTTCCTTGGTGTCGCTGTGCATCCTCACTGACACATGCTGCACAGCGCATGTCCAGGAGCGTTGTCAGGCAGCTTGCCACTGCACCGGCCCCAGCGTGCCCCTGCTCTGTCAGCCGCAGAGGCACAGGCATACCCTGGCGCATTACACAACGTCCAGCGCGTGCTCTCACACTCCGGGGTGCCGTAGAAGGGGAAGCAGGTAGGTCCCATGGATGACGTTGGGGACGACGCTGGCGAGGAAGTGAACGTGTTGCTCAGTACCCATGGCCCAGGATTCACTTGGCAAACAACAGTCCGGGCAAAGGCCTGCTGGCGTGCTCCTGCCGCAGAAGGAGAAGTGGGTGGGCCCCACGGACGACATCGGGGACAGTGAGATGCCCGCCAAGACGCCCTCGCAGAAGGAGCGGGAGGAGGACCTGCAGTCCTGGTGCGCTCTTTGCCAATCTAGTTGACTATCATAAATCCTGACCCATCGATCAAAAGGAAACACGGGGCTGGGGGTCCAGTGTGATGAGAGCCAGCATCTTCCGGCTGCACATCTGCCATTGCAGCACATGTTTGTGCTGCTGGCACCGGGAGTGCGGGCGCCCCAGTCTCACATGGGCATGGCTTCTGCATTTTTGCGCAGGAAGCATGTGGGAGAGGAGCAACCCATTGCGGCGGCCGCCGCCGCTGCGGTGCAGGATGTAGACGCGCCGGCAGCCCAGCAGGCAGACGAGCCGGCAACGCAGGAGGTAGACGCGCCTGCAGTGCAGCAAGTCGATGCGCCTACGCCGCTTGGCGAGGTGCGCTGCCTGCCATTTTCATCGGCATCATGCAGATTCTCCAGCAACCTTCATGCAGCAGAGATCAAAGCGCACTCATCGCATGTACCTTCCTCAGGTGTGCACGGCTGCAGACAGAGGCGACAGCGTTGTGAGGCTTGGTGGACATTGCAGGACTTCAAGGTGCACAAGAGCCGGCTGGAGCGAGAGGTGGAGGCAGCGGCGGGGCGGGAGCGCACGCCGCCGAAGCCCGCGCGCGTGCCCTCCTACATGCGCCCCACCGCCAACTCCGCCACCCGGGTGCGCCCTCCATTGCCCTGCGTCACCTGTCCCCCTCTTCTGCGCCTTTCCTGTGCATGTCCGGCTGGACGCTCTAGGTGGACACCCACTCACCGACAGGCACACGCATGCAGCCCCACGGCAACACAATTGCGGCTTGCATGAAATGGCCTAGGTGACGGCGTGAACGAAATCACGACAGCCGCCACAGATTGAATTCCCACAATGCCCGTACCGCACAATGCCCGTACAATGCCAAGCTGTGCTGTCATTCAGGCTGTTTTCCCATCATCTGACCTTGCCCATGTTCCGCATCCCGCAGAAACAGGCGATGTCGTCGCCCGGCAGCACGCAGTCGCCTTCCGCGCCCCGGCGGCTGGAGCCAGAGGCGGCTTCTAGTGCTGCCGCAAACGGCGCTGCGGGCGGGCAGGGCCTGGAGGCGGTGCTGATGCGGCATCACAGCGCGCTGGAGGCGGCCAAGGCCAACAGCGGCGCCACCTTCGAGCCCGTCAAGAAGGCGTCAGCGCCCGTCGTGCCGGGTACGCCATTTCCAAAAATTGAATTAGCAACTTTGGTTCAGTTGATGTCTAAATCAACAGTGCGCCGCCTTCCAGCCTGTCAGGAAGGCCCCTGCGCCGCTCGTGCCAGGTACGCCCAGTTTCTTTTCCTCACAAGCTCAATAAGCAATTGTCCTTTGATTGCTGTCTACACCAGCAGCAGCGGCACCTTCGAGGTCGTCATGCAGGCGCCCGCTCCAGTTGTGCCGGGTGCGCTGTTGTGCCACGTCCAGAACCACTGTTACGTGTCACACAATAGTTTATATGCGATTCGAGGCAGTCAAGAAGGCCCCCGCGCCAGTCGTGCTGGGTCCACCACCCATTCCCAGTCAGCGCCTCCTCACTCGGGAGCGGCTCCAACCCCTCTGAAGGCGGTTCCCTGCTAGAGAACTTGGTGGGATTATGATTGCTGCGGATTAGTCGATGGTCTCCATGCAGTTATGATTGCTGCGGATTAGTCGATGGTCTCCATGCAGTTTCTAATATGATAGCAGGAGCTGTCACATTTTGCGAGTTTGTGCCTCCAAGGCCATGTTCGCCTCGAAAATTCAATCGATCACTTGCTCAGTCGCCTGCTTGCTGCTGGAACACCCCTGGGCCTTCTCTCCACAGGTGAGCGGCAAAGTACATGCCCAAAGAAGCAAGGCCGTGGCCTCGCGCCACACAGCTTCGCCATGCGCAGGAGTATCTTTTCACGTTATCAGTTTGCGGCTGCTGATCTGTGGCGCCGCTGCTGTGCTGATTGCCCGATGCCTTTCTGCCACAGGGCTGGAGGAGCTGCTGACGGACACGGGGCGCATCCAGCGCAAGCGCGAGGAGGCCGCAAAGAAGCACGCCGAGCTCTTCCGGCCCGCGCCCAAGAAGGTCGCCCCCAAAGTGGCAGGTGCGCATGCGGCCCGGAATCTGCCTTCTTTTCTGCCTCTGACTGGAAGGGCGGGGACGTCGCTGGAGCAAGCGAATGATACCAGTGCCTTTGGCCCAGCGGCCACAATGCATTCGTGCCGCCACGAACAGCCAGCATGAAAGGGCTCTTGGTTTGCCTGCAGGCGTGGATGAGGCCGTACGAAGTCGCAGATGGAGCTGGAGAAGGAGGCGACCTCATCCAACCTTTTCACATGGCCAGTCATCATTCGCATTCTATGTGTTTCCTTTCCATGTACGGTTTCCTTTCTCTTGGCGACAGGTGCTGATCATCGTGAAGTCGACGCTGGAGCTAAAGGAGGCGGCCGTGTGCAAGCGCTTGCGTAGACCCATGGAGAAATTTCAACAGTTCAAAGCCCAACTGTTTCCTTTTTCTATACCAGGCCTGGACGAGGTGCTAATCATCACGAAGTCGAAGCTGGAGCTGGAGAAGGAGGCGGCCGCGGCGGCGCGCGGCCCGCCCTCCCCGCAGCAGCCCCGCCCCCGCTCATCGGGCGGCGGCCCCGGGGACGACCCCACCGCCGTCGCCGCCGCCGAGCGCGCCCGCGCCGCCCGCGAGGCCGCCGCCGCCGCGCACGTCTTGCGCTTCGCCCCTGCGTTGCCTAAGCAGCAGGCGAGCTTGCTTGCTCTATTGCGTCCACTCTGGCTTACTTCAATTTCTGCCAAGCTCGCACACTGGACCGCCGCGATGCACATCTCGCGCTTGGGCCCCCTGGTCCACAAGAGGGACGCGAGCGCGCGGCGCGTCGTGCATCCAACCTGAAGCGATCCCAGGATGTCGCCATGAGATGGGAGTTCGTCAACCTGCAGCTGCAAAGGCGCTGACGCACTTGTCATGTGTGCCTGCCACAGGAGCAGGAACAGTATGACGGCAAGGGGCTGGGGGAGGTGTGCCTGCGGCACAAGTCGGCGCTGCAGCGCAACAAGGAGGCCAGCGAGGCGGCCGGCTCCAGCTCCCCCACCGCCCGCGTCCGCACCCTGCCCCGCTCCGAGCTGCACGCCAAGTGCGTCAGCTTCCGTCACATGAACATTTATGACTTGACCCTCGTAATTCAGACCGTATGGTATTTGACAGACACCTCACCGCCCGCGTCCGCACCCTGCCCCGCTCCGAGCTGCACGCCAAGTGCGTGGGTGTTGCAGAAAACCCTGCGGTGCTACTAAATTGCAGGTGTGTGTCTCGGGCAACTTAACCCTGCACTTGGCAGCCACATACCTCCTCTTAGGGTGGCCAAACGGGGCACATTGGAGCGTTTCTGGGCACTGACTCGGGCTGCCGTGTATCTGTTGCCACAGGCGCCAGGGCGAGGAGTGGGGCGGCAAGGGCCTTCTGGAGCTTGCGCAGCCACACAAGAGCCGCCTCGTCCGCGAGCAGGAGGCCTGGGCGGAGGCGGTGCGTCACTGCTCCCACTGCATCTCCTTGTCCTTCCCTGTGTCCAGTCAGCTGCACTGTGGCGCTGATTGACCTCGCGTGATGCTCAGGATCGACCTTGAAAGTTAGCCTGTGCCGATTGACCACCTTGCTTTGGGGACCTGGTGATATGCAACGATCGCCCATTTGCACTCGCACAAGCCCGACCAATGTCGAGTCGCATGTGGCCACTGGCAGCAGATCCAGCGTGCAGCAGTAGCCGTCCCGCGAGGTCGATGCCACCTAAAGAATCAGACACATGTACACCCGTGTATGACTAGGGTGACTGAGGTCGTACAATTCAAATGTATACCAGTAGTATACACACAGTGGTACATTGTTTGCTACTGTGACGCGCAGACGGGCAAGGACTACAAGAGCCCGCGCAAGCCGATCCAGCACGTGCGGCATGTGCAGTCGCCGGGGGCAGAGCCGGGGGCGCCCGCCTTTATGCGTGACACGATGTCCAGTTGTTTGAAACACGTGGACATGCCGGAGCCGCCGCGCACGCCCGCCGCCTGAGCGCCGGTCCGAGTTTGTAGCGTGCACCAGCTGCTGCAGGCGGTGGCCTGCTTCGGCGGCCGGCAGCGCCGGACAGGCGCGGCCGCCGGCGCTGCCGGCCAGGCGGGCAACGCAGGCGAAGACTGGACACTGCAGGGCGGCGCTGCAAAGCGCTGATGCGTTGGTCGAATGCTGAAAGCGAAGGAGCGACCTGGAGGGGTGCAGGACTGAAAAAAATGTGATCCTGTAGGTTCACTTTGAGCATCCACCACGGCAATTCACAATTGGCGAATGTGGTTTTGAGCACTGCAATGTGTCAGCATCTGGGTAGGTTTTGCTGGTCAGAGGGTGTTGCTCGGCCCTGCTGTTGTCTTTCGAATGACTACCACCGCTGATGCAAAGGGAAATTCCTGCGGAATTGGATGATGGGTTGTGGTTTGTCTTTTGTTTCGAAACTGGTGCAAAACAACGTTCCGAATCTCCTGAGCAAACGAGAATGTTTTAGGCTGAGGAAAGTGCAAACGCTGCTAGTCAGCGAACACCTACAAATTGACATGGAGATACACATGTGCCACTCTGCAGGACCTGACGCCCCCTCGCAGAGCTGCACCCAGCAAGCTGCCGCGTGCTGCACTGCGTGACTAGCCGCCTCAGCTGCCGCAGCCCCGGCGTCCGCCACCGGCCACACTCCTCCGCCCGCCGCGGTGCTTCCGCATCACGATGTTTCAAGACACCAGCACCAGAAATAGCACGAGCAGCACGACGCCGGCGATGGCGAACAGCCAGCACTGCCGGTTGCGCGCGCCCCGCTGCCCCTTCTCCGCCTTGCGCAGCTGCACCGAGGCGTCGCGCGTGCGGTCCGCCGCCCGCTCGATGTGGTCCGAGATGTCGTCCACCATGCCGCCCTGGTCATTCACCAGCGTCGCCAGGTCCTGCGCATTGACTCTGGTCTTAAGTATGAGTGGGGATATGACATGATAATGACGACTTCCGATTACCGCAACATGGCTTGCGATGTGTATATGTGTTATACAGGACTGTTGTGGACCGCCAAGTTTGGACGCAGGGCTGATGCAGGGCTGAGCGGGGGGGGGGGGGGGGGGGTGGTTTGGCGCTGCCCAACATCTGCAGGCAACTGCGAGCTATGCGGCATGGAGGAGTGACGAGCACACCTGGAAGATCTCGTGGACCTCGCCGATCTGGTGGGAGATCTCCTGAATGGCTTCATCCTGCTCCTCGATCAGCACCTGCGGAATGAAGGACAGCGTTGGAGTGCCTCACAGCAGTGATGCATGACACATGCCTTCAACGCTCCACTTGCACATCGAAAAACCCAAGTAGCTCCCATTCACCATTGGCACTCCATTTCGCACAGCCAGTTCTCACCGCGATTTGCATCACGTTGTCTTCTAAAACAGCGCATCACACACCTCATTGTACTGCAGCTCCGTCTCCAAATGCACCATCTCCTGTTGCTGCTGCTGCTGCTGCTGCTGCTGCTGCTGCCGCTGCTCCTGCGCCAGCAGCAGCCCCTGCCGCTGCTCCTCGCCATTGCCACTAGCGGCTGCGCATGCGAAGAGGCCATGGTCAGGGCTGCAAGCCAGCCGCAAGGCTAAGCGGTCATAAGGTGAGTTTCTGTCTGCAATTTCTACTCAAGGCGCAGCCTGCTCTAAAGCACTGCACTAGGCAGGGGATGCTGCAAGTGCATGAGCTGCATACGTAATGCTGAAGGGTGGGCACCTGTGTCGATGTCGACGGCCACGTGCGCGGGCTTCCGCGGCAAGGAGGCGGCCTCCTTTGCGTGCGCCGACTTCATGATCGACTCGAAGTTCGTCAGAACAGCCTGCGCGCAAGAGCAACCGCGTCACAACACGGCTGGAAGGCATCCCCAATGGTCGGCGAGCTGTTGCAGAGTGCCTGCCTTGAAAATTGGCGCAGAAGCTCAGGCCATTCCAAGGTGCAGATTGCCACGGGCCAGTTATACTTGCTGCATTCAAATCAGTCTACTGCTGCTCTACAACGGCGTGCCTGGAAGTTGCTGACGATCTTCTGCGTCTGCGGCGAGTTGTTGGCAGTGGCGGCGGCCTTGAGCCGCTCGCCGATGTCCCTGGCACAGAGCTTGAGGCGGTCATTGGTGTCCGCGATCTTCTGCCGCAGCTCGTGCGTGTCGCGCGGCGTTCCGAGGCGCTGCACATCTGCCTTGAGCCGGGACACCTCTGTTTGCAGCTTGAACACGGCGGAGATGAGGTCGCTGGTCGCCTGCGGGCACGGTGGCATCTGCAACTTAAGTCTATGTATATGCTTGGTGCATCACTTTTTCTGCAAAACGATGGATGCCGCATGAAGCAACGCTGCGGCAGGTGCTGTCAGAAGGCGTGGGCTTGCCTGGTCCTGAGCTCGGTTGTAAGGCCGCAGTTCCCGGCTACCGCCCTCCACTAGCTCCTGCAAGACCTTGAAGATGAAGCAGTCTCGAGGCCACAGCCCCAGTTCGGGAACATTCCGCAACAACACACCGAGGCACTCGCCTGGAAGCTCATGGTGGCGTGTGGAGGTTCTCGGCTCTAGGACGACATGAGCTGCGCAAGAACCAAGCGCCTCTGTCTGACTTATCCGTACGACCACTTGACGGGCGAGCAAATGGCCAGGTCTGACTTGTCAACTGCAGATTCTTTCCGAGCTTTCAGAATTTGGGCACAGAGACAACGCAGGATCTCACCACGCAGCCAGACTTGACTGAAGACACTCAAATCAGAACACAACGACGCTGGACAACACAACAACGCTGACCTCTACAGCATCCGTCGTTACTTGGTTACGTGAAAAGAACGGGGTCTTCCTTCTTCACCCTGCTCTGACAAGGGGGATGAAGATCTTCATCCCCCTTGGCTCTGAAGCCAGCCGCCACGTCAGCAGCACTGCAAACTCGCAACCGGTGAGATGCACTCGATGCAAATGCTAGGTCAAGCTTGTGCTAGCATGCGACCGACTCTGGCGGCGGATCCGATGGGCAAGTGACCCACGACTGCTGCACGCGCACGGCGATTCTGTTACTGCTGGCATATGCTCTGCAGCTCACAACAACGGTGCTGACATTCGTCATCCGTTCAAATGTGACATTGAGCATGTGGTAGCATAGAAGCTGCAGCCATGGATGCTGGACGCCCTGGCTATGGAGGCGCTGCACACAATTTCTTGGCGAAGGGCCTCAGGTGGGAACGGCCAATTCAGCCACCGATTTGGAAATTGCAGTGTCACTTTGAATTGATTTCTGACTGGTGTACCGGGACAGTCGTCATTCTCAGGGTTGAACTGAAGGTTGCTTGTACTCAGAAACGCCATCCTTGGCCTGTCGCACCACAGGCCGAGTGGCATGCATCGGGCCCTCTTCGCCTATCATGCTAATGCAACCTCGCAGGGCTTCGTCGTCTACCGACGACATGCGGCAGAGCACGTTGCTGCGCTGTGCGGTGAGTCGTGCCTTCAGAGATGGGCTTATTGGGGCAGATGCCCAGGGTGGCGCATGTGCTGGCGAGACCGACGGCGGCGATGCTCTGCAGGTGTGGAGGAACGATATGGAGGCAGTGGAGCGGCTGCTGGAGGCAGGAGTGAGGCCGGATGGCCAGGATGAGGAGTCTGGCTGGTGAGCAACTGCGTCGACACCATAAGTTATGGAGCAGCCGCTGCAGCCTGAGGCACATCGCCGCGCTGCGACATGGCAGTTGCCTCTGTTTACTGCATACATTTTCGCACGGTAGTCAAACCAACAGTATGCCAAAGATTAGCATCGCAACGTGCCCTTTGCAGCTGCACAGGTCGTGCCTGCACCAGGCGCTGTATTGGGGCCACCTCACCATCGCCGCAAGGCTGCTGGAAGCGGGCGCCTCGCTGCACGTGCCCGACCACCAGGTAGGGCGTTCTGCACGTCGAGGTAACCACTGGCGACGCGGTGCCATGGAATGACGTGCTGGCATTTTCAGGCTGCGTGAATACAAGCATGCTGGGAGAGCAAGGCGCAGCATCGCCGGCTCATGCAGCCATCAGAAGTGCATAATGGCAAGCACTGGCGGCGGCTGCTGCAGGGGCGCACGCCGCTGGATCTGCTGTCGCGTGAGCTGCGGGCGTACCTGCAGGCGGGCACCTGCGCCGAGCTGTTCTCCTGGGGCAACGGCGCCAACTACCAGCTGGGTGAGGAGAATCATGCGGAACGGTGATAGACAGAACCACTTTAACAGCCCCACATGGCCCGTTGCTGAGAACAATCTGTCATACAGTTCGGGATTGATGGCATCACGCCTGGACTAAGCAGGCGCTGTCCTGCAGGCACTGGTGGCACGGGACTAACGGCTGGGCCAGTCCGGCTGGACGTGTTGCGCCAGGCCGGCGTGGTGGCGCTGGCCGCCGCCAAGTTTCATTCAGCGGCCGTCACCGCAGACGGCAAACTGCTGACGTGGGGCTGGGGCCGCGGCGGCCGCCTGGGTGAGATGTGTCTACATTTGCTAGCCCACGGCCTGGGATCAGGAGTCGTCATTGCAAACTCAGGATCCGGCAGCCATCCCAAGCACCTGCGCCCATGACATCGAGCACAGAGGAAATGAAGCACGCCTTCGCCAATGCCGCCAACCTGCATTGACCCGCAGGCCATGGCGACTTTGACATCCACAATGGTGAGAGCGCGACCATCGTGCCGCGCCCGGTGGCGTCCCTCGCGCGGCAGGTGGTGGTGTCGGTGTCGGCCGCAAAGCACCACACGGCGGCCGTCACGGCGGATGGGGAGCTGTACACCTGGGGCGCCAACCGCCACTGCCAGCTGGGGTACAGCATCGACACGCAGCCCACGCCGCGCAGGTGGGCCGCAGCCCGTGCTCCTGCAGACCAGTGTCACGCCTTCCTGCCGGCCCCCCTACTTCAGGCCCTGCAGGACGCACCGTGCTGCTGTCTTACGTCTGTGCACAGCTACATGCGAAGCTGTTCACAACGCTTGCCTGCTGTGCCGCCGACTGTGGTGCCGCTTCTGCAGGATCGCGTCGATCCGGGTGCGCTGGGCGGCGGTGGCGGCGGCCAACAAGCACACCGCGGCGGTCACGGACGGCGGCGCGGTGTATGCGTGGGGCGACAACAGCCAGGGGCAGCTGGGCTACGGCACCAGCGACTCGGCGGCAAATGCCACGCCGCGCGTCGTGGAGGCCATGAAGGTGGGGTTCGCTTGCATCTTGCTTGCCTTTTGACCTTCTACCGCAGGACGCTGCAAATCCTGAACCTCTACTGCTCATGGGATTCTGCGGCACTCCCAGCAGATCGCATGACGTGCGCCAGGCTCCGCCATTGACGTTCTCTGCATGTTGGACATCAACATGTTGAGCATGTCATCCGCTGTCAGCACAGGGGAAGCGCGTGACCGCGGTGGCGGCGACGAAGCGGCACACAGTCGTGCGCACGGCGGAGGGCGACGTGTGGACGTGGGGGCACTGCGGCGTCTCGCCACGGCGCGTGCTGCTGGCGGGCGCCCGCGACGTACAGCGCGCCACCCTCGGCGAGGTGGGCGGACGCTGTGCCCACTCGTGCCCAACCTGACCAATGCGACATGCTGGTCCCCAGAGCCCCATGATCGTGGCCCCACAGGCATCCAGACTCGTCCACTGCGTGCCGTGCCTCCATTGTTGTTGGCACCATTGTGAGGCTGACTGATTGTGCGACGCTGCAGGTGGTCTTCCACAAGGGGCAGGCCGCCGTCGGGCGGCCGATCGCAGTGCGCATCGCCGCCGGCGCCGCGCACTCCAGCTGTGTCACCCAGGTGAGGTTTCACATTGGCGGTGACGCAGGATGCGCGGCAGCGTCATACAAATCAAAGCAACTCTATTTGGGAAGCACCTTGCTGTTGTAGCAAGAGGCTCTTCATGTTACAGTGAACCGACGAATGGAGTGGAACATACCAGAATAATTCTGTGCAGGATGGCGTTGTGCTGGTGTGGCGGTCAGCGGACCCGCAGCTGCACGTGAACGAGGTGTCCGGCGCACTGGCCGGTCACACTGTCGTCGACATCTCAGCAGGTCGGTGATGGCCTATTGCTTTTATGCATGCTGCCGCCAGCTCGCTACATCAGCTGTGGCGGCAAGCAGAGCTCTGAAGGCGCTGTCTCTTACTGGATCAGCTATGCCCTGGCGGCAGGCGGGTGCTGCATGGTCTGGGAAGACTTGCAGCTGTCCAGAACTCAGCGGTCACAGGCAGATTCTCCACTCGAATCTGCAGGCAAGTACCGCACGGCGGCAGTGACGGAGGAGGGCACCATCTTCATGTGGGAGGGCTGGTCCAAGCCGCTGGAGGCCGCCTGGGGCGCCGGCTCCCGCGGCGCCGGCAGCCGCCTCGGCACCGGCCCTCCGCCCGCGCCGCCGCTCGGCACCTCCCCCGGCACCTCCGCCAACTTCCAGGTTTGCCTCTGCTGCGGAACTGACGATCCTGACACCGAATGGCGCTGGACCAGCTGTGGCGTCACTGCTGTTCCCGGCCCCTCTATACTCTGGATATATTGACTGTCTGAGGGGTTCACTGACGTTTCCCTGACTATTCGTGCACAATCATACGTTTCACCAGGTGCTCTTCCTGTATGATCTGTCGTGCTTTGCGGCTGCAGAAGCGGCACAAGAACCGAGCACGCGCGGCGCGGCTGGCGGAGCAGGTCGTGCCGGCGCGGGTGGAGGGGCTCAAGCGTGCCGTGTGCGTCGCCGTCGGCGAGAAGCACTCGCTGGGGATGCAGGCCTGGTGCAGCAAGCCGCTGGCGGCTTGGCCCTTCGACGCTCCAGACCCTGAGCTGAGCGATCTGCCAGCTGACAACATGACCGACCAGGTACTTCCTCTTGGAGGCCCCTTCGGGGCTCTGATTGCGCATCTGCCTTGCAGCGGGCACGTATTTAGATGTTGATGCCGCTCAACTTCGAGACAACTGTAGGACAACCTTCTCCAGCTAGTAGGCTGCTTTGAAACCGGAGCCCCCCTCACAAGTCGATGGCTGCAGACGGGAGGCTGAGAGTGGCATCTTGCTCCAATGCAGGGGGCATTGGCAGCGTGGCCGAGCGCTCAGCCCCGGCACAGCGGGCACTTCCCCTGGTGCGTGCTCGCTGCAGCGCCGTCTTGCACTGACTTATTGAACGTTACCTTCAACATGCTGCATGGTGTGCAGTCGGGCAACCCGCTGCAGCGCATCAGGTCAGGCATCTGAAAAGAACCCTGTGACTTGGACCATTAGGCATCGCCACTGTCCCTGTGTGTGGCAGGCCTGCGCACCAAGCTCTGCGGCTTGCCCCCTCCAATTGCAAGCTCAATCTCCCGCAGGGAGAAGGATGCGGGCGTGCCGAGCCTGCAGCGTGCGTGCGAGCGCGCGGTGGCGCGGGAGCTGGTCGAGCCGCGCTCCGTGTGCGGCGTGCTGCTGTACGCCGACGCCGCCGGCGCAACCATGCTTCGTCGCTACTGCCTGGTGCGCTCTGCTCAAGACGTTCCGTTTTGTTTTCAGAAAGGTCCCGACGCTGCGTGTCAGGACCGCACATTGACACGAGCTAGGTGCTTTTTTCCAGGCTGCGCCACTACTGCCTGGTGTGGCAACAAAACACGCGCAGTAGCACCAGCAAGCAGCCGCATCAGTCCCGTGTAGGCCTTGCCGGCGCTGTGCTGCTGACGCCAGGCACTCCGGCTGGCTTTCCGGTCACACCGCCTGGCTCGCGAGCCTTGCAGCGCTGGCAAGGATCTCACCCTGATCAACCCTGCGCCATCGCTCACATTGCCAAGGCAAAGTGCAGCTGAGTTGAATGGGAGTTGAATGTATGCCCAACCTCTGTAGGCGGTGCTAGTGTCGAATCAGTTGTGATCCTGCTGGAGGCGCGCAAGGCGGTGGAGTCTCTGCTGGAGCCTCGACACGGACAGGTTTTCTTTTGGCCTCACAATGGCTCCTGCTATCCTCGCAGGCGGTGCTGGTGTCGAATTTGGACGCGATCCTGCTGGAGGCGCGCGAGGCGGTGGAGGCACTGCCAGAGCACCTGCTGGCGGAGGCGGAGGCGCTGCTGCAGGGCCGCTTTGCGACAGCCCCTGCCGCCGCGGCAGAGGATGCACTGCCGGAGGCCGCGGGCGCTGCCGTGCCAGGGGTGCCACTGCCGGGCACCCGGCGCCCCACAGCGGCGGTGTTCTCAGGTACAAGAAACGTCCTGGCACTGCGGCTCTTGCTATGACGAGGTGCTGGGGAGCCGAGGCATCTGATGAAGGTTGTGATGAAACGACGAGGTCGACCAGCAGAACCCGTGCTGAAGCTTGGTCTTGTTTCCCAACTCCCTGCAGAGGAAAGCGACAGCGCGGAGACAGATGGCCGCGAGGCGCTTCGGGGCAGCCCCGCCAAGGCCGCGCACCTGTCGCCGGGCGCGCTGTCGCCGGACGCGGCGCCGCTGGAGCGCGAGCGCAGCTTCAAGAGCGAGGCGGACGCTAACAAGGATGCAGCGGCGGTCCGCCAGGTGCAGTGAAGCCCGTTCTTTCTGACACTTACCGAGACCAAGCGCAGGCCGGCGCATCAAGGAGGTTGACATTGCAAGGCTGGACTTTGCAGTCATCTACACTATGCACCGCTATCAGACAGAACCAAGTGCCTGAAGGAGGCTCAACTTGACCAAGCATCGATAGTGGTCCTCCGCGCCGCAGGTGCGGCACCTGCGGAAGAAGCTGCAGCAGATCGAGGCGCTGGAGGCGCGCCTCGCGGCGGGCGAGGCTCTCAACGCGCAGCAGGCTGTAAAGGTCGCCCAGCGCCCCCAGGTGCCGTCACCCGCACGCCTGCTTCAATGACATACCTGTGCCAATATATGACGTCGCTGTTCTGGCAGCCAGGTGTGGCGCCTAGGCAATTGCCAGGCTCTATCATGAGTTATGTTGCTTGTCTGCTGTTATCAGCAGCATGGATGTGGGTTGTCTGCAATGCCAGAAAGTAGGGCTCAGGTTGATGTTGCTGCCTGCCTCCCAGGTGGTGGCTGCACTGGCAGCACTGTCGAGCGGCGCTACCGTCGCGTCGCTGCAGCGGCTGCTGTCGCCAGCGGCGTCCGCCTCGCCCAGCGGGCAGCTTGCCGCTGGCGCCAAGTCTTTGGGCAGCCTGGAGACCGGCGACAGTCAGCCCGCTGCGCCGGCCAGCGACAGGAGCGGCAGGGTGGGCCGGCAGCAGCGGCGCCAGCGGCGGCCGGGCGATGAGGCGTCAGCGCAGCAGCCGCCTGCAGAGCCTTCAGCGGCGGCTGCCGACCTTGACGCCTCGCGTGGTGCGCCTGGAGACAGTCGGCCGGCTGCAAGCAGTCCGCCGATGGCAGCGCCGTCTGCAGCAGGCGGCTGGGGCGGCATCGGCAGCCTAGCAGCTGGCGCAGCGGGCTCCGGTGTGCCATCCACCTCCGGGTTCAGCGTGGCTGCCTCTCCGCCTGCCTTGCCGTCACCTGTGGTGCGTCAAGCTCTGGCGTATGCAGCTGGCCACGATCCTCCTCTCCCACCTGCTCTGTCTGGCAGCAGCTTCTGTGAGCGAGTGCCTGCGAGTGCCTTGCTGCTGCACGCGGCCGCTGCTGGTGTGATATTGACACCATCACTCTGATGACGTCAATCCCACAACCAGTTCGGCCTGACCGCAGGCGCGCAGGAGCAGCAGCAAAGCGCAGCGCAAGGGCGGCCTGTCGCTGTTCCTGCGCGGCGACCTGGAAAGGGACGCAGCGCAGCCGGCCGGCGGCAGTGCATTGCCCGCGCCACGGGGCTGGAGCGTTCCCGCAGCATCGCCTGCAGCGGCGGCGGCAACGGCATCGCCAGCACCAGCATCGGCGCCACTGGAGTCGGCAGACTCTTTGGAGCGCAGCACAGGCACAGCCCTCAGCGGCCTGACCGCCGGCCTCAGGCGGCAGCAGGAAGCAGAGAGCCAAGCCTCCGAAGGTGTGGACCTCATCGGCATGCAGGACATTCGTACTGCCAAGCACATTCCATGTGTGGCACTGTCAACAACACAACGGTCTGTCAATGTAACCTGTCAGTTGACCAGCGATCACACATCCCTGCGCATTACTCAGCGTTGTCACCCACCGGCTTGCAGGCCAGTCGCCCGTCATGCTGCCAGCGCGCACGCGCTCCGGCGCCAGGAGCGGGAGCCTGTCCACCCCCGGCGCAGAGGCCCGTCCGCAGGCGTCGCCGGCGCAACCGCCGTCGGAGCCGGGCGCCAGGGGCGGCGGCCGCCGCGTGTTGCTGGCGGACTTTGTGTCTCCAAAGACGGCGCCGATCCCCGTGAAGTGTGCGGCGGCGGGCCCCGCTTGGGGCGCCGCCGGCAGCAGCCCGCCAGTTGGCGCACCCAGTCTGAAGGACATCCAGGTACAGCTTGCTTTTCGGAGTGCCTCACCGGAAATCGGCTGCCACCTTGTGCGTTGCAGTTGATCACGTACGAATGTGCCTGCAGCCTGCTGTCTCAACAGGCTGCAGTGTACGCGACACCTGCTGCTGACTCTGTACCTTCGTAGCTGCTGGCATTCCGGCGCGGATGGGAACTTGCTGGCACGAAACCAAATACGTGCCAGCAAGTTCCCATGCGCGCCGGAAACCCCTCAAAAACCTCTCCTGCATGAAATTGCAGGCGGCGCAGGAGCAGCGCAGCAAGAGCATCGCGGCCAACTGGATCCCGCTGGGCACATCGCCGCACGGCAGCGCGCCCACCGCCTCATGGCGCATGTCCCCAATTGGTGCCGCAGTCGCCGGCACCTCCCCCGGCACCCTGTTTCCCGCCGGCACCTCACCCAGCGGCAGCCGGTGAGTCCTGAGCGTGACGAGCACGAGGAGACCTGTCCGGCGCAACGCTCTGGGATAGATTTGCTCTGCCAAGCTGTCCTGCCAACCGGCTCTGCCACATATTCTCACCTCTTTATGTGCAGATGCAGTGCAAAATGGGTGCACCTGTGCACGAGTTTCCATCCTCAGGCGACATCAAGGGCGCCTCCTCACCTGTAGACAGGAGTAGGCTGACATAGCGGAGCACCGCCTCACCTCCAAACGAGCCGATCTGAAATCTGAAGTGTGGCTTGGATCGCAGGCGCACGCCGCAGCGGGAGGCGCCCAGCAACAAGTGGTTTGTGCCGGAGGAGCATGTTGTGGTGCCGCTGCGCGACATCGAGCGCGAGGAACAGCAGGAGCTGGCTCGCGTGCAGGTGGCTGCCTTCCGGCCCTCTTTTCTGCCTCTATCCCTGTCCTCTGGCCCTGTTGGTGGCCCTGACGCTTGAAGGCGGGCAGGAAGGTTCACATGCCGGTTGTCTGCCACCAGTATCCGATCCTGCCTCGGGGCTCGAATAAGAAACTGGATGTGGAGACTTGCCAGCAACTGGGCCATCATTGGGCGATCCACAGGAGGAGGCGGAGGTGGCCGCCGCCATCGCCGCAGCAAAGGCTGCCGCGAAGGCGCACAGGCGGGCCGAGGCCAAGGAGCGAGCGCGTGCCGCCAAGGCGGCCGCAGCGCAGGCGGGGGCAGCAGCGGCGGCACCTGCCGCAGAGCACAGTGACAGCACGGCGGCCGCTGCTGCGGCTGGGGAGGCTTGCGGCCAGGACGGCGTGGTGGTGCCCGCTGCAGTCAAGTGGCGCCGGCCGTTGAGGCCGCGAGGCGACAGGCCCCGGCAGCAGAACACTCCACAGCCTGCCGAGGGCGCAAGCTCTGGCGACAGGACTGCGTCGGGTGGCGAGTCGGCCAGGCAAGGCCCCGCTGCCGATGGCGCGACGGCAGCGGAGCGTCCCAAGCGCCCAGCCCGCCCCCGGCGGCGGCCTGCGCCGGCGTTGCAGCAGGGTGGCTCTGTGGACACCTCACCTTCTGCTACCAGCGCGGGCCAGAGCGGCAGCCAGCGGGGTCTCGCTGGGGCTGCAGCGCCGCAGGCGTTGGCATCAGAGGCGATGGCAGCGCCAGCCCTCGCACAGGCGATGTGGAGACCGCCACCAAAGGCCTCCCAGCGGCCGACCGGCGGGTGATGATCCAGGGGACGCAGGCGCCAGGCGCAGCAGCGGGCCGACCCAGCAGGGTGCATCGCTCTCATGAGGTTCCGCAGCTTCCTTCGAGTCGCCAGGGTGATCGTGCGGCAGGCAGATTTGTCAGTTTCGCTTCCACAGGAAGAGTCACGCAGCATGTGCAGTGGACGTGACATGATTCAGGCTCGGCATATTGCTGGCAGGATAGTTTTGCGACGATCAGTTGGCATTTGGCTGCAAAAGCCGTTGGAAGTTGTTCAGTGAGGCTGTCTAAGTACCTATGCAGCTACCTGCAATGGGTTGCCATCAAAGTGCTGCAGGCTTTCTTTGTCACGCCGTGCATCTTCTCACTCTTGATCATCCCATGCCAAGTCCAACATCTCTACTGTTCCCGTGCCGCCCTCTGGCACGCTTCAGTGCTCGAGCAAGTAGGTACAACCATCCGAATCCATGAATCCAACGAACTTAAACCACAACAGATGTCATAAGTTACTCAGGTCAACACCAGGTATCTGCCTTTCATGGCAAGGCAGGGTCAGTATTATCGGCGCTCTGTGCACTGCGTGGTATGGCTGCAGCGATACCCAGCGGCTCCATCCGGAGGCTAAGCCATCCGCAACGCCGCCGCTGCCGCACTCACCTGCTCCACTTGTGCACGAAGCCGTCCACGTTGCCGGTGTAGACATCGCCGTGCTCCTCGTCCAGAAACAGCGCCGTCACATCTGCGCCAGCAACATGCACTCCAATGAAATAAGATGCAATGCTGAATGGGACCTCAGAGCTTGATGAAACATCAGAAGGCAGCCTGCGAACAGAGGTCTTGTGAGCAGTCCAGGGAGGGCGACGAAGGCGTAGGGGAGGATCTGATCAAGCAAATGCGACCGCAGCGAGCTTCACCTTGCAGCGCCGCCTGTGTGGCGCGCTCGGCATCGCTTTGGGGCGCCGCCGCCGCGGCCACCTTGGCGATGCACCGCCCGGTCAGCAGGCAGGACACGTTGATGGTGCCCAGGCAGGCGTCCGGCCCGCCCGCCGGCGCCTCGGCGCTGTCCACCGGCTGCAGGAGGGAGGGAAGGATATAGCATATGAGCTGTGTAAATCTGCTGTCAATGTGCCGCCTCACAAGGCTGCGGACATCTGTTGGCTTTTCAATTTTCAGGCTCCCAGCGCAGTGTCTGAGGAGATGTGCTGCACTAATGGCCTCGTATCCCTAGAGAGCTGCCATACAAACAGATGTGCTCAGTGGCGATGACTCTGCAAGCGGCGCATCGTCGTGTGCTGGCTCCAGCCAGCAAGTGATCCTCTATGCAGCGTCTCACGAGCTCACCTTGCACCAGGAGACAATAAGGTCCTGCCGCTGATTGATGTACACAGTGCTCACGTGGCTGTCTGGCCGCAGGAGCGTGTGGTCCTGGAACTGTGTGACCTGCTGCCCCTGCGCCGGTGCGATCGCATTGGCTGGGCAATGCGCTCGCCACTAGTGCAATTCATATCTGGAGTGAATGGGTGGATGCAAGCATGGCGGCCGCAGTCGCCAGAGGCGTTCAACAAGGCATCCCTATACGTCCTTCAAATCCAATACAGTCCTTCAAAAGCCACTGCAGCCTCCTCGCACCTGGAAGTCCCACACGGCAACAGTGTGCTGCAGCAGGCTGAGAAAGAGGTCGCGCTCGTACAGGAAGATGAAGGCCGCTGGCGTCGGGAAGTCCGCTGCCGCCACCGCTGCGCCGCCCGGCTGCAGTACATCTGTGATCCGCAGCGGCTGCCCCTCCTGCAGTATAAGTGATTAGTTCATCGAGTCCGCTCTTTGACGTGTTGTATGCTGGGAAGTCTGTGACCACCGCGCCGCCTGGCCACAGCACATCTAATATGCAGTGGCTGCTCCAGCCGCACACGTCAGTGTTCTGTCATCAACCACAACTACTTTATCACACTCACTCATGAACTGAGGTCATCTCAGGGGTTGCTCTCCCATTGTCCAACAGCATTTGGGCGAGGATGGCACCTGCTTGACGACGAGCGCGCTGTTGAAGAGCTCTATAAACTCTAGCTTGTGGCCCGGCGCCAGCGGGTGCCGAAACTCCTGCGTCAGGTTCGTCGGACCACTTCAGCGCCTATATGATGCGCATGGTCGACATGGCTGTGGAGACTGCCAAGAGGATGGATGCATGTGGGAGGAAAGAGACTTTCTCAGTCGCACAGCAGTCTCCACATTTGTGTACATGCCTTCAGCAGGGCGCCGTCCTCGATGTGGTGCACCCGCAGCGGCACGTGCTCCGCGCCGTTTGCGCCCACTTCCCGCTCCATGACCATCAGCAGGATGCCCGGCGAGATCTGCGAACCCCCGCGGCAGCGTATTCGGGTGCCGGCCACCGGAATGTGGCAGTTCTCATGATGTCTCATGATAGCGCTCACAGACATCAGCAGAAAAGTGAGACAAACCCTACCTTGACCTCCTGCACGGCGCCGTGATCCAGGGAATACAACTTTTGGTAGCCCTCCAAGCCGTACACCGTGTATACCCTGCGAGAACAAGCCAGGGCATACATATCACACATGTTTCTCAGACAGCCAAGTGTTCACACATGAGGGCAGCACGACATGTGCGGGCCCACTTTGAGCTGCTGCCACTGCCCTGCTGCATTGCTGCGGGCCACTGCAGTGGCGCCACAGACAGCAGAATGGCGCGTTGCCGCACCTGTCGGCGGCGTTGTACGTCAGCACTTTGCTATTGACATCGTCAAATTCCACAAAGCCGGGCCACTGGAGGGACGCATCGTCACACAGCGCATCGGCATCCTGTGGCCGCCCTCGCCAGATGCACCTGCGAGGTCACAGAGATGCGAAGCACGACCTTCCTGCACTTGAACTTTTGGCGGCTCGACAGCTCGCGCATGGGGACAACGTAAACCAGCAGGTGCGCCTATGGCGGAGAAGCGGCGACAGGTATGCCAACCTGTTGATGCAAGCTGTGCATGCTGGTACGTGAGGCCATGAATGCAGATGTTGGGAAATGGCGCTCACTCTGCAGGCATCGAGCGGCACTTGAGCGAGCTGTAGTTGTCCGCCTGGTGCACGCTGACCGTGATGAGGCACCTGCGCGTCAGCACCGCTCAGCAATCAGGAGCTGCGATGCTTCAGTCTGGGGTTGCGACGCCTGAACTCGACGGTGCCTGCAGGCCAGGCGTTTGTATTGGGCAGTGCTGCACAGACCGCAGGACGGGGCGGCAGTGTGCGGGCGTGTCACTGTTTTGGTGGCGTCAGGCCAGAGGCACACACCGGCGCAGCTTGTTCCAGAAGAGGCTCCGGATGACCTCATCCCGCAGCACGTTCAGGTGGCACAGCCGCTTCCCGCTCACTGCAACCCGAGGCACAGCCGCCAGCGTCAGAAGCAAGTGTTTGCCAGCAGCCGCTCTTGGGTTCAGGAGATTCCGACCCAAAAGTCCATTCAACAGCATGCTGTGGGCCACAGGAACCGGCGGCGGCAGTGCCCTTCACTCACCCCGATCGAACGCAGAGCATGTACCGCTGTGGCACAGCACCATGAACATGCCGGCTGCGGCGATGATCTCGCTGACCTTTGACCGCCGGGACTGCAGCGCCAGCGCCGTGGGCCGCTGCGCGTCCAGGCTGTCGTACTCGCCCTGCCGCGGGCGACGAATATGATTTGGTTTGATCTCAGCCTTTGGAGCATGCCAGTCGTCCGCTGTGCTTCCTGCCCAGTGCAGCGTCAGGGTGCCTCACCTGCAGCCGCATGTTGCGGAATGCTTCTGCGCCATCCTGCCTGCGAGCTCGCCGTGCCTCAAAGACGCTGCCGCAGCCCAGCTGTCGCTTGAACAGCTTGCCGGCCAGATTTATGGGCTCATCCGCAGCTCGTTTTCGCTTCTGCGCTGCCTGAATTCTCCGCGATCCTGCGCAAACACCAGCATAGACGACTCAAGGTGTATGGAAAGCCACAGTCTTCAAAATCACGAGCAGCGGCATGCATGACGCCGTGAGCATGATGGCACTCTGCGCCGCTGAGCGGCTGTGTTACCCGTTGCTGACTGAGGGCTAACGCCAGGGAGCTCGGTAGACATCTCAGCTAGCCTGAGTCTAGTAAATCGTCCGCTTTTGCCTTTCAGCTCGTTATTCTCTAGCAGTACCAAGCGTAACGGTTGGTGGTTTGTGACAATTCCTCCCTCGGTGCTGTGCACAACTGGAAAAGCCGGCTGAGCCACTGTACGTTGTCAAGACACAAATTGGCATGCAAATTACATCCTGCCACGAACGACCGATCCTGAAAGCTCTGCAGCCAAAGGCAACAAGACTCTGCCGTTCACGAGCAAATGTGGACTGCAAATAGGTTCATAACGTGGCGCGCCGCGACCTACAGTGATTCGATTGTCAGACTGATTGTCCTGCGAACTATTGCAGCTCGAGGATGAACGCTAAATGTGCGAGAGCACAACAGGTTTTCGAGCGACAGCTCAGCTTTCGCCTCCCGCCTTCCGAAACTCCCGACAATTTCCCGGCAGCAGCACTGCAGCGTCATATCACTCTGCGGTTCAACGATAGTTTTGATCGCCTCGCGCGGTGCCTGCCACTGCGCCCAAGACAGTCATGTTGACGGACCGACGTCCCTGTGGGTCCACAAAGACCCTCGCCCTGGTGGCGTTCTGAAGGATCGCGCTGTCCCGCTGGAGGCCAGCGCCCCTGTTCCACACCAGCTGCCTCGCCTGACCCGCGGTGTGGATGTGCTCACCTGCAAAGGCAACTGAAACTTGTGAGCACGTGCATCCGACATGGCCAGTCCTCCAGACCAAGAGCACTGACATCGTCAGATCCATTGGCAGATTGCTTGGCTGGATGGACAGGGCCAGGCGGGAAAAGCCTCCCACCGAGCTGCAGGCTGACACTGCTGCGGCCGAGATGTGACGGCCGCGGCGCCTCAACGTCGCCATCACCCTGTTGCGGCGCCTCGACATCGCCCTGGAACGCCACAGTTTCGGGCCTGCGGCGACGGCGGCAGCGGAAGCACTCCACTACGCTGCTCCACTTCGGCAGGCGCGCGGAGGTAATCTGCTGCCGCAGCTGCGTGAAGAAGGGCGGGTGGACGCCGTGCTGCCACCGTACGATCCCGGCGCGCACCTAGTAGGAGCAGGGAAATAGTGCGTGAAGTCCCGAAGGCAGGGCGGGTTGTTCATGTGCAATACACGCGTCCGGCATGAGGCTGATCGAGCACAAGTACAGTGATACCGCAAGCTGCGGCAATTGCCCGGTCAAATATCATCTTCTACATACCGCACTGACGCTGCAAAGGCACGAGGCAGCATTGCTGAACCTCGACCAGATACGAGTGTGGTCCCTCAACCCTAATCTGATGCACACCTGGAAGCCGAGGACCAGGACGATGATGCGCAGCACGATGACGGGGCTCAGCACGCTCGCCGAGCCCAGCACGAAGATGATGACCATGCCCATCAGCGACGCGGACAGCATGTCCGGCCGCTGCAACAGGGCGCCCAAGTACGCGAGCGCAGTCAAAGCCAGCGTTACCGCCTGCAGAGACAACATGCTTCTGCATCTGAACGGTGTGGTTGATTTCGCCCCGTGAAGAGTGAACCTCTGCTCTGTTGTAACTTGCGCGCTGTTGCATTCATGCACAGTACATCGTGCGTGTCCAGTATCCTTCTGATACCCACCATGTCGGCGATGCATTCTGCCTCCGAGCTGGAGAAGGCGAAGGCAAAGCTGCGGATCCAGTTGCGCCGCAGCGCGCTGCTGCTGCCCCACGCCGACGAGCCTGCACAACAAGATAGTCGATATTTCAGTCGGAGGTCACCGTTCGACAGCGCTGCCACTGTGAGCCACAGCACAGTTATTTGCCGTCCGCATCGGCAGACTCGCTTCGGCGACCAGGTGGGACAAGACAAGGTACCACAGTGAGGCTGGCGAAGTGGTCAGGCAAGCATGCTACAGGATCAAGGAGTCCTGGCCTGTCTGCGCAGGTGAAGCTGTGCTGGCATGAGGAGACGATGCATCACAGTGCTGCAAGCGTAAGGTGCACACTCACTTCCATTGTCGGCAAACTGTTTGGGCGCGGCGGCGCACAGAATCAAAACAACGGTGAAGAAGACGAACTGGACGACCATCAGCCACAGCCACAAGAGCCGCCGGCGTGCACAGGCGCGGTGCTCAGAGCCCTGCAGCAATTGCAGTGTCAGCAAGCATGTGAGTGACACCTTTGCTGCATCTGCGAGCTACCATGCAAAAAACGGTCACTGATCGATATGGAGCAGCCTTGCAAGCGTGGCAAGGCAGGCGTTTCACCTGCAGCGCAGTAACTATGGCGCGGCGTTGGTTCTCCACTGCCGACGTCGCACTCTGCAGCACGTCACAATCACCGCATCAGTGTGCAGCATCGGCGAGGCGATCCGAGGAGCCAACGGTTGTTGGCAAGCTTGATGCGGCACTTACAGCAGCTCCCATTGCAGCGTCCCCAACTCACCTGCTGCGTTGCCACCTGCTCAGCAGCCGCTGCCTTGAGTTCCTCTAGCCGCTCGATGTGAATGCCAACGTCGATTGCGCCGTCCGGCTGCCGCACAATGAAGTGCGTATTGCAGACGGTGAGCTCGCCCGCCGTGGTGTCGCCGACGGCTGCGCTCGCGGCCTGCTGCGGCGCCGCTGCGCTGCCCTGGTGACTGGGCAGTTCTGCGGCCGTTCGGGGCAGAGCGCTGGCATTGAGACCCGCCCATTCAGGTCCCAGCACCACTCTGCAATACATGAAGTATGATATCAAGCACCTTGCATACAGTCACACACTTGGCACCATACTGCTCATGCATCATAGGACACTAGGGCGCAGCCGCAGTCGGGTGCGGCGGGTGCGCGGAAGCTCACTCGGTGTAAATGATGACCCTTCCATCGGGCACAGGCGTGTCGCCCCGCACAGCTGCGTCGTGTCCTTGAATCACAGCTGCACCGTCGGGTATCTGCTCTGGCTGGATGGCTGGACTGGTTGAATCTACAGGCGTTGCGCTGCTATTGACGCCATTGTTAGGCGACACGCCTGCAATGGTTGCCACATGGGCTGAGTTTGCGACATCGTTTTCTGCTGGACGAGGCTCGATTGCCTCCGTTGCCATGTGCGAGCGCTGGCGTGAAGGTCCGTGTCGGGAGCTGCCGAAGCGAACAGCGGCAGCCTTGAAAAATTGAAAGTGGAGATTAGAAGGTTCACATGCACGACGTACACAGCCGCAAAATTGGAGTGTGAACGGAGAATTGCCGTGCCGACGCACCTCCGACAAATACGTCACTGCCGAATGCTGCTGATCTGGCAGCTCTTGGCATGGCGAGAGCAAGGCAGAAAGGTCAGATTCCAATATCTGAACTTGCGGCCCCCACACACATTTAGTTCCAGGAAGCGGCATGCGTCTGAAATGCTGACTCGCGCTGTTTTGTCATGGCAACATTTTGACACCGATTCCGAAGTCTATTCGACGGTGCTCCCATGACCAGCCTACATGCTCCGGAAGATGTGCGCACCGCGGTGGACATACCTCTCGATCAGGATCAGCCGGTAAGGGTGGGCAGATGCCTAGTGACCACCGTCTACCTCGACTCAGAACGGCCGCGGTGAGCTGCGCCGCCGCCGTTGACATGCATCATCGCTGAGCGGCAGTCCATGTACCCTGCAAGCGTGCGCAATGAGCTGCAGCTCTTTGAACGATCGATTCCCTGACCTCCATTGGTTCGTGCTGCGCTGCAGCGGACGCATCAGGCACCATGCCATCAAGGTGGTGGAGGCGGAGACGGGCGACGGCGCGGAAGTCGATCCCGCTGACCTGCGGCAGCTGGTGGCCCTGGGACTACCCACCAGCTTCTCTTCGGCACAGGTGGGAATGCCTGCTTGCCCAGTGACGGGTGTGTGCATGTGATCTTCCACGAGGATTACGACTGCGGCACTGAGGGTTCCCAACAGCATGGCATCATGCGTGCAGCAGCAGCCGCCGCCAGCCCCGCGGCAGAAACTGCAGCCAAAGAGGCAGGAAGCCGTGCGAACAGCCAGCGGCGGCCCGGCGGGCGGCACGCAGCCAAGCCGCCGGCCGCACTGGCTGCAAGCCGTCGATGCCGCAACAGGGCGGCCATACTACTTCCAGGCGGGGAGCCAGCACGCGCAGTGGGATGCGCCGCCGGCCGATGCCACATGCCTGCCGACTCCCTTCGCCTGGAGCGCCCAGATCCACAAGCTGCAGCCTGCGCCGCCGCCGCCGGCACCAGCAGAGCACGGCCACGATCCTGCAGCGCAGCGGCCGCTCGGCCCAGCAGCCGTGCCTCCTCACGATCCAGCAGCTGCAGCAGCAGACGGGCTCGCCTCCGGGCTGGCAGCCGTAGCTCTCGGGCCGCCGGCGGCCGGCAGCGCACCAGGCACAGCGGCTGAGCAGGACGGCCGATCGAGTTGCGACGCGGCAGCTCCTCAGACGCCCGGCAAGGCCGATGGCAGCGCAGAAGGTGGCGGCCGCGCGGACGGCACCGCTGCGGCGGGCGAGTGGGTGCGGGGCCCGCTGCCGCGGACGCTGTGGAAGTACTGGATGCAGCGTTACACGTTGTTTGCGCGCTTTGACGACGGCATCCTGCTGGACGAGGAGGGCTGGTTCTCCGTCACGCCCGAGGCCATCGCCAGGTGAGCAAGAGAATACAGCCACAGCCAGATCTGGCCCGGCCTTTGACACCCACACTGTCGAATGAGCCCCACTACCTCCGGACGTCAGGATGAGCGGGATGCACTGCCAGCTCGACCCTATGCGCATGCTGCTTCGTCCGCTGCATCCTGCGGAGCCAGTATGACCTCACAAATGATGCACAGCATCCACAAGCGCCAGGTGGCTGCGCACGCACAGCATCCAAAAGCGTCAGCCTGCCGTGCAGGCACCACGCGGAGCGCTGCGCCAGCGCCGCGTTGCTGGACCCCTTTGCGGGCGTCGGTGGCAACGTGATCCAATTTGCCGCCACCTGCGGCCGCATCGTCGCAGGGGAGCTGTCGCCGGACCGCGCGAGCCTGATCCGCCACAACGCCGCGGTGTATGAGGTGGCAGAGCGCGTTGAGGTCCGCTGCTCCGACTTCTGGGAAACCACCCGCCATGTGAAGGTGCGCACCCCGACAGCTGGCGCGCAGCAGGGCTGTCTGAGTCAGCCATCAAAGTTTCACACTCTTAGCCCAGGTGCAGTCTGAGGTCGCGCCTCTCAATTTCCAGTCACAGCAAAATGTGTGTCTGCTGCCGCGAGTGTCTTGCATCGACAAGAATCCTTGCTCCTCCCTTGACTTCCAAGCGCACGCCATCTAGAGGAATGCTGGCATACGCCACAGGCGGACGTCGTGTTCCTGTCGCCGCCGTGGGGCGGCCTGCAGTACCTGTCGCAGCCCGCCTTCTCCGTCATGCCGCAGCTGGGCAGCCTGGGCGTCTCCCTGGCGCAGCTGCTGACGGCATCGCGGCGGGCGCTGCAGCTGAACGGCGGCGGCGGCGGCAGCGGCGATGAAGCCGCTGAGAGCAGCGGCGGCAGCACACTGGCAGAGTCGCCCATCTGCAGCGGCGGGGCAGGTGCCAGCCCTTCCTGCAGCGCCGCCAACAGCACGGGCGGCAGCGCCGCCAGCGCCGGCGCACCAGACGTGCCAGACAGCCGCCCTGTGCCCGAGCGCCTGGACGGCGCCGGCCAGCAGCGGCGCGGCCGCAGGGGCGTGGTGGCCTTCCTACCCAAGAACACGGACCTGGGGCAGCTGTCAGAGCTGGTGCCGCAGGGCGGGACTCTGGAAGTGGAGCGGAACATCCTGGACGGCTTCTTCAAGGGCATCACCACCTATTTCTGGGAGGACATCTGGTGCACGTGAAATCAGTGCATGCGAATGGTTTCGACGCTTTACAGAGTTGTTCGGTGTTTCCTTCTGTTCATAGGTAACTCGGTGGTAGTTTGATACACGTTGAACTGATGCCGTGTAACACATGGCCGTGCAAGAATTGGCTCACCAAACAAGACTCGCCCGACTGTCCTCTCACACATTGCCTCCCCCACAGCAACGGGCCCACAGCAACGGCGCCTCACAGCAAGGTGCCTCGACAGCGCCAGGCGACGCATCCGTGGGCTTGCTTACACAGCTGCGTTCCTTGCCATCCAGCTACCGCATGCGCTTTACCGATGAAAGGAGCCCTCGCTGCGACCGCTACCGCGAGCTGTCCTCACGAAGGTCCACAGTCACATTCCCGCCCTCGACTCGCATTCCGGTCGTCTGTGGACGCTTCAGTCGCTTGCGCTGCACCTGCTGGAAAACGACAATGATTCCACCCAGGACGGCGATCATTTCGTTTTTCCGTTCCACATGCACTGCTGTTGGCAGAGAGCGGAGCTCCCAGAAGCATCAAGCCACATGTCTCTGAGCGGTACTGCAGGGCCGCACATCCAGTCACACGAGCCGCTACACTCGCCTCGAGGGTGTGTTTGGCTTCCGCCACAGGCTTGCCGCCGGCTGTGGGCTGGAATCTGGCCTCAGTAAGGAATTGTTCAGCAACATCGCCGTCCGCGTCCTGTTGTAGCCGGGCATTGTACCACCTCAGGCCCTGTAAACAGAGCGGACCACGTGTTGGCTGATGAGATCAATGGCTCCACTGTCACCCCTCATCATGACATCGCTCCAGAGCATAGCTCAGTATTTAGCACCTCGTGGCGCGCAAGGTCACTTCTCTCTTCTGTCTCACCTGGACACCGCCCGACGTGCCAGCGTCGACGTCCTGTATGATGCCGGGACCCCGCGGCAGCGCTGCCGTGGTCGGCAGCTCATCGACCGGCGGCCCTGCGGCACCCTTTGGCCGGCTCTGCCGCTGCTGTTGCTGCTGCTGTGCTGGCGAACCGCGCTGGGCTGCGGGCTGCGCCGCGTGCCGCTTCGCCCCTTTGTCTGCCTGAGGCGGTGCAGAGCCACCTGCTGCCTCCCTGGTTTGATCGGACAAACCCTGCAGGGAGGTGCAGAGCATCGCCGTTAGAGTTGCGTACAAACATGCACCTGCTGTGTTGGGAGGCTGTGTCGCGAAAGAGTTCGCATGCCCTCACCTGTCCGAGGACGTAGTCCCTGACCTTCCTGTAGAAGTCCATCACTGTATGCGCCGTGACAGTCTGGCGGCGCACTCACAGCCGGTGCGGGCGTGACTGAAGACACTGCCCAGATGCGTGTGCGACCAACCCGGAAACCCGTTCAGTTGCGAGCACTTGACAGGCGCCTTCGTAGCTGCACTGCGACTGTGTGGCCCTTTCAGCGACCCTGTCAGCAAAGGCTCTGACTGGTCCAGTAAGCGTTGGGATCAAGCCTGTGACGCTGGCCGGCCGTGTGCGGACAGGATATGAGCTTTGGGAAACCTCAAGTAAATGTGCGAAGTGGCAGAGTGTGCGAAATGCAACCGTAGTTGAAAGTGAAGCATCTTCCGAAACCTTTGCACGGTGTCGGAGAAATTCGCCCATAGGATGCCAAACACAATTGCACACATGCGTTGCGCAGAACCAGATTACAGCCACTTTCACTGCATCTAGCAGAATATCGAGACCGTTGCATCGGCTCACTTGCATAACAAGTGGCAGCCATTCCACCTGCAAGACTTCGGACAGCTGAGAGGCAGCCTGCTGTGCCCTTGGTCTGTTGTCAGGCGTTGACATCTCTCCAAAGGAACGCTGCCGACAGTTGAGACATGGCGCATGCAAGCGCCGATGCGACGCTGGCGGGTGTGGGCGGTTCGGCGCCACGCTGCCGCGGGCATCATGCAGCAGCGGTGCATGATGTGCTGGCAGCCAGGGCCTGGTTCTGCAGATACTGCCGCTACTATCCGTCAGAGACGCTGCCAGCGTGCGATCCGTGTGCTCCTGCACCATCACACAGAAGCCACACAAGCTAAATGCAGCCGTCAAGCACTTCCGCACACGAATTTTCGAGCCGCCTGGCACAATACTATTTATCATCAGTTCCGGCATGGACATGCGCCCTCAGGCGAAATTCAACGCACACAAAAGCTTTGCAGTGCTTGATCCACAGGCTGCCGCAATATGCAAGGCATTTGCGCTGGCCGCGCGCTCGCCATCGCTGCCGCAGCGCATCTTTGTGGTCGACTCGGAGGCGTCGCAGATCTTCGAGGCCAACTTCGTGGCGGGTAAGTCAGGGGTCAAACCCTTGCAATTCTCACGGCGATCATGCAGCCAGGTCTGTGGCCCGCCAGAGGCGTTCACGGTTGGTGTGAGCGGTACACAGTACGAATGCATCGTGCGCAGGCGAGACCTCTGCTGCGGGCCCGGCGCATCGCGGCAGGAGAGCCAGGAAGGAATTCTGGCCGACAGGGGCAGCTCTGTCGCCCTATGACGGCGACATCTACACACCAACTTACCAGGCAGGCGCCCATCAAGCTGCCTGCCGCTATGGCCTTCCCACAGTTTTTAGTTCTTTCGTATCCAATTCTGGCCTACCTGAAATTGCACGTTGCTCCTGTGCCTCCCCCGGACCCAGCCTGCTTGTGGCAGACGCCGCAAGAACTGGGCTATCGGTGAACTGTCCAAAGGGCTGACGCCTGCGACCCGATCTCGTGCTGCAGAACCATGGCGTGCTGCGCTTCCGAGGCCACAAAACAAAATACCAGAGGTGAGCCATATTGATGCGACCTGTATCTCCTCTTGACTGGGAGTCTATGTGTTCATGTGGCGAAGGTCGTGACAGTGTGCTGTTCGCTTTTCCTGCAGGATCGAGTTTGCCAACAAGTCGCTCTGCACCATGCCGGAGGGTCTGACGTTCGCATTCGACTCGATGTACTGCGCCGCGTGAGCCACGCATCCAAATTGCCCAGTTGCTGCCCCTGAGGTGTGTCCCTGCGATCGTGGTCTCACATGCAGCCCCCATGGCCATCTCTGCACGTCAGCTGTGGCATGTGTTTGACGAAAATCTGTCTGGTTATGCAGTGTTGAGCCTGGGTGCATCCTCCGCATCAAGGACCAGAGGCGGCAGCAGGTTGCTGCCCCTGAGTAATTACTCCAGACCTGACGAAGCCGCACTTCTCGATCCGTTTGAGAGGGTTGCTTGGACTAGCGACAATCTCCAGTGAGATTGACGGCTCTGCAAAGCATTCGCGAGCTCATACATTTGCAGACTGATGAAAGTCTGCAACGCAGGTGCTGGCCCTCGGGGAGCTGGTGCCCTGGCAGCTGACGCAAGGGCCAGATGGCGCACTGTATGTCGCGACAGACCGGCCATACCCTCTTGCCAAGTCCTACGGCAATCCCGCGGAGTTTAATGTCACGGGCAGCGTGCTGATAATTGAGATGGCTCCAGATGGTGAGGCGCCCTTCTGCATAACACGTGCGCGATGTGCAGGTTGCATTCCTGTGCAAACGACGTGTCCCTGTCTGCTTTTATGGCACCTCCACCGTGCATGTTTCGCTCAGGCGATTTTGCAGTCGATGAAAGGGCTGCTCGATGTGTGCGCAGGCACGGTGCTGATCCACGCACCATTGGTGCCAGCTGACGGCTGGCGGCTGAAGCGGCCCTCTGGACTGTGCTTCGATGACGCAGGCGATTTGTATGTAACCAGCCTCACAGACCAGGTGAACCTCCTTTCATGTCCAACATTCTCTGGATATTACGGAGGGACCGATCAAAGTTATTCTCAGTCGCAAGTCCTGTACTGGAAGATCCATATGTGTATTCCAACAAACCATTGCAGTGCCCAAGCTCGTGCAGTGCGTTGCCGCAGGTGCTGAAGTATGCGGAGCCGCTGCGCCCGAATGCCGGCGAGTTCATTGCCGAGTGCATCAATACGGCCCGGCTCCGCCTGTGCCGCCCCTTCGACGTCCGCTGGTGCAGCCATGGGCTGGTGGTGACCACCCACAACGCCCATGCGGAGGTCCCAATCAGACACTATGGCGCCGCTGTCAGGCTGTTTGACGCTGGGCGGCCGCCTCCTCCGCAGCCTCACGTCAGATCGGCTCCGGCACCCCAACGGCATTGTCTTCGGCCGAGCACCAAGCTGAACAAGAATTTCTCATCAGAACCGTGTTGGTCAGTGGTCGAACAGCTCCTCCATCACCTGTCGAACATTGATCAGAAGTTGAGCATATCGGACATCGGTTAGTGGCAATTCTGCTTGGCACCGCAACTGTGACTCAGATGACTCAGATGATCCAACCCAGGTCTCACCTTGTAATGCGACGTCATTCCCAGAGACGTGTACTGCAGACGGAAACACCAGTCAGTCTCACCCTGGCACAACTGCATGATGCAAAGCAAGCCGTGACACTGAAGAGGCACTTGCCGTTGCCTGGGCTGTCGCATTATCGGTGTCCACATACAGCCGCACGCCGGCTGCTCCCTCCTCCCTTGCGCGCTGCTTGACGTGCGCATACAGTTGCCTGATTCAATTAGCCACGTCAATCGTGGTCGATAAGAGCCCAGCATTGATTCTTCCAGATGCTGCTGCGAGGGAATATTGCTGCAAGAGCGATGGCGCACCTGAAGATGCCCTTTCGGCGATGCTCCGGCACGACGTAAAGCGACTGGATCCACCAGTATTGTGCATTTCGCCAATCGCTCCACTCGAATGTGACAAGCAGCTCCGCTGCCGGACTCCCTTCCATCTGGAAACAGAAAGAAACGCTTGCTTACTGCATTGAACACCATTCCTTTTCAACACTGAACACCTTTCAACCCCGGCATCTGCGGCGTCATGCATGCTGCAGCTTGCTGGCATCACTCTGCACGCGGTCCAAACAAATACTGATCCTGTACATTTCAGTTGCACCAAAAGTGTCGTGGCAGGTCTAGCAGACTCGCCTCAACGACGTAGTATTGTCCCTTCGAGGAATCCACCAGCACTGCATCGACGCCGCTGCGCACGGTCTCAGGGTCCAGTCGCAGGTCCTCTATCTCCTGCACCAGGTGATTTACAGAGCTCTCTTATAGCAAAACAGAGGCAATCCGTTGCAGACCTAGCAGTGCGGATTTGCTTGTGCCTCACCAGCGCATGGTCAAGGTTGGAGCTCGCCAGGAACTCCGCATCCGCTTGCGTTGCCAGCCTGATGGAGCCAGGCCCCGCCTCAGACGCTCCGTCCGCCATTATGGCTGGACAGCTTTGGGGCGGACAAATACAAGTCTGTTACGCATGGCTTCAGCTAGGCTTGTGTCGTGAAGTTCCGAAACTTGTGTCGTCATGTGGCTAGATGTGTCGGGATGATCGCGGAGAAGTCCCGCCAGAACGTGCTTTGAAGCGAAGAAACCTGTGTTTCTAGCTGTCCTGCATCCAGTTTCACAGTCGATGATGGCCGCCATGCACCCGTCCCAGCTGCACCGCCCCTCTGTGCAGCCGGCGGCTGTGCGCCGCATGCAGGGACCGCAGCCCCACCACAGCGCCGCATGGTCAGGTGTGGATGGTGACTCGCATAGTGTTGATCCAATAGAATACATACTGTGATTAGGAGCAATGGTTTTGGAGGTAGCACATGTTTGGATCATGGGCATTGACAGGCAATGGCAGGTCTGCCTGCAGGTCAGGGGGCCCGGCCGCATCGCGCAGCGTACAATCCTGTCAAGCAGTGCGATCATCTCTTGCGGAGCGCTTCGAGCACCCACATCTGTGCTGCAGCGGCAGCTGCACCTGGTGAGCAACTCGCATGCGGCAGTGGCGTGCACCTTGGCTTCAGACTGCATGTCTGGTGCGAAACGCATGCTGCAGCTATACAAAGGTAATGGACATCAACTACGAAGGTTTTCCAGATACATCTTTCAGTTGACATCAGCTATCTGTACCGTGCTCCTTGCGCAGACGGCAGCATGACGGCCGATGGAGGCGCTGCGCCGCTGGATGACAGCCGCTCAGAGGCCAACGGAGCAGCAGCACCGGCGTTCGAGTGGGTGGAGGTGGGCCTCATCCGGTCGGCACACGGGCTGCGCGGCGAGATGAAGGTGGAGCCGCTGACAGATTCGCCTGAGGAGCGGCTCGGCACTTCAGGCACAAGGTGAGCGTCTCTCTGTTTGCAAGGCTTCGTTTCTGCCCACACGGCAAATTCAAAGTTTACTGCCGAGCACGTAGGCAACTGGCGGTGCTCACGGACGAGTTTTCGATTCATACGCAGTCCCACTGCGACCATGTGCAGGGCTGGTGGCTGTGGCCGGGTCTCATGGCAGCGTTGCTGGGCACTCAAGACCCTGCCTGACTGGCAACACATGTAGACCCAACACAGCCACACATCAACACCTCATCCAATGGCTGCGACGTGGCGCAGGTGGCTGCAGCAGCCAGAAACTGCCGGCCGCCGGAGAAACCTGCCGCCGCCCACTGAGGTCGAGATTGAGAAGGGCAGGTCGACCATCAGCAAGGTGCTTTCTGCTTGCCTTGTGATATATGCTTGCCTTGTGAATCAGCACCTGCCAGGCTGGCTCGCACTTGCAATATATGGCCCTCGAAACAGTTGCATACGAGTAGGTGACATGAACTCGCAGAGTGAAGGAAATAGAATCTGATGCCGGCAGTCAACCATGACAGCAAGCGCTGCAGGGCAATGAGAAGTGGCTCGCGAATGTTCAACTGTGATGAAGCGCTGACGGCGCACCCTGCAGGGCAACAAGGTGTGGCTGGGCGAGCTGGTGGGCATGGACTCGCAGAGCAGGGGTTCGAACCTGATTAATACGAATGCTTAACACCCCTGCAGGGCAACGAGGTGTGGCTGGTGAAGCTGGCGGGCACGAATTCGCAACCAACGATGACCACACACCCTGCAGCAAGGGTTCGGTTTTGACGGAGCAATGGCGGCAAACCTTGCGCAGGGCAACGAGGTGTGGCTGGTGAAGTTGGCGGGCACGGACTCGCCGGAGGAGGCGGACCTGCTGCGCGGCTGCAAGCTGCTCATCCGGCCCACCGACCGGGCCCCGCTCGAGGACGAGGACGAGTTCTATGCTCAGGTGTTCATGTGGTTTTCGTTGTGGATAACACGCCTCGGGGCGCAATCAGGCACAATCTGAAATGGTTGCAACACCCAGCAAGCAATGAACATCCTTCCATGCATGAAGTTCGTAGCTCAGTGCATGTCACCTGCAGCGCTCTGCACAAATCTGCTCCGAATCAAAGTGGCTCTGTCATACGCCACAGGACCTGGTCGGCATGGCGGTCGTGCGGCAGGGCAGCGAGGAGACGCTCGGCAAGGTCGTGGACATCTACGATGGCACAGGTGCGGCATTTGGGCGTCTAGTGTGCACAGCGCGCATATTCTGATGCTGCCGACGTCCATGGCCCTAGAGAGCGACGCACTGCAACGCAAACAACCTTGCTGCAGCACCCGGGTCGATGATGCCACACTTTTAACAGTTTGTCTGATGAGCAGTGATGACACACAAAAAACCTGGCGCACATGTGTCTGACGACGTGCCAGCTCACACTGCTGTTCTGCGACCGTTCGACCTGCACCTGCCTTGGCGCCACACTCCGCCCCTGGACAACCTACGTGCATCAGCTGAGACCGGCTGCTCTTGATTACCTGTGTCCGGCGCAGGCTGCCATGACACGCTGCGAATCCTGCTGGCGGCAGAAGACCCCGCCGCCGCGCGCACAGTGCTGGTGCCCTTCGTCAAGGATATTGTGCCGGCCATCGACCTGGCGGCGCGGCGCATGACGATTGCGCCGCCGGAGGGCCTGTTCGACATCAGCGTGCCGGCGCGGCGGACGCGGAAGAACCCGCGCAACAAGCCGCCAAAGCTCTGAGTCACATGGTCAGATGTGGGGTGACTTGAACTGAAATCTGGATGAGATAGTTGACATGATCACGGCAGTTCTGTCAATGGTGGTTACCAATCATGTGCCGTGAAAGTCATGTGCCATGGACTACCACAAGCGACAGCAGCTAAGTTGTCATTCCTCAGTCTGCTCTTTTGGCCTTCTTCCGTTTGTGCGACTTGCCATCTTTTGCGGCCTTGAGCTTCTGCTTGGCCTTTTCCTTCTTCTCCTTTTTCCTCGCCTTCCGTGCCGCGGCCACCGCCGCCGCCGCCGCAACTAGCGCCACGCTGGACGGCCGCGGCCGCTGCACAGGCGCGGCCGCCCCGCTGTCCTGCCGCTGCCGTACCCACTCTGGCACGGCGGGTCCCTGCATGGGCCTTGCAGCCGCAGCCGGCTCCTCGTCATCGTCGCGGAAGCCTGCAACATGATGCGATGTTTGGTCGGCACCAACTGAAAACAGGCCTGACACCTACGCTTGCGGAAGCAGTGCTGCGCTGCGCATTCAGGGGCTGAAGAGCCAGACGCATGCAGACAGCATACACGCACCCTGCGAGTTGGGCAGGAAGGGGCCTGGCTCGTCGGCGCGCGAGCCGATCGCACCGCGCCCCTTCACGCGCTTGCGCGCCAGCAGGTCCAGCACCTCCAGCTCGCCCAAGCCCTCCTCCTGACAGCGTTTCAAAATGTGCCACGAGTATTGGCTAGCAATGTCCAGCATGCGATGTGCGGCTTGCGATGTCCGCCACTTGCCAGGCAATGACACCCTTGACGCTGCACGCCCTTGCAACGCCATGAAGGGGACTCGTGCCGGCCAGACCCTGCACACACCTGCCCAGCGTCCTGGCGCAGCCGCGCAGGCGGCGTCCTCTCCCGGTCAGCATCTGCTGCACATTCGTGTACCAGTCAGCGTGCCTTGGCAGACATGGAGTTGTCCAAAGTGCTTCACCAGACTACTCGAGAAGCCAAGAAGGTCACTATTTGGGACACGCGTGAAGGCAAGGCGATACACTCGTTCAGCGTGCCGCACCGTCTGATGATTCAGTAGACGGTGATGTCTGCCGTGAGTGCCGCCGCTGGTGCTTCCGGTGGGCCTGCCACAAATCCGACTCCTGCGCCCTGCGATTGGCTGTGGCCAGGACATCCGTGTCGTTAGTCACAACTGCAACAGCACCTCGTCGACCTTGTCACAGCTGGCAGTGGCAGGTTGCACAACTGCAAGAGCATTGATGCAGTAACGGTTCCGCTGACAGACTCACAGTTTTGCACGCCGCGTATCGTCGACTTCAGGAAGCGCTCGTTGAGGCGCTCGCGCTGCACGGGGCGCTGCCGGTACGCCGTCACGCCCTTGTCTGCGGCGTCCCAGCCAATTGCACGTCAGCCGAGTGCGCGCGTGCCGAGAGCCTGCCGGTGAAGCAGCGTCACCACATACGCCGACCACGCAGCATGCGCCAGCCTCACCTAAAGCAGCCTCGGTCAGCTGCTGCACATCCCGTTGTATGAGCTCAGCCAGCACAGCCTCGCTGACCGCATTGACACGCTTTGAAGCGCGCTCGTACGCCTTCGCCATGGTCAGCAGCTTCTCCGCTCATAGCCCGCTGCGCGTGTTGCACAATCGACAGATCAGAAATGACCTGAATCTCTCGGCTACTCAATCGTATCGTTTAGATTGCTGCCGCAGCTTCGTGCGATGGCAGAGACGGGATCCCAGCCTCAGTGGAAGGATTTCTGCCAGCAGCAATGTCTGGAACCGGATGTAGAGCGCACGGAACTCGCGAAGAGCCACCAGTTTTGAATTGTGAGCCGTGTGAGCGCTGCTGGCGCTCTTTGCAACGAACTCTGTCCAAAACCCTGACTTGACGTGCTTCGCCTGCTGGGCTTGGCCTCGTCAAGCGAGGTGCAATTGAGCATTTGTGCATTGTAGCCGCTGAGCATCATCGCCATGCCTCGCTGGGTCGTTGCAGAGGGCGACGCGGCTGAGAGCAGCAGCGAGGAGGAGGAAGAAGAGCAAGAAGATGTCGATGATGCAGAAGACGAGGAGCAGGAGCAGGACGGGGCTGCAGCAAAGTCTGCTGGCCGCTCGAAGATCAAAGTGTCCCTGAAGCAGAAGAATAGTGACGTCTGCCACGTGAGTTGCTGGCCCAAGAACGTTGTATGCATGCTTCTTGAAACTGACGACTGCGCCTCGGCGCACGGGCAACATGGTCAGTCGGATGCGCAGACCCATTCAAAGATGTTTTATGCAGTACTAAAGGAGCGTGCGCATGCTCATATTGCCGCTTGGTTGTCTGCCCTCACATTCAAGTCAGACCGCGTTTCCGCTGACAGGCTGCCTGCTCGCTGCAGGTCTGCGGCAAGAGTGGGCACTCAGCGGGCTTCATCGGTGGAGGTCTGTGTACCTGGACCACACCTGTACACACTGAACACATATAAGTTGCACATATACATTGACATTCACACATGCTGACGTCAATCGCAATGTCCGTGCAGGTTCGGTGTACCTGGACTGCCCGAACAAGCCCTGCTACCTGTGAGCCCTCACACATTGACGCGCTCATGTAGCTGTCCGACACATCGCACTTGAGATTTAGTGCGATGTGCATGCACGTGTATACACATTGACATTGAGTGCGGTGTCCATGCGGCATTGGCATTGCCCATCTAGCTTGGCAGCCCATATCACATGGGAGATGGTCTGCCTCAGGTGCAAGCAGCCCGGGCACACGACGGCGACATGCCCGCACCGCATCGCGCCGGAGCACGGCTGCGTGCAGGCCGCCTCGGCAGCAGAGCAGAGCATGCTGGGCTCGGTCATACAGCGAGAACGGGACGGCAGGTGCGTCAGTGACATGTCAAAGAGGTCGCTGCAACGGAATCTTGTTTGCTGTTTGGGAATGATCGGAATGGAGCCAGAGTTTCACACATTTCACACGACAGAAGCTGATGCAAGGCGGGTGGCCTTCCTGCCGCAGGAGACGAGAAACCGCCATACCTGAGCAGCACTGGCAGGTGGAGGCGGCCGTGCTGAAGCTGCACAGCCGGCGCTGCACCTGCCTGGAGTTTCACCCGACGAGGGTGCGCTGGCATGGCGGCATGGCGTGTTTGGTGACCATGCACCACTGCCTGCCAGTGGTGCCTCGGTTCCAGTTGGCGACGCGCTGATGGGAACATTGCAGGACGACATCGTGCTGAGCGGAGACAAAAAGGGACAGGTCGCCATCTGGAATTTTGAGAAGGTGCGCTTGCAAGGATGCTGCGGCATGTATGAGACGTTCCGAATGTTGCAGCCCTTGCTACAGCCCTGACGCTTGATCTTTAAAAGAATTTTCCGGCTGTGAAACCAGACAGCTCTTATGCATGTCTATTGTGGCGCAGGTGTGCGAGCGGACTGTGTACAAGATCCACCAGGCGCTGACCAACAACATCAGATTCCTGCCGGGCAATGACGACATGTGCTGCACCGCCTCCAGCGACGGCCTTGTGAAGGTGTTTGACCTGGAGCTGGGCGAGAGCTCCGCAAAGGTGGGGTCAAGGGCTTGTCTTCCGGCTGTGTCTGGTGGACGGTTGCTCGATGCAGTATGAGTAGCCACATCGTCTCACAAAAGCCCGTGGGTCCTCTGCACGAGGGCAGGGAATATTCACTCCTGTGCATGGCTGCGGCACAGGTGAAGCTGAACTTGAACCCAGGGGGCTATATTCCGAACGTCACGAAGGAGAAGGACTGGGGCATGCTGCACGGCATGGACGTCAACCGGCAGGCCAATTTCATCCTGGCGAGTCTGTGTGTCTTGTTGCCTATGTTGTCAAGCTCTATCGCTTATTGTTTGCAGGCCACGCTACGTGTCAAAGCATCACCCGATGAGCAACCATTCTTGCAATACAATTTTAACAAACCATACGACGATTCGTGTGGGGATTATGACCTCGCACTGCTCTACTGCAGGTCGGTGACACCCGCGGGCGGGTGAACTGCATCGACCCGCGTGCGTCCAAGCCCTTCGCGCAGCCGCAGCTGCACAAAAAGGACAAGGTCAGGACCGCCCCTGCGTTGCCTCTGCACGAACGGAATTGATCAAGCTTCCTTGCGACTGTCCGCATCTCGGATTGCATCTCTGTCACTTGCTCTGGCTGTCCTCATCACTTGCACCATGTGCAGTGCTCGCCATCTTGTCACTGCAATATTTGCTGCAAGAGGTGCGAGTGCGCGTGCCGTGCAGGTGGTCTCGGTGCAGGTCAACCCGGCAGACAGCAACCTGGTGCTGACGGCCAGCAACGACCACACGGCGCGCATCAGCGACATGCGGTGCCTGTCCAACAGCCTCGCTTCCAGCAGCGACGGCGGCTCATCAGGCGCGGCGGCCTCGCCCAATGGAGCGCATCTCTACTTGCCCTCTGCAATGCGCATGCCCAGGGGTCACACTGTGCATTACCGTCAAGCATGGCAGTGTTGCTGGATAATGCTGCTGACTTATTCCCCGAGAGCTCCCGAAGTTCCTGTGCGCGCCTTGGTGCAGCTCCACGTGCACTGCGGACTGTGCCAGACTTGTGGAAGACTTGTGGCAGACATTCCATCTGTACACGCAGCAGCAGACGACGACCCGGCGCAGCTGGCCTGCATGGATCACACAAAGAGACATGCGCAAGACACACAAATCTAGTTTACGTGCTTGTGTCTGCAGCGGCAGACGACGACCCAGCGCAGCTGGCCTGCATGGACCACCCCAAGGTGGTCAACAGCGCCTTCTTCAGCCCCCGCACCGGCACCAAGATACTGACCACCTGCATCGACAACCGGTGCGCCAGCCGCGTGCATACCCATGCTGTACATCGCACGCTTTCTCTTGCGTGTTCCCAGACAGCGCCAGTTGCAGCACCGACTGCGGCACCAACTGCGGCGCCTGTGCGGGCCAAGTGCCTTTCAATTCCCTTGTCATGTCTTACTTCCAACACTCAGACGTGCTTGCATGCGGTACAGGTTACGGGTGTGGGACAACCTGTACGGGGCGAACGGGCCGCCGGACCGCGAGATCGTGCACAGCCACGACTTCAACAGGTAGCCCTTCAGCGGGTTTTCTGGCCACTCTTGGACCTTCAACGCTCGGATGCACAGAATGATAAAAAGAATTTTGTTACATAGCAAGCAACACAGAACTCGCTTTGCAAGGGCAAGATCTGGCAAACGTGAACGTGTCCGTCGTCGTCGCAGGTACCTGACGCCCTTCCGGGCTGAGTGGGACTACAAGGACCCCTTTGAGCGCGTGACCGTGGTCGGCAGGTGCGCATTTGTCCCCCGCGCAATACTTCAGCGAGCCGTACGGGTGCCACGTGCAATTTAGTACACTGCCTGCATCTCGGGCTTCGCGATTCCTCCGTCAGGGCTCCTAGAGGCAGTCGTCATTCACAGGTACATCAAAATTTCAGTCATGCTGCACGGTGGCTCACGGTGCTGTGCCGCAGGTCACACTGAGGACTTTGAGGGCACCGCGCTGCAAGGAGGAACAGAGTACTCCGCCTCACCACCAACGATGACCGTGGAAGCACAAGGATGGAATACGTTGTCAATGTGAACAATTCTAAGATTGCAGGTACATCAGCGAGGACTTTGACGGCGTCGCGCTGCACCCCATCGACCTGTACGACGTGTCCAGCGGGCGCCTGCTGTGCCAGCTGACCGACGCCAACCTGACCACCATATGCCCGGTACGCGCCGCCGGCATGCGCCCAGCTGTTTTCGTTGCTGCTGGCGACGCGCTGTCAGAACTTCATGTGGCAGCAGCGCTAAATCGCGGCACAGGTGTTGAGCCTGTCAGACTAGCACTTGCAAACACACACGAACCGCATAAACTGCCAGATGATGGGCGGCCTTTCGACTGTAATGTAAACTCATTACGCATATGTTCATCACGTTGGCAGGTCAACAAGCCGCACCCGCGGCAGGAAATTATCATCAGCGGCTCATCCCGCTCACTGTACGCCTGGACGCCCCGGCCGGCTGGTGAGACAGAATTGCAACTACAACATGTATATCCTCCCCATGCGTACTGTGCAATATCCTGAGGACCAGAGCCTGAGCAGGCCTGAGACCGCGCCAGTGCTGTGTCTCGGGCGCCCACATCACATTCCACATTGCCAAGCGGCTGGCGGTTTGAGCGCCGAGCCGCTGTTACGTCTAATCCACAGACGAGGAGGTGGAGAGGGAAAAGGCAGCGGCGGCAGAAAAGCGGCGAGAGGGGACGGGGCCCTTCAGGCTGGACGGCGCCGGCGGCTACCTGTTCTTCGACGCTGACGATGCGGCGACGGAGAAGAAGAAGCGCAGGGCGAGCGGGGAGGCTGGACCCTCGAAGGGCAAAAAGAAGTGAATCAACCTGCCTACTGCACAGTGTTCTGCAAAGCACCGCTGTGTGGCGGGGAGGCTGGACCTTCGAAGGGCAAACAGACGTGACGCTGTCCCATGGCGGCTCAGTTTGCCTACCACACGGTGTCTGGCACAGCGCCCAGCGCTTACCGGCGGCGTCCGCAGGCGCCGCCTTCTTTTTGAGGCTCGACTGTTGCAGTTTTGCAGGGCTGGGCGACGTATTGGTTGCTGTGATGATTTTGCAGCGGTGTAAACTAGATGGGTATTGTGCAGTGTTGCTTCGAGAATTGAGTTAGATCATGGGCAGTGTTCGACGCTGAATTTGCCTAAAGATCTTGATTTCCCCCGTGTGAACCCACCCACCCACGTGTGCAGGCGAAGGAGCGCACAGAAGTCTGTGTGTTCAGCCTAGCTCCGTCACTTTTTTTGACGTCTGTGCAGTGACAGAACGATTCGGTGGCTGCCAGAACGTGTTGCGAAAGCAGTGCTGGTCAGCTTGAGTGGGTGTGGATTCCCTCAGATTGCTGTACGCGGTCCTCTAACGGCTTGCAAAAACAACTTGCAACACGTGTTTGAGATTTTCTGGCGAGTCAATGCTACATTGAAGGTTCAGGAAGCATCGACGCAATCGCTCGACCCCAAATTGATCTAGACCTAAACACGGATCGAAAGTGGTTCAGAACACAGCCTGCACAAGATTGCAGCTAGTTTGCCCGCATGACTGCACCAAGGGCAGGTGTGGCCCGTGCCGTGCCCCAGACAACCATTGTTGCCAAGAACATCCAGAAGCTGCTTACCCTCAGCGCCCACCTGGGCGAGCTGGACGACGCTGCCGTATTCGTGCAAGGCAATGTCATCCAGTGGGTAGGCAAGACCGCAGACCTACCTGCGGAATACCAGAAGGCGGACGAGGTGCTGGACCTGTCAGACCGGGTGGTCATGCCCGGCATGGTCAACAGCCACCACCACATGTGCGCCGCATGTTTGGATGTTTGTGATGGCTGTCATGCCGCCGTGTGTGGGATGTCCTGGCCTTGCGTGGTGATGGGGTGATGCTGTCAAGGATTATGTGTGCAAGTGCCTGCATTCTGCCATGCTTCCCGCTCACACGTTGTACGGTACGCATTCGGCAGGGTGCAGTGCCTCACGCGATGCGTTGCCCAGGTGCGCAGCTCTGCTTGCTGCTTCTGATCCCTGGAGGCCATGTCAGACTGCTCATCCCCCGTAATGCCCTGCACACGCTCCGCCAGTGGAATTTGACATCGTCGTTTCCATGCGGTGCACCACACTTATGACTGAAGTGAAGCCTGCCACGGCTGCGCTGCACAGGAGGACCTGCTGTTCGGCTGGCTGTCGACTCTGTACGAGGGCTGGGCTCACCTGACGGTGAGGCGCGATCATCCTGTTAGCACCATCTGCGGTACCTCGAGATAGCGCTAGACAGAACCAACTGAATCACGGCAGCATCCGTCTTATCACGATTGCCATTGCTCCGACTCCGCCCGCAGCAGCCCATCCGTGCGCCTGCTGGTGATGCAAGCCACTGCATGGCATGGCACAGCCTTTGCATGCAACATAAAGCTTTGAAGCTGATTCAATGGTGCATCCCGGCGGGCAGGGCGAGGATGTGCACACGTCGGCCAAACTGGCGATGGCGGAACTCATCATGTCGGGCTGCACGACCACTTCTGACCACCTGTACATCTACCCTAACGACGTCAAGTGAGATCAGTTTCCTGATCATTGTTAGCATGTCACCACTCACGCACGACAACGCACCTTGCAGCAACACGTAGCACGATCTTGCGTCGGACGCGCTGCCCGACAGCACATCCGCTCAGCAAGCTTTGCCAGAGTTAGCATGTCTGTAATGCGGCCTTTCAATGCGCATCTTGCTATACAGCACAATGCAGTTGACCTCTGGTGTCTGAGTGCGTGCTAAACCCTGATAGCAGCACCGCAGGCTGGACGACACCATCCGGGCGGCGAGGGACATCGGCATCAGGTTCCACCCAACGCGCGGCGCCATGAGCCTCGGCGAGTCCAAAGGCGCGCCGATCAATTGTCTCCCTCTCTTTCTTCGGTTGTTTCAGCGCATGAGCAGTCGCTGTCCCCGCCGAATGTAGAGTTGCTGCATGACGGGCCGCGGCGCAGTGAGGTTGCAGCCAGCCAGCCCCTGACAGCACGTGCAAGGGAGAGCCTGCAGTGCTGGAGGACGTGCAGTCTGTAGAGACCATGTTGCACATGGTCATACGAACAGCAGAGTTTGTGTTGTTGTTTCATGCCAGGCGGTCTGCCGCCGGACAGCGTGCGCGAGGAGGAGGCCATGGTGCAGGCGCACATGGTCTGTCAGCAAGCTGCCTTCACTTCGTTTCGACAATGTCTAAATACTTGCCAGGCGGCCTGCCGCCGGACAGCGTGTGCGAGGAGGAGCCCGAGGTGCTGGAGGACATGCAGCGCCTCATTGACGAGTTCCACGACAACTCAAAGTGCGTGCAGCGAAAATAACCGTTCTACTGCGTATTTTCCATGTGAAGCATTGGAACCTGCGCCAGCGCCACACCTTGGTGGTCTGAAATCGTGCACTGGCAGCTCGGTGATGATAAACATGTGTGAACCTGCACGCAACAGAGCACAATGCATGGGCGCAGGTACTCCATGCTGAAGGTCAGCCTTGCGCCGTGCTCGCCATTCACCGTGACCAACGACCTGATGGTGCGCCTTTGCTGACGCGCCTTTGCATTGCGCTGGCCGCAGGTATTCCATGTTGCGCATGAGCCTCGCGCCCTGTGCCCCCTTCACCGTGACCAACGACCTGATGGTAAGAGTCCTTTTTTGAGGCCACAGCACAGCCACCACATCATGTCAAGCCCTGCTCTTTTGGCATGTTTGGGGCAGAACCTTCCAAGGTGTAACTATGCGCCTGTCGGTGATCAATTGCACTGATGACATGATGGCACGGATGTTGCCTGGTCTTGCCCCGGTCGCAGATAGCAGCAGCGGAGATGGCGCGCAAGCACCCGGGCATGCAGGCTGGACAAGACCGCGAAATCCGTGGAAGAAAAGAACTTTCAACGATACTTGCCTTGCCTGCCTGCAGATAGCGGCGGCGGAGATGGCGCGAAAGCACCCGGGCGTGCGGCTGCACACGCACCTGGCGGAGAACCAGGAGGACGTCGACTTCAGCCTCAAGACCTACGGCTGCCGCCCCGGCGAGTACCTCAAGTGCGGCCCGTTTGCAATCCTTCCGCGCCCACAATGACTTACTGTTCCACGATGCGGATACCACCACCTGACGACAAGCGCATTTGGCAGTGCGGCCAAGGCTGCACAGCCGCTGACCTGAGCAGCTCTTCTAGGAACCCTGGATGTCAAACCATGGCCGTCGCTCTGTGATTCCACAGCCATTCCCCCGCCGCAGGCAGGTGGGCTGGGACAAGGACGACTGCTGGTTTGCGCACTGCTGCATGCTGGACGAGACGGAGCGCAAGCAGTTCCACGACGGCGGCCTCGGCATCGCGCACTGCCCCTCCTCCAACCTGCGCCTCGGCTCCGGCATCGCCCCGGTGCGTCCACACTCCACAGCATGACCTACATCTCGTGTAGTTCTCGTGTATCCTGGTTATGCAGGTGGCTGCGAGGCCTTGTGCCTGGGTGGGCAGCAAGCAGTATCGTCATGCACCGCCCAGAATTGCACCTGGGCTTTGGCATTGCCCGGATTGCGCATGGCTCGAAGCGATCTGAGGGAGGCGCAGCATCGAAGATGAGCTTTGCTGAACCTGGTCCGCCGCATGTCAAGGCGCTGCTGATTGCGGGTGTGGATGTGGGGCTGGGCGTCGACGGCAGCCCCTCTCAAGTCTTGCATATGATCATGTGAAACAACACAAGATAAAATGCAATTCTATCTCAGTTACCCGTAGGTCAAGGCGCTGCTGGATGCGGGCGTGAACGTGGGGCTGGGCGTCGACGGCAGCGCCTCCAACGACTCGGGCAACCTGCTGCACGAGGCGCGCCTCGCCTGCTTCCTGCAGCGCGCGGCCGGCGACGTGTCAGGTGCGCCTGTCGCCTGGTCCTTGACCTTCTCCGTGCGATGATTGCGCTGCATGAGCCTCCCGCGTCCATTCGCAGCGCTTCTGAACCTTCCTGCTGTGCGCTGGCCGGGTGACTCTGCTGCCGCCTTGAGGCGTGGCGTGCCATGCTGTGGATGTTGAAGCAGCCATCAGGGCACATGAGCATGCTTATGTGTCCCTCCCTGCAGCCATGACGGCACGGGACGCGCTAACAGCGGCCGTCAAGGGCGGCGCCAAAAACCTGGGCCGCGACGACATCGGCGAGATCGCGCCGGGCTTTGCGGCGGACTTTGTCGGCTTCCGCACCGACACGATCGCGTTTGCCGGCGCGCAGCGGGACGTCATCTGCGCCCTCATCTTCTGCTCCCCCGGCGCAGACCAGGTCAGCATGATTTTCAATGTCTGTCGCTGACAGTTTTACAGAGTCTGGCCACCTGCTGCTGAGCTGGCGGACATTGGCCGATGCGGAGGATGCGGCGCGGCAGCGCGCCTGCCCTCAATGGCCTGCAGACCAGCTGAGAGATGGAAGCGATAAATCGCTTGGAGTGCGGTCTCACTCCGCAAAGTCTGACCCTGCAGGTGGACCTGTCGGTCATCCACGGAGAGGTGGTGGTGCGTGGCGGCGACCTGCAGACGCAGAACATTGTTGTTGTTTTCGAAGTCTAACGCGAAATGCAATACAGACTTTACCTTTCCTATCAGGTGGACCTGTGCATCATCAACGGAGAGGCGATGCTGCGCGGGGGTGAGCTGCATCAGCCACAATTGGCTGTGATAATCAGGAAAATGAAAGGTCAAGTATGTATACAGGTGGACCTGTCGGTGATCAACGGGGAGGTGGTGGTGCGCGCCGGCAAGCTGCAGACGCTGGACGTGGCGGCGCTGGTCAAGGAGCACAACAAGTGCTCCGCGCATATCTGCTCCTTCATCAAGGACAACATCACCGCATGATGTGCAATGATAGCACGATGGCCTGCGAGGGGACTCCGGTGCGCCGACGGCGTTGGAAACTGCATTGCAAAGCACAGCTGCTCCGCCTTTCCATTGTCTGCCTTTCCATTGTGGGGGCGGCCCGGCGGAGCTGTGAATGCTGATGCTGCACACGAAGTGACCTTCAAAATGAAGTTGGCCTGATGCTGTCTGGCACCAAATTCGGCAGTCTGTTCATTTGGCAGCAGATTCGGCACAATATGTTTGTGAGAATAAATTTCAGCGGCGCATGCTGCCCAGCGGCAGCGGGTTTGCTCAGCACATCCATGAACGTTTTCTGGTTTGATGTTGTATTCACATGCATTGGGCGTTGGGTCGTGCTTGATTACCGTCTATTATCTAAGGTACCTTGCGGATTGCCACAATTCGAATGCTCGTTCTTAAATAGGTATGTCAAACGACCAACATTGCTTACTAACTGTGCTATTGCTGCTTTGCTCGCGCCGTATGCTCATTTCTCCTGGCACCCAGCAGCCGCTCCTTGATCCGCTGCATCGCAATGACGCACCTGCGGGCAACGAGAGACAGGTCAGAGCCAGGGCAGTGCAATTCCCGAGTCCATTCGCTTCATCGCTTCCCTCGAGGCACATGCAGACTCTGGAACAATTGTGGAGCACCCAAAAGCGCCCCTGCACAACAGCAACCCACCCGAAGAAGGCCCAGTGGCCCAGGAACAGCCCCACGTAGGCGATCGGCGCCCACGGCTTGGTCCAGTTCAGGAAGGGGTACAGCCACAGGCCGGTGAGGTGGTGCCACAGCACCGCCCATACGGTGAACAGCGCCGACCACAGCCCGACATAGCCCAGCATGTAGCCGTGGATGGGGATGGCGTTGAGGCCAAATTCCACGAGCATCAGGCCCGCATTGCCGCCGTGCTGCGTGTAGCTTGTGAAGCACAGCATGAGGCGCGTCAGCCTCGCGAGTTCCTCGCCTGCAGTCAGGAGGGCAACCCCTTGTTGTGCCATTTGCTTTTGCAAGTCCTCCCTGCGAGTTATGCGTTCAGCGTGAAAGGAATGGACGCTGTGGGACTTGATCAGTGCGTCGCAGGTGAAGGGGCCTTGCAAACAGGCCACAGGCGCCCTTGCAGGTATCGTCTGCCATGCTTCCAGGATCCAGTGCAGGCCAGTTCGAAATGCACCTGTCGCCGTCCGCTTGATCATGGGCCACAGCACCGTCCATGTCACCGTGTCCACAATCCACACCGTCTGCGCGCACAAGAGAGATCAACGGCTGACACACGCGGCCAGCCCCACGATCTGCGTCCAAGCAGAACATCGCCAAATCTTCTTCGCCTGCCAATCGTACTACTCACCGTGAGCACGACGTGCAGCAGCGCGATGATCGCATACTCCTGCCGGTTCACAGTGCGCGGCCTGCCATCGGCCGGCTCATGGCCGAGGTGACGACGCCAGCTGGCGGCCGCAGCCAGGCCGAAGTACACAATGAGCAGACAGAACGACCTGCGCCGACAGCTCGACTATCAGCCATGCATGTGTCAGATGGTGTGTTCCAAGGGGACGGACGCGACTCAAGAGCAACTCTACGAACAGCGTGGCAGTTGGCCGGACTCCATCTAAGCTCTAGATGTCGCAGTTAGAATCGTACCAGACAGTGTAGAACTTGAATGAGATGACGCCGACGCGAACTATCTGCGAAACGACGACCGCAAGCGCAAACACAAATGTTATTGTGCGCATCGCCAGCAGCAACAGAGGAGAGCCTGCAGCACAGTCACGTTTCAGTTTGAAGCGCAGACAAGGAACCGGAACATATCGACTCTTCATTTTGCAAGGGGAGCATATGACAACCCAACACCGCGACAGCAGAGTCGCACGCCGCACCAACTGAAGTGTCCGTGACACTGGCAGCGTCCGCGCTCCAGGCGCCATTTGGACTGCAGAACACGATTTCAGCGGGTCAAATCTCTGTCAAGTCATTCTTCGAAGGCGTAGATTTGCAATCTTTCCACGCACCTCTTGCTCCACGGCCGCTTGGTCAGCAGGTATGCGCTCTGAATGATTCCGCAGACCCAGACTGCTGCTACTACGTACGGCCCGATCATGCTGAACAGTCAGGGAGTTATTGCAACATCAATGAGCTTATTCGATATCCCCTAGCTACTGCCTTGCAAGGTGAGTGAGGGAATGGCAACCGGATGCACAGAAGGAATGGCGCTGCAAAGCCCCCGGTGCAGCGGAAAGCAAGCGATACATGTGCCGCTGCAAATGCTGCCTTCCTCAAACTCTAGACGCTGTCTGCGAGAACAGGAAACGCCGGCGAAATGGGATCAAAATGCGTAAATGCCAAAGCTGCCTGTCAGACAAGAGCAGCTGCTGTCTGACAAGCACAAGCAGCAAATTTTGGCGCTTGGATTCTTCAGGCGTCATGGGATTGTGGCGCTCCATGGACTTTACCAAATGGTCAGCTCATTGATCGCAGTGCCTTGTGCGATTACACACGGCCATCACATCAGGCGCAAGAAGTGCAGCAGAATGCGCTGTCCACAAGCGCAGAAGGTCGCTGGCAGCACAAGGCAGGTGCGGCAGGTATTGCATCGAAGTTTGCAGCCTGGCGCCGGCGCCACGGATGAGGCTCCCTATATTTCGACTTACTGCGCTCGCAATAACAACATATTGTTCCTGGCTTCTGCAGCTCCATCAGATGCCGGGTCCACAAGCGCAGTGAGCCACAGCGAGGTACGGCGCCCGTCACAGCTGCACGAGCTCCGCCTGCGCGGTGAGCTCGCCGAAGAAGGCCTGCTCCGGTACGAACTCCATGCTGTCCACGTCCAGGCCCGCCTCCAGCCTCGCCCCCGACAGCGTCGACCGCAGTGGCCCTGTGAAGCGCACCCTGCGCGCGGCGCACGCTTCAGTTGGTACAGGTTCTCCAGGCCATCTCGTTACGAGCATGCACTTGCGCTTGCGCTTGCATTTGCAAGCAGCGTGTGCAGCACTGCTGGGCAGAGGCCTGCCACCGAGAGGCGCACGAAATCCTCCTGCGACACTGCAGGCGTCAGACAGCAGAGCATGCCGCCAAGAAAGCAAACGCCGCTCACCTGCAGACGGCCTCCTCGACGGCGGAGGCGGTGAGGCCGCCGCGCTTGCCGGCAGCCGCCACCGCATCGCCCGCCGTGTCCGGCTCGAAGTAGGCCTTCACGTCGCCCGAGGTACCTGGCGCCAGCGGCGGCAGCCGCCACTGTACCCGCTGCTGCTTGCCCGCCCACAGCGCCGCTGGTGACACCTGCGGCAACCAGCAGAGGGCTGTGTTCTATTTTCCAATGGTTGCCAGTTACATATTGCCAGTTATACACAACCCTTTGGAGTTTGGAATGGGTAATGATCAAGGTGCACTCAGTTTTTGAATGTGTATGAGGCCTGAGGAGTCGAGCAATTTGCAAGTGGCCCTTGTCTTGCGCTATCATGTGCGCTACAAGCAGCTGGATTCAGCCTTCGAACCATCCGGAGGGGTCAGCAAGAAGTCACTTGTCGTTCTCAAGCGAAGGTCTCGCGTCATCAATGAAGGACTTTACCTTCAGGGGCTGGCCGAGGTGCGGGTGCAGGTCCATGTCCACTGTCACGGCGTACAGCGGCAGCAGCGACGCAGGGTTGACCATGTAGCGCAGCACCAGCGTCAGCCGCCGCCGCCCCGGCTTTTTGGGCGCCAGTGGCTCTGTTCCCACCGACAGCTCTGCCTCCGCCGGCGGCTGCTTTGGCGCGCTCCTCGAGGCCATGCCTTCGGCCTCCGCAGCCTCCGGCTCCGTTTCAACCGCCTCTGCAGACTCCGGCTCCGTTTCAACCGCCTCTGCAGACTCCGGCTCCGTTTCAACCGCCTCCGCAGCCTCCGGCTCCGTTTCAACCGCCTCTGCTTCGACAGCCGGCGCCGACTCGCCAATGCCATTGCCATTGCTGCCCGCGGCCGCCGCCACACCGTCTACGGCCTCTGCGCCGCTTGCTGTCTCGGCGTCGCCGTCTGCCATGCCGCCGTCTGCCGCATCGACATCGCTGTAGGCCGCCGCGTCCTCGCCGTCTGCGGTCTCGTCCATGATGTGCGCGGCCTCCTCCTTGATTTCCGCAGCCTTTGCTTTGAGAGCGACCTCCTCCTCCTCCGGCTCGCTGAGGACCGCAATGAAGCGCACCTGCACGCAGCAGCAGGTGTGTGTTTAGAGCTTTCGGTGTTCCAGTGCAGGGATAGACGCTGCAATCAGAAATGGAGCAAGATGGCAATATAAAGCTGGCTGGCGGACCCGAATGCTCCACCAGGACCACATACGTCCACAGATAATGGTGATGAGGCATCCCGCTTGCGGCGTGAAAACGGCTGTCAACATCTCGAGACGAGGGGAGCCAGATGAGGTTCTGAAGCTCAGTGGTCGCAAGCGAGAGCAGTTGCGGACGAAGGGCGGGTGCACTGCTGTCTCAGCAATTACTCAGCAGCTGTGGTTGACGAATGCTCACTCATGAAGTGCTGCACCTGGATGGGCGGCGGCAGGACGATGGCGGGCAGCTTGTACTGCAGAAACACAGGCTTGGCCTTGCCGAAAGTGGCGTCGAAGGCCGCCACGTGGCAGCCGCTGTCGTACCAGTCCTCCGACCGCACCTGTCGATCCGGTTGTCGAAATAACCCATTCTTCAGCTGAGAAATTGGTTATGTATCCCTGCTTGTGTATTCACGCTGTTGAGCTCAAATGCTGCTTCTCACAGCTGAGCACACGACCATTGTGCACCGCATGCTGCGACATGCAGGGTCCAGCTGCTTGACGATTCTTCAAGCTCTTGCTTCGTGTTTAGACTGCAGCTGCAGGGCAAGGTGGGCACCGTGATGGTAGCGTCGTGCTGCGCCGCCTGCAGCGCCTTCTCGATGCCCGCTGGCGCATTCGGCGGCTGCCGCAGCCTGCAGGAAACAAGCAAGTCTCCCGTCACACTCAGGAAGCCATGCCACGTGATGAAACAGCTTTGTGCGCTGCAGCTCACTTCAACACAGTACGAGCTAAGGATCACTTCAACACAGTACGAGGTAAGGATCACTTCAACACAGTACGAGCTAAGGATCAAAAGCCAGCACGCATGAGCAGCGCCAGGAGCTTGATTCCACTCTGCCTGAGCAAATCCGACTGCAACTGGACCATGTTCCGTCATAATCAGAACATGTTCCGCACCTGAAGGTGGTTTTGAGGTGCTCCTTGGTGAGCGGCACCGTACCCAGCACCTGCCCCAGGGTGCCCGCCTTCTGAATCTGCCGTCCCACCACATGGCACCGCCAAATCTCCTCCAGCCACAGCCCCCGCGGCCCTGCGTCGCGTAACAGGAGGATCGCATATGTAATAGGAAATCAGACGCTTCCTGTTAGGCACTCCCACTCTGTGACGGCGTGGACATGGCACATCGCCGAGCTTGAGTATCTGGCAAGTAGGGTGCACCGGTGGGAGTCGCGGGAAAGTCGATCTGGTCGATGGGCGGCGCGTCGGGGCGCGGCCCATCCGGGAACGAAGTCCACATGTCCCCACCCTGCAGCAGAAAAAGGTCGTGTCAGCTGCATGCCCACACATCTGCACGAGAGTGTTGCTGCTGAGAGGGGTGGCCTGGAGGAGAGCAGCTCGTCCCAACCAAGTTCAGTTGACATTCGTTGACGCACTTGGCAAACCCAAAGTTGCCCAGGCAGCACAGAGCGGTCAGGCACAGCCAAGGCACGATACAGCGAGTGTGGGCTGTCACAAGAGGATGCAGGGCGCACGATGGGCTCGTCAGGGCCGAGCTCATCGGCCTCCGCGGCGGCGGCCGCCTCCGCCTCGGACGCCGTCGGCGACAGCGTCTGCAGCCGGTAGCCGCTCATGTCCCAGCCCGCGGCGGGCGCCGCAGACGGCGCCTCCGGCGCGACGTACGCTAGCGGCGGCAGCGCATCGTCTGGCAGCGCAAAGGTGCCCTGCGTCAACGGGTCCACCTCCTCCGCCAGCGACCTGCAGAAAACGAACGATTATAGCGTGTGTGGTCATACGAAGACGAGAGTCTAGATCATCATCAAGGGTGCCCACCGTCAGCAGGTGCAGCTCCCGCAAAAGGGGTGGCGACATGGCATCAGCACAGTGAAGAGCATACAAGTTGTCTTTCCCAATAACAGGTCTGCAACTAGTTTTGAGAAGCCAGTCACCTGGGGGCGATGTACAGCGGCGCCGCCTCGGGCAGCGGCTTCTTCTCGCCGCCGCGCAGCATGGCCAGTGGGTTGGTCACGCTGCGCCGCATCTGCTTCATGGCTTTGGTGGCCTCGCTGCTGATGGAGTCCACCGCGGCTTCCGCCACCACCGCCGCCGACTTGAGCTGCCCCCCGTTCGCCAGCAGCGCCGCGACCGCCAGGTACACCTGCGTGAAGTCAAGGCACTTGGGTCATACAGCAGGTGCTTACCCAAGGATATGCAACGTGGCTACGGGCGCTCTCTGGCTTCCCGAGTCCCGAGCAGAACAAAAGCCGTGGCTTCTGTCCAGATTGGGGCAGGGAGGCTCAGAGGGGGCTGCCTGCCCGCACTCCCTATGAGGCTGGACATCATTCTCGAGGCACTGCCCGTACATCTGTATCAACATATTACGACATCGCGGCAGCACTGCTTATGCAGCTGAAATAGCGGAAGCACTGCTTATGCAACTGAATGTTTGTGCCGAGATGCGCCTGACTCTGTGCGCGCCTCGGGGAAGCGGCCGGTGAGCTTCTCGGGCGTCAGGTTGATGCCGCGGTTGATGGTGCACAGCTGGTGCACAACGCTGTTGATCAGCTGCGTGCTGAAGAAGATGTTCATGAACGCCGGCGCGACCGCCATGACGTACACCTGCGACACCAGCCGGTACACCACCCGGAACCTGTGCACGCAGAGTCGAGCCGCTTGGTTAGAAAGCATTGTACAGCAGGACGTTTTGAAAGGGCACTGCGGGCCGGGGTTGCACAGTGTCGACGCCGCAATGTCGGCTGTCCATGCTTCACAAATGAGAATGGTAATGACCAGGCTGTGGAGATTCACATGCGTGACGTCAAGGCATTCTCGTGTCACCTTTCGTTGCTGGCGGGCATGTCGCCAGAGGCGTAGCCCGGCGGGTTATCGCCCGACCTGCGGGCGCAGCAAGGCTACATTTCAATATCCTCGGTCATGATCTGCGGGGCAGCGCTTGCGACGTCTATTCCAGAACGTGCCAGACCTGCACGGAGGCCCTCTCGACATTCCGGAGCGAGAGAGAGAGAGAGAGTTGGCGTCGCACCCGTCATCGTCCTTGGTGCCGGAGGCATGCGCGGCCAGCAGGTCCGCCACCTCGTAGGATGCATCCATGGCTGCCTGTATGTCCACGCCGCGCCTGTAAAAGCAGAGTGGCATTGGAACATGGTCCAGCAACTTCATCGATGTAGCTGTTTGCAGGCTGGAGGATGCTGCGCACGCGGCAGGACCTCACGCGCGACATGTCAGATGCAGTCGCACGTTTGCGTGAGCAGTGCAGGGCCGCGCTTGCAGCGCAGCACTATGGCGACCTCGAGGCCCGCGACCATCCTGCGTATGCTGCACCAGACTCTACAGATTGCTCATCCCCGCTGCTCCTACCAAACTATGACCCTGTTATGCTGATGGCTGTGATGCACACTGATGACAAGGGTGAGTGCTGAAATGGCACTAGGCGGCTGAGAACCCGTGGCGCTGATGGAGCATAATCAGTGTGGGCAGATTAATTCACTCGGTGTGTTTGTAATTAATTAATTAAAAACACGATGTTATTAATTATGTTACTAATCCCTTCCTGACCGCCACTGAAGCTGAAACACCTCGGGAAAAGTCGG
>JAABUL010000225.1_pt1 | contig 119541 bp, 236 predicted proteins | sample 5559151 | NCBI WGS metagenome assembly JAABUL01 (sample SAMN10711876, study PRJNA513368) | rock metagenome | isolation source: Antarctica rocks | place: Antarctica: Victoria Land, Pudding Butte sud | reverse complement strand
GTGTATAGTACCTTGCCGAAGTTCGAATCAGTGCAAACAGTAGATGGCAAGCAGCGGCTGCGGCGTCAAGGGTCAAGAACCTAGCCTGCATTGCGGCCAAGAAACTCACTGTGCGCCCAGCGCGGCCCTTGCGAGCGTAGCCGCGCAGCAGCGTGTTCCAGGTGACGACTGTCGGCGCCTGACCCTCATCCTCCATCTGCTTCATCAGCTCCCGAGCCGCCTATGTGATGGAAGTCGCCAGGTCACTAATCTCGCTCTCAGCTGGCATCACATACCGGCTGAGCGAGGCAGTTGGCGCATTCGGCATTCTGTGGCACCTTGGCGGCCCGAAAGCATCGCTGAAGCTGCAAATTTCTTCACTTCGTCTGAGCAGCCACATTGCATGTGGGAAGAGCTGCGCCGCACACCTTCAGGTTGCCCGTGCCGACTTCAGCGTCCACCAGGATGGTGTAGGTCACGGCATTGGGCGGCGCGCCGGCATCCCGCATCTCCTCCAGCACCGCGCGCGCCCCCGGCCGGTCTCCGGCCTGCAGGGGCGGCAACACGTGATCAGAACACCAAAGTTGGATATCCCACGCCGGCGTCCCGCATCTCCTCCAGCAACGCGCACGCGCCCGGTCGGTCGCCAGCCTGCAGGCAGGGTGCAGCAGTGCATGTTCGGAGAGTGGGTTCAAGATGCCATGTTTGATTGCCATGTTTGCATCTCCTGCAAGCTCGCACGCTGCAGCAGACGGAGGGACGGTTGAGGTGCAAATGTCTTGGCTGTCGGTGCTCAGACGAGTGGTGCGACGCCTCAGGCCAGGTATCCCTCCGGCCTCACTGTGCTACCAGGTTCAGTAGCATATTGATTGTCTCCCTAGAGGCATTATCACTGAAAGCCACCTTGATGCGGCCCTTGAGCAGGGCAGTGTAGGCCCAGGCGTCCAGCGCCACGCCGGCGATGCGTGCTGCGGCGGCCCATTGTGACGCCACGCTCAGCTGCCCCGCGCCCACATGCGCCTCCACCAAGGTCGCGTAGCTCACCTTGTTCAGCTGCAGGCCCTGCACACATCAGTCCGCAACTGTTAAAAGTTTTGAATCATGACTGCGCGTCTCTGCCCAGTTCTCTTTGCCCTGCAGACACCTCCACGTGCAGACGCTGTCAAACTTGTGGCCGGGAGGTGCAGCGCGAGTGTCAGTCCGGGTGTTGATCTAACCGATCGAGGTGGCATCCGGGGTGGGGAGATATCCCACCTCCATCTGCATGTCCGCGACCAGGTCCGGCAGCAGGCTCAGCAGGCCGGCTCTGGCGTAGCCCTTGATCAGGATGTTGTAAGACCGCGCGTCCGGCGTCATTCCCGCATCCTGCAAGTCGTGCCCCACACGCTCTCACAAGGGTCGGGCGAGGGTTGGGCAGTCCTTGACCGCAGCTTGTGCTTTAGGAGATGCCGATACGATTGTTGCAGCGGGTAGAAAACCGCATGGAATGCTCTGGATGGTTGGTGACGGATGTGTGCGGCACGAGTTTTCCGTACCCGCATTGCCGCCGTGACGCGGTGGGCGCCATCCAAGTCGCCTGCTTCCACGCAAACATTGATGCCTGCACATGCAAGCAGCCACTCTCGATGTCTCGTCAACAATTCTGCTGCACGGCTGCCGCAGGCGGCAGCAGGTGACGACAAGCCTGGCATAGAGACCAAACCACAAGGACTGCCCAGGTCGAAACCGCTCCAGCGTCCCTCGTGTCACAACCTGAGCGGCTGCCTTCGTGTTCAAACTCCACTGTTGCAGGCGCACCTGTCCTAAACGCGGCGGCGTCCAGATGCTGGCCAGATGCGCGCAGCTCGACCCAGAGGCGGCGCGCCGTTTTGACGAATCCCGGCTGCCGGCTGCGTGCTAGGCCGGATATGATGCCTGAAGAGATCCACCGCTCACGCGTCAGCGCAACGCCATGCAATAGGGGCGCACGATGTGTCGGACAAAACATTCTGAACACCATTCCCTGCCAATTTGAATGCTACGCAAGCAGAATGCCATGTGCTTGTTTTTGCCGGTTCCCCAAATCTGCCAAAAGGCTGCTCACCGCAGTAGGTGACCACGTTGGGCTGCATGCCGGCTGCCTGGATGTCCTGGAAGGCCCGCAGGCCGCTGCCGTACTTGCCAGCCTGCAGATTGCAGGCATGAGCATAAGCCTCTGCAGCGCTGCTCAGTGCATCCATGCCCACAATCAGGTGCCAAGGCCTGGACCAAGTCCAAGCTTTTGCTCTACCCAGGCAACGAGCCTTGTTGCAGCGGCAGCACATATTCGGCATACCTTGACAGCTGCAAGCACTGCATTCTGAGTCTGAGGTTTTGGCCAACTGGCATGTAGCGGGCTCGCCACAGTACGAGAACCTCAGCATGCACAGCCTGGTTGCCATGCAAGACCCCTGGTGGCCATATCATGCTTGGTTTATAAAGATGAAGTAGGAGGCCCCCCTCTGTTTTTTTGAATTCTCGAAAACGTCCAGGCGGAAACTGTTGAGCACCGTTTATAACAATGAAGAACAGAGGATGCCAGTGGTGCTGTTATAAAAAGTGCAAGACCTCTCCGGCGTCACTGGCCTCCTTTGTTTTATTAGTTTTGAATGACAAACTTGTTCCGCACCCGCTTGAAAGAGCAAAACAACAAAGGAGGCCACTGGGACTGTTGTAAAAGGAGGCACAACTCTCCGGCGTCACTGGCCTCCTCTGTTTTATAATTATTTTGAGGCGAAACTTGTTCCGCACCGTCTTAAAAACGAAAGAACAAAGGAGGCCACTGGTGCTGTTTTAAAGGGAGGCAAACACACTCCGGCGTCACTGGCCTCCTCTGTTTTATTATATTTGAATGAGAGACTTGTTCCGCACCCGATTGAAAGAGCAAAAGAACAAAGGAGGCCTGTGGATCATTGGGTGTCGATGAAGATGCCTTGAAACATGTAAAGGAGGTGTCAGACCACTGTCAAGCACACTTCATGCCAGGTGTCAATGCCGTGTCTGTGGCTGTCAGGCCCACCGTCAATGGGTCTGACGGCCTGTCGACCTATGTCACATTGCATGTCAACATACGTCAGGGCAACTGTCACGCCTAGAATCCCTGACACCGTTTCGGGACTGGACACACGATTGACAAACGTGTGACCCATTGCACCTGTTGCTCATGACATTCTCGTGACAACATGTCGTGACATTACCATCTGTCAACATGCAATGTCGCAACCTGTCAGAGCAGTGTCAACCTCACATGTCAATCCATGTCAAGGGGCTGTCATGTCTGCAAAACCCGAGGACGTGACACTACCATGACACTACATTGACATGCACCATGACACTTCTTGGACCCCCGTGACATCTCATTCTCGGAGTGATACCTCGAGAGCTGCTCCTTTGTACTTTTGTTCTTTCAATCGGGTGCTCGACAAGTTTCCCCTCAAAAAATAATTGAACAGAGGAGGCCAGTGACGCCGGAGAGGGTTTGCCTCCCTTTATAACAGCACCAGTGGCCTCCTTTGTTCTTTTCTTGTTTCAATCGGGTGCGGGACAACTTTGTCATTCAAAAATAATAAAACAGAGGAGGCCAGTGACACTCAAAAAATCATAAAACAGAGGAGGCCACTGACGCCGGAGTGTGTTTGCCTCCCTTTAAAACAGCGCCAGTGGCCTCCTCTGTTCTTTTGCTCTTTCAATCGGGTGCGGAATAAGTTTGTCATTCAAATATAATCAAACAGAGGAGGCCAGTGACGCCGGAGAGGTCTTGCAGTTTTTATAACAGCACCACTGGCATCCTCTTCTTTCATTTTTTAAACGGTGCTCGTTTCCGCCTAGACGTTTTCGAGAATTCAAAAAAAAAAAAAGGGGGGCCTCCTACTTCATTTTTATAAACCAAGCATGATATGGCCACCAGGCCCTGCGCTCATGCAATATTGCATACCTTGAGAGCTGCGCTCATGACAGCCAGGTAGGAAGTATACCGCAGCTGCGCGCCCTGCCGCATCGCGGCGAGGTACACGTCCCAGCACGCCTGGAATGCGCCAGCGCGCCCCAGTGCTGCATTGCAATAAGGGTCGGTATGTCAAGGTCAATGCACCTCTGCACCGCAACACAACAAGCAAAACGCTTGCTGTCAACTACAGCAGCTGCGGCATGTGCCAGGCCCACCTTTCAGCAGCAGCTCGCAGGTGTCGTCCGAGGGGGCCGCGCCTAGATGTTCCAGCTGCTGGTATGCCTGGTGCGCTGCCGCAACATCGCCACGCTTGAGCGCAGCCTTGATACCCGCCTCTGCCTGCCGCAGGTGATCCACTGTGACCTGGCTGCTGTACTCGACGTCAGATCTGCTGCCGTAGCGGTTGTTCAAAGAGCTGCCGCGTTCCAATGGAGTCACAGCTGCGCCGCCACCACTGCCGCCGCTGCCGCCGCCGGCACCGCCGCCGCTGCTGCTGCTACCACTGCCGCTGTCGCTGCCCTTGGCCGCGGCTGTAACTGTGGCCCGGCTCTGCCGTGAGGCTGGCTGACGACACGGCTGTGTCTGCCTGGCATGCCTGCTGCCGGCAGACACACGCTCTGGCGCTACAGCGCACCACCGGCACTTTGACAGCCGTGATGAGGCGCGGCTTGGCCTAATGTCGTGCCATCTGCCCAGGCAGGGCTCCGAGCTGCGAGCAATGCGGCTAAGAGCCCTTGAGCTGCAGCTGAGGCGGGACAGCGCTGGCACGCGGTGCAGGGACGCTGACAGCGGGTTGCCAAGGCAGATGGCCAGTGCCTCGACGGCGGCACGGGACTGCATCTGATGCGCTGGCTATCTCCTGCCTGGGGTATCGTGTTCTCATACGCAGATGCGGCTTCCAGAAGTTGACAACAGCATCAAGCAAATCTCTTGTAAACCAGCTGGATGAATTACACCGCATCAGCGAGCGAGCATTTCAACGATGGCCGCAATGGAAACTCACAAACCACTGAAAGGTCGCTGCAAACAATAAGTGTATGCCATCGCGAACCAGCAGAGATTCAGAGATTCGCGGCAGCTACTGCTGTGCACCGCACGAAATGAGCTGCATCCTGCACCACATTTCAATGAGCAAGGTCTCACAAGACGCACGACATCCACACGGGTACAACGGATCGCTGGCGCCTGCCTTTGCAGCTGCAACTCGCGTCTGTTCAGAAAGTGATCTCACCACTGTTGCTGGCAAGGGGTGTTTTTGGAGTCCTTTTGATTCCGCAGCATCGACTTGACAAGCATAAGGAGATACAGAGTACCTGCTGTGTGCAGTCTGCATGGGGTGTCACTCTGCTTGAACCGGCATCAGGTGCCGGTGTGATGCAGTTCCGGAACGAGCCGTGGCTAGGTCAGGCCCAGCGGACCACAGCGCACTGGCTCGTGTGACGGTCGACGAGGTACCCAATGCCTGAAGTGACTATGATAGCTCAGGTGCAGCCCGCAGATGCCTCCGGGGGAATTGTGTCGCCGGCACACCTCAAAGACGCACGGGATGCGGCGCCGCCGCACCTCAGAGACAGACTTGGCTCGATCACCTTCCTGTGCTGCTGCATCGCCTTCATCCTCGTGTTCCTTAGCTTCCAGAAGACGAAGCTGCACTTCAGGTGGGAGACCCTCAAAGTCCCGTCCATGGCCGCGCGTGCCACGCTGCCTGCCCCACTGCCTCAGCTTGCGGAAAGACGAGGACTTCCACAAGATCTCTCGTCTTGGTTCATCACGGTGATTTGAGGAAGCTCAATGGTTGTGCAGCCGCACGCTGCGGCGGGGGATCTGGGCGGCCTGCTCTACCGGCCTGCTCTTCTGGGTCATCAGCTTCCTACAGGCGCTGGATTTCGGGTCCTCACTGTGGGACTTCGGCCTGGTCGTGTGCGCCGGGGTGAGCAAGTATACCTCCTCCCACGTTTTGCGCCCAAGACGTCTCAGGCTTTCAATGCAGTGAGTTTCCAGTGGAATCCAGCGAGCAGTCGTACGCATGCGGTGACTCAACAGCCCACGAGACTGAATGGCATGGGAGCCATGCAAGCGGCGGCCCGTCGTGAGGTTGTCCTGGTCCCTGCGCAGATCGTCATCGCGTCGGTCATTGAGGACCGCATCCAGCGGCGCTACTACCTGGTGCCCTTCTCGGCCCGGGTGAAACGGCCGGCAGGTCAGACACTACAACACTCCCAACATGCCAATATTGAGTCCACAAGGATGCATGCTCTGTGCGACAGCACCGAGATCAGGATACATCCCCAACCGTTTTGATCAACCGTCAAGCATTTCACACCGCTATGACTTCTGCTGCGGCAGGCTCGCCAGAGGCGGTCGGCAAGGCGGACTACCTGAGCACGCTCATCACCCAGATCACCAGCGGCCTGGGCGCGACGGTGGGCCTGGCGCAGGTCATCGCCCGCGCCATGAACGTCCGCGCGCGACGCCTGGAGGCGCTCCACGACGTGAGTCATTCTGCGGTCGCTTTCTTCCTTCGGGTTCTTTAGCTGAGTATCTGTATCCCAGAGCTTGACAAGCGCGCAGCTGCCGCTGCTCGCATGCTCAACGGCGTCGACAAGGAGAAAACAACACACGGAGGACTGGGGCAGGGAAAGTCACCAACTTGCCATCGGTCACTTGCGTCCCGCCGCGCTCACGCTGCTGCCACCTGTCGCCAGGTGCTGAACAGCGCGGACGAGGAGGAGCTGAACTACATCCTGTGCACCCTCAACTGCGCGGCGCTGGTGGAGGTGGCCAAGGCGGAGACGATGGAGATGCTGACGGCGCCCGAGCACCGCCTGCACGAGCTGGCCATCGCCTCCCGGTGCGGCCTTTCTGTAGATGCAGAGGTCATGCTGGCGACTGTCATCTCTTGCCTCAGGCTTGCAGCTGGGACCGGGAGGCGCCAGCATGCCTCAGAAGCTGATGTTGATAACGAGGGTGCCCCTGGGGGGCTTCAAGAGCTGCTGCATAGGTTCCTTGCAGGCGCTGCGGGCCGTGCACGACCATGCGCACACCACGCCTGTAAACTGCGAGCACGTGTCTGCAGTCGCCAGGCGACTATATGCCGTCATGAATGTCCTTGCTGCGCGCGACAGGGCGGCCATCATGGATGGGCTGATGAAGGTGGGCATGCGCAACCGGCTGGAGCGGCAGCACTTTGCGATGAACATTCTGCTCAACACCTACGGCTCCGACCTCACCACTCTCAAGGTCGGTGCACCCCTGTCCGATCATAGTGGCTAGAGTTAAAATGTAACTGCAGGGTTGCAGATGATGAATGGCCCGTTGAGAGTGGACAACATTGAAATTTTGTGTCGTGTGGGTTTGCTATGCGGCCAAGTGACTGACGCTGTTGGTCGCGCAGGGCATGATTGACGATGGCGGCGATTACCACATCACCTACAAGCTTTTTTACAACGATCTGCAGGGCAGGAACCAGGTGGGTCTATCAATTCACCCGTTGACCTCAGCCATTTTGTGTCGTTTTGGCGGCCTGAAAAGCGCCTTGTCACATGCTGTCCAGGCGTTTTATCTATAACCTGCCTGGAGCCCGTGTGGAGTACTCTTACAGCTTTGCTGCATAGCCTGTCTTTCAAAAATCTCATGTCTGTAAACTGCAGGTGGATGCGCTGCAGCATGTGGCGGCAGAGGGCGTGCGCGCTCGGGATGACTTCCAGGCAAAGGCGCCCCACGGCCAGTCGCCGCACCCAGGTCTGCTTGCCATTACTGTCGGTGCTGGTCTTGTGCATGTCTGTGCTCGGAGATTCAGGGCATGTGGTGCTTGTCTGTTGGACTCCCCAGGCATCCCCAGCGTTCCTGCATTTCCACAGGCCTGATGCTCAAGATCGTATCGGACATCGATGACACGCTGATGAGCAGCGGCGGCGCCTTCCCCGCCGGCTGCGACCGCACTTACCCGCGCCACTGCATCTACCCCGGTGTGCTGGCCTTCTACAGCGAGATGGACGTCTGTCAGGCGCTGCGCGTTCAGGTGGGTATCCACATTTTGTCCTGAAGTCTGGTGGGGCCCGCGATTCGAGCACTGCGTCCCAACCCTTAAAACAGTTGTCCCTTTCCCGCCACATTTGCCCTTGCTACTCGACCTGACAGACCATCTGGTGAGGGTGGCATCCGCTCCTTGCTCATCTTTTTGTTGTTCGAGACAGCAGCACTCAAAGATCCCAAATCACCATGCAGGCGGTGGAGGCGGAGGCAGCAGACAACGAGACGGCGGATGGGGACAGCCTCGCGGGCGGCTCCGACGGCGGCGACGTGTCCGGCTCGGAGTCGGCGATCGGCAGCAGCTACAGCGGCGGCCTCAGCGGCGGCAGTGCCTTCTTCGGCGGCGGTGCGGCCCCAGAGCTTCTGCGGCAGACCTTGCTGTCGCATTGTCGAAGCACTGGTTCTGGCAGTCGTGCGACGGTGGATGTCTCAGCCACAAGTACCACCCTCCCGAGGGCGAGTCCGCCCGCAACTGCAGGGCACGCCAGCGACGGTGCACCCCTGCATGTGTCTGCGCTTCACCGTGGCACACTTTCTAGGGTCTAGTACCGCAGCGCACGTGCTGATGTGGGAATGACAACATGCTGCAGGCGGGGGCGGGTGGGGCCGCCCGGGAGGCCTGCGCATGAGCCTGCGCGGCGGCAGCTTCAGCCTGGGGCGCCGGCGCAGCGGCGCGGCCGGGCGCTCGGGTCTGCTGGGCACCGCGGCGGGGGAGGACCTGGGGCTGAAGGACCTGCCGGACCGTAACGACGTGGCGGAGGTGCTGTCAGGCGGCGCCAATTTTGGCGACGAAGGTGAGCATCTTCTGGACCTGCAAGCAACCGCAATGTGGTTGTATCGACGATGTAATGTCAAGGAAAGCCTGGGAAAAGGGGCTGTCTGGCGGGGCCAACTTTGGCGGCTCCATCGACAAAGGTGAGCAGGCTGGGGGTTTTGGGCGTTTTTGGGTTTGAAGCTGGGAGCACTTCAGCGTGCTGTGCAATGTGCGGCTGCACATGCTGGAATGCACCATCAACAGTCCGCAAGGCAGTGCTGCTGCGTCCGCAAGGCAGTGAGCCTTTGACGGCGGCAAAAGTCAAAGGTTACCATTGTTGCCGTTGATGCAAGGGTTCCGGTTTCAACTTTCGAAAGACTGCAGGCGCTCCCATGTCTGCCCATACCCAATGCCAGCGTACGAGTGGCAATGGCATCTGGAAATCGTTTGCTGTGCCTTGAAAATTCTGCCGTTCCGCAGACGGTGGCAGGCGATCGGGGCTGCGAGAGACGCTGCTGCATCGTTCCTATCAGCTACAATTTCGGACTTTTGAGATTGCTATCGTTGTCGCCGCAGACGACGGTGGGCGGTCGGGGCTGCGGGGGACGCTGCGGGAGGCGGCGGCGGGCTGCAGCATTCTCAGCTCACTATCTGCAATCAGCGGCAGCGCCTGCGCCAACAGCGCATGTGCATGTTTTGAATGTATGCCCTGCGCGCTGCAGACGACGGCGGGCGGTCGGGGCTGCGGGAGACGCTGCGGGAGGCGGCGGCGGGGCTGCGCACGGCGGCGGGCCTGGCACGGCGACTGGCGGGCAAGACGCTGGGCGCGCCGCTGGCGCACCTCTCCGTCATGCGCCCCCGCGCGGAGCACCTCCAGCCCGCCGTCCGCGGCGGCGACTCCGCACTGCCAGTCGAGGTGAGTGGATGGAGGAACTCCCACTCTTCTTTCTCTCTTTCCCCTGCGGCCCGCCGTCCGCGGCGGCGACTCCGCGCTGCATGTCGAGGTGCGCTCCTTTCGTGACCCTTGAGGCTTGTGAGACTTATGCGACTTTCTTCCGAGGGCTGCTCACATGTGCAGAGAAGCGAGCGCACCTGCGGCCCATTGTTGGCGGCGGCGACCCCGCGGAAGTGACTGGACGGAAGCACTTTCCTGCTTTCGCTCTTCTGTTCTGGACCTTTTCGTTCTCTGCTTCGAATTCTATTATTGCCTGCTTCGGGACCGTGCAAACATTCACGAAGACACATATAGGCTCTCATATAGGCTCTCATATAGGCTCTGTGCACTGCCGCAAGGGGTTTGACAATGACCCGAGGAGAAGGTTCACCACGCCATGACAGTTGGATTGGCCAATGTGTTGCAGAAAGACGAGGAGAAGCGGCCGCACCAGCCGGGTTCCAACCTGGTCTTCCTCTCAGCCCGCCCCGAGTCCTACGAGGTGGGTAAGTCTTGGGGCTGTTGGAGGCACCTTTAGAGGGCACTGCTCTGGACTGCGGCAACCGCTGCTGCCGCATGCAAACGAACAATGGTCAATGCATGCTGGCCCACGCCTCAGTGCGCCATGGGCCCACGAAACTGCGGCTAGGGATTGCGCACTGCAGACACTGCAGAACGACAAACAGAGATATTAGGCAGAAAGGTCCGTCATTAGACAAAGGTCAAGAACTCATTGTCGCCCCGCAGGGCACGACGGAGGCGATGAGCTACAACGCGATTTTCAGTCCGCTCATCCGGCGCAGCGAGCTGTACTGCAGCCCGGTGCTGCTGCTGGGCTCCATCGCCAGCGGCCCCCGCTCCATGCTGCACTACGTCCTCGGCCTCAAGCCCAAGCACGGGTGCGCACTGCGCAGTAATGACAATGAACATTAAGTGAATTGCAGTAGTGGCTCCATCCCCGTGCTGCACTTCGCCCTCGGCCTCGGGCCCAAGCACGGGTGCGCATTGCTTTGAATCAATGCTCGGACAACAAAGGCACCCGTAGCCGTCCTGCTCTCTGCAGGCTTTGATGCGTACAAAGCAGTAGCGGCTTCCGTTCCGCTTTGCACTTTCCGCCAACCCCAAGCGGCGCTGCCTTCGACATCGCTGCTGCGACTGCTGCTGCGGTTTCTCGATATGCATCAATGCTCTTTCCTCGTTAGATATATGCCCCACTGCCCCACTGCCAGTCGAGTGGCTGCGCAGAGGGGTGCACCTGTCAAGTGGCTGGCGGAGGAGTGCTTCTGCCACTGACACCAGGCGCGCACCAGCAGACAGGGGCGGCCAGGTGGTCGTTTTTGCTGTGATGCTGCGGGCATGTCGCTGAGCAGGATCGAGCTGGAGCACACCAGTGCGGCAAGCAGCTTCCACGCCGCGCCGGCATCAAAAAGTCTTTGTCAAGTCAGCTTGTCAACCAATCTGCTTTCATTCTTCGCAGCATCTGCGCTGGAGCAGACGAACGCAGCGGGCAGCTTCTGCACCGCGCTGGCAGATGGGGTCTTTTGTTGTCGAACCAGCTTCTCATCCACTTTTGCTTGTGACATGCAGGATTGAGCTGGAGCGGACGAGCGCGGCGAGCAGCTTTTACACCGCGCTGGGGGGCAAGAAGCTGGTCCGCTTCCAGCAATTTGCAGCGCTCTACCCCGAGGCCGTCTTCGTCTTCTGCGGCGACGACGGCCAGGTGCGCAAAAGTACACATGATTAAGAATGTCAAACTAAAGAACGTCAAATTTGACAGCAATGATAGGCACCGGCGAAACTTCGTGCCTGCGAATGCAGCCCAGTCGGCAACGGCACCATAGGCACCCTTCATCTGTAGGCCCAAGTCCGCCGTCCCAGATTCACTGTCGGTTCCTGGATCCCTCGAGGTTCTTACCAGCATAGCATACCCGTCTTGCTGATGGATCTGCTGTGAACGACAGCAGGGGGATGTGCAGGTGTCGGAGGCGCTGGCCACCATCTTTGCGGTGTTGAAATTTGCTGAAACTTGCCAAATTTTTTGCTCGAATGGCGGCAGGGGGATGTGCTGGTGTCAGAGGCACTCGCCACCATCTTTGCGCGGCAGGCAGACCGGGACGGCGGCCCCAACCGCCTCGCGGCCTGCTTCATCCACCAGGTGCCGACCATTGCATTACACTCAATGCAGATGATATACTGATCTTCGCAGCTGTTCACTTCGTTCTCGTACCTCAGCCCTGGAGATGAAGCTTTTTTCAGCTCGTGTAAGGGTAGCGCGTCCTGCTGCCCTGTCCTGTGTGTCATTGAAGCCATGGCCGCACATCCGCGAATCAGAATCAGCGGCACATGCGGAGAGCAGGCCACTTGACTACACATGATGCCAAGAAGAGAAGAGTCTGCACGCTGACGCGCCACAGGTGGCGCCGCCGCCGCGGCCGGTCTCGAGCCTGCGCTCGTCCGCGGGAGACGGGGAAGGCCTCAAAGCAGCGTGGGCGTCGCGGCGGATCTACTCCCATGGCACCTTCGTCGGCATGGCAGTGCAGGTGCCCTGCGCCCCCTGCCCGCTGCTCCGAACCCCCACTCCCTTTATCTGACATACCACATATGCAGAACTGACAGCGCATTGTCAGCAGCGCATCGTCAGCAGCCACTGCAATATGCCACTCGAGAGCGCTGTAATGTCAAAGTTCAGACGGCTTGATCCTGTTTCGATCTCATGCAACAGGCGTACACGATGGGGCTGCTGGACCGGGTGGGACTGCAGCACGTGGGCGTGGCCGCGTGCAAGGACCTGCGGTGGGCGCGCTGCCGGTGCGTGTGCCTTGTCAGGATTAAGTGTCTGTCTGGCTCCGCCAGACCCTGCTACCCTCTGAGTCTTGCGTAGCATATTGGCCGCCCCAACAGCCCGAGCAGCCTCCCTGCACGTGCGGAGATAGAGGCACGCAACCTTCCAGCTGCAATGCACATCGTGCAATGTATGTCGCCGTGTTTGTTCGCGTGCCGTCACCTCACAACATTTTGTGGTGCCGACAGGTACGCCATGGACACAGTGAACTGGGCGGTGACTGTGGCGCAATGTCAATGTTGAACAAACAAACAAACAGAGAAACTGAAATTTGTGGCATTCTGCTGACAGGTACGCCATGGACATGGTGGACTGGGCGGCAAATGCGGCGCAGATCAACGCCGATATCCGACTTGCCAACGAGCACCTGCCGCCCGAGATGCAGGTGCGACAGCGTGACTTGAACATTGCGCTAGTCTGCTGCTTTGTATCAGCCGGTACAGCTGCCGAAAGCGCGGCCTGCATGCACTTCAGTGCACGGCAGGCATGACAGCACGCATTCAGTTCTCGTGTAGACACGATTGCTTAGCAGGAAGCGAATGAGCATCCTTCCTTTGCTGCTCCGCCTCTTGCACCTCCATTGCAGCTCCAAATCATGCTCGCCAACAGAGTACCTCTCCTGACCTCCTGATGTTCTGACCTCCTGATATTCTGACCTCCTGACCTCCCGCTCACCCACATGCACGCAGGTCAGCGCGATCGAGCTGCCGGCATGCGAGCGCCCCTTCGCCTTCTCGCCGGCAGACTCGCCCAGCAGCCCCACAGCCAGCGAGGGCGTGCCCGCCAACGGCCCCTTCTCCGCCATGTCCGGCATGCGGTGCGCTTTCTGAAAGGCTGTGCTAGTCTAACGATGAACTTGAATTTTGATATATCTGTGGAGCAGCAAGTGACGGCGTGCCCGCCAATGCCCCCTTCTGCCTTCTGTCTGGCATGCGGCAAGCACTTTAAAACACATGCTGCCATCAGCTATCTGGGCATGGGTTTGGCATCTCTTGCTAGTGTGGATCCTTCTCCGCCATGCTCGGCCCCCGGTGAGCACATGTTGTGATCAGCTCGTTGGGCATGAAGTTGCAGCAAATCTCACCTTTGCAGCCAGCCTCGAGGGCTCTGTGTCTGGCCGGTCGGACGCGGGTGCGCGACGCAGTCTGTGCATCGGGCACAGGACAGGCGAGGCCTCGCTCATTCGAGGTGCTGTTCATGGTGTGATGATGCTGTGCCCCTCATTTCACACAGTCAAATGTCAGACACGATACAACAGTTTCGTGACTTTCCTCCCGCAGGTCGCCGGTGCCGGGCGGCTCGCCGACGGCGGGGCGGCCGCTGAAGTCCAGCAGCTTCAGCGCGCTGCGGCAGCGCATGACAGCGGCGCCGCTTCGCACTCCCCCCGCCAGCCCCGCCCGCGCGGTGACCATCCGCCGCGCCTTTTTTGGCTGCGCCTTGAGAAGCCTCTTCCGGAACCCTTCACAGGCTGCCCCCGCGGCAGTTGGGTGCCGCAGTGCTGCGCACTGGCGCCTGCTGCTAGCTCGCTTCTATGTGTGTGGGCGCTTGCGAGACATCGTTCAGGCAACAACCGATCAGCGGCAGAGGATCCTCGGAGGATGCCGAGAGAGTCAGTAGTGCCGCAGTGTGGTCCCACATCTGTTACTTGCGCAGGCCGCGCTGTCGACAGACCTTGGCGACACCCTACGCGCCGGCTCGATGCCAGCCCCCGGCGGCGCCGGCAGCAGCGTGTTTGGGTCGTCGCCGCCGCAGCGAGGCAGCTTCTTCCCGCCAGCGGTGAGAAAACGCTCGTGCATGTGCACAATCGTACATGTGATCCCTTGACCTCCAGTGTGCAGCCCCGTCCACATCTTAGCAGCCGCACAGGTTGCGCTGGGCAGCAAGGTGCACCCAGGGAGCCGATCAGAAGTTTGAATTTGTTATGTCAAATGTCAATATTGCAGGGCTCGCTCGGCAACGGCGGCCTGCCTCCCCTGTCTGCGGCGGTGCTGGAGCGGCACGGGCGCGGCGCCGTAGGGCTGCCTCCAATTGCGCCCCTGCTACCGCACGTGCGTCCCTTTAACCCACATCGGATCGATGCATCATCCGAAGCTATCCTGCTCTGCCTCGGGAGATCTGTTCCGCTGTGGGCGGTTGCTCACACACGCACTGGACGACATTGATGGCGACACGACAAGCTGATGGCGCTGCCTTGCCGCTGTCGGATCCTGCTGGTGTCCACTGGAACTCAGTCGCGATGCCCTTGCCATCTGCAGGCGAGGGGCGGGCCGCCGCTGCGGGGCTCCATGAATGGCGACAGCGATCACAAGGGCCTCGACACTGCAGCCAGTGCGCCCCCAGTCATGTCCAGCGCGCCAACGCTGTCGCCGTCGCACTCGGTTGCGCAGCCGGCGCCCGCGCAGCCTTCGATTGCGCAGGCGGCGCCCGCGCAGCCCTCGACCGGTCCTCCAGCCGCGGCGCCGGCCGCCAGCAATGCAGCTCCCCTGCCAAAGCTGCCGATGTGACGGCCCTGCGGCGCTGTCCGCTTGCGAGCCGGCAGGGCTCGTCAGGAGGACGGCAGTGCGGCAGCGGGAGGGGCATTGCCGGACCCAGTCCTCTGACAGGTTTTCTTGTCTTGTTGTGCGCCCCTCGTGTTGCTCAGGGAGCTGAGGCAGTGCGAGAAGAGGGTCGATTGCGTGACGCACTGCCTCATAAAGGTCAAGTACTTGTATGTAGTAGTTCAGGAGCTTGTGTTCTGACTGCGCTCAGCTGTGTACGTTGTCGTAAAGCTCAGCTTCTCCTGGTTTACTTTCAGGGAGATTCTTGCATGACAATTGAAGATTCCACTGTAAAACAGCTTTCAGTGCCCGTCAGAATCAGTGCCGGCACAGCCCAATAATGCCCACGTCAAAAGGCTGATGATTGTTCGCCTGTCACAGTCTGCCGGGCCCAAAGGCTTCATGAGCACAACAGGCTTGTTGCCATTAGCGCCCGCCCCGCGCGCGCGTAGAGGGTGACTGGGCCGTCAAGTCCAGCCAACGCCGCAGAGCGGCTGAATAAAATTTGCTCAGTGTGAGAACAGGCTGCCCCGCTGCGCCGGCGCCGCAAGACGGCCTTGTCATGTTCGACCATGCGTGGCAGGGAGAGGCGGCCGCCCGGGCCCATGTGCTGCATGGAAGGCTGCTGCTGCTGCTGCTGCTAGGGTCTAGCACCCTGGGGGGCCTTGACAAGCGCTTTCAATACTCCCGCTGCCGCCCAGCTGACGCCCGCGCTCCCTCCAGCGGGGCGGCTGCCGCAACACCCTGCTCACGCAATGATCTTGAGCTCCTCCCGCCGGTTGGCGTGGAACTCGTCCTTGTTCTCCTGGTACAGCGCCAGCAGCGCCTCCTTGAAGATGCCGTGGTACTTCTTGGTCAGCGCCTGGCCCTCCTCCCCGAAGATGTCGCCCTCGAATTTGGGAACCTGCGCGCGAGATCCGGTTGCTGTGACACCGGCGGACTTCCTGCCGGGATGACCTGCAAAAGCCTCGACCTGACGCGCAAGCCGCAGCGCGCACACAAGAGTGCAGGTGTGCGGACGCCGGTGCAGGTCATGCAGACCAGGCATTCTTGGAGGTGCAGAAGCGAAGGCCGCCCGCGGAAGCCATGCAGCATCAAAACCTGCCAATGCCGCGTCAGATCAGGCGGCGCGACCGACCTTGATGGGCGAGCCGATGACGACGTTGACGGGCACCCGGTGCGGTCCCAGCCACGAGAAGTCGGGGCTCGTGATGCCCACGTTCTTGAGCCCCCACCTGCAGCAGGCACACAATCCGTGAGCCAGAAGTGCAGAGGACGCCTCCGCGCCTGAAGGTGACTCATGCCGCCAGCCATCTCAACACATCATGCACAGCAGGGCGCCAGATTCGACAGGCAAGCAACAGAGTTACGGCAGAGCATTATCCACAGCACACGAACAGCACGGCACGGCCAGAAACTGCCATTAGATAAACAATTGAACAGAGACTACACAGTCGAACCCACTTCGTACTCACAGCTGGAATTTGCCGAAGGCGGTGTCGCCGCCCACGACCTTGGCGTCAAACAGCTCGTTCTCGCCGAACGAAATGGTCGGCACCAGCGACGCGCCTGCAGGATTCTCAAGCGCTCACTTGCGGTGAGCATGCTCCACAGCGTGGTGGCCGCCAGGCCGTCTGCTGACAAACTGGTCCACCAGGGCAAACGTCACTTGATGAGGACAACGAAGACGGCCCCCCTCCGGTGCTGCAGGGATGTGCACACATGGACAGGCAACCTCCCCTTGCGCTGGCAGCCACCCCCAGGCCACACCAAAGCCAGCGGCTGAGGTGTGCAGGCTTGCGGGGCCCTTGCTGCGGGGCACCTGTCTCCAGCGCGATGCGGACAAAGCCGAGGCGCCGCTCCAGGATGATGTTCATCAGACCGGGCTCCACAAACAGGCACTCGCGCGCGCCGCCGACGGCCAGGGCTATCGACCTCCCGGTGCCCCTGCCGATGCAGACCCGACCGAGATCAATGGATCGCATCCTCATTCAATGCCAAAATTGATGTAGGGCTTTCAAGGCCTCCAACTCCGGCAGATGCCGCGCAGGCCCCAGTCGCCTCCGCTGTCTGACAAGCGGCTGACGGCTACGGCCACACGGAACAGGGCTGCAGGAGATTTGGTCTGCGGTGCGCTCTGTGCAGGAAGCGCACCCTGACAGGATGCGCTTGCAGGTAGCGCGGCTGGTGTCCAGCATGCCGTGCAGCAGGATCCAGTCCCGCACCAAGGGACACTTGAAGTGTCCCGGTAGCGTCAGGAAGTGCACGTCGATGCCTGCGGCAGCAGTGGAGGGACTTTTGATGCGGCCATGGTGACAGTGCTGCCGTGGGTCTGCAGAGTTGCTGTGAGTTGCAATGCCCTGAAGCGGCAGTTGGCTTGAGTTTTCAACAAGCGCCCTTTCCTGCGAGCAAGATGGCGAGCACATTGGGGAGGTGAGCATGACATTCGGTGCGCTGACCTGGGAAGATCTTCGAGAAGTTCAGGCTTTCGGTCGCGAAGGCCAGGAACAGCGAGGAGCAGAAGATGCCGTGCGGGTGCGCGCAGAATATGTAGTTGCCATTGGGATCCAGCTCTGCCGTCTTGACGATCTTTGCCGGGTAGAAGGAGGCTGCATACTTCCAGACCGGCAGCCTGGTGCAGCACAGAGAAGCGGCGTTTCGTGACCTGGGCGAACGTCATGACGCCCCATGTGCTGGCAACTGCGCTCGGCTTGTGTGCGCAGTGTGCGCGATGCGCATCTGCCCGATCGCTGCGCCCATGTGCCCTCTTCAGTGCTGTGCCACGTTGTGCGCATGGGAGCATTGTAAATGCTCCGCTGACTCTACCTTTTAAATGGGTTGGGCCACTTCACGTCCTGGTTGGCTGTGCTCAAGGGTCCAAACCATGTAAACCCAAGGTATCTGCATGTGCGCGGATCTCAGGTCTGAGGAAACCAAATCCAATGAGGCAGCACATGATCTGATTACATGGCACATTCTTCCGCTCACATGAGGTACGGGACGACGGTCAACCAGTTGAACAGGAAGAAGGGCACCAGGAACCAGCCCCTGCGGTCAGCACGCGCGACGCCGTCAAGACAGAAATATGGCATGATCCTGGTCCATGGAGCAGCTGCGACGGTCACAGTTCGACAGAAGAGCCCAAGCTTGACTCGCAAGCCTTGATCGAGTGCGATGGACAGGGAAGGCTCACCAGATGCCCGACATAAAGGTGATCATGTAAAATGTCACGGCCAGCCTCTCGAGCACAGCACGGACGCCCATGTTGCCTGATCAATAGACAGTCTAACAGTGCAAAATCGAAGAGTGCGCCTGCAAGGACTCGGGCTTTCGACACGCCAAGGATCTTCCCGCAGTAGGGTATTTAATCCCCTAGCAGGCTGAAATTCCAATGCACGTGCACAGCGGAAGCGATTACAGCGCGTCGCCAGGAACGCCTCAATGGTCGAAGCATTCTCGTTGCATAGCAGCACTCTATCCCACCTCACTGATTGCAGCCGCGGAGACATTTGACGCCGTCTTCTATGAGCACTGTAAAGAGATTGCAATCAAAACTCCGACAGCTGTGAGCCCGCATTGTTTGCTGCTAGTGCACGCCAGCATCGCAAGAAACGCCTCTTAAGTTCCCATGCAATGCAGGCGAGCTTGACCGCAAGTTTTGGGAGCTTGCCGCCAGGCTAGAATCGACCAGCTGCGGGCGCCGTCACTGGCGCCGGCACGAAGTCAGCGCTGCTGCAACTGTGACGGCGAAGGAAGTCCGTCTAAACTCACCGTGCAGTAGCAAGTCAGCTACAGTGAAGCAGCCGTCCCTGAGGCGCTGAGCTCGCCTCCCTACGCTCCAGTCGGCGGCATGATGGCGGTGAGTCCGCAGCGCCCAAGAGACGCTGCTCGATTGTGCTATGATGCTGGCAACCGGCCCACTTCGTCTCAAATTGCCACACACGGTGCAGTGGTGCTGTCCGCACAGGTGCCGCACGCACGGAAATGGCGGGACCGCCAGCGCCGCGCCACCCGGCAGCGGTGGCTGCTCACCGGCGGCATTCTGCTGCTGCTGGTCCTCTTCCTTGCCAGGTCAGACCGTGCACAGATGCAGGACCTGATGTCCATTCTGCCTGTGCGTGCGTATGCAGGGTCTCACAGGGGACTGTCCGTGTATTCATATTGCTGACATAGGGTGTCTGCCGCCACAGGCACAAGCTCCTCCTGCGGCACCCAGGCAGCAGCGGCGGCGCCGCGTCAATGCCGGGCGCGCTGTCTGCAATCGACATAGTTCGCAGGAGGTGAGATTCCTGGCTGTGGCAGAGCCACTTCAGTTGCTGGGCAGACGCGCAACTGCGCGTCGTTGGTGTCCTGGCGGCCTAGACCTGCACTTGACAACAGCCCTGAATGATGATGATGGAGATGACTTCGATGCCTCTCTCACGTGCCGCAGGTCGCTGCAGAAGGCGGCGCTGGCGGGCGCGTCCCTGGACGCCTGGCGCCTAGCGGTTCTCGTGCCGGCGGGCGCGGGGCCCGAGTGGCAGCGGCCGCGGCTGCAGGTCTGTTTGACTCACTGCCTCTCGTCTTGTATTCAGCTTTGTCTGCCACATGCCCCTCCCGCCGGAGCCTCGCCACGGCCAGTAGGCCTATCCGAGCATGGTGTAACATCATTATTTTTCGTTCCTTGTTGCAGGCGGCGCTCGAGAAAGTGGTCCGGCCGCTGGTGCTAGACTGGCATACCGGAGAGCGCGCCGGTGCGCTTGCGCAGTATTTCGGCGTCGAGTTGCTGCCGGGGGCGGTGCTCGTGCCGCCGTACTGCAAAGCCACCGAATGCGAGGTGAGCTGGGTGGACTGGTTCACATGCTTCCCCGCACCTTTCGGTCTGCTGCTTCAAGCTCGACGCTTCATCCGCGTCTGCCGATCCAGATGCGAGCAAAGACTTGGGCTCGCAACAGGCGGCAGGTGCAGGGCAGTGCTTCTGAGTACGTGACGCAGCTGGTAGCTGGCAGGCACGCATGATGCACCGCGACAGTGCTGATACTTACAGGCCAGAACAAAGGAATCCGCCCAGCAGTTTGCTCCTGCTCGGTCGCAGGCGCCGGCCGTGTGGCAGCGGCGAAAACAGACGGCGGCCGCGCCGGCCGAGGAGCTTTCGGCCTGGATCGTGGACGTCTCGTCAGCGTGGCTGCTGCTGGCAAACGACGCCACAGAAACGGTCAAGTTCACGCGGCGCCTGCCCGGCAGCAGCCCTGCTGACAGCGGCGCAGACAGCGGAACTGACGGCGGTGGCGAGGCAGACGGCGCGGCCGCGCCGTCCAATGCCAACGAGCAGACGCTGGAAGCCGGCGGGCGGCAGTGGGTCAGGTCGCCCTTCCAGGTGCCGCGGCTTGTCGAGTGCTGCCGCCGCCAGCACATGCACCACCGATCGGATTCGGTGCACATTTCAGCATGCGTTCTGCCATGACTGAGCACATGCAAGGCCGTACCTGCGCACAGCGTCAAAACCATGGTCCACGGCATGTGCAGCCGTGGCCCTGCAGAATGGGACAGCAGGCAGCCTTCTTTTTGGAATTGTGGCATGGGTTCAGTTTCTGGGGCTGTCATTCAGGCCACTTGGACGGCGGCGCTCGGAACGGACGGCAACGGCCAGCTGCTGGCGCAGCATGTGGTGGTGGGGGACGCCATTCTGACGGCACGGCAGCCGGGGGAGTGCAACTTTTTCACGGACCCGGGCTGCGAGCTGCAGCGCCCCAACAAGCAGTTTCCGGAGAAGACGCTGCTGGTGCGTGCCGAGAAACCTAACAAGGAATTGAAACGGACACATAACAAGAGATTATGACGGATGTCAACACACAGCTCTGTCAGCCAGGGTCGGAGGCTGATTTCTTTGATCACATCTCAAGTGCAACCCCGACCTGCTGCACCTGCTCTGCACAGTGGCCGTCACGCAGCACTCATTTCCGTTATGTCATGGTTTCAGGCGCGGGAGGAGGCGGAGGTGGCGCGGCTGGCGGATATCCGCAACCAGAGCAGCAGTATCCGGCACTACACGCCCCGCGGCTTCGAGAAGCGGCGGGCGCCGGCGGCGCTGTTCCACAGCCTGCACTCCTACTTCCAGGTGGGGCCTCCTGTGTGTATACTGAATTTATGCACTATCGAAGCAAGCCTCAATGGAAGAACTTCTGTCTTTTGAGAAGCTCCGTTTCCCGCGCGACCTGGAAAGCCTTGCAAGCTTGTGTCGGTTTACATACTGGCGCATGCTGAGAGGAGGCAGTTGCCGCCAAAAGCCCGCTGGCTTAGTTATCGCCATCAAATGTCAGCGGGACTGTGGCGGGCAGAACATAGCCCAATCGTGGTCAACCTCTGCTTGAAGTAGCTTGAAGGTCGTCACCTCTTTCGGCTTGCAGGCGCACGCGGCAAACTATTCGAAGGAGGACTGGGACGACGAAGACATCTTCGTCAACCACGACAAGGCGCAGTTCCTGCTGGTGCGCGGAAACCCACTGCGACAGCACATTTAGACACCTATTGTCAATCTGCACCATCGATTCTTGAACCACATCAGGACGGGCCAGCTAACTTAGCATGTGAAATGGCGGGAGGTTCCAACAATGCACAGCGCCAGACCGCCGTTCAAAACTTCAGAATTGCAGATTGTGAGCACACTTGCATTAAGTGTGCGACCTCGTGTGCGACGTCACGCGTGACCTTCCTCTGCTGTGCGCAGATTGACATCCCAGAGCTGGGGCCCATGCGGCCGGCGATCTTCGCCGCGGTGCAGCCCGTCTTTGAGGCGTGGGCGGGCGGCATCCCGCTGACGGCCACCGCCATCTACGGCGTGCGCGTGTACACGCGGGGCTGCGAGCTGCGGGACCATGTGGACGTCATGGAGACGCACCACGTCTCCGCCATCGTCAACGTCGACCAGGTGCGAGTTCCAGCTGCAGGTTCTATGCAAAGGGTCAACAGGCTCAGCCTAGAGAATGTGAGAGAATGCACCACGTCTCCACCATCGTCAACGTTGAGTAAGTGCAGGGGCGGGGCCCTCTCCCGGGCTCGCCTGAATGAGAGGTTTGACTCTTACTATGCAGACTGCAGACGTCAGGATGCCGCAGACTGAGCGACTGTCCCCGGCAGCGCGTGCTGATTGTGCAGCCTGGAACTCAACCAGTGTGTCACATGCCTCATGCAGGATGTGGACGAGCTGTGGCCGCTGGAGATCATCGGTCATGATGGCAAGACGCATCAGGCGGAGCTACGGCCTGGCGACATGCTGCTGTGAGACCCTCCTCCGCCTTACATGAGAGTGCCACATTGTTCGTCCTATTCGTCTCAGTTTGTGACCGCGTCAGCTGCCTGATACACAGTCGAAGTGCCCCCACCTGGCCAGGGCCTGGTGTGGACATCGCACGCGCTGCACCGAGCCTGGTGGAGCATTTAGTCTGCAAATTGCAGTAGAATGTGATGCCTGGCTTGTGTGTTGCAGGTACGAGGGGGCCAGCTGTGCGCATGGCCGTCCGACGCCGCTAAACGGCAACTGGATGGCGAACATATTCATCCATTTTGCTCCCGCGCCTGGCGGATGAACGCCACAGTTCCAGGCACTCAGCATTGGGATGGAATTCTTGTTGCGTGACTGATGCTTACTTACAGGCATCAGCTTCTGAGGGTCTTGAAGACCTGCGAGGCTTCCCAACAACCCACAAAATGGGAACAAACATGAATGCCAGTCCAACATGAACCCCCAACCCTTCTCCCCACGCTGCCCCCACTGCCCCGCAGCCGCTGTCTCCAGCAGCATCTACTAACACCCGCACACAGGGTGGATCTCAAAATCCTGGATCAGAACACCGCGGCGTCGCCCAGCTCCTGCCCGGCGAGGCCCTCCTTGACGGCCTTGGTGAAAAAAGCCTCCAGGGTGTCTTTTCCGTAGCTTGGCGTCGCGTCTGCATCGTACTCCTGCCGGCCCTCGTCCCACACCAGCATGGACTCCGTCGCATAGTATTTGCCGATGCGGCCAAACTCCGCCGAGTCCTGCGGCAGCGCGGCCGGCAAACATGAACTCCTGGCGGGTCGAAATCTTTATGCCTGGCATCCTCTTGCATTGACACCACGTCCACATGATGTTTCACGCCAAGGAGCCCCTGTTCTGGTATGGGCACATTACTGCCAGTCCTGCCAATACAGCAGTAGTAAGGCAGAACCGACAGACGGCATTGGCCGCGCATTTTTGCAAGAGGTGGGGCCGGGGCACGCACCCCGACGGGCGGGATGACCTTGCCGACTGCCTCCAGCAGGCCGATAATGAAGTCCATGAGCGCGACGGGCACGCTGAAGAACTTGGGCTCCTTCCCCGTGATGCGGAACAGCACCTCCGCCTGCTCCTTTGCCGTGTACGCCTTGCCCGGCCCTGCAGCAGTGACATGGGTTTAGCTTGCACATAAGAGGGCTGGAAAGCCGGGCGCGCTGGCAGCTGCCGGCAGGCAGGCGCAAGGAAAGGCGCCTGATGCATCGCATCAGCAGCAGCCATGCATGCGGCTCTGTGACTTGGTCATTTTGCATTCAGCTGGAACAGAGCTCAAGCCCCTGGCGAGCCATGTAGCACATGACGGCACTCGCTCTGGACGTTTTTCTCAGAGAACAAGGTCCAGCACGCACCGCCGATGGGCAAGACTTGGTTGATGCGGTCCTCCCCCTGCATGCAGTCCGCGGTAAAATCTCGAATTGCACACAATCGACAGATCTCAGCCCGACATTGTGCAGCCATCTCCATCTCCAGTGCTGACGCGATGACGTGATAGGCCTCAAAGCAAGTCATGCCTGCACGCAGTCCACAATGTAGGCGGCCAGGTCCGCCTCGCTGATGGGCTTGCACGCCGCCAGCTTGCCGTCGCCAAACATGACGTACGGCTTGCCGCCCTTCACGATCTCCACCTGCGGCGCGGCAGGGTTTCCAGGGTTTCGTGGACAGGGTTTGTTAAACCTGTTGGCGCCCTATGTGTCCTTCTGGTGGGCATTCCCAATGCTGATGCCCGCTGGTGAGGCCTCGTGGCAGAGACGCCAGTTCGATTCTAGTCAGTCGCAAATTTCAGGACTACGGCATTCTGTTTAGATCAAGTAGATGCACGCACCTGGCCAGCGATGGACTTGAAGAACGCCGTCGGTCGCACGATGCTGTAGGAGATGTCGCCAGCATTCTGCAGACAAGAGTCGCACCGGCTCATGCTCAAGTGGCCAGCTGGGGCCTTGCCTTCAGATTGCTGCCCGGGCGGCAGACCGCATTCGCTTCCCCTGAGCCAGAGTATAGCGCTGCTGTCTCCGCTTTCCACACAGCATGACGCTGCAATGCAGCAGCAGCTTCCGCAGACGCCACTCGCATGCCAAGCCGGCCTGGACGTGCGGCGTCGCCCCTCAACATTTCGAGCTGAAATCCTCGCTTGATTACTGCAAGAGGTTCGTCGTACCTGCAGCGCCGCCTCAAATTTCAGCTTGGCCTTCTGGAACTCCAGCAGCGGCTTCTGCACGCAGATGGCGGACAGCAGCACAAAGTGCTTGCTGCCGGCGCCCCGCGCCGCCTCCAACGCATTCAGCGTCGCCTGGTAGTCGATGTCCCACGAGTCTTTCTGCGATCATTGGATGTAGGGCCAGTCACTCCGCTGCCGGCCGCCCGTTGCCGCATTCCCCAACATCCTGCAAGTGGCATGTCAGCACAGCAGTGCGGCGAACACGGTGTCCAGAGTGGCAGGACAAAGGTGCACCTTGCCACCGGTGCGGCTCGCCAGGCAGGAGACCACAACGTCCACCGGCTGGCTGAACCCGGCGTCTGCTAGGTTCTTCGGGTCCGACACGTCGCCAAAGCGCACTTCCGCGCCCTCAAATTCCTGCGACACAGCAGGCTACGTATCGTCCCCGTCGTCGTGAAGCCGTGCGACCGATGAATGCATCTGCATAATGTGGCTGTGCGGCCACACCCTGCGGATGGCTCGACCTGCCACATGCAAGCAGAATGTGAACCACGCTTGCAGCATGGGACTCTGATGGACCAATCCAGGCTTGCAGCAGTGCTGCGGCGCCGCACCCGCCGCACATCCTCCGGCGAGCTCTTGCCCTTGATGCCGCTGCGCTCCCGCGCGAGCGCCACCGTGTTGTAGCCGCGCTTCAAGAGCTCCTTTGTTACGAACTTGCCGATGTAGCCCGTGGCTCCCACCACCAGCACCCGGACGTCCTTTGGATCCTTCTGCCGCCAGTCCGCGCCCGCCGCGTCCGCCGCCGCGGATGCCGCTCGCAACCTGCAGCTTCGCCGCCGCGCGGCCGGCTGCCTCGCGCGAGTGCTCTGCGCCAAAATACACAGCACTCGCATCTATGCCGAGCTGATGAGCTGATTCCCAGAGCATTGACGGTGCTGCCGCATGCGCTCACAGCATTCACTTTTGTGACAATATTAGCAAAAACATATTTACACCTGTGCAGAGTGCCTCAGTTGCCGTCTGAAAGGGCACTCAGTGCTGCATCCGGCGCCCAGCTGGCTGAAATGCCGCAGGTTGACAGGCTGCTGCACGCATGATTGCTTGACGTCCGGCTGGCACTGCGCGATCCCAGCGATTCCCACCAGCGCCGACATCGATGATAGATACTAGAATTGTAGACGCAACTTGATGTACAGACGCACAAAGTGCACTTGCAAATATAACTCTTATCGAATCGATTTTAGCGGGAATCGCGCTCTGTTGTAGTGGCGGGAATGCCGTAACCCAGTGGCACCATGGAGAGAAGCGAGGCTTTTCGTGCGGATAGATGCACACTTCAAACTTGATCACCTTTTGAATGCACATTGATTGCTAAGTGGCCCATACCGCTGAGTCAGATACTAACAAGTCAGAAACTCTTGCCATTCATGAGCAGGTGCATCATGAATTCGACCCAAACCCGGCCAGCACAGATGATTAGCGAGCTGCAAAGCAGTCACGTTCGATTCCAGGCAGCACATGGCCAGCAGCACAGGCGACCCAGCACCTCCACAGGATGCTTTGCATCTGTGCCGCAGAAAACGCTCCAACGGCGCAGAGCAGGAGTGCACATGCATGCCAGTGCAGACAGCGCTGCGGCGGACCGCCGCACCAGGTGACTGGGATCCTCATTGTGCGCTTGTGCAGCTTGCTACACTGGCGAAAATTAGCATCCGCCTGCGCATTTGCCGGGGTGGCTCGTAGCAGCTCGTGGGACGAACATCTCAGTAACGTGTACCGTCCTGCAGCGGCCGCACCTGGCCCATCCCCCGCGACGCCGAGGAGACGGCTCAGCAGGCGCGTGCGGCAATCCAGAGGGCACATGAGGCGGGCATCACACGGCAGCGTGTGGAGCTCCTGCTGCCGTTGATCGGCGCCACCGATCTGGACGACTGGTGAGCAATAACTGCAACAGGAATAGTGACGTTTCTACCAAGGATGGATCGTCTGGAGCTGCTCTGGTGCAGCTTGGTGCAGCTTCGGCTGCAGACCTCGGCGGCTGGTGAGCAGCTCATGCCGCATGGTCAACCCCACTGCCAGGCCGTGAGCGACACTGACACCGTCGATCCATGAACCCATGCAGGCCCGGAGGCGTGCGGCAGCAGTTCAAGGCGGTCCTGCCGATGGTGGAAAGCATGCTAGCGGAGCTGAAGCGGACGGCGGGGCTGGAGGGCCGCCTGAATGGCGAGATCTGGGACCAGGGCGATGCGGTGGGCGCGTGGCTCGGCGCCGCGATGACTGTGATCGTTTTTCCGACGGCGGAAACGCTCAAGCGGGTGCGGCCACAGAAGGCTCTGGCGATCCACCGTATCGGCTGAGAGCCGCCTGTGAAGGATGGCATGCGTGGCTCAGTGCGGTGACCCCTGTTTCGACCTGCGGCTCCTGCCTTCGTCACGTTCCGAGGATGCGACGTGCAGTTCCTGCGTGATGCGCAGGTGCAGCAGGTGGCCAGCAAGCAGCCAGACAGCCTGCTGCTGATGGTCAACCCGCAGTGGCAGAGCGGCCAGGTGGTCAGCGACTTCGGCTTCTTCGGCAGGAAGGGGGCAGAGCAGTTCATCGCGAGTGCGTCTGCACAGCCATGCACTGGCACGAAGGTCCTTGTGGAGAGTTCATTGACTTCATTGTCGCCACATTGGCATGCGCCAAGCGCCCTCACTGTTCCTTGCTTGCAGGATTCGAGGACACATATTTTTTGAAGGTGTACACAATTTGCGGCGACAGCATCAGGTCCGCCGACGCTGCATAGGACATGGACCTGAATGGAGATGAAAAAGCCGCTGCACATGCGTTTTGAATGCCAAGTAGGTTTCAAAGCTGAAACATTCTCCAGTTTTGCAGGATTCTTCGATCGTACCCTGGCGATTGGCAGATTCACCTAGTGAATGAGACCACCGGCGAGGCGGACCTGGTGACCACTGTGCCTGAGCGACCCAGCTACAAGGCGCGTGCTATGCAATTCACGCAATGCTTCAACTTCTCTACACAATGCCGAGCATACTCGAACGATGTCTGGCTCAGTGATCTGCTCAGCGTACCGACAATCCACTCTAAAGGGTGTGCACAATGTCAGTCCCTGTATGGCGGCAAGTAGTCATCCGGATGCACTATTTTCCGGATGCAGTGTTTTGAGTGAGTGACGAGAATGATACGACCGACAGGTGCTGGAGGAGCTCATCCGAAAGACGGAAGGCTCCAACTCATCAAAGCCCTTTGCAGAGCGGCTGCGGCGCGAGTTGCAGTTTAATCAGGACAGCCTGACGAAGAAGAGATGACAGTCTTACCTCGAAGAGGTGTTGGTATGTCCGGTGGCACCCTGAGAGGCGCTGCCCAGGCGAGGGTGAGACAAAGCGAGTGGGTATTGTAGGGTTGTGAGTAGAAGCATCTGTTTCATTGGTTGCCAGTGGTTCCACGGGAGAATGCAACTCGAGACTCTCGATACAGTATTTTGAACGGCTACCTGGTTTGTTACAAATCAAAACGCTCAACAAGAGGTCACCGAAGCCTGCCACAGTGTCCGCCACAAACCGAACCCCATCGTCGACCCTTCAGGCAGACTTCTTCTTCTTCTTCTGCGGCACAAACGTCAACCGCCGTCAGAATATGCTCAATGGCTGCAGATGATGCCCACCACGTACATGAAGGTGCACTGAAGACAGAGAGACATGCAGAAAGCAGGACTCGTTTGTCGCGCACCTTGACCGGCTCGCCATTGGTCTCGTCTGCTGCCGCCTCTGCTGCAGCCTTTTTCTTCTTCTTCTTCTTCGGCGCCTCCTCCTCTGCCGCCTCTGCTGCTGCCTCGTCCTGTGTGGACCACCGCGTACGGTCACATGCCGCACGCGCCTCGACTCTTTCCCAGCCACAAGCGGTGTGGAAAGCAAACCTCACCACAGCAGCAGGAGCCACAGATATTTGCGCAAAAGTTGCACAAGATGATGACCAAAGAGACAAGGGCGCCTCACCTCCGCAGCGCGCTTTTTCTTTTTCTTCTTCGGCTTCTCCTCTGCGCCGTTGGCGGCCTCCGCAGCGTCTGGCACGCCGTGCACCACCGCCTCCTCCACATCTGTCAGCTTTGCCTTCTTCTGCGGGCTTGGAAATCAACAGCGTGAGCGAACACAAAGATCGACATGAGAGATATACTTGGTGCACGTCCCGTGCCGCAGCGAGCTCAGCATCATGTGCCCACTGCCCGTCATGCCGCCAGCCAGCTGGCCCCGATCCTCGATTCAAGGCACCTGAGCTGCCGGAACTTACATACACATGAACCAGAAAAGATTCTGTTTGTGTTGAGCCCACCTTCTTCTTCTCCTCCTTGCCGGCGGTGGCGGTGACGTCGGCGTCCGCATTGTACACCTTGGCCTCCGACGCCAGCCCCGCGGCGGCGCCCTGCCGCGAGCGGTCGTACTTTTGCGCATCCGGCTTGCCCGCGGGCGTGGCTGCCTGCTGCCCGAGGTCCCGGCCCTCCATCTGCCGCGCCCGCGCCTCGATCTGGTGACGGAGATTTGGCATTTCCATGTGATATTTCATTGTCAGCAATTCGATCTGCATGCTGAGGCAGTCCCATAGAAGTCTGCCCCACCGTTGTCAACAGCGATCGGGGCGGCGACTGCCCATGAGGTGTTTGTGGCTGCAGCTGTACAGTGGCTGGCGAACAGAATGCCGCGCAGCCACCGACAACAGCGCAGCCCGGAGGTTCATGTCGCCCCCCTTCAAAACTGCGTCAGCCATCACCACCTCGGCGGTCGCTGGGCAGCTCTGTAAGAAGGCTTGCCTTTTCACCATTGCCCTTTCCACACGTTTATCCACACTAAGTGAATCTCAAAGCCCCAAACCGATTGTGCATGCTAACACTTGCATCCGCCGAGGAGCCTTGCCAAAAGGCTGAGGCTTACTAGAGGCCTGCCTCAGATCGTCCCCAGATCGTCCAGCAGATTAGCAACACACGGGTTAGCAACGGAGGCTCACCTTGGCGCGGGAGGTGATGCCGATGGTGGCGTCGTCGGAGGTGCCCATTGCGTCGACGCGCGTGGCGAGGGACGCCTTGGCGGCCAGGATGCGGGACATCTTGCCCTTGTTCTTGGGCGCCGCCTGCCCGATCAGGCTGGCGTGGTAGATCAGCCCGTACTTGGGCGTCTCGTGCTTTGTCTTCAGCGCCCGGAACAGCGCCTGCAGGGTTTTGACACACGTAAGCTGGCAAGTTGGTTTCGTGCACAGGGCTCCGATGGCCAGCATAACTGAAACGGCAAAATGATGATTGGCACAACCTGAGCTTCTGACCATGCTGAACCGCTTGGCGATGTCAACAGTGCGCATGCGTGAAGCACAGTCTGGCCGGCTTCATTAAGTGCATCAGCAGCAGGAGGCGCGCCTTCTCGGCGCCCAGGATCTGGACGGTGGAGGCGGGGTACTTGGCGAGGGACATGAGGGAGCCGGCGTGCGCGATGAGGCGCGCGCCCACCAGCTCGCCGACGAGCACCGTCAGGTTGGGCGCGATCGCCGCCATGCGGCTCTTCAGGTACTCGTACAGCTGCGCCCGGTACTCCGCCAGCTGCACCACCTGCACAGCGGATAGAACGAACATGCTTCAGGTTGATATGTTTCCATATCTGATTTCCAAAGATCGATGGCAGCTGCAATAGGGCCTGAAGGCCACACTGCCTATTCGGAACGCTGCCTCTGCTGCACTCTGTCCTGAGAGTTCGCCCTTTCTAAATCTCAACCTTCTGGCATCCGCCGCAGCGCTGACGGCGCGGGGACCGCCTTGCCGCCGCGCTGCTGCAGCCTGCGAGAGGCCACGGCTCGGCTCATCGCCATGCTCCCCACCCACCTGGTCGCACAGCGCGGTGATGTTGGACATGTCGTCGGGGCTGATCTCCGTGCCCATGGAGATAGTGGCGATCTCCTTCAGGTCCGCCGCCACCTCCTCCTCCAGGATGCCCTCAAAGTCGGTGTCCGCCGCATTCTCCCGCGTCTGCATGTGCTTCACCTGCACACGCACATCTGATTACATTCGTGTTGCGCTCCTTGTTTTTGCTCTGATCTCTTCCAGGATGCCCCCGAGGTCGGTGTCCGCCTCGTTCTGCCACATCTGCATGTGCTTGACCTGCGCACGCGCATTGGGTGGGCGGGGCAGTAATCAGCTTCAGGCTGTCTGTCTCCTGTGCGATGTGCTTCGTTGCTCTGCGTGCTCTGTGGTGGCAGGTCGGCGAGGCGGGTGGCTGCCGCAGTGAGTGATCGCAAAACAGCGCTCGTGCATGCGGCAGGCTGTGCCTCTGCCATTGGCAGCACCTGGCTGCACCCTGCTCCACTGCACCACTTGCACAGCTGCAAAGCTCCCAGCAGAATCCTCGAACTCTGCACAGCTGCTGCCAGGCACCCCCCTGATCGATCCACCGCCACTCACCGCAAGGGCGTACTGGATGTTGTCGGTGACAACGCGCGTCATCTCCGGGAAGTGCCAGCCGTACCACTCCCGCACCCGCATCGCGTATGTGTTCAGCTCCTTGTCCAGGTCGTCCAGCAGCCCGATGGCCTGCACGATCATGGTGTCCACCTGCGCGCGCCACCAGGGCACAGCCAGTCAAGGGTTGGAGACTCATGTTCCTGCCTGGCTGAGGCAGCAGGCTGGGGCAGGAGTCTTACGACAATAGCCTCCATCGTTGCAGCACAGAGGAACCGTTCGTGCCGTCGTCTCAAGCCCGTAGTTGTGACACGCAGGGTGCCATCAGAAGCGGCTGTGCATGTTCAGGCGGCCATGCATCAACCGGCGGCGCTGAGCCCACCTTGTCCGGGCTGAACTTGAGCTTGTAGCGTGACAGGCTGTGGCTGAGGCCCAACGACATGGGCGTCAGGTCCGTGCCGGCCAGGCCCGCGATCAGACCCTCCAGCTGCGACCGCACTCCGCGTGCCAGCTCCATGACCGCATTGCTGCAGGGGTTTAGCAGAGGATAATCACTAAAGCGCACCGCCATCGGCACAGGGCTCCGAGCCATCACGGACCTTGGGGTGTGTTTTGAAAAGCAGGACTGCATGTGTGTCCAGGGCACGGGACTGCGTGCATGCAACAGACGCTTTCATGGTGGAAGGCAACCTGCCGCAACATCAGCGGAGATCGCACTTGTTGATGCACTGGATGCCCATCTTCTCCTTCACGATGCTGCCCAGCTTGGAGTCCAGCACCGCCAGCGAGTCGCTTTCCGCGTCCACATTCTTTTTAATGAACTTCTTCAGGCCTAGCGTCAACACACATATCACATATAGATATGGAATACATGAACACGTGCAACATAAAATATTGGAAATGAAACAGCAAAGAGGCCCCCACGCATGTGCCGACGGCTCTCTGAGACACTGATACGTCCGTGAGTCAAGCGCAGAGGCCCGCCCACCTTTGCTGAGCTTGCCGTCGCCAATCGAGGTGGCAGCCGCCAGCGCCTCTGTTGTGTTCTCGAATTTGCTGAACGCCCTGAGCTTGACGACCTAGAGTTGCATTGAAATTGTGTCATTGCTGTACGCAGGTCTCCGTCAGGGCGCTCCGGCACAGCGCTGATGTTCACGATGGAACATGCATGCTCAGCCCGCACCGCAGCCACCACACCTTTTGTGCCGTGTCCAGAGTCTCAAAGTCCGTGCTCAAGTCCTGCGCCGTAACACGACGTGAGTGCTACTTCACACTCAAGCACGGCTGGTGCATCACAGTTTCTGGGCGGCCATGCACTGCGGCCGTCTTTCCTTCCGGCAAGCCGGATGTGTACCTGTGGGTCGCTGGCCCGGATCTTGCCTTCATCGAGGACCTTAAACAGGGCAAAACCAGCTGCAGTCTCGAAGAGCAGCAGCAGGCCGCTGGCCATGCTGGCTGCTGTGACGTATGTCCTGGAGGCTAGCCAAGCAATGCGCCGTCTGCAAGTCTCGAGTGGACTGATTCCGCGCAGCAAGACGATGTGTTAGCGGCGAGACGATAGATACGAGACGAGACACTATTCGGGCAGTTGACACTGGCGCTTTGCGATCAAGTTGAAAGCGTTGCGCTGCGCAAGGAGCATGGAGGCGCAGGACTTGAGCTATGGCTGGTTAGGTTGCTAATGCACCCTAACACACAGCTTCAGCGCGGAGCTCCAATGCCTTTCTAGACAACAGGCAAATTGCCATGCGTGCTGCGTGCTTGGTAGATTCTGCACCATTTGCGAGCTTGCTGCGTGGCCGGCTTGTCCTGTTGCAGCCACTGCAGCTGATCTTTTCAGAGACGGGACTGACCTACGGCACCAAGAGCGGGACGTTTGGTGCATCTCTGAGATATCTTAAATAGTTCAGCGTCTGCGCAATCAATCATGTCGGAGCCGGTGAAGCCGCTGCAGGTGGTCGACGCCGAAGGCGATTTCAACACGGATGGTGTCCAGGCTTTCGCACGGTCGTCTGGCCTGGAGTACGCTGCGCAAGGCTATCAAGTGGTGGCCATCATGGGGCCGCAGAGCAGCGGCAAGAGCACCCTCATGAACGCTGTGGTAAGCATTCATACTGTTTCGTGGTTTTGTGCGGCGGCGCCACTGACAGGTCTGACGATGCATCATCTGACATGGACTGTGGTGCATGGCGCAGTTCGGCACCTCGTTCACGGAGATGGACGCCATGAGCGGGCGGCAGCAGACAACACGCGGCATCTGGATGGCGCGCAGTCCCAAGCTGCAGTCGTCCCAGGTGGGCGACGCACTGAAACGATGTGCATCACGGGGAATTATGTGCATCTGACATATGCCATAGTGGCAGCGACAAGGCACAGTCACTGCCTGGCGAGCAAGCTGCAGGCGAATGTGAATGCTTGCATACGAAGGCCGAGTCCTTCACCAAGTGATCTTGTTTAGTCTTCTGCATCCGATGCCACAGGTGCTCATCATGGATCTGGAGGGCAGCGACGGCCGCGAGCGGGGCGAGGACGACACCTCCTTCGAGCGGCAGTCTGCGCTGTTCGCGCTGTCCGCCGCAGACGTGCTGCTCATCAACATGTGGGCCAAGGACATCGGGCGGGAGTCCGGCGCCGGCAAGCCCCTGCTTAAAACCATCTTCCAGGCGAGCAACTTCCAATAGCACTGCGCCAGCTCGTCTGCCGCCGATGCAGCAACAGCCCTGCATGAGGCTATGTAGCTCCTCTGCAGATCTGAGCTCAGGTCAATCCATGCTCAGTCATGTTGCCTGGTGATGTAAGTCAGGGCTCTGTGCAGCCGTCCTGATGCCATCTCGTGGCACCGCAGGTTAACCTCAAGCTGTTTACGCCGGCACCGGGAAAGCGCCGCACGGTGCTGCTCTTCGTGTTCCGGGACCGCACGCGCACGCCGTTGGCGCGGCTGATCGAGACGTGGGAGGAGGACCTGCACCGCATGTGGGAGGGAATTCCAAAGCCGTCCCAGTACGAGAACACCACCGTTACCGACTTCTTCGAGGTGGGGAGTTCACGATGTGAAGAGCAGAGCAGCAGCACTTTCACAAACCTTAGGGTGCATTATCTGTCTTGAGCTATCAGCTTGCATCGATTGAATTGCACACCTCGGCTGCTTCCACTCGAGCTTCCAGTCATGAGCTGGCCACTCTTGTATCAGGCGGTTAAAACATCTGTCTCGGATCAAAACCTGCGATTCGCATCCTGTGCAGGTGCGGTACGCCTCGCTTCCGAACTTCGAGGAGCGGGAGGAGGACTTCCGGGCGGAGAGCGTGCTGCTGCGCCGCCGCTTCACCGACGAAGGTGCGCTGCACGCCGGCACCGCTGCAGGAACTGTTGTAGTCGTATCACTGCCTCACTGCTGCCTGTACGACTGCCTGTTGAGACGACTTCGTCACTGGAATCTCCTACACCTCACAAAACTCGTGGTTCTGGTGGTGCATTGTCAAAACCCTTTCAAAGCGCTGCGCACTGCGCTTACGGCTAATTTCAACAATTCGCCGATGCGTGCGCGCAGCCACGGAGGAGGACAGCCTGGTGCATGTGAGCGAGGACAAGCTGCCGGGGCAGGCGCTGCCGCTGAGCATGCAGCGCCTGTGGCAGATCATCCGCGAGCAGAAGGACCTCAACCTGCCTGCGCATAAGGTGCCGCGTCTTGCCGCCCATGTGGATGCCTTGTTGCCAAGCCTGGCGGAAGTTTGCTGGAGCTTTGGGCGTCAGATGCTTCAGGGAAAAGGTCTAGGGTTGAAACGCGCACTGTGAGGTAGTCTGAACGCATGCGAAAAGACCGCGCGGACCAGCTAATACACAATACACGTGATGCAGCTCCTTGATGCTGTTGTTCCAATTCTCGTGCAGGTGATGGTGGCCAACATACGGTGCGAGGAGATCGCGGCGGACCAGCTGGAGGCACTGCTGGGGGACCAGACGTGGGAGGTGCTGCAGACGGAGGCGGCCGCCGGCCTCGTGTCCGATTTCGGCAGCCGCGCCAGCGCCCTCCTGCACAGCTGCCTCGCCGGTGCGTCTCCAAGAACCTCACTCGTCTCAAGACATACACTGCGGGCATGCACTGCGGGCAGGGGTCGGGAAACCCCAAGACCTCTGCAGGTAAGACAGATGGTCGGTACCTGATGTGGCCAGAGGACTTTTCAGTTACTCGGCCCCCGTGCCAGGCGACCATCGGAAGTGCATTGCTCTTTGCTGGACAGCGCTATCACAGCTTTTCACATGTTGTCTGATTCCGTGACCACCCACCAATGTCCAGGCTATGATGAGGAGGCGCGCTACTTCGAGGCGCATGTGCGCGCCGACAAGCGCAAGGACCTGGTGGATAAGGCATACGCGGCGGTGGCCGGCGTGCGCGACGGGCAGCTCGCGGCACTGCGCGTCAAAGTGCTGGTGCAGTTTCAAACGGACCTGCGGGCGGCGATGGACGGCGGGCAGCAGGGCTTCACTGCAGCTGCCGCGGGGTGGGTGCCCCTTCAACTGACATGCCGCTGCATGATGCTAACTGGAGCTGTCGCTGCGAAGAGTACTCGTCGCTGCTGGAACCAGGCCTAGGTGCATCATATGCAGGACGCATGCCCACATGCCGCCTCAGCAGGCTGCCTGGGCGGAAGAGCATGGGTTTCAGCGGCTTGGCCCCACTGCAGGCTGGGCATTGAGGCGGTGGAGGCGTTTGAGGAGGCGGCGCACGACCTGGACGTGGAGGGCTCGGGGTGGACCGCGGCGGAGGCGCACTCGGCGCTGGAGGACGACATCGCCGCCCACGTGCGCGCGCTGGAGCAGCACAAGGTGCGTTAGACTGTCAGAGACATTGGAAAAGCGAGACATTGAGAGACTGCATGTTCTGAGGTCGCCGAACCTAATGTGTGAGCCAGAGGCGTGCTCGGCATTGGAGGAGGACGTCGCCGCCCACGTGCGCGCAGGAAGGAGACGGCGGCAGCATGGGAAGACGTGTGCCAGTGTGTGCCGCGGCGCATCCAGCTGAAGGTGCCTGTCCAGATCACTGTGCTATACGCGCTTTCGTGCTGCAGGAAAGCAGATGCATTGGAAGCAGCACAAGGTCTCGTGAATATGAATGCAAAAGCCCGATGTAGAAGGGATGCTATATGGCGAGCACCCCAGGTGGGGGACGTCACGAAGCAGGCGGAGGCGCGGCTGTCGGAGGGCGTCACCGGAGCCGCGATCGCGCTGCTGGATTCAGCGCCGCCCGACCTGTGGCCGCGCGCCCAGAGCCTCCACTCCTCAGCCGTCGCCTCCGCAAACGAGGTCGGTTCTGTCTTGTTGCCGTGCCTTCTTGGCAGCGGTGCAGGTGAATCTTGTGGAGGCGTTCTCACACTCGTTGCTGGGGTGGGGGTAGTGATCAGAAACATGCTTTGCTTGGGGCATCGGCAATGCAAGTTTTCGGTAGCACTTCACTCGAGTGTTTTTTGCACTCTGCTGAGGCCCACTGCCTGAAAGCTGAGCAGGCCGAAGTGGAAACTCCGTCTGCTCAGCTGATGCACAGCATCTGACGACCCCTACCGCTCTCCAGGCTGCCACGGCAGGACTGGCAGGCTACGAGCTGAGCAGCGAGGAGTGGGCTGCGATACGGCAGCGGCTGGACGCCTTTGGCCGCAAGCGCCTTGAGTCGGTGCTGCGGGAGGGTTCGCACACCGCCCACAGCCGCATGAAGGACCGGTGCGGCTCACTGCATAATGGTGTCACTGTTGTGCCAAAAGTCTTCTGACTTTGGAGGGCAGCCTGCTTCAGGCATGTGTGATTGATGGTGCCTTGATGTGCAATGGATAGGCAGTCCGCTGAGAGGGCCAGGCGAGGTCCTTCCAAGAGATAGCTGAGGTACAAGCCGTTAAGAACCCCAAACAAACAGCCTTACTGTTCTGGACGCGCAGCTTCAGCGAGGTGTTTTCACGGGACGACGCGGGCCTGCCGCGGCACTGGGGCCCACGCGCCGACATCCCCGGCGCGGCCGCGGAGGCGCGCGCCGCCGCGGCCGGCGTGCTCGCGCTACTGTCGGTTCTGCGACTGGACCTGCCGCAGCCGGCGGCCGCCGCGGTGGACGCTGCCATCACCAGCCTCACGGACCAGCCTGTGAGTGTCTTCACATGACTAACGTGACCCTGTCTTCAAACGCGATTGGATTGCAAGTTTTCGAACATCGATTCAAGTGCTCGAGATCTCACTTCGATGCCAGTGGGCGGACATCGTCTAGGATGAGATGCCGATGTACCAGCCTGGTGGACCAGCATGCTACTCCGTGCTCCAACTACGCAGCCAGCTTCCTGGCGTGTAAAACCTGACTTTCCGCCTGTATTTCTGCAGGACCGGGTGTCGCGCAGCTCGGGCATCACCTCAGCAGGCAGCAGCCGCGACGGCGGCAGCGACAGCGGCGGCTTCGACATGCTGTCGGCGGCGGAGTGGCCAGGCGTTCCTCACGCAGCGGTGCTGCTGTCGCCCGGCCAGTGCCGCGGCCTGTGGCGCCAGTTCCTGTCCGACTCCAACTTTGTCGTGCAGCAGGTGTTGTGAAGGGTTTTATTGACTTCTAGCATCTGGTCTACGACTGCTGCACATGATCCGCCTCCGCTTCTTCTGGCGTGCACTGAGCTACCCGCCTTGGAACATGCACTGCCCCCATGCACGAAAGCCCTGGTGCTGCCGGAGGTAGCCATTTGGCGTTTGCAGCTGCTGACATGCAGCGCCATGTTCTGCCGCAGGCGATGGCCACGCAGGAAGCGAACAGGGCGGCCAGCAACAGGATGCCGCCCATCTGGGCGATCGCGGCCATCGTCTTTCTGGGCTGGAACGAGTTCTTTGCCGCGCTGCGCAACCCGCTGTGGCTGGTCTTCGGCCTCGTCATGTTCCTGTTTGGCAAGGTGAGCACCCGTGACGTATGTCTGACGTGCAGGAGGAGCTGCAGCAGGCAAGTGGCGTGCGGCATCCACGATATGCATTCTTCACATCTACACACACACTTCCAGCTATGTACAGCCCAGGATCAGGATTTCCGCGTGCTTTCAGTGCATTGTTCTGAATTGCTTCTGCTCGCCAGTGCCTCCCCTTGAGCCGGCGCAGACGGCGAGTCGTGTGTCCCACCCAAGAGCGTTTGTACTGAACCCTTCTTAATCCGTGACCCGCTGTGCAGACGGTGTGGCAGGACCTGGAGGTGGAGGCGGAGATGCAGCGGGGCCTGTTGCCGGGCCTGGTGGTGCTGTCCGCCAAGTTCCTGCCGACGCTGCGCTCCGCCACCGCGCGCACCATGCACTCCGTCGCCCAGGTGACCATTGCAAAGGACCGCTACAAGGCCTGCAATGACCACTCCTTGTCCGTGCCAGCTTTCCCCGGCAGCTTGGTTCTTACAGATTGGCAGCAAGTTTCAGCTTAGGACTATTCATGGGCTCTGCCATTGCGTGATGGAACAGCGAACAACGGGACCAAGGCACTGCTACCCCTAAGCCAGATTCCAAGCTGTAGGTGACTTGGGAGGCCACATGCAACCTGTATGCGACTGTAGCGTGCCGCATGCAGCATGCAGGCGCCCTCGGACGTGACAATCAAGCCTCGTCCTGCCCACAATGGCCATCGTCGGCACTTCGGTCCAATGCATATCATTGACAAGCTCGCTTGCATTGTTTGCAGTTTGCAGCAGACGCGCCGCGCCGCACGCAGGACACCATTGCGTCCGTGCGCAGCCCAGCGCACAAGGTGCAGCCGTCCGGGGCCTCGTCTACGACCGGCGGTGAGACTCTGATTGATTATCTGCCTGCTGCATGGCCTGGCGCATGCCGTGCAGGCTGCCGCCTCCATGTGTCACGCCTGTGCTGTGAACACTGTGTGGTGCACGTGAGGTGACAGCCTGCTATGTGCATCTGGGACGGCGGTTCCTTAAACTGTCCTCCCCATTGACACAGGCACACTCAGGCGGCGAGGGGAGGCAGGCGTCGAAATGACGGGCGGCTCGTTCACGTCGAATCACACGACGGCGCACAAAAACCAGCTGTTCAGCGAGGACGGCGATCAGTACGACAACTTCAAGGACAAGTAGATGTCAGTGGGTGTGTGCCGGTTCCGCGAGTGGTGGTGTGTCTCGATGAACAGACGCCAGAGCGCAAAGGCTACCAGAATGTAAGATTTAAATATGCCCATCGACTGTGCTATGTTCTATGCCTGTGAGCTACACGGTTCCAAGTGCAAAGAACACTCAGCTGGCAGCCTGCAGGCCGGCCACAATTATGCCGACAACCAGGCTCAGGTAACTGAAGCCCTCTGCCGCGCCCAGCAAGCCGGATGGCCCCACCGGCAAGCCGCTGCCGGTTTTCACCTTTGTGTACAGACTCCACGCGACAATGCCCACGATCACCAAGTACGACACGCCCTCTGCGATAGCCACATCATTCAGTCCCATACAGCTACAAGAGTGAGAAGGCAGCAAAAATGCAGGCGGAAACCATGCAGTCATGAGCGGAGTCAAGGTGGGGTGTACCTGCTGCGCCATACGCGCCTCCGGGACCAGGCGGCAGTCCAGAACCTGTGTAGAGTGACCAGGAAACGAAGGTCAGCTCTGCAGCAGCATTGCAGATGTGTGGAGGCATCAGCGGCGGGCGGGCATCCGCACTCGAGATTTACTCATCACATGGTGTCACCATGACGTCCGCGAGCACCTGTGGTGGCGAGCGTGTACTCTGAGAGCAGCACAATGGGGTTGGCCACAATGCCCGCAGCGGCAGCGGCCAATCCGACGGCGCCGATCTCACTGCTCTGCTGCGCCCGCGGAGCTGTCACGGCAGTGCGCGGCCGCGTCGCCCTCGGGCATGAACGCACTGCATCGAATTTATGGTCTCATTGTCAAATCAAGAAGTCGCTCAGGCAGTGCGCCGCATGCCTTTTCATGCGTCATGCAGTCCAGCATGCGCTGCGTCGCGCAGACTGCTGCACGACATAAGTCTCGAAGCTCGCAAAAATAGTCGAGAGCACCACAAGTGCTAATGCATGTTGCATTCACCTGCGGTGAATGCAGGCCGCTTCAGCGATGGCCCTGACATGCATGCAGGCTTCATGCGCAGCTGGGACGCCGAGGTCGCGATCATGATGACACCGACTGATGAAAAGTCTGCAAATTGCGAGGACCAAATGGGTGCGCAAGCTGCAGAGTGGGCTTTGTGGCTCGCAAGATCAGCACGGCACGTGCCCTGGCGATGACATAACCCTGTGCTGCGGTCTTGTTCATGGACCTGCAGCGCTAGTGAGCTGCAGAAGATAGTTTGCAAAGTGAACTGATACATGCAGCATCCCAGTGCAGCACACGACAGACCCGCATCTTGCCGGCATGATTTGAATGTGCGTTTCGAGACGCTCATGTTGACTCTTGACTTCAATAGCCAACTTTTATCCCGCGCAAGCGTCTGCGTGGTGTAGGCGCATCCCACGCCACCTATGTTACACATGTTGCAGCGCGGCCAAGCGTGCGAAATTTGTAGGAGTCTGGGACATGAAGGGGATCTGAGCAGGCGTCAACACTAAACAATCTGACGACTGGGAAGTCAAGCACTTCAAGCGAGCTTACCATGTCAGCCGCTAGACCGGCGCCGCGCCGGATCGTGCCGCAGCTCGTGGCGCCAAGCCAGGCCGTGCGGCCGGCGGCGGCGTTCGGTGAGGCGGATGACGTCTCACAGTCGGCCTCGCAGCCGGCGCAGCAGCTGGACCTGCGGGAGCAGGCGGCCATCGCGGCCAAGAAGCTGGGCCCCGGGCGACGCATCTTTGTGGACCTGGAAAAGAACGGCAACGTCGTGGACTGGCACAAGGTGACGCCTCCTTTTCGCCGGCACGCTGCGCACATCAGCATGCATCTCGAATTACGTATTCTGCATGCGTGCTGACGCTGGAAGTGCATCGTGCTGCACCTGTTACTTGCAAAGACATGCTGGTAATCCTTCCGGCTCACGCGGCCAGCTCAGGGCAATTGAACTGCACTTGGGCTGCAAAAGTAAGTTTCTTCTGTGGGGGCTGCAGCTGCTCAAGACCGGCGGAGCGCTGCCCAGCAAACAGCCACCTGCAGAGCCCGCAGACGGGCCTGCAGTTTCCGGCAGCCTGTTCAAGGCAGGCCGCAAGACCTCCTGTCGACAGCACCTGTCATGCCCCACATGTATTGCCCCCCCAGATGATGCTGTGCAACGTGGGTTGCACTGCAATTCTTGCAGTTTGTGGCACACTGCAATATGATGTGCATGATACGATATGCTAGTGCCTCTGTCGCAGGAGTCATCGCGCCCCAAGAACGTCTTCAGCAGCGTCATCCAGCGCCTGGAGCAGGCCTATGTGGTGCGCTGCCATGCCCACCATTGCAGCAGAATCAAGTTGTGGAAACCAAGCCTAGAAACTAACAGATGTTTTGCTGTTGGGCCTTGCTTCACATGCAAGCGCATGATGCATCATGCGGAGTCGGCATCATGACCGTGTGATGCTGCCGACTTTGCAGCTGAACGATGGGGAGGAGAGCAACAGCAGCGAGGAGGAACCTGCCGAGCGGCAGGGTGACTCCGGCCAGTCTGCGGTGCGTTGCTTCTGACCTACTTTTGCCTGTGCTCCACACACGCCCTTTGTGCCGCAGGCAGCTACACAGCAGCATCCAGCATCGATGCACAGATGCTCAATCGTTGGCTAGGAGGCGCCGGCAAGGGTGGGGACACTACGGCGGCTGCACAGCGTTACTGCTGATGGGTGACAGCCAACATCACGACCGTTTGCCGACGCAGGAAGAAGACGGTGCGCCAGAGCGGAAGGGCGGCGAGTCGGGCAAGGAGTCCGGCAAGGAGGGCAAGGGCAAGCGCGGCAATGTCGATGGCCCGCAGAAGGATGATCAGGTACAATGGCGATACCCCACCTGCTCCTGTCCTGACGTGGGGGCCTTATTTCGAGCACGTATTACTAAAATTATTTGAAACTGGTGTGTATTCGACCGCTCCAGCACACGTGACTTGCCAGGCGCACCAGGTGGGTGTCAGGCGCGTCCTGTGCCATAATGATTCCGCCAGATGCCGCATCTGGCCTGCAAACACAATTTCTGTCACTCCAACCACGGCAACTGATTGCCTGCCAATACGTTCTGTGTGCTTACGAGCTCCAATTGCATGCAGTACGACTACGACGACAACTTCATAGATGACTCGGAGTTCATCGAGTACTATGGCGGCGACCGGCACAAGGCCAAGCACTCGGGCTTCTTCGTCAACAGCGGCGAGATCGAGAAGGTTCGTATGCTCCTGCCTCGGAATGGCCCGCCATTCCGCGCCCAAAAGAAACTCTAATAATTCTGCCTTGGCGAGCTGAACCTCTTCAGAAGACTGCAGCAGCCGCAGTGCTCTGGCTTCATGGGCCATCGCGGCAGGTGCAGGTGTCGGGGAGAGCGGCGTGCATGCAAAGACATCCTTGTCTTGTTTTCTGGCTTCTAATCTTATGTCACGTGTCCAAGCCTGCTGCTGCGCGCCTCAGAGACCACACGCTGCAGCTACATTCTCTCTGTCCGCAGACGGGCGAACTCATTGACAAGCAGCAGGCGAGCCTGAAGAAGCGGCGCAAGAAGCCGGCGGCGGCGGAGAGCGGCGGCGGCGGCGGCGCCGCGGGCGGCGCCGGCCCCGATGGCGCGCCGGCGGCAAAGCGGCCCAAGGTCGCCAAGCGCAAGCCGCAGCCGGGGCAGTCGCCTGCGCCGGTGAGATTTGGGACCTTTGATCATCAATCTAGCAGGGTCATATCCTGGCTCTTCTCGTCAGCTGGAAGCCAGGACTCCGGCATCAGCAGCAAATGCGCTTTCTAGAGCAGATGCTCTTGGTTGCGACTCACCCGGCTGCGACTCCCGAGTTGCTGATGATGGCTCGAGTGGTGCACGCTCTCACTCCCTATCTGACGCACTGCGTATTGTCAATCGTGGCGCAGGCCGCTGGCGCGGCGCCATCAGCTGCGGCGGCCGTGGGCCTCGCTGCGATGGACATCGTCCCGGAGACGCGTGATGGCTTCGAGACCGTGCCCGCCACGCCCACGGCCACCCCTGGCTCAGCGCCCAGCTCTAGCGCATTCACAGGTGCGATGAGTTCCTTCACGTTTGTATGATGATGCGCCAGGTAAGATTTCGCTGTAGAGAAGCGTCGCTGATGCGACGTGAGGAGACAAACTCTGCAGGAGACAGACTCTGCAGGTTCGGCACGGATGCGACAGGCAGCTCACTGAGACTCAAAGCTGCCCAGATGAGATGCACGCATCAAGCTGGAGCAGCTGACATGTCTGCCGTGCATCTGGTGCGGCAGGTGGGCCAGAGGTGAGCGCTGCCGGCATCAGCGGCGCTGCGCCTGCGGCGCCAACGTCTGCTGCCAAGAAGAAGATTGGCAGCGTGCCTGGAGGTGAGAATAACTGCAACAGGCCAGCAATCGTGACCAGGAGTGAGTGCTGGTGAATCAAAGTGTCCGGGCGGCCAGGCAGCGGCCTGTTAACCTACATGCGAGCATTAGGCCTCAATCAGGCTGCGGATGTCGTTTGCTTCCCGGCTGTAGGCGGCTTTGAGCCTCTGCAATCAGGCCATGCACACCCTTATGGATGGAGATGAGGTTCACAACATTTCAATCTGCACTCTGTGTCTCAGGCGACAAGCCGTATGTGCCGTCGCGGGAAATCAACGCTGCACTCGAGGCCCTGCGGGCGATGGCGGCTGCAGAGCCCGCAAGCGCGATCCCGGCAGAGGGTGCGAACAAGAAGATCCCGGACGGGCTGCGCGCGGCGCTGGGCGAATTCTTCATCGGCATCTACGACAGGCAGGACTTCTATACTGACTTTTTTTGATATCTATCATCTCCGACGTCTTCATCGGCATCTACGACAAGCAGGACCTCCGTTGCGACATGTGTCTCCGAACATGTGATTCGAGTGCATGTTTCCGCATGTTCTACTGAAGTTCGTCCTGCATGACTGACACTGTCCAGACAGAGTCACTATGGCTTGCAAGGGAGTTGCGTGCATCGGACTTGCCTGGCTTAGTGAGGCTCTGTGATGAGACCTGTGACGTACCCGTCACAGCGCCAAGGTTTTCTGAGACGCCCGGCGGCAAGATATCATACCCACTCTCTGGCGCAGGGAGACGAAGCGGCACACCGCCGGCGCGCGGCCGGTGCTCGTGACCCGCCTCATGGAGTTCATGGACCCCTTCACCTCGCGGCCCAACCTGCAGGTTCCCAGCTTCTTTCGTGCAGTATTTATGTGTTGCCTGCAACTTGTTTATCTGATCCAGGTAATTGCCGCGCTCTCAGTTGGAGACCAGTTGGCTCAGTCGAAGCCCAATTGATCACGGTTGCTGCTTCACCGCAGACCTGAGCACAGTCTGCACGCTCTGCCTGGCGTTGCCTTGGCACGTTCCCGTAGCTGGTTGCATCCCCTATGGACCCTGATATGCTGCTAAGTGTCCCGACCTTTGTCCATCGGTTGCTGCAGAGGCTGCTGAAGACACTGACAGACAAGCTGGATAAGGACTACCAGCTGGCCAAGACGGACCTGCGGCGCCTGGTCGGCGCCGCGGCCAGTGCAGGTTTCTGCCCTCCATGCCCCTTTTGCCTCCTTCCACAGATTTGCTCTGGAAGACCTGGCTCCCAAGCTGTGCCGGCCACTGCCCGCAGTGTGCTCGGCTGCTGGAGGTCGCTGATGTCGACCTCAAACCTTTTACACCAGAAAACGAACGCGGCTGAAATCCACCATTTGAGGTTGCGGCTGCCAGCCTTACGCAGCCAGAGCAGCGCCAAAGCGATCCCAATGTAGTGGCCACCTTCGATCGTTTCTGTGTCGCGCAGCGGCGGCTGCGGCGGGGTCGCCGGGTCCGGCCGCGCGGCAGCACTTCGTGTGGTCGCCCGAGCTGTTGCAGACCCTGGTGGACTTCGTGCACCTGCGCTGCCAGGTACCACTGCCATGTGCAGTTGCCGGTGCTGTTGTTTGCGATTGCCGTGCGATGGCCGTGAGATTGCAGAATGAGCTGTGGGATAAAATGTTTCCAGAAATGCGCATCGTCAGATCCTGCTGTCCGTCATGTCGATCTGAATGGTGCTGCGACATGATGGACGGGTTGGTTGAGAGCGCCATCTGTAGAGAGTGACTGCCGCTGTGTCAACCTGTGTCACGTTGATGAGTGATCCTGTTCAGGAGACCCAAACAAAACGACTCCTGCGTGCAGGTGAAGGGCAGGGCGCAGGTGGACAAGGGCAAGATCTGGAGCCCGCTGGCCGACTTCTGGCCCAACAAGATGATGGATCCCGCCTCCATCCAGAAGGTGGGACTGCGTGTCGGCGCTTTCCCCTTGGGTGTGTGCTCACGAAGCACCTTAAACAAGCGGAATTCCAGAGCCATATGGCTTCTTGCTGAGGCCACCCAGCGAGAAGGTACTCTCACCGCTGCTCTCTACACCTGCCGTGCACAGGCGCACAACTCCGCGGTGGCCAGCCAGCCGCCGCGGTCGCTCGTTGCGCCCGCGCGCAAGGCCGCGCCGCCCGCGGCCGTCACCCTGCCGCCGCCGGCGGCCACGGCCGCCGCCGCGACGCCGCTGCCAGCGGTGCTGCCCAGCGTCTCTCCACTCCACGAGGTGTCAGACATCCTGCAGCGCTCTGGCAGCGTGGCGAGCCGCCCCGCACCGGCGATCAGCCCGGCACCCCAGGTGGCGGCCGTGGCTGCGCCGGCGCCCGCGCCATTCGCGCCGCCAAAGTCCCTCGCGCCTGTGCACACAGGTGAGGAGGGCCATCTAGATCACAGCATCAAAGCCAGAGACCACTGCCTAAGCACTGCTTCCGACATGCTTTCCGGACGCCTTCCTGGTAATCACTGCATGGCGGGACAGGAAGTCAATGTTCTATTCGTGGCACCCCACCTGTCGTGTACCTTCCCGGCTCGGTCACTCAGAAGCCGACGTCCGCTCTGCGCAGGCGCAGCGCACCAGCCACTGCAGCAGCAGCAGTCGCCAGTCTGGCTTGCAGGTGCCGACTTCAGCAACGCCGCCTCAGTTGGCGGCGCTGAGCCCTCCAATGGTGCGGCCTGATTCACGAGCAGCACCCCAGTCAGTCACCGTGTTGCGGACACCGCACTGTGTGCCGCTAACAATGCGCGCAAATCCCCATTCTGCCTGGCTGGCGGCTGCGTTCCTTGTCCAATCGCACTGCGTAAGCCAAGCCACTTCCTGGCTGCTCGACCCCTTGGCTTGCTTCCTAATTTCTTGCAAATTTCTATCAAGCACAACCCCCTCGCTTGCTTCAGCCTTATATCTTGCTTGCTATCAACCGCAGCGGCGTCGCCGCCGGCGGTGGTGGACCCGGCGCGACACGTGGACGCGGGCGCTGCGGGCGGCGGCAGCCGCGTGGAGCTGGCCGCCGCAGCCGCCGCCTTCCAGCCCGGCAGCATGAAGTTCCTGCTCAATCTGGTGCGCCGCCCCTGCCGAGGCTCCACATCCTGTTGGCGTGTGGTGCTTTTTGAGATGTACTGCCATGTGGCAACCGCTGTGAGACATGCCGGACAGGGCGCCGAGCCTCCCGGCAAGGCTGCCCGAGGCTGGCGACCAGAACGGACTCGATTCACAAGAGTGCCAGCTCCACTGCGTAGTTGATGCTCATGAAATTTACTTTGTCGCATGCCAAACTCTCCAAACCCTCTGCACAAGTAATGCAGGGAGTAAGATCGCGGGCCTTCCACACGACTCTCGAGGATGATCACAGACAGTCTTCGGCCAAGTGCTTCGACCAACAGAGGTTCCAGATATCTAGCTTTTTGAACCTTGCTCTGCAGGTACTGATGCATGCCGGGCGAACGGGCTTTAGGGTGGCGGAGATCGTGGAGAAGGCGGCGGAGGTGGGCGTCGCGGACTGGCGCGGCGAGAAGAACAAGCGCAGCTACATCAGCAGCGTCGTCAGCAAGGAGGCGTGCTTCATCAACGTGGGCGGCTACCGCTACGCGCTGCGCGCCTTCCCCGGCGTCGCCGAGGCCGGCGCCGCCGTCGGTGCGCTGGGGAGATTTTTGTAGGATGTTTCAATGTAACAGCTGTGGGCTGCGCGCCTTCCCCGGCGTGGCCGCCGAGGCCGGTGCCACCCGTCGGTGAGTGCTGCTGCAGAAGTGGACCCAGCAGTTCATGCCTCAGCAGCGCTGCCTGGCGAGTGGTCGCAAGATCGAAACAGGCTGTCTCTTGCCATGTGCAATCCAAATGGAGTCAGCCCTGCCACAGCGAGCTCTCCAATGACTGGCGGTTGCCTCCCTGTGTTCAATGTTCGACATTGTTGTGTGCTGTGTCAGCACTTTCTCGCCCTCTTCCCTGGGGACCCTTCCAATTATTAGTTTATGCATCTTTTATTGTGAGCAGAGGAGGCCAAGCGCAACGCAGCGGCCGCAGCTGCAGCCAACGCGGCAGCAGCCGAGCAGGCGGCGGCAGTGGCCGGTGGCATGGGCAGCGGAGGTGGCAGCAGCGTTCCGACAGCAGCGGCGCTTGGCGTGCACACCCATCTCCAGGCGGCAGGGCAGTCTGCGCCTGCTGCGCAACCGCCAACATACGATACCAATCCCGGCACGTACTGATGAGGCAATGGGCGAGCGTGACATGTGGTGCATCTGCAACCAGGACCTGCGTGCCGGGACGAGGGAGGCAGCTGGCAGGGTCTTGTCAGGGCAGGCGCAGCATTCTGCTTTTGGTCCGCAGCTTGTGTATCATAGGTATGCATGCTGTTCATTCGCTTATTTATAAGGAATCGGATGGATGTTTCAGTCCTTGTACCATTGTGATCGATGCTGTTTCATGCATCAGAGCAGTCTCACACATCTGCAGCGTCAACGTCAACACCAACTCAAAAAAGAAAGTCAACGTCAACACCAACTCAGAGTCCATTTGCCGCATCGCCATTGCTACATATACCCCATGTCGTCCTCGTCGTCCATCTCGGACCCCTCCTCATCCTCGTCGCTGAAGGGGTACTGTATGGGGCCGTAGCCCGGGTGCCAGTGCGCAGGCTGCATGGCATGGACCCCGCCCCATCCCAGATCACTCTCGTAGCCATCCTCGTCTCCCACGTCGTCATCGGTGCCAGCCAGGACTGGGACGGGCACATACGGCGCGCCCGGCGCGGCCGGGGCAGCAAGCTCCGGGCGCGGGCACAGGATCTTTGGTGCGCGGCCGGGGCGTCGGTCAAACGCCTGCGGAGGCAGGAGTTTGCGCTGGTGATCAGGTTTTGGACGTGAGTAGGGCGCAGGCCACCAGGCGTTATGCAGCCCCAAAGAGTCACAAAGGTCGTGTCCGTGCACCAAGCTGGCTCAGGCTGATGAAATGTTCCAGGTGCGGTGTTTCAGATGGAATTGTCTGATGCGGGCGACATGAGGACCATGCACAGTGCAGGCGCGACGAGGAGGCAGATTCAAACTCGTTGAACAGCTGCCCTCAGCATGTCGGCTTGTCTGCTTGATGGAACGGTGCTGTGTTGCTGGTTCCATGCGTACCTGCTGCAGCGCCACTAGGGTCTCCACGTCCTCGTGTTGCCAGGCCGTCTGCTCAAACGATAGTGTCCGCAGCGACCGCATGGCCAGCAGCGGGTTCTGCGCCGAGTCCGCCGGTGCGCCGCCGAGTGCAGCGCTGAGGCGCCCGACGAACATGATGGTGAGGTGGCGGCAGCCGGTCGCGCCGCCCAGGGCGGTCGGGACCTTCAAGAATGGGTTTCTGCCCAGGTCCAGGGTGCGCACACGCTCGGCGGCCGGCCCCAGCCACCCCGGCTCGGTTTCTTCTATGTAGTTGCCGTCGAGGGCCAGCTCCTGCGGCAGGTGAGCTTGTTGCCATCAGATTTAGAAAAGACCAGTAACACATATGATTCCTAGGGCAGTCATGCAGAGACAGCGTGCACGCAAGCTCTCTCTCTCTCTCTCTCTCTCTTGCAAGTCAGCTCCTGTGACGCACGCCACACCAGGGGCATGTGGAGGTTGCCGTGCGGTAGTCAGGGGTCTAAGGGCAGGCCTAGACCCTGACCAACAGTGGCAAACCCACCTGAAGGTGCGGCAGCACGCCCAGCAGCGCCGCCAGCCCCTGCATGTGGCCGTCATTGCACACGCAGTCGTGCAGGCGCAGCCTTGTGAGCGCCAGGCCGCTGAGGCTCGACCGCAGCAGCTGCGCCATGCCCCTGCTCCACACCTGCTGCACAGCAGCCTGCAGGTCGGCCACGAGCGGCGAACGACTCGAACGGGTCTGGCAGCCAGCAACACGTTTCACACATTTCACACACATGTCAGACACTGCAAGTGTGAGGCCGTGTCGGAGCAGGCCGTGTTAGCATGAATCGAAACCCAATCGCCGCCAGGCATGAACCGCGCACCTGCAGCCTGCCCAGGCTGAGGTCGCGCAGTCCGGTGAGTCCCGGCAGGCCGAGCGGGACGCTGTGGCTGCACACCGCCAGCCGCGACAGCGACGTGAGCGCGGATAGCTCTGGCGGCAGCAGCAGGTGGCCCGCGGCGCCGGCGGCAGCAGCGGCGCCGCCGCCGCGCCGCTCGGGGTTGGCCAGCACCCGCAGCGCCGTCAGCCGCGAGCAGCTGGCCGGCAGCTCTCGCAGGCTGGGACCCGTCAGCGTGAGACTCTCCAGCTGCACCTGCAGAGATGTTCGGAAAGTCATTTTACAGATGTTGTGACACGGCGAGCGACGATCCGTCGGTCGTCTGGGTGCTTTGGGTGTTTCAGTGCCGACAGCTCCCGCACCGTCAGCGTGAGCGTCTCCAGCTGCTCCTATGCATCCTGTGCGACGCAGAGGACGCAGTGCCACATCGGCATGGGTACGGCGCGAGAACGAGGCAAGCAAATTCTCTCCCCCGTGCGGCAGAAGCCAGGCGCGGACGATCTGGAAATCAGGCATGAGCCGGTGTGGGAGTCAGCCTAGGAGTCGGTCAGGGAGGCGTCACCATTGACTCTTCGACTGTACCGCTTGCCTGATGCCAAATCACAGTGCCAGGGCGGCAGCCGGGCGCCTCGCAGAAAACACAACATCATGTGGAGTTCAGCGGTGAACTTGTGATCTGACGCACCAGGTCGCCGATGTTGACGGGCAGCACCGGCGAAAACTCCTCCAGCGCCAGCCGCCGCAGCCGCGTGCACCTCGTCAGCGCGGCGGGCCACGGGCAGGTGGCGTTGGTGTGCATCGGCACCTCGAACCGCACATCCTGGCAACAGCACATGCAGAGGGTTGCCTACACCGGCCAGCAGTGGTGATGCCGTTCACGCCGTCAGCAGAAATGGCAAGCACGCACAAACAGCCAGCTTGCATTTGACTGTGTGTGCTTGCCATTCGAATGGAAAACGGATGGTGGTTTGTGGAAATGAAAATTTGACAAATACCAGGCCCTCCAAGAGCGGCAGACGCGCGAGCGCGTCGCTCAACTTATCCTCGACCTTGTGGCCGATGATGGAGTGCAGGTGCAGAAACGTGAGGCTTGCCACCACCCGCAGCGCTGGCAGCACCTGCAGAAGCAAATCGGGAAGGGAAGCGATCGGCCAAGAGTCTGCTCCTCGGGCGCGAGAGACGGAGGTGGCGCGCGCCGGGCATGCGACCCATTGACAGATGCCAGCAGGCTGTAATGGCAGGCACCAGCAGGGGACAGCGCCGGACGCAGACGTCATTCGGCAGTGGTCTTGCCTGGCTGTCCAGCAGGCAGTGGCTGAACGTTAGCGCCTCCAGCGGCGCGAACGACAGCAGCCCGAGCGCGGTGTTGAGGAATGGGACGTTGGCCTTCGTGGTCATACAAAGGCGGAGAAACGTGACATGGTTGTGACTGGGACTTCACCTTTGCAAATCGACGGTGACAGTGATGCAGGGAGCAGGCTGCCGATGCAAAGTGGAAAGGAGTGGTCTGTGTGCGGACACACTGCAGAGCTGCGGCGGCGCTCTGGCAAAGAGAGCAGGCTGTGTTGCGAGGTGGAGCCTGTGAATGGGAGAACCCACCCGGAAGCGGTAAAACGTGAGGTCGTGGATCGCCGCCAGCCGCGCACGCAGCCACTCCGTCAGGTTGCCGCCATCGGGCGGCACAACGGGCGCTGAGCTCTTGCCGCCGTAGAGTATGACACTGTCCCACACGCTGCTGGGCGAGTCGAGGAGCTTGTTCCAGGCTTTGCACACGCTTGCCAGCCTCGCAGGCCTGCGATCCATCGGGCAGCAAATCAGCGAAGTGCACAAATTTGCGCTTCAATACTATTGATCAGCAAACTTAGCGCACCCTTCGACATAGCTGAAGATCGTTAGGAGCACGTCCTCCGGCAGCGACTTCATATCCGCAGCAGCGGCATCGCTGTCGGGAGACCTGCTGGATTTGGTGCGCTTGCGGCCTTTCGCTTTCTTCGCCATGATGATGGCCTTGCCAGAGATCGACAGTCCTTTGCAGCACCAAAGACGAGATGCAGCCAGGGATCTGCGTCGACGACTGACAATGGTAATTGTTGCGCAACAAAAATATATAATGATGCGCGGGTGTTTGCAAGAAGGAGGGAAGTTAGGAGTGACCGCCGCAGCGATGATGGTTTGCAGATGTTGCAAGCAGGTTCAAGTCTGTTTGCGAGGCTGAAATCCCATATATGAGTTGACTGCAAGGTTTCATGCCCACGAGCCATTAAAGGTAGCATATGTCGACGTTTACCAATTATTGCTATTTGCACATCCATTTGTACAGTGCAAAACCCGCCGAAGCACTATGTGAACGTTCAGAACGTATCGAACGCGTTAAAACTAGTACTTGAGCGAGACTTTTCCCGGGATAAACGTTGCGATACGGAGGTTCAGAACGTTGCCTGGCAGAAACCCCACTGTACAAATGGATGTGCAAGCAGCAATATCACAAAGGTCACCGGCGGAAATGCTGCGCGCTGCCGGGCACGGAGAACTCTAGCAGAACCCAGGACCGAACAAAACAGCTCGCAGACCGGGCAAGGTGCCCCGCATCTGCTGCCTAGTAGCCCAAGTACTGCGACCCGTCGTCGTCCAAGTACTCATCCGAGTAGAAGACCTCATCCCCATAGCCAATGCCATCGTTCTCCCAGTCAATGTAGTCGTCGTACTCGGAGTCGGAGACCCGAGGTCCCAATCGTGGGCGGCGTGCTGCACGGCCGGCGCCGCTGGCGGCGCGACCGCCTCAGGGCGCGGGCACAGGACCAGGACTCGACGGCCGGGCCGCCGGTCGAACGCCTGCGCCGGCAGAGGTTGGGGGTTGTGATGCAGATGTAGGCCATAAATGCCCTAATGGTGTTGAGCAGCTGAGGAGAGAGTGCAGCTCGAAGCAAACTGTGTGGTCGGCAATGCATGCCGAGCTGAGAGCACCTTTGCTGATCACACAAGGGCAGAAAGCTGCCGACCAGGGCCAGCCAGAGCTTGAGGCTGACAGCAGAATGGCTTACGAGGCTGGTGCAACTGACGACCTGCGCCGCCCGCGAGCGAGCTGATTGCGGCCGCAATGCATGAGGGGGCGGGCACTGCTCATCCCAAACCCCTCGCAAATCCCCCCTAAGGAGAAACACACCCCCACAACTGATGCACCCGCTGCAGTGCGGCCAGCGCCGCCACGTCCTCGTGCGCCCAGGAGGCCTGCTCCAGCAACGTCCGCAGCGCCGGCATGCTCAGCAGCGGGCTGCGCGCGAGGCCCGATTCGGCAGGAGTGTCTGCTGCGCCGAGCCCTCCCAGGAGCATGATGGTGAGATGGCGGCAGCCGGCGGCGCGGCCCAGGACGCCCGGCAGACCGCGGAAGGCGTTGCGCCCCAGGTCCAGCGCGCGCAGCTGGTGCGCGTGCGGCCCCAGCCAGCCCGCGTGCGCCTCAGCCCACCTGGTTGCCGTCCAGGCGCAGCTCCTGCGCCAGCGCCGCACCAGAGGTCACCTCAAAGCGTCCTTCAGACGGATTCATGCAGATCACAGAAATAGTTCGAAGTTGGAGTTGAATTTCTTACGAAATTGCCAAATTAGACCACAAAGCATCAGAGAGCCTTTCATGTGATCAACAATCCAGCTCATTGCGCTCACCTTGAGCTGCGGCAGGGCCCCAGCAGCAGCGGCAGGCCCTCCATGGCGCCGCCGCTGCCCGGCAGCACGCAGTCGTGCAGGCGCAGCTTCCTGAGCGCCAGCACGCTGAGGGCCGACTGCAGCTGCGCCGCGACCGCCCCGCTCCACGGCTGCGGCAGGATGGCAGCCGAGCTGACCTGCGCTTGTGGTGGCGCCGAAAGCATGCATCGAAGCTGAAAAACACATCGAAGCATTTCAAGCAGGCAGCGTGAAACTCGTGCGCCCTCCATCAACAGAGCCTAAGCCCACAGGCGCAGCTGCCCGCACAGTGCAGAACTGCAGCGCGGCTTGGCCACCGAGCAGCGGCGCATCGAAGTCTGGACGCTTGTGTCCACACATAAAACAGTGCCGTTGCCGGGTGAGGACATTCGGCTGGGCAACGCTGACCTGCAGCCGCCCCAGGCTCAGGCTGCGCAACCTGGATAGGACCGCCAGCCCGGCCGGCACATCGGTGCTGCACACCGCCAGCTGCGCCAGCCCGGTGAGCGCCGAGGCCTCCGGCGGCAGCGCCAGGCGGCCGGCGCCGTAGGCGGGGCCGGCGACGCGCCGCCCGGGGTTCAGCAAGCTCCGCAGACGCGTCAGCCGCGAGCAGCTGCCGGCAGCTGCCGCAGCGCCGGGCCTGTGAGCGTGAAGGCCTCCAGGCGCTCCTGTCCGACATGGCAAAGCCACCGAGGCATCGGGTCCCGTTGGCTTTGGGTTATGGTATTTCTGATGCAGCATCCCACAAGGGAAGGCGCGCGCCGGACAGGAGCGCAGCACAGGCGCCGCAACAAGCACGGCTGTGGGATCCCACATCCCACTCCTCCAGCTGAAGGGCTGCACCTGCGTGCTTTGACTGGAAGCACAGCCACAGACAACCGTCTGCAGCCGAGGGTGTGCACAGCAAAGTCTTGGGTGTGTCGACCTCGCCTGACTGTCTCACCAGGTTGCTACAGTCGGCAGGCAGGTCCGGCTTGAACTCCTCCATAGAAAGGCGGCGCAGCCGCGAGCACCGCGTGACCGCCGCGGGCCACGGGCAGGTGGCGGCAGCAGCTCGTAGCGGAAGTCCTGGGGACCGGCGTACGAGTATCCAGAGTCACTGTTTGGAGTCACCACACCAACCAGCACAATGCCGCTCACGCTGACAGAAGGAATGGCGAAGATACACAACGAAATTGCAATCGAATCAGAAAACACAGCCTAAAACGAACTAGCGCTTAATGCATACCAGCTCCTCCAGGCGCGTCAGGCAGGCGAGCGCGCCGCTCAGGTTGTCCTCGATCTTGTGGCCCATCACGGAGTGCAGCCGCAGGACGCGCAGGCTTGTCACCACCCGCAGCGTCGGCAGGACCTGCGGTATCGAAGGGACCATCTGCCATACTCGGAGCACCGCTGCGCAGGTAAGAAGGGCTGAAACGATGATACCCAGAGCAGCTGTCAGTCGTTGATGTTGGGTGTCAGTTGTTGTCGGAAGGCTGTGTCTGAGGGATCAACAAGCGTGGCAGCAGCGTCACGTGGGACCGGACGTGGCGATGGCAGTGACACGGGCGCACTTGACAGTCGAGCAGGCAGTGGCTGAACGACAGCGCCTCCAGCGGAGCGAAGGACAGCAGTCTGAGCGCAGTGGTGAGGAACGGCGGATGGCACTGCAGGGAGGCACAGATCTGTCAACACATGTCAGATGTCAATCAGCGATGCGCATGCTGACTCGCAATCGGGCTGTCTTTCGCAGGGGCTGTCTTGCACAGCGCCAGTGCACAGCAGCAGCAGCGCAGCGCAGCCCACGCGGAAGCGGTGAAAGGTGAGGTTCTGGACCGCCGCGAGCCGCGCACGCAGCCAGATCGTGAGGTCGCCGCCATCCATTGGGACTGGGGGCGCCGAGGCTTTGCTGCCGTAGAGTGCGAGGGTGTTCCACATGCTGCTGGGCGAGTCGAGGAGCCTGTTCCATGCTTTGCAGACGTTTGCGAGCCTCGCCGGCCTGCGAGTCCAGGGGACGGTGCATTAGCAAGCTGCTTTGGTGTGCTCTCATCGTACAGCATTGAGGAAATTGGCGCACCCGTCAACATAGCTGAGGATGTCAGCAGCACGTCGTCCGGCAGCGACTTGACATCGGCGACAGGTAGAACCACATTGCTGCTCGCGGACTTGCTCGATGCCTTGGCGCGCTTGCGGGCCTTGGCTTTCGCCATGGCTTGGCCTTGGGATTGCCAGATAGCAAGGAGCAGTATGAGCTGCGACGGAGTGTGACAGCTTGCAAATGCAGTGATGGATCAATATGTATTTGATTCGAGCCTGCAACGCTGCTGGGCCTCGTCGAATTGGCAGCAATGCGCACAGCACGCAACATGCAGCGCAGCGCAGCATGCGCGTGCCGGGTTCAAAACTCCAAGCAAAGCTCCCATCGAACACACATTGCATTTCCGAGCATGCGAGCAATAGTACAGAGCTGCTGTGCTTGTGAGCTGGTGCAAACCCGGCTGCTGCCTGAAGCCTGCTCCGAGCCTGATCTCGCTTGCACCATTCTTCTTCGGTCGTCAAATCGGAGGGCACTGATGCCTCCGAGGAAGAAGGCAGCAAAACGAGGGCCAAATGGGTCAACAGCCGCGAGCACAGCAACAATCACATCGCTGAGTCAGGATCAGCTCCTACACATACTCAAGCTGGCCGGGTGCGGGGTGCACGCTGACTGGAATGCGCACTTCTTGCAGTTCTTTGTGACATCATATGCATGTTTGGACATGCACGTCGCGTATGATCATGGGCTAGGTATGGTGCTCGCCGCTGCGACGCGCATCCCCTCCTTCCTGCGCACTGGCGCGATGATGTCGATTGTTCGGATGCAGGAGCCCTGCTCGATTAGCATGCGTCTGCAAGACGTGGCGAGACGCCCTGGCCGGCCCCTCGGAGGTGTGGCGGGACGTCGTGCTGTCGGCTGGCCCCGATGTGCTCCGGACGCCCCCTGGCGAATGCACGCCAATCCTCACCTGGCTGATGGCCCGGCGACAATGCATTGAGAATTTGAAATTTCGAAACTTCAAGGTGAGAGTGCACTGGATCCTTTTGGACTTTGATGTCGGCTGCGCAAGCATGACGTGAGCCATTGCAGCTGAGACCTCAGCATGTTGCTGCAAGAATATGCAGCATTGTGAGTCTCTCATGCCACCGTGCCATATGTCACAGCCAAGACTGTCGCAGCTGTTTGGCGTGCATGTGAACATAAAGAGAAGCAGCAACCGTGCACATGACTGGGCATCTGCTGACCTTGAATGCGCAGGCGGAAAGCTACGCGCCCTTCTTCAACGCCGCAGCGGGCCTGCTGGCCGGCACGCCGCTGCGGGGCCTGCGATTTGTGGACTGCGAGCTCAGCCACACGCTGCTGCCGCAGCTGAGACTGCTGACTGGGCTGACAGCGCTCGGCCTGCACGGCATCAGTGGCGTCCTCAGCAAGGACGACCAGTTGAACTCCCTGTTCAAGGTGCGCCTGTGGGGGAAATCAGGTCAGACAGTCAACGCAACGACACGATGAGCGCTTGTGTATGGCTCACGCAACTCATCAGCAGCGTCACCCGGCCATCTTGGCACCGTACGCCTGCCACAGCCGCCTGAATAGACCCTGAAAACCCTGACTCTTCCCTCTGCAGGCGCTGCCGCTGCTGGAGGAGCTGAGCCTGCACTTTGCGCTGCGGCGGGGCGTGGAGTGCGGCTGGCCAGACGCCCTTAGCGGCTGCACCCGCCTCCGGCGGCTGTGGATGTCCGACACCTACCCCCGCGCCGTGCCCGTGAAGATTTCGGCGTCCCTCAGCCGCCTGACGGCGCTGGAGACGCTCGCCGTCACGGGCCTGACGGTGGCGCTGCCGGAGGCCGGCATGGAGCAGCTCACCGCGCTGTCACAGCTGCGGCTGCAGGTGGGTCTGACATGATTTGACATGTTGTGAGAGAGTCCATCTGCTGGCGGCCTTTCTGCTTGTAGAAACCTTCACCAAACTCCTGCACCCTCTAGCAGGTGTCTGAGTTGGCTGTCAAGTGTAAAGAAGATCGGCTGGCTCAGCCAGCTGAACTGATGCCGCCAGTCTAATGTAGAGAAGTCGCAGTGTGCACGCAGTGCTTCAAGTGCAGAGGCGCAGCTATCAAAGTATTTCTGCAATTAGCAGAGTGTCAGCGGGCGGTTGTGCTCGCAGGGCGACTCGTCCGCAGGGGTGCGCCTGCCGCCAGAGATGACGGCCCTGACACGACTGTGCCAGCTCAGCGTCTCCAGTCGGACGCTGCCGGCGGTGGCCGGTTTGACTGGTTTGAGCCGCCTCTCCATCGGCGGCCTGCACTGGACGCAGGAAGTCGGGACGCAGGTGGGCTCCGCTGTCCTGTGTCCTGAACGCCTCACTAGTCTGTCTCCTCCGAACTTCCCTGTCGCTGCTCTCGGTCCGATAAGGCTCTGCGGCTCGGAGGCTTGCACGCGAGCAAAGTGAACCACAAATAACAATTGCCGCGTTTCTTCGCCTGCAGTTCAGCGCGCTGACCGCCCTGTCGCGACTGGATGCGCTCAGGCTGCACCATGCCAAGGGTCTGAACAAGACCTGGAGCGGCCTGTTCCACCTCATCAACACCCTGCCGCTCCTGAAGGTGCAGCGGTGGCTTGCGTGATACCAGGAGCTTTTTTACCGCATTCAGCTGCAAGGCGGCATCAGCGGTCCTGAACTCAGTGCCTGTGCCAGGAGCTACTTGCCGCATTCGCCTTCCAGGCGCCACACGCAATTTTGAGCAAAGTGTCATTTCACATGCAGGATCTCATGCTGGATGGGAACAAGACGACGCACTGCTCCCTCGGCCATGTTGCGCGTCAGCTCACAGCCATCGATCTGTCGGGATCTGCTTTCGCTGCCCAGGTGGCGCTGTCCTTCCATGACCATTCTATGCCTCCTCGACCGCTGCTCCAGCCTGATGTCTGCGTTGTCACTTTGTCGGGACATGCCTGTGTCTTCGTGAGAAGGGAGCCGACTTGAACAGGGAGCCAGCCTCCTTCTCGCCAGACGGGGCCTGTGCCTTGCTCGGCTCACTGGTCACACCACTGGCGGAAGCACAACGATTCTCAGCTGCTGATCCCAGATGCGCTGCTGCTCCGCAGGAGGGGCTGCCGGGGGCGCTGCGGCGCGCGGCCGCCTGCCGTCGGCTGCGGCTGTCGGTGGCATCCATGGCGGCGCTCACGCCGGGCGGCGCTGCGATGGCGGCCTGCCCGCTGCTGAACATGGTGCAGCTGCGGGAGCTGTCCTTCCACCAGCTGTCCTGGTCCGCCGCGGACGTGGAGGCCATGCTCCTGCTGCAGCAGTGCTTCCAGGCAAGGGTTGAAGCTCTACCACAGTTCTCAACTGTGTGTGGCTTTGCTGTGCTTGCCGATTGCCTGGCATTGCGCCTCCTGCTGCGCGGCGTTGGTCAGAGCACCTGCATGCGTTGCATTGCAGGCGAGGTCGGGGGCGGTGTTACCCTGGCCCCTTCCCCTGACAGCATGCACCGGCCGCCTGCCTTCGTGCATGGTGACAAGCCACCTGCAATTAGTGCAGCAGTCCGTCTCCACTGGGTGCCATCTTGGCTTGTGCATGCGCGGGCAGCATCAAGACATGTGATTGTGTCCGCTTCCAGGCAGCTGGGTTCTTCAACCTCAAGATTGCCTGCCCGGCGGCATCGGGCCACACACCGTGGGGCACGCCAGCGTCGTACATTACCAATGATGAGGGATAGACTTGCACGGGGTTGCCGAAGCGGCCTGAAGCGCGGTTCTGCATCTCTCCTTGGCTCTCAGTCGTTGATTGCTTGAGGGGAAGACATGGCATGCGCAGTATCCCGCACATATTCGGCAGTCGTTGAAATATCAATTGAAACATCATAGAAATCTGCAGGCGCCAGTTGCAGTGCTGGTGGAGGTGTCGATGTCAACCACGGCGTTGCTGCGCAAGTTGGTCGTGACTGTGTTATCTGAAATGAAGTGCTTGGAGGTTGGGCGATTGGTGTTGGGTGCTAGAGAAGAACTGCACCACACTCTTGCACGATGTGGCTGCTGTCGTACAAATGTAGCGGCCATCGGCGGCGAATGGCTTCACTGATCTGTTCACAGCTGGAAATGACAGTCCAACTTGCTTTTCGAGTGCAGCTACCATTGCGACTTGCTCAGAGGACGCGACACGTTCTCATGTCCGTGCAACGATCGAGAGTGATCTGTTTTCATCGCTGAGCCCGGACCTGCTCCTTCAAATACTCAAGCGTGCAGGGTGCGCATTGAGCACCGGCTTGCAAATCCCAAGGGTGCATTCATGCTGTTACAATCTTCGAAAACTTCCCTGTACGTTGTTGAACGCACGTTTTTCCGAGCAACAGTGCCTTGCGTTCGGACACAGGAGCCCGGCTCGCTTTGCGTGCGTCTAGAAATCATGGAGGTACGCCCTGGCTGGTCCTACAGAGGTGTGGCGAGACGTCGTGCTGACGGTGGTCACGGGAGGTGACAACACGTCGAGGGTGCCTGACCACTCACCGATCCTCAGCTGGCTGCTGAACAGACGGCGGTGCGTGGAGCGCTTGGCGTTCCGGCGCTTCAAGGTGCGAGCCGCACATGCGCTGGAGTTTCGGTGGCGTGAGCATGGTGGCCATGCACGTCCTGCATGCTGCTGCGAGCCGTCCACTGACGAAGACACCTCTGCAATATGTTTTGCATGGTGCGCTTTGCATGATGTGCGACATGCGGGACCGCCGCACGTGGGCATGCAACCCGGACTTTGAGTGTGCATACGCCGCTGGCCATACAGACGGGCTATGCTGATTACCAGCCGCTCTTCAGCGCCGTGGCGGGGCTGCTCGCGGCCGGCCAGCTGCGGTCCCTGCGCTTTGAAGCCTGCGGCGTCAGTCCCACGCTGCTGCCGCAGCTGCGCCTGCTGGGCGGGCTCACTGCCCTGGAACTGCACTCCTTTTCCGCCTCGTCCCCACGGCGGACCAGCTGAACTCGCTCTTCAAGGTGGGCCGGCTGAGCAGGATCACGCGTCAGCAGGCGGGAAACTGGGCAACTTTGCCTTTTTATCCTGCCATTTCATCCAGTCGATCAATGCAGGCAGGCTCCAAACATGCGCCTTCGCTGCCGCCTGCCTGCGACGCAGGCTCTGCCGCAGCTGGAGCAGCTCACCCTGCACTTCGCCCTGCGGCATGTCGAGTGCATGTGGCCCGACGCGCTCGGCAGCTGCGGCCGGCTGCGCCGGCTGCGCCTCGCCGGCGCCTATGCCAACACTTTGGTGTGGCCGCTGCCGCAGTCGGCCAGCCACATGACCGCGCTGGAGTCGCTGGACATCCCGGCTTCCGCGCAGTGCTGCCGGATGCAGGCATGGACCAGCTGACTGCACTGCAAGTGCTTAAGCTGAAGGTACATTTAGTTCGTCAGCATTAGTTCGTGAGTTGCCGCCTGGCGCTCTGGGCAGTCTTTCTGGCACATTCCCCGCAGCCTGGTGCGCCCTGTCATCCATGGAGCTGGCCAACCAGCGTGGCTCCCAGAGAATCTCTAGTGGACCCGATCTCCGCTATTGCACATACTGCGTCACCGCCGCAGTGTGCATGAAGTGGCACTATAACCCCTGCGACACTGCCGGATGGCAGGCCCTATCACACAATCTCTTGATTCCCAAAGATGCTCGACCCCGGCAATTGCTGCTTCAGGCTCCCTACCACGCCAGTTTGCCGAGGCTGAGGCGGGTTAGGGTGTTCAAGCCTGCCAAGGCCGGCAGCACCTTGCGGATGGTGATGCTCAGGCGGCGCTGCTGCGGCAGGGCGGTCATCTGCGGCGGAAGCCGCAGGTCTCCTCCTGGCGGCAGCCTCCCTTGTCGCATGCAATGGTGAGCACGCAGTGGTGACGCTGAGGCAAGCAGAGGCAAGCAGGGCCATGCCATTGGGTGGCCAACAGCAGCTGCCCTTTGCCGTCAGAGAGACTAGCAAAAACTTCCCATGCAGTTTGGCAAAGGCAGGCGCCGCCGGGCCGGGCTACACCGACAACCGAGCAGGCATAGATGGGACAGCGGCACCTTGGCATTGAAACATGCGCCGTCGATGCTTGTGAGCTCCCGAACCACGACGCCAAAAGAGCAGCGCGTCATGCCATTGCCGTCCAGTCCGATGTCCTGCAAGGGTGCATGTTGCAGTGTTTCAGCTCGGCTGAAAACCTGCGGCATCACATAATGCATAACGCATCAATGGTCTCGGTGGTGTCAGTGCCACAGGTCGGTGGGGTCATTAACACAAGGTATGAACATATGTTCTTCATTTACAATACAACAAACAAAAATTTCCGCGGACCTTCAGCTGCGGCAGGCGGCTGAGAAGGTGATAGAGATCACTGAAGCACCGCGTCAGTCCCGCGCTCTGGTGTGAACTCAGCGAATCCAGCCGCGTGAGCGTGGTGAGCACGCTGACCTGCAATCGAGAAATGCATCCGTGGTATCAATTGTGCTGGATGTGCTCACGATGGGCCTTTGCGGCGGCACAGCACCGTTCGAGGACAGACACCCACTGCCATCAGGGCATCAAAGCAGGGCACCAACCTGCGCCGCGACTTCCGTCGAGGCCCAGAGGCTGACCCAGGACGCTCTGCTCGGCAGGTGGGTCTGCCGCGCTCACTGTGCCAGGCGCTCAAACGCCAGCGGCTGCGGCTGTCGGTGGCGTCGATGGCGGCGCTCACGCCGGACGGCCAGCCGTTGGCGTCCTGCCCGCTGCTGGCCATGCGGTGGCTGCGGCAGCTGACCTTCCACCAGCCGACGTGGAGCCATGCGGACGTGACCGCCCTGCTGCAGCTGCAGAAGTGCTTCCAGGTGAAACGGGCCACCTGCCGCGGCGGCGGCCATGCGCACGCTTGCACGTGCTGAGCTTGCACATGCTGACAGCCTCGCACAGCCTGAAACGATCGACCTTATTGGAATCAATGTGGCACAGTCCCCGGGGTGGCTGTGTATGCGCCGCCTGCGGCTGGCCCGCATGCTTATGCTTTGGCGGGCTGCAATCAGCTTGCGCCGAGCCCGCACACGAGTCCAATGCGAGGTCGTGAGAACACCTTGTGCTGGGTTGCAGGTCAAGCTCTGATGTAGAATCTCGTGTCCGGAGAGAAAGGATGTGCCGGGACGGAAGTTGTGGAGGACAGCAGCGATGATGAGGGGCTGTGACTTCAGCGTGCGCGACACGCCTGTTTTGCCCATTGTCACCTGCATTGAAGTGCATGTGGTAGCTGGGCATACAATGGGTCTAGTGGTCGTCCACAACAAGATAGCGGCTATCAGCACACAGGGTGCAGTAGGTGGTGTGTCACGAGGTGTCAGCAGCTACTGTCGGATTACAAATCCCCAAACCCAATGGCAAAAGCGAATATCAAAAGAAACCAAAGTGTCACAGGAAGTGTGCTGCAATGGAGCTGTTCCAACGTTTTCTGTGCTGCTCGTTTGGCAGTGTGCGGTGCCTAGCGCCAACGAAGACTATCGATGCATAGTGATCCACGAAGACCCGAGAACCGAGTTCTGCTGAGCACTGCCAGACTGGGGCGGGGGCCAGGTCGCAGCTCTGTGATGCCACGAAGAGCACAATCGAAGACAACATCAAAACTCAAAACTGCCGGATGCCACCGCCCTTGCCGCAGGGCGGGCGGCCATGAGCTGCCAATATATCCGACCGCTGTCCCAGCAGGCGCTCCGCTGACACGCCAGCCAGCGTGGGGCCTGCCCAAGCGCCGCAGCATGGGCAGCCAGCACTCCTCGCGGTTGTCTTTCTGTGGGGGACAGCCCGTCAGAGACGCTGTGACCAACAGCCAGCGAGCGGCGGCCGGCCAGCAGGGAGCCGGCCCGCTCGCAGCGCCGCTGTTGTGCGCTCCCAGCGACTCACCCGCCCCGCCCCGCCACTCCAGTGTTGCTCCACTGCCTTCGCCGCGGCGCGGCGCCGTCGGCCGGGCTGCCGAAAGCCGGGCGCTCGCTAGTGGTCCACGCCGCTGCCGTGGCGCAGCCGGCTGGGCGGCTGCTGGCTGCTGGCAGAGCCGTCGGAGCGCACGCTGGCGCGCCGCGCTGAGGGCAGCTCCGCCCACGTGACGCTGCTGGGCGCGGAGGAGCCCGGCGCCGTCGGCGGCGCGTAGCTGGCCACCGTGCCGAAGGTGCGCTCCGTGCCGCTCTCGCTGGACGCCCGCTGGCTGGCAGCGCTGCGGGGCAGGGGGGACAGATTGATGAGCAATCGGTGTAGGCACGAGGAACAAGAGGAAGCAGGGTGCATTGCAGATCTCGGCAGCGCATGCCGACCACCACTGCATGGCTGTAAACCCAAGGAAATGCGGTACGGATCTGCCGACAAGATGCCGGCACCAGCGCGGTCAGCCGGGAACGCACCCGCTCGCGTAGCTGCTGCCGCCGACGATGGGCTCTGAAAGGGTGGTCATAGACCCCGAGGTGGAGAGGTGCGCTGGCGACATAACGTGCGGCTCCGACGCCACGTCCTCGCCGGCAATCGCCGCGCGGATGATCTGGAAGCAGCGCTTGGCCGTCGGCCGCTGCTCCGGGTCCACCGACAGGCACGCCTGCGCCGAGGCAGCGTTGGCGTTTTGCAGAATAAAAGGGCAAGTATGTGCTCCCAGAGGCAGAAGGCCTCCGCCATAGCTTTGCATTGCATTGCTGCGAGGGAGAGCTGGCACACAGCTCTCCGCGGCAAGGCAGGTGCAGATCGATGTGCCGGAAGCAGAGGCGGCGCAGGCGAAGCAGCTCCATTAGGGCCATGTAGGTAAGCCATGCGGGGGCGAGCTGTGCCGTCACATACACGCGGGGCGAGCTGTGCCGTCGCACACACCTTGATGAGGTCGGAGATGGCGGCGGGGCAGTCGTCCGGGACGCTGACGTCGGACAGGCCGCCGCGCACCGGCGCAATGCCCGTCACGATCTCCCACAGCATCACGCCAAAGCTGTACACATCAGCCTGCATGCAACGTGAAGGAGAGTTAAGATGATCATTAGTTGTGACTGCGAAATACCATGGCTAGACTCATCTGAACTGTTTGAATCCTTTTTCAGGTGCCAGCGGCGGCGTCAACACAGCAGGGCTGTGCCTTGCAGCGCTCACGTTTACCGCAGCCAAGTCGCCAAGGGTGAAGGCCACTCGTCTCTGCATTGCCTTGTTCCCCAGACGCACCTCGGCGCCGGTGCGCTGGTTGAGCAGGATCTCGGGCGCGGCGTAGGCAAAGGTCCAGGCGACGTAGTTGGACTGCGTCGCGGTGCCGCACTCGTTGAGGTAACGCGCCACGCCTACATCGCTGATCTTGGCAGTGTCGCGCCCCTTGCTCAGTAACACGTTGCGCGCCTTCATGTCCGAGTGCATCACCTGCGGCGCAACAAGATTCAGAGGATGTGCTCCGCAGGGTACTCTGCAGCGTTCAGATTGGAGTTGCCTGCAGGGCGACACCCAGCAGCGTCCACGCCACCTGCGCCGGCGCCAACCCGCTGCGGAGCGCTTGCAGGATCGATGACCACACTCCAGGAAGATACAGGAGGGGGCAGGGCAATGGGACAAACGAAGAAGATATGAAAACCGCACGTCGTGCGAGTGCAGGAAGTGGAGGCCGCGCGCGATGTCGAGCGCGATGCTCTGCCCACGGTGGTACCAGCGCAGCTCCCCATCCGGATCGTCGTTCAGCGCCCCCCGCAGGTCCCCACCCTGCAGCACACGGTTCGTAGAAGCGTCAAACACTGGTGGTCCTCCAGCAGGCAGGGCACAGAAGTGGCAGTTCCCATACTTGAATGCTCCTTGAGGAATATTCGAAGGCTCGGCAAGCAGCGGCGCGCACGCGATGCAGCGGCACGAACGTGCGCGACTAGCAAGCTGTGCTGACGTAGGAGCAATGCCGGGTCTTCTTCTGCAGAGTCTCCAGAAGGAAATATCACTCGCAGACAGGAGGTACAGTCAAGTTCGACTTCCGCCAGTTGAGGTTGCGCACCTCCATGTACTCGAGCACGAGCATGGGGCGATCCGTCAGCACCGCGCCGTAAAATTGCACGATGTTGCGGTCGTAGCTGATGGACTTCAGGATGCTGATCTCCTGCGGCAAGGAGGGGATGGACAGACACCGTGAGCCCCCAGCCGGTGATGCTCGCAGGTGTCACAGGTCTGGTGCGGCTTTGATGGCCAGGTTGCAAGCTCCAACAACAGATGCTCAGGCAGCGCCTGTCTCAGGGGCATGGCCAGGGCAAGCAGCATGTGACAAGGTCTCCTAACTGTTATAACACGCAGGCAAAGTAACATGAGAACAGGAAGATGGAGGGCGGCACCTTGCGGAAGGCGCGCGTCTGCGCCTCGTCAGTGGCGTGCAGCACCTTGACCGCCACGTCCTGTACCCCGCCGCGCAGCCCGCGGTACACCTGCAGCAGCAGCAATGCCTCTTCTGGTCAAGCAAATGCGGTGACAGGTGCGCTGGGCAACAGCTGTTCAGTAAAGCTGAAAAGGGCTTGCTTACTAAGCAAGCGTACCAGCGGAGTCAGCGTACTAATTGAGGAAAGTGTCATCCGTGCATCATTTCAGCAGGTGGCGAAGTCAGTCATGCAGAATGGATTGATGGCGGCTGAATGGCTAGGCCGCAGCGGATCTGTTTCAGCAGTCAGGGCGAAGCACACCCGTCCGTAGCTGCCCTCGCCAAGCAGCCATGGCTCGCCGTTGGCGTCGCGGCAGATCTCGATGTTGTCCGCATTGATGTCCCAGCCCTGCACCGCCGCGTCCATGTTGCCTGCGCACAGTGCGAGCACGATGCTCAACAAGAGTTGGCGATGTACATTGGCGTGAAAGATGCCCCAATATGACACCTCTCGTGCTCGTAAGTGAGGTAGGCTGTACCCGCATATGCTGATAGTGAAGAGCTCCTGCGACTGTCTAGCGGCAGAGACATCAAGCAGGGTTGTTGCACCACCCAAGCAGCCTCCGGTGATGCCGGATCAACTGCTGTGTTATTGAGATGGCAGACAGTGATGGCGTTTTCGGCTGAACAGCAACAAAAGCGCACTGATGGAGTGGCGGCTCATGGACGAGGGCGGCAGCGTGAAGGTGCCGTGCGGGCTGTTGTTGCGGCTGTGGTCCGGGAACACCATCGAACCGCCGTTGCTGCCGCTGCTGCCGTTTGTGCCGTCCCGGTGCAGCTGCGATGCGAGAACGGAATGCGTCAGCGCAAGGCTACATGATTTGTGCACCTAGAATTGCTGGAGGGAATGAATCCGCAGAAGGTCTGGTCAGTTCGCCAGGACTGCTCCAGCAGGCAACACTGTGCGCCATATGCCAACTTGAGCGCCGGCCAGCACCACCTTGTGGGTTTTATAGCGGATCTTTTGGGGTTTGACACCGTGCCCGACCTGCTCTGCGGAGTCGTCGGGGCGGCGCCCGCCGCCGCGCTTGCTGCCCAGGCTGGTTGCGCTTGAGGAGCGCGCCAGCACCGCCGCCTGCGCCGCTTCCTTGTCCCGCGCCCGCCGCTGCCGCCGCAGCACCAGGTACGCTGTGCGGCCGTGTAAAACAGCATGTCAACACCGTAGATGCATGAGCTGTGGCTGCAGGCCAGAAGCAGAAATGCCCCAGAGCCTGTGGCACAACACATGAAGGTGCTTGATACTGCGGACCCGCATCATGCGCCCGCTCCCATGGGCCGGCAGAGGCCAAGCATCTCAGATATGCGCCATGCGGCGCCGCACGCTCACCCGCAAGCACGGCGACCGCCGCCACCGCCATCAGCACGCCGATGACGAGCCCGGCGATCGCGCCGCCAGACAGCCCGTCGCCGCCGCTGGAGGCAGCAGATTCTGATTCCGGCACCGGGTACAGGATCGGCGGCAGGCCGAGCGCCTGGCGCAGCTGCGCCTCCAGGGTGTAGCCGGTGACGGGGCGCATGTAGGTCATGTCTATGCTCACCGGCAAGCCGCTCAGGTCCAGCAGCGCCGGCAGCTCGTTCAGCGCGCCCTCCAGCAGCTGCACGGGTTTCAGCATACATGCATTTACAGTTAGGGTAGATGTTGGGTCCAGCAGGGCCGGCAGCTCGTTCAGCGCGCCCTCCAGCAGCTGCGGGAATTTCAGGGTTCAGCACATCAGAGTTGCTCGCAGGGTTAGTCACAGGTGGCTGAGGTCCAGCCGCGCCGGCAGCTCGTTCAGCGCGCCCTCCAGAGCTGCGGGGTGTTTCAGGGTCTTGGGTTCAAGGTCGTTGGTTGGAAACGGCGCACGCACATGGGCAGGCGCCTGCGTGCTCTTAATGGCATTCGATAAGCATGAGGGGACGAGGAAGGATCTCCTGCTGACGCAACGATGGCGGCTGCCCTCGCAACCTAATGCACGCACCGTCATGAACTCGTTGAGCGGCGTGCGGCTGTTGTACATAAGCATCGTAATATTGACACCGTCGGCGGCGGTGGCGGCGGGCGTGTAGCCGATGATGCGCGTCCAACGCGGCCCCAGGCCATTGCTCAGCGGCGGCAGCACCGAGCGGAACACCGACAGGATGCCCGTCTGGGTAGGCAAAGAATAAGTAAGTCGTTGTCTCGGGCAATTGCACCAGGTGCAGCTGCGAAAACGTTCCGCACAGACTTGCGACATGAGCTCGGTGTGCGAAGTAGAAGTACCTGTATCGGCACCGTGAATGGCAGGATGGGGGTGCCCTGGTTGGTGCCCTGGTTGGTGTCTGGCTTCAGCTGCACAAGACAAACATTCAGAGTCATTTGAAAGACAAACAGAAGACTAAAAGGAGGCTAACAGAAGGAGGGTGCACAGTGTGTGATGCGGCTTCGCACAGGGTCGGGCGTGCCACTGATGCGTGGCTGCTGCAGGGACACAGCCCGTCGGGCATGCAGCTGCGCCGGCGGCAGGCTCAGCCGTGGCCGCATCGGCTGAGCGGGTCCCCGCCCCAGCCCCAAGTGTGTCTGCGCGCTGGTCGGTGTGTGGCTGTAAACATGGCGCTGCGGCGCGAAACAGATGCTGGGGTAACCACACCTGGAACGATGCCTGGACCGCGCTGCTGTTGACTGCCGGGATTTGGGCCAGCAGCGGTGCGGCGGTGTCGCTCAGCGTCCCGTCCAACGTCAGAATTGTCGCCTGTAGTCAGAAACCCCATGTGACGCACCTCAAGCGAGTTCAAGTGGTCAGACCTGATCTCAACAAGTGCGACTGACCTTGTATGCTCGACGTGCAAGCGCCTTCATAGCTTGCACGTACAGTGTGCTGCCTTCACTGCACCAGTCAAAGAATGCCCAGCTGCTGAACGACTCGGCAGCATCCTGATCACGGGCCGCACCAGGATGCCGCGGGCTCGCAGCACGCCCTGCACCAGCCCCAGCGGCAGCGTCAGCGGCAGGATCGACTGCGGCAGCGCCGTGTGCCGCGTCGCCTGCAAGCACATCGTTAGGCGGCTCAGGGAACGCTGCCAGGACAAAGAAAACCCTGCGTGTCGGGTGAATGAGAGGACTCGATACATGCCGGCCTGCAGGCGAGCGCATGGGACACGGTCATTGTCGGACGTGCGGCGTCTGGCCTTTGCGGCCGCCCGAAACGGCGCTTGTTGTGCCTTTCAACCACCAGTACAGGGCATTGTCCCAAGCCAGCAGCTGCCTCTTCGCTCCATCGTGTGCAGCATTCTCACTCCCAGCATTGCTGACAAAGACTCAAGGTAGACGCACATTGAAGGTGACGCGGAAGTCCAGGGACGCGAAATCGTTGTACGCATTGAACTGGTACTGCGTCTCGATGCTGGCGCTGTTGACTTGCAGCAGCAGCCGACGGTTGCCTGCAGAAACACCGACTGGGACTTGCGTGTGGCATGCTCCATGAGCCCAGCCGGCAAGCACACATTGCAGCTGCTGCATGGAATGGACAGGCGCTCTACACTCACACCATCCTGCAACTGATCACGGCTGTGTCGTCCGGCGAGCAGGCAACGACATCAGGTGGAACACATCACTTGGCAGGGCAAATCCAGTGAAAGTGCAAGGTGTGTGCGGCCAAAAGCGAGACTTGATGGCAGGCGGGCGCTCACCCAGCAGCCCGGACGTCGAGGCGGACGAGTTCACCACCGGCGCCTGGACGCTGGGCCGAAACTCCCCCACCGACAGCGAGAAGTTCCACGGCCGCGCCGCGTTCATGATGCGGTATGCGTTGGCCAATTCCGCCGTCAGGTTGTTGCCGGGCGTCACGGCCACCTGGCCCACCACCCGCTGCCACGCCGTGCCGCTGTGGCAGCAGCGCCAGCAATGATGGTCAGGCCCTATGATGTACAGGATGTGATGTGCAGCACACGTGTTTGTTGCGAGCAGGCTTTCGTGGAAGATGCACGAGATTCTCCCGATCACAGGCCGGAACAACGGCGTGTTTGTTTGGGTATGTAGGGTGTGCATGGCATCTGCAGCAGCACCACACGCCACAGCGGCTGCATTGCCGTTGGTTGTAGTCGCTGAGCAAGCAGTCCTGGCACAGCTGCAGCCAGGCTCAGCGCCTGCAGTGTGTGTGCAACAGCTTTCGGCCAGAGCGATAGTATGTGTGTGTCCAGGGGAACATGCGCTCACATGGTGACCTGCTGGCCCTCCGGCAGCGTGCTATTCTGCCAGTCCAGGGTGGAGACGTTGACCGTCCCCCTCATCACTGGCTTGAACACTGTGGTCTCCCGCCTGGGCACCACCACCGTCTCATTGTTCATAGCTCGAACCTGCGCAGGCACAGAGGTGCTGTCTGCAGGAAATAACACTGGACTGGAGCTGAGCACCCCCCCTCCAGGGCGGGCGGAACAGAATCCCTAAGCAGCTTCCAACATCGCCAGTGTTCATGCCAATCATACCCTGGCTGGGGCAGCAGAGGGGGAGGAATTGTCGCAGGGAGTGGGTGTGTCGGCCGCACCTGAGCCTGCAGGGTGTAGCCCGGAACCGGGGTGATGCTGATCACGGTGGCGTTTGCCGGCAGCCCGGCAATCGCCAAGGACGCTGGCATGTCCAGCAGCGCCGTCACCAGCGCCTGCAGTCGGAAAGCACGCCAACAGTTTGTTTCTGTCGCAGCATTGGCGGCGCGCCAATCCGCTGTAGCCGGGTGATACACAGGCGTAAGCAATCTTTTGAGTCCGCAACAAGTGCAACTCGTGGGGCTGCCTCCGGCAGCAGAGACTGAGCGGCTTCGGGTGAAAACTTGCTGCTGGATTCGATGCCTATCGGCATCACACGCAGGTGATAACTCAAAGTAGGATTGTGGTGCCGACCTGCTCGAAGTACTCTGGCACAGAGCTGGTGCTCATGATCATGGTGATGTTGACGGTCTGCGACACCAGGCTCTGGCTCACGGCGGTCATGCGCGCGAAGCGCGCGCCGATGCCGTTGAACAGCCGCGGCAGCAGCTGCTGTATCGTGTACAGCACCAGCGTCTGCTTCGCCTCCGTGAAGGGCACGATGTCCTGGCCCACCAGCTGCAGCAGACACATGGGCGCGCTCTCGGCAGCTTTGGCTGCGGGAAATCGAGTCAATGCGGGAGATTGGATACCGAGTCAATGCAGGGAACCGGACACAAGAGCATGGCAGTGGCAGAAACCATGGTAGCGTGTTTGTAGAAGGAATCGTGGAGGACTGCAGGCCACATGGCGCCAGCAGCACGCTGCTGGACTGACAGCGGAAATTCAGGAGCAGAAGAGAGCCAAACCTGCAGGACCATCTCCACGGCGGTGCTATTTTGCTGTGGCAGCCGCTGGAAGACGCTCTTGGCCGCGAATTCCGTCACGTTGGCGTCCAGCGTGAGTGCCGTCACCTGCCAAGGGAGCCCACAGCTGTACATGTCTCAAGGGAACCAGGGCAGAATGGACCTTCGTGGCGGCCAGGCCGCCAGGCGCCGGGCACTAGGCGCGCACACGCAGCCGCAGCATGTGGTGCTGTAAGTCAGCTGGCACCTATTTGGTTCAGAGACCAGCAGCAAGGGCGCCCAGAAGCTTGCACGAACCCAGGGCAGGGGCCGACGCTCGTGGTACCGGTCAGGAGAAGGCAGGGTGCAGGTTTGTAGGGTTTCTTCCATCGGCTCACCAGGTAGCCACGCTGCCGCATGGCGCTCTCAAATTGCGGCGTGTTCTTTGCCAGCGGCAGCCAGGAGGCCGGCAGGCGCGCCGCCAAGTCGCTGCCCGCTATCGCCGTCACGTCAATGTCCACCGCCGCATACTGCTGGTGCGCGTTGAAGGGGTCCGTTCTGAAGCTGCCCCAGGCCGCCTCGACCGCGGCCGCTGTGGCCCCGCCTGCACCAAGACAGCCTGGGTTGTCAAACCAAATACTCAAGCAAGCGGAGGGCAGGCGGTGCGACGCCAGATCAGCAAACTGCCGGTTTGCCAGGCCCATTGCAATGTGATACCCCATATGCACCCATATGCACTGGCACAGCTTTGACGCCATCCCTGCCGCCGGGATGCGCCCCAGGAGCGCACCCGCTATTGACGTGGAGTTGATGGTGACGACAGGCGCCACCGCCGGCGTGCTTGCCTCGCTGAACCTAACCAGCAGGTTGAAGGCTTGGTACTCCTGGTTGAAGCTCTCCTTCGCTTTCGTGACAAAGTCCATGTCCGGCACGCCATCGATTGCGTTTCGCTGAGTGTCCATGCCCACAATCCTGTGGTCGGCAGAAGCGCATCCGTTGGTCATGGCAGCCTTGGGGCAGAAGTACTTGAGGAGCACATCGTGCTGCCTTCATAAGGAGCCGCTGCAGAGCACGTCGTTAGAATTCTGAGAGTGTCGCAGGCATTTTACTGTTGCAGGAGCCTGTTGCAGGAGCGACTGAGAGCGGAAAGACTGGAAACCGTGCCTGTATCTTGTGGTGCCCAGGTCAAAGCCGGAGCTGTTGCCCAGCAGCGTGCCGGGCTGAAAGAATGTGGAGAGCCTGTTTATCAGCTCGTCCCCGTCTGACGTCTCGTAGGCAAGACGACTGGTGTCGGGGGGCGGCGGCGGCGCCCCCGCCGCCAGCATCGACCCTGCGACCGCGGGCTGAATGAGACATAGTAACAGTGCTGGCAGCGCGCACAGCAGCCAGCCGCCGAAGCAGCTTCGTCGTCGATGCCGCCACACACGCGGCCTGCATCTGTCTGCCGCTGCTGAAGCGCCGCCGCCAGGCGGCGGCTCACCCACGCTGCGCCGGTGTCTCCTGCTGCCCCGCCGGCTGCTACTGCTGCCGCTGCCGCCGCTGCTTGGCATCCCTGGTCCGCTGCGGCTTCCTGCGTCTGCCGCCGGCCGGCTGCACGCAGAGCAGCCTGCTGTACGGCCGCCACCGACGCCGCAAGGGTGCGCTTCAGCGCCGCTGGGGCCGGCGACATCGCTGCTGCCGGCCTGGGCCTCGGGCTCCCACATGGCTCCGGGCCTACGCCGCCTGCCGGGCGATACCCCAGCACCGAAGCATCGCGCGCCACTCCGCCGCGCCGTTAAGCGCCCGGAGTGCTCACGTGACGGCCTTGAGAGCCGCCTGGTACACAGCCAGCATCTTTTAAAACGAGGCTGGAGAGCGCCAGTAGCGATTAGTATGGATGCAGGGTCGAGCGCCCATTAAGATACATGGGGCCGGGGTGCGGCAGCCGTCCCTGCAGCGAGTCAGCAGAAGCGAAAGTACAAGCACATGCTAAACTAGTGCGCTGTGGCCCACTTTGGCGTAGCTCGGTTCTACCTATTCCTCTGCAATGGGCATCTGCAGAGCTTTCTGATAAGTCCCAGGGCGCGTGAGGCATCTCCGTTGTGCCCGTGCAGGAGCAGGACCAGTGGGTTTACGGCAGCTGAAACGAGACTGCCGATGGCCCCAACAGCGGGGGACTAGAAGTTTCAGCTTCCGTACGAGCCGAGTATGCAAAGGCTGGGCACCATACGTGCCAGCTGCTCAGGAGCCTGAGCAGAAACACTTTTGAGGGACGGACACACTCCTGATGTGGCGGTGCAGATGAGCAACCTGGGCCCTGCCCGCTGTTGAACCATGCAGGTGAAACGCTGTCAGGTTTTCTGAATCGCCACAGGCAGGCGGCTGCGCCCGATGAGCGGCGACATCTCACCCGTCTCCGTGAAAGCGGGCCGAAGGCGTGAACCCGTAAACCAAACTCCGCCCGTAGCCCAGGCTGCCGCCTCGCCGAGACGCTGCTGCGCTTCGACACTGCCGCGAGACCACAGAGGCGTTGCAAACCGGTTATTTGCCGCAATCCCGTGGTTTTCGTGGACTACCTCCTAGCTGGCTTTTGCCGAAACGAGTCAAGAGCGTCGCGCAGGCGCAAGTTGACGTAGTTTGTGCTGTAGATGTTTCACGAGTTTGGTAGATCAAGTGCATGGACAACGGCGCGGCTGTTATGACGGACACTGCGGTCCCGTACTCGCAAGAAGAAGTCGAGTGCGCAGGTCGCTACGTAATCCTGGAGTCAGAGAGGTCACAACTCCATTTCTCGAGCTGCCAAGTGGAACGTTCTCTTGTTCTGAACTATCTGCTGGAAAGATCCCTCTTCACCCCCGTCATGTGGTACACCAACCATTGCCACAGCGCTACCGAGCCGTCTGCGCCGCCTGCACCAGCGCCTGCGTGGACACGCCGAAGCCGGGCCCCATGGTGGACGCTACATTGGCCCGCAGGATGTAGCCTGAAGCCGCGCTGCCCTTCACGCCCTTGGGCCGCAGCGCCAGCACCGAGCGGACCAGGGCCAGAGCGTTTGCCTCGAGCGCCGCAACCTCGAAGCTGGCCTTGCCGACGCCGCAGCGGACCACTGCCGCGCGGTCCGCCCTGGAAACGCAGCGCATGCATGGTTGTTGAGGATCCGATATAACACACCAAGCAGGCAATGTCAAAGCTCCTCCTCCAGTGAATGTGCTGGTGTCGTGTCGTCCAGGACTTGTCATAATTGACGATGACAACAGGTGTTGCTATGGATTGTCTTTTGGCGCTGTAAACAGTTGTAGAAATGCTGTCGATAGTAGTCAATGACTTGGCACAGCGTTCCACCAGGCGAGCGATACCCACCTGAAGTCGATACGGCCCTGCTTGAGCGTGCGCACCGCCGCCGCCACGTCATCTGTCAGCGTGCCCAGCTTGGGGTTGGGCATCAGGCCCCGCGGCCCCAGCACGCGCGCGATTCTGACGATAGCAGGCACAGCAGTGGTCAGGGCGGGACGCCCCAGACATGCTGGTACCGCAAGCCAGGTTCTGTCAAGCTCTGCTTAAGACCCCAAACAGAGGCAGACAAGAGAGTGCAGGCGCTGTGGTAAATGCGGTACTGCAACGGCAGAAAGATGACCCACCTGCCCAGCGATCCCTTCATGCCGGGGGTCGCCACCGCCTTGTCAAAGTCGATGGCGGAGCTGCCGCCCTCCTGGATGCGCGCGATCAGGTCGTCGCTGCCGACCACCTCCGCGCCTGTGCCACAATACAGATTACAGAATTGAGATTAACCTTGGACTTGACCTGCTGTTGATACCTGCCCTGTCATGCTGACCGTAGGAGGTTCAGCGGGCACAAATGTGGGGTTGCTGCCAGCTGTCAGGGCCCTCCCATGCTGGGGCTAAGAAGACTCTGCGATTGGCACCAGCTGCTGAGGGCAGTTGCAGACTCATTCCTTGATTCTTCGCATCACTGATTGGCCACGCCGCGGTCGCACCTGCTGCCCGGGCTGCATCCGCATCCGCGCCCTCTGCAAAGACGGCCACCCGCACAGGCTTCCCCGTGCCGTGCGGCAGGGTGGCCGTGCCCCGCACTGCATGATCGCCCCGCCTGGGATCCGTGCCCAGCACCAAGGACACCTCCACCGTCTCGTCAAACTTGGCCTTTGCCGTGGCCTGCGCACGATGTGGTGGTATCGCATTGCGCTGAATGTGCGGCTGCGGCCACGCCTTGGATAACTGCCCCTCAACATCAGCTTATGCTGCAGAGGCGCAGCTGGGGGTTTGTTGCATGGCTGTCGTAACGCGGCACCGCACGGCCGCGCACCTTCACGAACGCCAAAGCGTCCGAGAGCGGAGACGCCGGCGGCCTGTGCTTCTCGCCGCGTCCCACGAAGCGAGGCAGCGGCAGTGTGGGTTCCTCGGGTCTGAGAGCGGCTGCTGGGCTGGCTGCAGACTGCTGGGGTGAGGTGTGAAGGCCAGCGGCGGCCGGCTGCGTGCCAAGAAGGAGTCCCTTTTGTCAGCATCCGAGGAGGCAGACAATGATCCTCGGCTGCTCATACGCCTCCTCTGAATGATTGACTGGTTGCTGCGCCTCGCTCCGTGGAGCAGCAGGCAATCTACTACAGACAAATCGAGGCCATCATCTCTTACCTGGACGCAGCATCGGTCGAGAGCAGCGCACACGGCCCCGCTCTGATTCAGCAGTCGAGCCTGCGCTGCAGCAAATGCGCTGCATCTCCCTGCCAGCATCTTGCTACGATGCAGCTCACTGCACTGACAGTGACCAGGATGTCAGCTGCGATCAGCGCACGATGCAATGCATGCAGCAGACTTCTGGCTGTTGCCTTTCGAGTGAATTATTGTATAGTCATATCTGGTCAAGCATCGGCGTTCAAGAGGGCGGATAGCAGGGGAAATGTGATGGTTGCGGTGCGCATACAAACCATGTGCTCTGAGTTGCAATGCAGCATGCATGGCAGCAGGGTCAGCGATCGGAGACAGCACTTACACTGTGCTGTACAACAACGTGGTTTGACAACAATACCTGTTCAACGGCAATCAGAAACCATTTGAACAGCATCATCTGCGGCCTCATGATCGCAAGCGTCCACCGACATGGAACGTCAAGCATTGTTCAAAACATCTGACAATCCCCCACATCATCCAGTTCCCGAGAAACCCGTCTACTGCTTCGAGCCCAGCCCATACAGAAGCTGGGAGGTCTCCGCCAGCAAAGAGTTCACGAAGAACAGCAGGATGGAGAAGCCGGCCACAATGGCAATCACCAGCACGGTGTTCAACAGCGCCTGCAAATGATAGGGTGGAACCTCAGGCGGGTGCTGCTAAATGATAGGCTGACATGTGCCCGACTGTAAGCGGTAAGTCAAGCATCATCTGCGTAAGTAACAGGTGGCAGGCCATCAAGACTCACGCTGGGGATAGTCGGCCATTCGATCAGTCCCACCTCCTGCAGGACACCCTGCAAGCACACACCATCGAGTTGCTGCACAGGTAAACTCGTGAACGAAGGATGTCCGATACAGAGTAACGCCACCAAGTCGAGTTTGTGCTGCAGGATGCCAGTTCACCCACCTCCACGAGGTTGGGCTTTGCTGATGCGTCCTTCTGCTGCTGCTGCAGCTGCCGTCGCAGCTCTGCTGCCTTCGGCTCAGGCTCTTCAGGTGACAGAGCCTGGTCCTGCAACATCAGAATTCGGCCACTTGAGCGTCTTTAACAGCGTCTGGGCAGCCGCGCATCGCCGCGCACCGCCAAAGCTATCTGCTGGGAGACAGCAGAGCTGATATTGCACGAATCGAAGGCAAAGACGCAGAGACCGACCTGCTGCTGCCGTCGCTGGTCGCCGCTGTCTGCTGGAGCACCAGGCTCGGCGACCTGCTGAGTTGCGGCAGGCACAGGCTCCGCCTCTGCCTCGGTCTCAGCCTACGTCATGCAAATGCGCGATGTTTCAGCGGGAGGCAAGGCTTTGCTGTAACATGTTTTGCCAGATAGATGCAGTTCCCAGACGAGGCCCGCTGTGCCAGTTCTTGTTTCGTAGCGCAGTTACTGCAGCATAAAGCCGATATCATGTTCGCCCCCCACCTGCTCTGCCTCGTGCTCCTGTTCCGCATGCCGCTGCTCGCTGCGCTCTTTTGTCGTGGTGCCGGTCTGAGGCGGGGCGGCGTTCGGCGCCTTCTGCTGCTCCCGCTCCTGCACCTTTGCCGTCGGCGGCGACTTCTTCTTCTTCGCCCCTGGGCGCTTGGCGGCCTCGCAGATGAGACCGCCGCGACGCGCTGCAGCATGTAGCAGTTTGTGCTGGAACGGCTCTGTCCAGGCAGCGCGCCGTATGACTGCTGGTGGAAGGCTGCTGCAGGTAACAGCATGACAGCATGTAGCTCTCACACCACCGTTTGCACCCGTCAGAAGCCTGCTGGCCATGCTGGCTGCCGGAAGTGTAAACCTTAGCACTGGCACCCCACTGCGGTCGGCCGCCACGTTCAGATGGAATGATCTGCCGTCAGATGCAGCATGTTGCCCGTTCGCGGAACTACCACTGCTTCTTGCATGATCTTCATCTGCCAGAGACTCTCGTGATGAGTTGCTTGTCCGACAGGTCCCGGGCGAGCTCAACTCACTGTTGCAGTAAAAGAGTCTTTCCTCTTACAAACTCCAGTGTCCTGCAACACCCGCTGATCACGCCACCTGAGTCGAGTCGTGCGCACCTCTGCCACTCGTTTTACTCAACAGCCCGCTCACACCTGGTGTCGATCAGCTGCCGTGGCTCTGGCAACTCCTTGCAGATACAACATCTCGACAGCTCATTCGACATCACTCCATACTCACACGTGCGGGGCCAGATCAGTAGGACCCGGCTGAGCTCAGCAGCATTGCGTCCTCTGTGTCGCCCGCCATGAGCTGCGGCGGAGGCTACGGAGGCTATGGGGGTGGCGGTGGCGCAGACCGGTACGGTGACTCGTCGTCGTACGGCAGCAGAGCAGGCTTCGGCAGCGGACCTCCTGGTGGTGGCTATGGCGCATATGGCGGCGGCGGCAGGGGTGGGTCTTCCTGGCTTGTATCACTGAACGCAGCTCTTCTGCAACATGAGAGAACGATTTTGCAGGCCATCCGGATGCTCAGCGTGCTGCGCACCTGCGAGTGTGGACAGTCACTCGCATGCATGCCTTGTATCCTGCGGAGCGCGCTTGCTGGCGGACCTTTGCCAATTCACCGGATGCATGCATCGCCCAGCAATTCGACATCAGACGTCGCAATCTGTGCAGGCTTCGGCAGCGGCGACCGTGGCCGCGACGACATCAACGCCATCCAGCTGGCGACGCAGGACTTCAGCAACCTGCCCGTGTTCGAGAAGAACTTCTACCACGAGCACCCAGCGGTCACAGGGCGGTCGACGGAGGACGTGGAGACGTACCGCAAGCTGCGGGACATCCACGTGCAGGGGGAGGGCGTGCCAAAGCCCTGCACCACCTTTGACGAGGCCTCCTTCCCAGGTGGTTATGCGGATCGACATTGTCGTGCCACCACCTGCTGCCGCCGCACTGTCACCATAACATAGACGACTGTGCAAGCTGCCCTCACTCGAGGGCAGAAGTATGCATGCATGTACAAGCTCCTAGCCTGCTGTTCTGCAGCATGGAGCGCAAGCGTGGAGCCATCACATGCATGGAACAGGGTTTGGCGACTGCAAGCACCATCATTGGACGCCCATGTGCACGCCTGCAATTGCATCTACGGTCAATGCTGGCCTGCCTCTTCCACTGCACTCTGCATGCTAACGAGGTGCTGGAGGCGGGCATCAAGGAGCCGACGCCCGTTGTGTGGCCGTACTTCTGTATATCTTACCGTAACATTGCTCTGCTTCCTCTGTGCGCAGAGTATGTGCTGACGGAGGTGCTCAAGGCGGGCTTCAAGGAGCCGACGCCCATCCAGGCACAGGGGTGGCCCATGGCATTACTGGGGCGCGACCTGGTGGGCCTCGCCGAGACAGGCTCCGGCAAGACGCTCGCGTATCTGCTGCCCGCCGTCGTGCACATCAACGCGCAGCCCTACCTAGGTGAGAAACGCATTCATCTTCATAGGCTGTACTCTCATACAGGGCATGGATATGGCGAGCAGCTGCGTACCTGCTGCCTGCCGTCGCGCACATCAGCGCGCAGCCCTCTCTAGGTGAGGCGTCTGGGCGCTGTTATGGGAAGCTAGCACCATCTTACAGGTTCACGAATGCCAGCGCCCGAGTGAGATTCTGGAAGCGCATGCAACTGCAACTGCATCTGCGAGCTGACAATTGCCCACAGATCAAATAGAACAGCTGGACGAAATGCATCGTGCTGAGACTGCATCGTGTGCCGCCTGACGAGACTCGATCAGTTCTGCTCGCTTTCATCACCTCTTGCCGCTGCAGAGCCGGGTGACGGGCCGATCGTGCTGATGCTGGCACCGACGCGGGAGCTGGCGGTTCAGATACAGCAGGAGACGCACAAGTTCGGCTCCACCAGCCGCATCAAGCACACCTGCGTGTACGGCGGCGCGCCCAAGGGGCCCCAGACCCGCGACCTGCGCGCTGGTGAGGTCAATTGCTGCGATCGTTTGAATCCTCAGCAGCAACGCCGTGCCTCCTCCATGGCTGCATATGCCGCAGAAACAGGAGGGGGCGAAACACCCCATGCGCTTGTATAACCGCATGTGCTGCCACCGCTATCGCTGCCATCTGCTGCCTGATTCTGGCCGCCTCTGCTGCTATCCGCTGCCGAATTCCTCTCTTCTCTCATCCCCCTTGATTGCTGCTGCCATGACACGCCACAACGTACTGCCCGCGTTTTTGTCGCAGGGGTGGAGATCGTGATTGCAACGCCCGGGCGGCTGATCGACATGCTGGAGAGCCGGGTGACCAACCTGCGGCGGGTGACGTACCTGGTGCTGGACGAGGCGGACCGCATGCTCGACATGGGCTTCGAGCCCCAGATCCGCAAGATCGTCAACCAGGTGCGGATGCCGACGTGTCTCTCGACTCCGCGGCGGGCATCCGACATGGGGATGGCGCCGATCACACTTTCTGGAGAGGACGTTCTTGCTCCACTTGGACCTTATGCAGCTGTGCCACACACCCAGTGCTACCTCACGCCTCCATCCTCATGGCTGCTTGTTGCATCAGACGAGCAATTGAGTTCTGAATGGTTGCCATGGACAGATTCGACCAGACAGGCAGACGCTGCTGTGGAGCGCCACATGGCCCAAGGAGGTGCAGACCATCTCCCGGGAGTTCCTCCGAAACCCCTACCAGGTGTGCAATCCCACTGCCCCGTCGTGCATGCTGCTTTTGCTCCCCCCTTGGTGCATGCTGCTTTCGCTGCTGCTGCATCCGCACCAGAGCCAAACGCGGTGGTCGCAAACGCACATGTGGCAAGTACAGGACATCTATTCTTTTCAGCAGTCACTGTGGCAACGGAGAGCTGCCAGCAGTCCTGTTCCTCGCTCCTCGAACCACCGTGTGTGTCAATTTCGCGCAGGTGACGATTGGGTCGGAGGACCTGAAGGCGAACCACATGATCCAGCAGATCTTCCAGTTCCCCCAGGAAATGGACAAGTACCGCTCCCTGGTCAAGCTGCTGGAGCAGGAGATGGACGGCTCCCGCCTCCTGGTGCGCCCATCGCTGCTGGTTCCAGTAGGGGGCAAGCTGTTTGTGCTGTGTCGGGGTCTAGCTTGGAAGAGGTTTTGCATTTACGAGGAACCCATCCTTGAGGAGGCGCCCTCACTGTAAGCACAGGATGGCGTGTCAGCAACCGGCTGTCGCCGCCGCCACAGCTGCCGTTGCCGCGCCGCCGCTGCCGCTGCTGCCGCTGCTACTTCTCATGTAACCAAACACACATCCTGCAATGATGACATTCCGTTTCGCAAACGTGCAGATCTTCTGCGAGACGAAGCGGGGGTGCGACCAGCTGACGCGCCAGCTGCGGCAGGATGGCTGGCCGGCGCTATCCATCCACGGTGACAAGAGCCAGCAGGAGCGCGACTGGGTCCTCGCGGTGCGGTGCCGCCCCTTTCGGCCCTGCTCAAGACCTCATTTGCGCTGGACTTGCGTGTGTGCAGTTGGAGACTCATGCGCACCTGGTGAGGCCCGGAAAAGGTGTCGGAGGAGGCACAACGCCAAGCAGCCCGATGTCTTGCTGTAACCATTGGTCGATTCACATCCATCTGTGCTGTCCATGCAGGAGTTCAAAAAGGGGAGCAGCCCCATCATGACGGCAACAGACGTCGCCGCCCGCGGCCTCGGTAATCCCCCCACCCCCTCCTTTGCATGCTGTCAGGTTTAGCGTGTGCTGATGAGCTGGTTGATGACTACGATTTCCAAAGCTGGCGCTGCAGAGGTAGAAACCTCAACCCTGCATTGTCACACCAAGTTTCTGCTCTCGAGGCGAGGCAGCGGTGACCAGCAGCAGTGCAGCCGGAGAGTCGTTGGAAGCCCTGCAGCAGCATGCGTTGCATCACCCCGGGGCCGTAGGAGCGGCTGGCAGTCAGCGTAATCGACTGTATCAGTCAGAAATGCATTGGTGCCTCTGAAGCGAGTCGAGAGTCCAGATTCGTCGTGTCCCATGGCCAGCAATCCTCCTGCCTGTGAAAGCCCCCTCCCGGGGCATGTCGGCTTGCGCTGGGGTGCAACCTTTCATGCGCAAGCCCGGCATGTCCAAATAAGCTCAAACACAAGACTCTGAACGGACGCCCGCCGCGACGGTGCATCCACCTGACGCCACGTCTCCAGCGCCACCGGGCGGCGGGACTCCTCTTCCAGCTCGGTCCAGGTGATTCCGGCGTCCGGCCCCCCCAAACCTATTCACATCTGCAACCCAGCCCAGCCTTGCATTAGGCGCCAGGCAGCTGCCTGTTGTGGTGTGTGTGCGGGCCGTCACCCTTTTCCTGCTCCGCGTGCTGCCGCCAAGCCCTAGGCGTTTGCGCCGGCAGCGCGTTGCTTCCAAGCGAGCGGACGGTCCCCATGCCGCAGCAAGCACGCTTGCTCGGGCACAAAGCGAAGCTCAGCCTCATGCACACTTAGATTGAATCCCCCCGCTGTGTCCCCCACCCCGCGTCCGCAGACGTGAAGGACATCAAGTGCGTGTTCAACTACGACATGCCCGGCACCGCGGAGGACTATGTGCACCGCATCGGGCGGACGGCGCGCGCCGGCAAGAAGGGCAAGGCCTACAGCTTCTTCACCACCGCCAACGCCCGCATGGCCAAGCAGATCGTCAGCGTGCTGACGGAAGCCAAGCAGATTGTGAGCCGCCTGTGAATCTGCATTTGTTTTGGCTTCAAGCCGCACTGTTTGCCGTGCTCTGCGGCCATCAGCCTGCGCCTTCTCCCCATGCTGTTGTGCTTCAGCACGAGTTGCAGAGATAGCATTGCCCACTTAGCATCCGATGTGGTGTGTTGAAAGAGTGTTAAATGTGTGAACAAAACTAATGTGTTCAGGTGCCGCCAGAGCTCCTGCAGTTTGCCGCCGTCAGCGGGGGTGGCGGCGGCGGCGGCGGCTTCCGCTCACGAGGGCGTGGCGGCGACGGCGGGTTTGGCGGCGGCGGCAGCGGCTCATTCGGCCGGTATTGATTGACCTGTTGCAGACCGTCGAGTGACACGGGCTGCAACCTGTACATCTAGACCTGACGCTACAGCTCCATGATATGAAGAAGTGCCGCCAGCGTCTGCCTGTTTGCTGGTGTCGCATCAACTCATAATCAGATTTCTGAAAGCGACGAAATGACGACATACATACACTCGTCGGCACCGCACTCGTACAAACTGCACGATGAAAGCTGGTGTCTAGGTGTCTCGCTATCCAAAAGAGTGGAGCTCTGGTGCCACAATCAAATGTGCCGTGCAAATGCCGGCACCTCCGGCTGAAAGCCACCTGCTTGCGCCGCAAAGGCGGCCTCCTCTTCGTGCTTCACTCGCTCTGACAGCAGGCTGCGGGCCTCCCTGCACAGGAGAATACAGTTGGCATGCTTGACCAGCGTGGACACTGCCAGGTACCAGCACCATGGCATTAAGCAGCGGGCGATGAATCAAGTGAGACGCACGCAGTCCCTGTCGAGAGGACCCCCAACCGACAACACGTTATGCTGTCACAGCTTTACTCTGACATGGAATTGAATTTGGGGCTGCACACCTGAGCCGCGCCTGGCGGATCATGGGGTCCATTTTGGATTCGTCCGAGCCGGGCTTCGGGCTGAGCACGGCGCCCTGCCGGCGCACCACCTCTGCCTTCAGCGCCTGCAATGGCAAAAGTCTACTTGTGCAACCTCTGCAAACAGCGCATGTGCTGTCAATCATATGCCAAGCTGCGGCTACAACCACCGGCTGCGGCCCATGCAATTGCAGGATAGGGTTGTCAAGCGAGGGCCGCTGGACCATGCATTTGACAGCGTAGCGTTTTGTAACCGCCGCATCTGTTCCTGTAGAACCCCTCGAATGCCTCACCTCTGTCCCGAGTCCATTGAGCAGTTGCGCATCAGAGTCGGCGGGCGCCTGCCAGGGTTTGGGCTTCTTTGGCGCGTCGCGCTGCTGCCGCGTTTCCGCTTCGCTGGGGTCCCACTCTTCCCACCACGGGGCGCCGCTGCCGCCGTTCGTGTAGCTGCCCATGTCAGCGTGCATATCCGCTGTCTGCCCGGCGCCGCCGCCGCCGCCGCCGCTGCAGCTCCCTCGAAAGATTAAAGTCACGTCATCTGCCATGCAGATCCGAGCGCCGCTGAGCAGCAGCGCATTTTTCGCTCGGCATTACGGAAACAGTGTCCGATAACAGCCATATCAGAAGGGACAGCATGGGGCTGCGGAATTTGTGCGCCGCACCTGCCGGCGGCCATGGCCTGCTCGGCGGCGGCCGCCAGCAGCTTGAAGGCGGCCTCGGCGCGCGGCAGGCGGCACTTGTCGGGGTGCACGCGCGCAGCGCCCCGCCGGAACGCCCGCCGCACCTCCTCCGTAGCAGCGCCCTCCGCCAGCCCCAGCACCTGCACGTCATATTGCGTAGCGAATTGATTGTGGTCAGATTGCGTAGGTCTAAACTAGAGCCAGAGTGGGATTCCTCCCGCGACTTCAGCAAGGCGATGTGCTCGCCATCGTGTGGAGCTCACGGCGACGCGTGTTCCAGCAGGCATAGTGCTAATCGTGCAGGAGCTCCATATACTCAGGGCTGATATTGGAATGGTGTCATATAGGACGGGCGTGCGCTGCAGCCAGTCCCCAGCGGGACGCTCTGGCAACTGAGACCACGGCTGCAGCGGCTGGAGGACATTGCGGCAAGCACAGCATGCATGACCAGCGCAGCACCTGCCAGCAGCTGGTGGCGGGACCCGTCAGGTGCAGCCTGCAGATGAGGCGCAGCGTGGCCAGGCCGGCCTCCAGCGCGTCGCCACCCGGCAACTTGGCCACGGCCGCCGCCGCCGTGAGCGCCCGCCCGTAGGTGCCCTGCTCCAGCAGCTCGACCGAGGTTGCGTGCGCCGCCTCGGCGGGCGACCGCGGCGGCGGTGACGACCTGTGGCGACCAGCCATCACGGTTTGACCGTGAAGGGTGTTGGGTCGCGAATGCCACCTGGCCCACTGCATCTGTTGGATTGTCGTCTGCATGCGCAACACCTGTCGAGTCGCATCTGCGCAGCAGGCTTCTCACCTGCTATGGTCGGGACCACCAGCCGCTCCTCCGTTCGGCTGCTCGGTGGCCTCCGCACCCTGCGCCGGGCTGATAGCTGGTGTGATGCAAGCTGCCGAGCCATCTGCTGAGCGCTCAGCGGCTGCGCCGCCATTTCTGCTGCTGTCATTGGTGCCAGCGACTGTCTGCTGCCTGCTGCTTTTCGCGCTGGATCGCTCAGCCTGACCTGCTGCAGCGTCTGATCGTCGCCGCTTCGTTCGGTGCTGCGCCGCTGCCGCGCTGGCGGCGGCGCCGGCGCTAGCGGCACCAGCCGCTGCGCTGCTCGAAGGTGGCGGCTGACGCGGCATGCTGAAGCTACTTTTTGCTGCAAAGGCCGGCAGCACTGCACCGTCAAGAGTACTGTGCCGAAGCATGCGCAGCACAGCGAGCGCGAGCGTGCACGCTTAGCCTTCACTATTCGGTGTGTGGAGAAAACGACAAGATCCACCGCTGCTGAACGTCTTGCTAGCCAAGGCTACTGCGCGGTGACTGTGCAGGACCTTACTCGACGGGCAGCCTCAAAACTAGGCAACTTTGCGTGCCACAACAGCAACTTTGCAGCCTTGTGGCATGCAGATGCGCCTGCCACAGTACGGACAAGCTGAAACGAAGGAGCTATGCGAACAGCGATTGTCCAACATAGGCTTGCAAGAGAATGTGCTCCTTTGTTGCCTGCGTGGCCACGTGCAAGCCCATTTGCCATTCTGAGTCTCGGTTCCGGAGAGCGCAGCATGGGCAGCACTGCCACAGAACGTGTTTGCATTTGAGAGCCTGACCATTTCAAAGGAGTATCTGATGTTAGCGATGAGTGACAATGCATCTGCGTTGAGCGTCATGCTGTCTCAAGGCACTCCTGCACAGAAAGTAAAGTGAATCGCACGAGTGGCAAGCTCTGCCCTCCGCATGCCATGCTTTGATATTGGCATGAGTCCCTGATCCATATCCGACAGGTAAATCGCAATTCAACATGCCTGACGCGGCAATCATGGCACAGCCTCGTGCTTCAGAGAGCTCCACGACTTCCCATTGCGCAGTCAGTGCAGCGGACCATCTGCAGTCAGATCACAGCTTGCACTCGCCAGCAGGGCCAGCGATATTCTCGTATGATCGCTTCATTCCCATTCGAGCGACTTTGGGCAAAGAAGGTCGTCTATCAGGACCGTCGCAATCTCAGGTGCGGAGCGGAAACGGGTGCATGCAAGTCCCCTCCTTCGATGCACTGAGATGGCGTTTCAATCATCTGAACGTTGTTTCATGTTCTGGGGGTATCAGAACGGTGAAGGTGCCTATAGACAGATCAACGAACAGGTGGCTGGCTGCTTGCAGGCTGCAGGAGGCAGGTATGAGCAGCTACTGCGGGGACAGCTGCTCGGGCAGTCACCGGCAAAGGGCTCGACCAGGTAAGGCATGCAATCGTTCAGCATCATCGATCAATCTGGGCCTCGTGTAGCATGCAAACAGTTTTTGCATGCATTGACATTAGACAGCGGAAATCTGTGCACATCCCGAGGCATCTCCTGGATGTGACGAACAGGGACGCCTCGATACTGCACTTCAGCAGCACGACTGCCAAGCCGTTGCAGCGAACGTGCGGGAACACAGCACAGCGCAACCTGCCTCCGGACTGCCCGACGCCGCTGCGGCAGCAGAGCCACGAGGCGCCCCGCAGCTTTGCACAGACGCCCTACAAGGCAAGCCCGCTACACCTGGCTTGAACAAGCAGCACTTTGGAGTGCATGTAGAGGTTTGCATGCAAGTATCTGCATGCGGAGCTTGCCTGCGGAAAGGCATCAACCATATGCACCATCAGCTGCCTTTTCAATCGACCGTTCCTGCAGGAACGGTCACTAGCAGACCTCGACAGAGTTTGACAGAGTCCGTTCCGAGCCTGCCGGTGCAGGTGCTGGACGCGCCGGGGCTGCGGGACGACTACTATGTCAACCTGCTGAGCTGGTCCGCACAGAATGTCATCGCCGTCGCGCTGCACGACTCCGTCTGGCTGTGGCACGGCGCCACATCCAGGGTGGGCATTGTATGTGCTGGTTCAACTACAATAGCATCATGGTGGCACACTGCCTGAACGGAGGGTCGATGGAACATCATGCTGCGTCGCTGTTGCCGATCTGGTGCTGCGCCGACACTTGAAGATCTGCAGTCCTGTACCAGAGATACTTCCATCATTGCAGCGCTGCGATTCCCGCGGATCCAAAACGCTCATCAGCAGCGTCCGCTCTGCAGGTTTCACGTCTCACGCGCACAGAGGGCACGCTGCCGACATCCGTGGCATGGTCCTTGCGCGGCACCTACCTGGCGCTTGGCGCGCTGTCCTCTGACATTCAGGTGCGAAATTAACAGGCAGCGGCTGTGCTTGGCGGATTGCACGCCGCCGCCGGCCTCCGCCTGCCTGTGATTCTGTTGCTCTTTGTGAACGTCCTCTGTCACCACTCTGGATTGTTCCTGTGAAAGTCGGCAATTTCAGTTTCTCCGCCGCAGCAGAAACTCTATGAGACCGTCTTAGCCGATCAGCACCAGCACGTTTAGTATGGGCGCTTGCCGACACACGGTCGCAGGTGTGGGACGCGGCTGCGGGCAAGCAGCTGCGCCTGCTGGCGGGGCACCTGCGGCGGGTGCCGGCGCTGGCGTGGGCGCGCGCCTGCCTGGCGTCCGGCTCTCGCGACAGGTCCGTCATCCTGCACGACGTGCGCGTCGCCGACGCCGCCGTGCAGCGGCTGCGCTGGCACCGCTCCGAGGTCTGCGGCCTGCGGGTGAGCGCTGTTTCCCTGTCATGTGGGAGCTTCCAGAGCCGCGCCATGTGCCTGCCTCTTCGGCAGTCGTTTCACAATGGGGCATCATCTGCAAGCTGCCCGAGTCACAAATTCGAGTCAATCAAGCATGTGCATAGAGCTATCTATGTATCTGTGCCGCCATTCAACGATCGACTCAACAATCAGAGGTTTGTGATTGTAGTTCTGTCATGTCTTTGGTGCTTCTCGCAGTGGTCGCCAGACGGGGACCAGCTGGCCAGCGGCGGCAACGACAACAAGGTGCGGCGGAGATCTGTTGATGATACTCTTGCGCAGGCTGCCAGAGATTGCTGTGCGGGGGGTTGCGGACCTGGCCAGTGTGCGGTAGGACCCTCAGCATCAGGTCCCGCATTATCATGCAGTCGCACGCGGCGCAACGACACGAATCGTCCCAGAGATCTCCGCCTCTGCGGCCGTTAGTAGCGCTCTGATCGCATGGTTTTTGAAAGTGGAGTAGGAGGCCCTCCTCTGTTTTCTCTGAAAACGTCTAGACGCCACCCGTTTCTTCGGGCCACCGGCCCTCCTTTGTGTTATGATTTTTAAAAGAGGGAGCTGTTCCGCACCGTTTTGAAAAAATGAAAGAACAAAGGAGGCCCGTGGCGCTGCTTTAACAACTGCAAAACCTCTCCGGTGTCACCGGCCTCCTTTGTTTTATTATTTTTAAAAAGCCGGAGGCGGAGTGAGCGCCACCGGCCCTCCTTTGTTTACGATTTTTATAAGAGGGAGCTGGAACTGCGCTTTTATATAAAAATGAAAGAACAAAGGAGGCCCGTAGCGCTGTTTTAAAAACTGCAAAACCTCTCCGGTGTCACCGGCCTCCTTTCTTCTTTCATTCAAGGTCGCTGTGTGGGACCGGCGTTCGCCGGCGCAGCCGGTGACCACCCTGGAGCACTTGGCGGCGGTCAAGGCGCTGGCCTGGTCGCCGCACCGCCGCGGGCTGCTGGCGACTGGCGCCGGCGCAGCAGACCGCCACATCAGGTGCCGCTTGCTGTCAAATTGCCACTCGCATGCTGTTCGAATGTCGCATCCGGACCGGTCAGGCACACCTGAGATTGCGAAGCACGGTTGAATTCTTTCAGACAATGCAGATGTGAATGTGTTTCATGCACGACTGAAGCGTCCACGACCAAGGTCTAGACTAGGTGCATAACTGGTTTCTTGACACATTGGCACAGCAGTGAAGCAAGGGCATGAGATCGTACAAGGAAAATTTTACGACGATGGCGCTGCAGGCTGTGGAACACGGTCAGCGGCAAGTGCAGCGCGGCATTCGACACAGGGTCCCAGGTGCAAAGCGAGATGCTCTGAGGCAAGCATGCTAAAATGCACATCCTGTATCGTTGAACAGGTAGCTGACACGGGCTACCTGGCTGTGTGCATCACTGCGCCCTTGAGCCTCCATGTAGCATGTATATGAACACCCTTGATATCATGATTGTTGTCCTCCCTGCACGGCGCCTCACACCCGCCTCTGCCACTGCAGGTGTGCAATCTGGCGTGGAGCCCCACGGGGAACGAGATCGTCAGCAGCCACGGCTACAGCCTGAACCACGTGGGCGTGTGGGCGGCGCCCTCGCTGGCCAAGCTCGCGCTGCTGCGCGGCCACACCGCCCGGGTGCGCCCTGGCCACATGCTGTAGATATATTTATCGGCTTGTGAGATCTACACGCTGCACCGTGCTTTCAGTCCAGCGCAGATCGGCCTTCTCTGCTGGACATTGCAGGTGGCCTTCATGTCGCTGTCGCCAGATGGGCAGACAGCAGTCACCGGTTCAGGTGGGCAACGTGCCTGCTGCATCGGAACCTGTCGCGTGCGCAATGCAAACAGTGTTGGACACATCATGTATTATCACGAGTATGACAGACGTGCTGAAACGTCGCAGGAGATGAGACGCTGCGCTTCTGGAGTTTATTCCGCAGCACTCAGTCACAGTCGCCTGCCGCGCGCTGGAGCAACAACTCTGAGCGGGCACACATCAGATAACGACGTACTGAGCTTCAGGATTAGGATGGTTTCAGAACGGAAGTAGGAGAGTTTGCCAGGCTTGCAGCATTTACAGTCTCGAAAACTCAGCAGCATCAGGGCCTCTGTAGTTTGTCTACATTTCGGATGCGCAAAATTCTTCTCGTGCGGCAGCATGGGCATATGCCTGCATGAAACCTGACCCGCAGCACACAATGACAATCTCTCAAGACAGAACTGCAGAAGAGTGACTACATTTGTTATACACCGCAACGATGAAGCATCTGTTAATATTCTCAAGCCACCGTTGCCCCCTTCTCGGCCGGACGCCCAGTGAGCTTGTCCTTCAGGCCGGCACCTACCTTCAGCGCTGCGACGCCCGCGCTCAGCTGCAGAAAACGGAAGTCAAGAACCGTTAGCCAGCAGGTGATCAGCTAGTGTGCCGGAGGAGACAGCAGCTGCAGTGACGCCGCACAGCCATTCTGTTGCAGGAACTGGAGCCTCTGTGCATGTTCGTGGAGTGGCTTGGTGATGTGACAACAGACATGCAGGGCACTAACACTAACACAATCTGGCTGATAATTCCTATGACAGACCACGCCATGAAGGACATTTTCTTGTCAAATGCATCGTACCTCGGCACCCAGGCCGCTGTCGCATTGGCTGAAGATCTCGATCCAGCGGTCCCTGACGGACTGCGGCGTCTTGGGGTCCGCCATCCAGGAGCCCAAAGTCTTCAGGAAGATGCCCTTCCTGCAAGTCAGTAGAAGATCATTATCTCGTGCCTTGTCGGCGAAACGTGCCTTCTCAGTGAGATGTGCCTTCTCTCAGTGAGCGCGGCTCACGAAGACATGTGCATGGCGGGCCGCAACAGTCACCACAACAAGAGCCGTGCAGCAGCCAGAATGCAATGCGCTCCAATCGAATGAACTTTCCAAAATCCTCCACTACATATTGCACGCCTGATTAGGGACATGTCCCGCCAGCGGTCGCCGGCCTGCTTGAAGTCGTCCCACTTGCCTGCAGTGCAGGGTCTGCAAGATCAGCTCTGCATTCAAGATTCAGGCATTGGTTTGTGCTTCAACTGCGTTTTGCGATTGCGTTTCGGAAAAATGCACTCCACGACAGCCCCAGCGGTCCATGTATGCACGCTGCTGGTCTGTTGCCGAGCCGCACCATGCTGGCTTTGGACCGAATGCAAACCGACCACTGGACAATCTGTCGGTAATGTCAGGGCAAGTGCACGCACCGCCGTTGTCGCCGATGTCCTCCTTGGTGCGCACGCCCTGCACCTGCTCCTGGCTGGCGTACTGAAACGTCGCCGGCGCCTCGTGCGCCGTGTGCCCTGGGTCCTCGGTCTTTGACGACGGGAAGTAGTTAACCTAAAGGCAAACACAGCAACAAATCAGCAGGCGGGTGACATTGCCTGCGCGGTTGTTGTGGGCGATACTTTTGATAATTGAAGGCAGTACATGTCACACTGCAGGCGCGGTCATGGGTGACACATCTGACAATGACAGAGACGGGAGCGCACCTCGCCGTTGTCGTGGCTGAAGTTCATGCTGCCGGCTGCACCAGAGGAGGCATGACGCTCAGAATGCGATGGGTTTCAATCAGCATGCATATTCATGCAGGCATTGTTGGTTGCCGGCACGAGTTCTAGCTGCCAGTGGTTGTATCGTCTGAGGAAGCCGTTGTCGGACCAGTCAGTAGCCAAGTTAAGATGGGTGCGCACCCTCGGCGTTGAGGTGGAACGGACACCTCGGCTGGTTGATTGGCAGCATGTCGTAGCTGCAGGGAGGGAGTGGCAAGATGAGATCCATCAACCTTGGTACCGGTGGCAGTCAGAGGAGTCAGCAGGTCAGCAACTTGAAAAGCTTCACTGACCCAGCACAGTGCAACCTGCATGCTGTGTACACGGCCTGTCATTCTAGTGTGACAAGTGCACAAGTCACCGCCATGGAAACCCTAACAGCAGCCTGTTTGCATACTTACATGTGCCGCGGTTGAGGAGCGCACTGCAAGGCTATGCAGTAGTGCTGCGTGTCCTCGTAGGCAGTCCCAATTGGCAGTGACTCTGAAGGGAGACACCGTTCTGCACAGATCGTGCAAATAAGAGAGCGCACTGGACGCCGATGCGGTAGCGCTGCGTGTCCTGGTAGGCGTTGACGCGCGACTGCAGCACCTTGTCGTCGCTCCAGGTGATGCCTGCAACGTTCTTCATGCCCTGTCAGCTTGTAAGACTGTGGGACAGTGGCGCGTCGGCCAGCAGCACACTCGTGGTCACCTTGGCAGCGGGGAGGGTTTCGACAGCCAGATAAGCATTAAGGATCCGTTGACATCTGGCACAAAAGGTGTCAGTTCAATCACCTGGCACAGAGCGCCCGGGGGCGAACGCAATCTGCTCGTTCTCATTGTGGAAGTTGTCGATGTTTTGGTTCAGGACCAGCCGCCCAACGTGCTGCAGCGGAAACTGCTCCTCCGGCCAGATCTGGAAGCATGCACCAAGGCAGAGCATCAGCAAAAAGCTGACGCGTCACAAGTGTGACCATCATGTCAGGTGGGCTGCCAAGGCAGATGACAGTGGTTTCGATGAGAGCAGCGCCCAGGCATGCAGAGTTCAACACTGCCAGCTTCAGGCGCTGACGGCGCTAACGCAGGCGGAGCAGGAAGCGCAGTCCGACTTCCTGAAAGCCTTGGCTCATCTCCAGCTTGAATGCGCATTTGGGGTTCTGCACACACCTTTGTGCAGTCCAGCGGGTCAAAGTCGAAGTTGAGCTGATCTGCCGGGTCCATGGTCTGAATCTTGAAGTCCCACTCAGGGTAGTCCTCTGCCGCGATCGAGTTGTACAGGTCGTGCGTGGCGTGGCTGCGGCGGCAGACGAACGGCAGTAACGATGACAGTTATGACTTCACCACAAGATCCCCTAGCGTTTTGAGCAGGTTTCACATACAAGATCAAGAGCACTGCAAGAGCACAACGTTACGGCTCGGAGCGCATGCCAAGCAGTAGATGTCTGTTGGATTCCCTGGGGGGCTGACCTGTGGCGCATGTTCAGCTCGCCCACCGTCTGCGCCTTCTCGTCGCTCATGAATTTGGCTCCCAGTTTTGGGTAAATGTGGAACTGCAGTCACAGAATCCCAGCACATGTGTCAGTAGCGGACAAGAGCCGTCTGCTGCCTGATGCGCGGTGATGATGTGCTTGAATCGCAGCTCATGCGAGACGACTGTGCTGCATCAGCACTTCACTGCCCATCACGGCGCACCTTCACGAGCGTCTCCTTTCCCTCGCTGCTGACAAACTTGAAGGTGTTGACGCCGTACCCTACCAGACACAAACAAGAAGGTCTAATCTGGAAGGCTTTCGAAGCGTTGGATCGATGCATGTTCAATAGATCTGTCCTTGCTAACATCCAATGTCCATGGTGCGCAGGTTGTTCCTGAAACTGTGCCTCGCTTAGGTCATACCCTCCATGTGGCGGTAGTCTGTAGGGATCCCCGGCTCGTCCAGCATCCACGTCAACATGTGGCACGACTCCGGGTAGTTTGACAGGAAATCCAGGATGCGCCAGCCCTGCAACCGGATGCACAGGAGTCCGACCTTGCAGCCTGCAAATCGCGCCTTTCACTTCGGAGGAGGAGGCGTGCATGCGGACACGTGTCTGAATGCGTGGCTCAGCTCTGCAGAGTCGCCGCACCTCCTGGATGTTGTTCCTGGGGTTGGGCCGCAGAGCATGGACCAGGTCTGGGAACGCCATGCCGTCCCGGATGAAGAACCTGCATCAAGGCACCGCGCAGGTGATGAGGTGTGCATATTCACGCAAAGCAAGCATATTCATGCTTGCACAACTGCAGGGGAGCAGCACATTTGATTGAAACACTCACACAGGGATGTTGTTGCCGACCATGTCCCAATTTCCCTGTTGCGTGTAGAATTTGACCTGCGAAATCCACTCATTCCATCTGCAAGTGAGGGTAGTCAGGGAGGCTTTGGCGATGCCCCGCCAGCACAACTGCCCAACACAGACAGGCTGTGCTGCGCCAACCCCGTGCAGCATTGCTTGTACGAGCACCAGCAGCATTGACACGTGAGGCTGTTGACATTGACAGTCAATGATGGGATCATTGCCCGGGTTTTTGTTTCCTTGTTGGTGCACAGAGCACAAAAGTGGGCTCGATGTGCCATACCGCAAAGCCACGAGTGTCACGCAGGCTCTCCGGCGCGCCTGACGGATGCGTGACGAGCGAGAAACGCACAGCCACCGGTGTCTGCGCATGGTGATCGTCTTGCTCAGAGCAAACCATGCCCCGTGCCCACTGCATGAAGTCCAATGCTGTGATACGCTGCCAGCAGACGTGCTTTCAATAAAGATAGAAAGTGTCGCATAGTGTTCAACAGCAGATTGCAACACCACAGTGCTTTCCCACCTGTTTGCCGACCTCCGAGAACAGTTCTGCACACGTCAGGTCGGAGATGTCTTCCTCGACCTGTGCCAGCGGCGTCAGATGCCATCAGCGACTTGCATCGATCAACCTGCCATGGCAGGGCCCACTGCACACAAGAGTAGCAGCATGCAGCACGCTCTCCTGCTTGGCTGCGCTACTTCGATGCCGCGAGCATCAGGGGCGGCTTGCCTTGATGCCCGCTGATGATCACAGAAACACCTCCCTGCACTGCAGTACCCTTCTCACCGAATGCATCGCTCCGCATGCAGTAGCGCACCTCGAAGAAGCCCTTGGCGGTCATGCCGCGCGCGTGCACGACCCGCTCCGGCACCTTCTCGCGGTTGAACTGCGCCAGTTTGTTGACGAGGTGCGCGTCCTCAAACAGGATCGGGCCTGTGCAGATTTGTGCGAAATGTCGGTGAGTCACCTACCGCGCTCACTAGTCCTTGACATCTATGGTGCGGCGCATTCGTGCCACTTGCAAAGCGCAGGCCTCTCTGGGCGGACAGATTGCAGCATTGCACGCTGAGCGATGCAGATGTGTGCTTGGAGCGTACCCCGGGGTCCGACTGTCATCGAGTTCCGGTTGTTGACGAGCGGCTCCCCTGAACTCAACAGGACCTGAGGTCAGCCGCCAGTTGGCTCGCTGCCGCATCAAATTGCGCGCAAAGTGCATCTTTGCAGTTGCACTTCTGTCAAGACAGCATGCTTTTGGTTGACCGAGGCCAAATAAGGCGTGATGCACCTTTTCTGGTCAGCAACAGATCACATATCAAACGAGGGCACTGCCGAGATCCAACCGTCAATCGCTCAAATTGCACCAGCGCACCATTGTTCTCCGTCAGGTACTCAGGATTGTCGCCTTTGGATGGCATCCTCATCTGCGGATGTCAGACATCTCTGGTGTGTATGGCACCGTGCTTGCTTTCCTGACTCCGAGCTGTTCAATGCAACCTGTTGCAACTTGGGCTGCATCTTGTTGGATCTTCCAAGAGAAGATCTTCATGCATGACAATGCCGACTGCAGGGCAGAGTCCCTTGGCGACATTCGAATACGACGAAGCATTTGGTATGCAGTCAGGCTGAGCTCGACTGTTTTGCGAGACAGCAGGAGGTTGTGCCACGACGAAAGCATGAACCTCTCACAGTTCGCTTCTGTCAACCCGCAGAGGCAGGAGTGCTAGATATGCACCTTATCCTGATGGTTGCCAGCCTGCTTTCCATTGCCCGAGCTCTGCATCCTGACGACATGTCGCTGCCGGGCTGCACCACGGCCGCTGACGGACGTGTCTGTGCCGCGCGCTGTGTTGACGAGCTGCCTGCACAACACCTGCTTGAACATGGCTGCGACAGTTTCAGAAGGAACAGAAGTGCGGCAGGTTGCTGATGACTCTGACAGGCTCCGAAGCTCTGACGTCCTGTGCCGATGCCAAAAGGCAGTAGGTGCCCTGCTGAGAACCTAGCCACCCTGCCACATGTACTTCCAACCCTGCCTCTTGCCAAAATGCAGTCGTCACCACAACCTTTGTGAACTGCAAGCTTCAGAGCATTCAACCACTCTGCATGTCAATCAGTACCGCTAGAGATTGGCCCTGCACCAGCAGAGGGGCTGAGGTGTTGGCATTGGTGGTGCCGCCGCCAGCACCGCCGCCGGAAGTACGCAGTGTGCGGCGCCACAAGGAACATTATGACGTGTGACTAAGGAAACTTCGGTTGTACGTTGCAAGCATTGCTATCTGCAGAGACAGATGAGAGAATTCTGCGGACTGATGTTCAAACACAGGATGCAGCGCCGCAGGGGTTTTCGGACATAATCGATCTGCCAGCCAGCGCACGACACAACTGGCAGTGCAGGAAAACGAGATCTCCAACGACAGATCTACTGAGGACCAAGCTGTTCTAAGGACCAAAACCCAATAGACATGTCACGAAGGAACGCTGCACCAGGCGTCTGCGGCATTGCTGGCCCCACCTGCCATCAGCATCTTCCCTCCCGGATCGGCAACGCGCGCGCCTCAGCCGTCCTGTGTGTGCGGCAGCGCTGGTAACCCCAGCAGCTGCTGTCCGAATGCGGTCAATGCAGGACCCGCTCTACTTCTTTGCGGCAGAACTTTTCGCGGTGGCTGCGGCGTCCGACGCCGCCTCCTTGGCGCCGCTGCCAGAGGCCTCGCGCTCCTCCGGCTTGCGGAACACGAGCAGGTGCATCGGCGAGAAGACGCCCGTCTCGCCGCCCGCCACCAGGCTGTTGGCCACGTTCACCAGCATGTCATGAACCTGCAGAAAGGCATGTCGCTTTGTCAACATGTCACAACGGCTGTACACCAGCGTTCATCGACATGTCTCCCGGACTTTTGGTCGCGCTGCGCGCATGGCATGCAGATGTAGCTTGCAGATCGCATATCCCTGTGCTCATTAGAAGGTGCCTGATGGGTTTTATGACCTGTGGGATAAATCCCGCTCGTGCTGAGCGTCACTATTTAGGGTTTAGGGTTTAGGGTCATTGTCAACAGGGCCTCGAAAGCGCACCTCCTTCACGCCGCGCGGTGCCACATGCAGGAAGCTGACGATGGACACCAGGGCGTGGTTGAATCGCTGCATCTTCCGGCCCGCCATGCCGTACTTGAGTCGGTCGTACCTGCGCAGCCCGCAGTAGGTCAGAGCACAGAAGCTCCAGCAGGCATGATCACGCACGCCCTGCCAAACCTTTACGCCCCTGGCACAGGACAATTAGAGTAGCGGGAAGCCGCAGCCGATGTGGGTGGTGCCACCTGCCGGAGCAGGACGGGCAGCTGCATGCGCCTAGGACCCTTGCTGCGGGTGCAGCCATGGCGGCGACAGCAGCATGCCCATTGGCCAAGCCCCCAGAGCTGCAGAATGTGCAGGTGAGCGCAGGGCTCAGCCCGCCCTCAGCGGCCCAGCGTAATACCCTGCAGCACCGGCGGGCGCAGGCATGGCGGGCTGTGGCTTGGAGCCCTCCCTCTGCAGAGCCCCACCCGACACGCAAGGAACAGACCACCAATCCTGCACGTACCAGGATCCGCAGGCGCAGCAGGCGGTGGCCAGGTCCCTGCTTTCCACAAGCTCGAAGCCGACGGTCTTGCCTGCCTGTTCGCACTCCGTGTATGTGCGCATCTCCTGCATTGGTGAGCGTGGAGGGCTTTCAAGACTTCCGACCAGCGGCTGGTGGCTGCTCGTCTGACAGTGTTGGCTGAGCACCAGCCAGCCTGGACATGTCTGGCCCATCCGCGTCACAAGTGCATGCCACACGAACAACAAAGTCAGCAGCCCCGTCCCAGCAGGCACTTTCAAGGCGGGCTCACCGGCAGGCCGTTGCCGTAGTTGATCTCGTCCATGATACGCACGTGCTCCGCATTCTTGGGGTCGAAGTGCTTGGTGGCCACCCACTCGTAGCTCACAAAGTAGCTGCCCGGCTTCAGCACGCGGTACACCTCGCCATACACGTCCTCCAGCTGCGCGGGTTGCAGGGTTTGGGGAGATTGGCGCTTTCAACCAAGCCTAGTCCCACTGAGTCTTCAGGGCGGAGCATGCGCAGCAGCCCTGTACGCAGGCCCTTTCCTATCCATGCACCCATACGCCATGCAGATTCGTCATTAGCGCCTTAGGCCCTCTGTGTGACGCCCGGCGCAGTCATGCGAGCGGTGTTCTCACCTTGTCTGCGTGGCAGGTGGCCTCAATGGCGTAGGCGCCGTCGTAGGTGCCGTCTGCGAAAGGCATCTCCAGGAAGTTGCCCTGCACTGGCTCGCACAGCGACGCCAGGCCCAGCTGCGTTTGCGGGAATGTGAGAGCTAAACGTACGGTCATAAGCGACACCGTGCAATCCAGTGTTGTTGCAAATCGCGGTCACTGGCTTCACAAACGTTCCGCAGCCTCGCATGTGTGGCGCTGACTCTGTCCAATGCAATCACGACATGCCCGGCTTGAAATGAGGTTCCGGAGCAATCGCATGGCGAGGATGCCGCTCCCGAAGCCCACTCACCGTCTGGTTGTGGTGGATCGCGCGCGACACCTGGTAGTCGTTGATGGTCAGCCCCGTCACGTGCGCGCCGCTGGTCGACGCGATCGTGCGCATGGGGCCGCCGACGCCGCAGCCGACATCGAGCGCCTTTTGGCCGGGCTTGATGCCAAGCAGCGCCGCGATGCGCGCCTCGTGTGCGGCCTCGCTGGCGGAGATGCTCTTGCCGGGGAGCAGCGGGCTGAAGTGGAAGGAGGATCCCCAGCCCCACTCGTAGATGTCTGCGAATGGCATGACAGGGAGCCATCGGTTGCGCCATCCAGCCGGCGCAGAGCGCCGGCCACGGAGCGCCGGACCGTGTTTCTTGTCAGCAAACGGGCATGCTCTGGTGCCGCGATCAGACTCATCGTGACACCACGAGGCAAGCATGCACTGGTGCGTCTCAGCACGGTGCACACCTGTGACCAGGTTGTAGAAGGTGTTCACCTGCGGCGGCACCGGCGGAGCAATGTCAGGAGGCCATCACAGGAGTCGGGCTTGTCTGAAGTACCGCAAATGTGCAAGGCTAGCGCGTGCATGCTTGAGTCGCGTCAGCTTGCGGCAGAAGCCACTTCGTTCGCGAAAGGACTGTGATCGGGTCAATCTGACAGGTGCCCTTGCACAGGATGCGCGTCCTGCGTACCAGCTCCGTTGTGCGGGCGCGATCGGTAATACCGGCACCAGCCTCCTTGCCGTATGACGCCGAGTAGTCACTGAAGGTGTGGTCGATCTTCTTCCTGTCGATGCTGCCGCCAGACAGTTCAAACGTGCTGGGCTTGCGCTTGTACTTGCTGTTGCCGCTGAGGAGCCTCCATGCTCCCAACACAGCCACACTGGCACCCACGCCGATCGCGATCTCCCGGTTGTCGCGGACGGCGTCCGATGCTTTGTTCGACAGATCCCGCAGCTGATTTGACAGGTTGTCGAAAGCTGCCATGACTGCAACACTGGCAAGATCAAGCTTCAACCAACGCGACAAATGTCACCGCGGTTGAACGAACGCAGATGTTAGAGACGCGCGCTTGGCCATTCATGGCCAGGCCGATCGATGGCTCCTTGACTTGGGCTTACTAACCATCGAGGTGTTGATCGCCCCTAACAATTAGGGTTTTGCGTTTGGGAATCTCATAGTGGTACCCACCCCGGGAATGCAGCAGACTGCCTCGTCAGCCAGGGCACCCATCAGGCAGTCCAGGTGTTCAGCCACAGCTTGAACCCGCCCACGATTCACAAGGCTGCTGCGTGCTGCTGTCGAGCGGCGGTCGCGGAGGCGTGCCTCCCCCTGGAAGGTTGTTGGCCTACGATGTCTGGATTTGACGCCAAAACATACTCCTTCGAGGACATCGTGGGCAGCTTAACGAAGGTCACAAGTCGCAAACTATCCTCTTGCAACCGCGCTTGCCACTAATGAGAGGTCATGGCTTGCCTGTTCACGAGCTAACTGCTCGAGTGTGCAGATGTGGTGCAAGACACCGGTGGAAGGCGTTCTGAAACTGTTCCATTGTGCGCCGCAGATGAACAGCTTGAACTCGCTGGGCAACTTTCCACGAACAGACTCGGAGTCCGCTTTCCAGGTAAGCAGCCCCTCGGTGCCTGCAACGGGATGCACTCTGTTATCCTGGGCCTGCCTGCACTGTCGGGCTGTACGCGGTCAGGGAGAGCAGCTGAGTCCATTCAGTGGCGTATCAGCGAACTTGCTGGCCGCGCACTGGGTCGAGGGGGCTGCAGACGCACGCTCACGTGCAGCTGTGCCAAGTCAGCCCATCCTCGCCACTGCTCCTGTCACACCGCAGTGCACCGTCGCAGAGCACGGGCAGCAGCGATAGGTTCTTTTGCGGGTGGGGTTGTGGGTGGTTGTGCCGATCCCAAGGCAAGCTGCATGGTGCACCTAGCCTTGACCACAGCGCCCCGGTCTTGTGCAGGAGTTTCTGAAGCGCATTCCCTCCAGCAACAGCCTGGCTGCTTTCGGTGGCCATGGCGGCAGCCAGGCGGATCTGGCAGCCCAGGCCGCACAGCTGCACTCGCTGCAGGCGAGCCTGGCCAGCCAGGCGGCGCTGCACCCAGCCTCGGCACCGCCCGAAGCAAGCGGCGCCAGCCCCAGCGGTGCCGGCGGCGGCGTGCCGCGCGTCGCCAGCCTGGACTTCTTCCGCCAGCTGTTGCCCGTCAATCAGCTCAATGTCTCGGGCGCCCGGCCGGCCGCCGGCGGCACAGGTGTGGCAATAAACTAGGTGATGGCTGGGTGTTGTGGCAGCTTTTGCATCCCTGTTAGTTTCACATGATCTTGACAGCGTCCGTGGCACAAACAGGCGACGACGGGGAAGGCGGCAGCGGCCTGCGGCGGAACGGTGGCAAGGTGGAACCCTCAGCAGGCAGCGCGTTCTCGCCGCCGCCGCCCTCCTTCCCCTCGGAGCTGCCGCCAATTCCCGGCGTCGGCGGCGGCCCGAATCTTTCCACCTCGATGGCCGAGCCGGTGCGGGTGCTGCCGCTGCGGGCGCCGTCGCCGATCACCGGCACCAGCGGCGCCGCCAGCGGCGGCGCGGCGGGCGGCGGCGGCGGGGGCGGGGGCGGCGTCGTCAGAAACTCCTCCTTCCTGCCGCCGGTGCCCACGTCGGCGCCGATGACGGAGCGCGAGAAGGAGCTGGCGGCAAAGGCGGAGCTGCGCCGTGCCCGCAGGTCGGTCCTCTGCGGTCTCGCAACTCTGTTAGGGCATCGCCTTGCTCAGCTTGGATCGCGTTGTCGAGGCACAAACTCCAGAGTGGGCCTGTACAAGTGTACCTCCACACGTGCTGCTGCTTGGCAACTCATCGCGAACACTGCTAAACTTGTGCAGCTCACTCAGGGAGCTGCACATATTCAAACTCTTGGAATGCCACCTCCCGACGCTGTTGCATGTGCACAATGCGGATGCGGAGGGAGGGCGGCCCTTGCAGCACCGCCATGCATCGCTTTATAGAGGTACCTGAGAAGGCCAACACCTGGACTCTGGCTGCTGGCTGCAGGATGCTGTCAAACCGGGAATCGGCCAGGCGCTCCCGCAAGCGGAAGCAGGAGCATCTGGGGGAGCTCCAAGGCCAGGTACGGCGCCGATGCACTTTGGAGCCGCCACTGGCTAAGCCTGCAGGCGCCTGCATGCCTGTCGCTGCACACCTGCTTGCAGGCCCTGCATTGGCGAGCATGAGCCTGAAACACAGAAGCCACAGCAGCAGGGCAGCAGCAGGGTGTGCCAGGGAACGCGTGCAGTGTTGCGGCAGTCGATGCAGTGAATTTCCTCAGCTTGCGATGTGCATGCAGCTTATCTAGCTTTCACTCTTGCTTTCACTCTCACTCGTACTCGAGGATGACAACCACAACCTGGTGTTATGTGCTACAGCTAAGCGGCGCTGCAGGAGCAGAGGGAGCTGGAGGCGGAGCTGAGGAGCTGTTCCCCGTCGGCGGATTGACTGTGAATGGGATCAACAGTGTGGTATCACCTGGCTGTCAATTCTGCGCGCAGATAGCGGCGCTGCAGGAGCAGAGGGAGGAGCTGGAGGACGAGCTGAACTGTTCCCCATGGGAAGGATCTGACTGTGAACGGGATCAAACAGTGTGTTGACACCTGGCTGTCATTTGTGCGCGCAGATAGCGGCGCTGCAGGAGCAGAAGGAGGAGCTGGAGGACGAGCTGGAGAGTGCGCGTGCGCAGCTCAAGCGCAAGGACCAGGAGATCGGGCAGCTGCGCGCCCAGAACGACCAGCTGCGCGCCCAGTTCGACGGCGAGGTGCGCCCGCCCACTCCTTGTGCCACGCTGTTGACCCCCACACTCTTCTGCTGCTGTGACATCACTGCAAATGTCACGGCGCACCCTACACGCAGTGCCGACGAGGGAGTGCACAGTGTCGGAGTGCAGTGCACCATCCTGTCACGTCTGCCAGACCTTGTGCATGACTTGGGTGTACAGACAACCAGCCACGAAGTCGGTGCTGAGCCCATTAAAGCGATCGCGCACCGCAGGCAGCGCCCAGGGCGGGGGCCAAGGTGCACGCCGCCACCAGCCCGCGCGGGAATGAGAGCAAGCCGCCGCTGCCGTCCGGCAAGCTCAAGGGCTTCAAGCGCAAAACTGCAGACGCGGACGGCGATGCCTGATCGCTAGCATCTGACGTGGCGGCGGCGCACCATTTCGTGCCGCGGCTCGCTTCTCCAGGCGCCGCCGCCGCCTGCTGCGCCGCCGCAATGTGGACTTGCACCGCAACGTGGACTTGCGTGCGCAGGGCGTTCATGAGAGCTGCAGTGCCCATCATACCCCTGTCCTAGCAGGGATGTCGTGCGAGCCCCTGCTGGAGGCCCGCCCGACATGCAATTTTGACCCAGGCCTGCAATCTGACAGGCCCTCGGTGAGCGGGCTTCCAGGACCGCCGGCGGCCGCTCGCGAGCCGTTCATTTTGACGAGAGCGAGCGACTTTCTGCGGTGGTAACATTAAAACCATGTGTGCCGGGGAGCGGATGCCGGTACCGTCGTGTGCTGAAGAGTATCCAAACGTCAGCAGAACTGTTGTTGCTGTCTTTCGTGTTTTTGGCCTGCGTGAAATGCGGTGGGAGAAGTGGACAACGACCGGCATGTATGAGTGGAGCACTGTGATGGTGCGTGTAGAGGGGGCTGCCTCTGCCGGGGCGCTGTTGTGCATGAGGCTACGTTTGATAATTTCGTTGCTGTAAATGCAAGGCGCTCTCGATAGCACAACCTCGAAGGCACAAATGCAAAATCCAGCTCTGACAGATACAAAATCACAACACTACGGTCAATCAATTAGCCTGAGAGCGAAGAACACACACTGCGACATTGCAGCAGCCCAATTCATCTCATAGCCCATGAATGACACGGGCCTCCTTCAGCACGGCTCGAACCTGCATGCAGGCGGCAAGCATTGATTAAGAGGTACAACGTGAGCAGCGGAGCTTGCGGTAGTCATTGAATATCAAAACACATGTGTTTCAAGGAGCCGCCGCCACCTGAAGGCGCGCTGTGTTGATGCTTGCGGCAATCCGTTGCCGCTGACCTTGTCAGTGGGCTCTTCACGCAGAAGGTCCGGGTTGAACTTGTCCATCGAAGCCTCGCCCAGCAGAGCGCAGAAGCTGTCCGCCACAGAATCCCCCAGCGCCTGCAGCAGGAAATGGCGACATCGTGTTGTCATTTGCAAACCTGGCCGCAGAGTTGATTTCCGCTTGTCGAAAGAAACTGTGTTGCCTTGCGCCTGGAGAAGCAAGCACAAGAGCACACACAACTGCTGCACGTACATGGATCAAAAGCTAGCCTCCATCTCTCGGCCAAGTTCAGTTGAGGCCAGCACTTACGCCTGCGTCATGAACCCCAGCTGCGACATGGTCAATTGTCAAATAAACCTCACCTTCAGGTCGTAGCCGCCCTCCAACAGACACACGAGGCGACCCGAGGCAAGGCGGTCCGCCAGATTCCGCAGTTCCTCCACGAGGTGGTGGTACGTGCTGGTCCGCACCTGCAGGCCCGCCAGCGGATCGCGCCAGTGCGCATCGTACCCCGCGCTGACCTGGCGGTGCCGGCAGGGACAAGCAATAAAAGCTGGTGGCACTGCGTCACTGGTGTGTGCTGTTTCAAGCTGAGACATTGCCTGGCGCATCATGAAAAAGTTGGCTTGCGTTGGACCCGTGAGAAATCTTTGTTGTACCCAGGTCATTCTCTCACAAGAATGATGTCAGGCTGAAAACGCTCTGCTGCAGGGGCGACCACCTCCTCGAACGCCGCCCGCATGGCGGCGTCACCCGAGTCGCCTGCATGTTGAAGTGATTTCCTGACGACCCTGCCTGGTGATTTGCAGAAAGCAGTTGCACGCAGCACTGATCAACGCTTGGGTGCTGTTGTGTGCACGGCAGCATCGACACACACTCAACCTTCGGTCCTGCAATCAAGGCAGTCAAACACAAATCCGCGGGCAGGCTGCACCTGGCAGCGGCAGGTTGATGGAGGCGCCCTCGCCGTCGCCGCGACCGACCTCCTTCAGTGCTCCGGTGTTTGGGAAGCTGCCTGCCTGATGCGTGCTGACAAACAGCACGTTCGGGTCGTCATAAAAGATGTCGTGCGTGCCTGCGCAGGGTCACATCGGGATCAGCATACACATCAGCTGCGACAGATGGGTAAGATCATCGCCAGGGCAAGCTAGCAGAGAGTGGAAAGTGCAGGACAAATGAAGTTGGGATGCTTGGACAGTTTGAATTTACTTCCAAGGGCTACCATTGCCGTGGTGAACGTCGAAATCGAAGATCATGACACGCTTCAGGCCATGCCGCTGCAGCGCATACCGCGCGGCAATTGCTATTGTGGAGAATAAACAGAAGCCCATGGGACCCTTCGCCACGGCGTGGTGGCCGGGCGGGCGGCAGACGCCGAAGCCGGCTGTGCTGCCGGTGCCCGGCAAGGCGGACGCCTCAACGACTGCATCCACAAGCGACACCGCCGCTCCTGCCGCCTGAAGGGTGTAGAACCCTCAGACTGGTTTCAAGATGCCTACTCAAGAGCTGCATGGTCCAGGAGTAGTTGGAATGCTCTCAGAAGGCGGACGGCTGCCAGGCTGCATGCAGACCTGCACAGCGGCATGATCTTGTAGACAACGCTGCTCACTCTGAGGGCGTCATCAAAGGAGCTGGGCGTGATGTAGGTGTCCACATCCACGCGGGTGGGCGCCTGCTGCTGCACCACCTGCAGGCACCAGGAAATATCTTATTAAGTAGGGTGACAACATGTCTCGAGATATGTGCTCAGCTTCTGGAACCAATCAGTGCGCATCAGGTCATGCTGTTGTCAGAACGTCGAAGAGCTGGCGCGTCAACGGCGGCATGCACATCGCCCATTGCATCGCACATGGCAGAGCCCGCACCTCCTCCAGCACTTTGACGTACTGCTCGCTGTGAATCGCCGTGACCTCGGAGAAGCTGGCGAGCCGGAATTTCCGCAGGTTGATGAGCTGCAGGCAGCAATTAGGTGGTCGGCGACGCCGGTAATTCTGGCGCCAATCCAATCTACGCGTAGTGTCTGTGTGCGACATCCCGATGAGTCTCGGCGACAGACACGCATGACGGTCTCATCACGAGGCAGCGCCATTGGCGGCAGTGCTGCATCGCACCTGTTGGGGCCGGGCCTCAGCATTCAGCCCGCCCGCCTCCAGGGCGCTGAGGATTGCCGGGACCCGCGCTGCGCACTCGGGATGGCCTGCATTGTCGGTATCAATCAGGTCTATGAGTAGAGTGCATGCACAGAAGCGCTGCGGCCCTAATGCATCATATGCATCGCCGAGAGCCAGCAGCAGTTCAGGGACGAGCACCTGGGCTGTCATGCTCTGCGCCTGCTGCTATGGCGTAGATGATTCTGCTGGTGGCATTGCTTGCTGCCTGATCCCCGCCAGCATTCTGATTTGGCACGCTCTGACAGACCGCAACCTGCGGACGCGCGACCTGCGTGCCATTCAATAGGGAACGTTACATATTAACAACATCAGCGGGATCAATAGAGTTTCAAAGGGTATCCTCACGATCAATGCATAAACCTACGATCACAGGAATGGAGAACGGATGGGCGCACCCTGCTGTCGTGTCGTGCATGATGATTTGGGATGGTGGCGCGCTGACACGCGCGCCGCGTCAGCAGACCACCTCGCAGAAATTTCATGCTCGCATGTGCATGTGTATTTTTCTGCACGTTCTGCTGCAGACAAGTCGTGCAAAATATGCTTGCGAGGGAACAGATTTGTATGCCCCTGCCAGGGTTCACAAGAGTCGTGCGCGGGAGCCAGCTGTGCTGCTGTGGGCAACTTGCACGGCCGCTGCGAAGCTACTTACTGCATGTAACACATCTGAGGTTTGCGACCAGGCTGCCGGCAAGTTCCGAGACCCCATTTGACATCTGCCACCGGTTTCTAGATTCGATGCTGGCAGCTGCCCAGCAACATGTGTCTTGACGTGCTGTGCTGCCCTTGCCGAGCTGTCTGCGCCGTACTTGATACCATCGTGGACGCTTGCATCGCGGTCCTTTGCTGCCCCTGCCGCTGCTGTTGCGGCTGTCCCAGCACGAGCAGCGAAGTGAGACAGTGACGGCAGCCCTGATGGCCCTGATGGTGGGGCGTGCTGGGCGGCTTGCCCAGCAGGCCGGCAGATGGCTACCGGGCCTTTCGTCAAGCAGCGGTGCGCTGAGTCAGAACCTGAGTCAAGAACCTGCGAACAGAGTGTGGCGCGGCGCATTCGAGCGGATTGTTGCACCGGATGCGTCAGCTTGCAATGGAACACAGCTTGAAATGAAACACAGCTTGCAATGGAACACAGCTTGAAATGGAACACAGCTTGCAATGGAACACAGCTTGAAATGGAACACAGCTTGCAATGGAACTCAACCTTGCAAATCTTCTTCGATACAGAGCTTACCGGCGCTTTGCAGCCGCCGATGGCTTCCCTTGGTGCACCGATGACCGTCATGCAACACAGATGGTGCGGACGCGTCCTCTGTGTGGAGCACCTTTCTGTCGCAGCGCTTCCTGCTGTGAACCTTATGCACGCAAGCCAGCGCTGCAGCACAGCATCAATTACATCGTAGTAACCCTTTTCAGCAGCCAATCCAGACCCTCATATTGAGAGAACTTTTGTGTGCAGTGCGTCAAAGAAGGCGGGCGGTAGCACGCAGAACGGCAAGGACTCCAATCCGAAGATGCTGGGCGTGAAGAAGAGCGGCGGCTCGCAGTGCGTGGCCGGCAATATCATCGTGCGCCAGCGCGGCACAGAATTCCACCCTGGCACCAACGTCGGCCTGGTGAGCCTTGCAGCTTGTTGCTGCCCGCGCACCGCAGATTGAGGACGTCGTGAATCGATCGCTGTTGGGCTACCCTGGTAGTTGCCTTGCTGCGGATATTTCTTGCAAAACAAGTGGGCACTAGTATCAGTCGCTGCTCGAAGGCAAGTTGCGTGACGCTCGGGTTGTGAGATTGTCTGCGTTCATCATTGCAGGGCCGAGACCACACGCTGTTTGCGCTGGTGCCCGGCCAGGTCATCTTCTCGCGCAGCCGCTTGAATGGCCGCCGCACAGTGAGCGTGGAGCCAGCGCCACCGGCGACGTTGACGCCGCCGGAGCCCCGCATTCCCACGCACCTGTTGCGCGCGCAGCGCCAGGCGGCCCGTGCGATGGCCGCAGCCAGCCTCTGATGCTGACAGCTCGAGGCTGATAGGGCATTGTGCTGCCGCCCGGCATTGGGATGTTGGCGAGACACCGTTCGCATCGCAGTGTGGATGTGAGTGAAGTAGTTTGCAGAACAACTACGAGGTAGAATTTTAGCTCTAGCTGTGCGGTGAGGTGCCACGCACTTCGAAACTTTCTGAGACCAGGGCATGAAAGGCCATCGCTACACACGACAGAAGCTTGTGCAGAATAGGCCGTGGAAGATCAACTCGATTGAGAGAGCTTGAAACTTGTGCATGCTCCACCTACTTGGGGTTTACGGTCGAAAAAATTGCCCTCGCAAGGGGAGGAGAAAAAGCCGGGTCTTATCCTGACCGAAAGGCATGTACAAAGCAATATATCTTTGGCACAGCAGAGGGGCTTTTGCAGCAGACATAGAGTTCAGGAAGCTCGGCTCCAGAGGCGTTTGATCAGCAATCCGTCGACCAAGGAGGCAGCACGAATTTTCGGAATTTTTGTACGTTGGGGAGGTGCACCAAGCTGAGTGCAGACGCCTCTCAGGCCAGGAGCGAGTGCAGCATGTCCAAATGGACGTGACGAGCTACCAAAGCTACCATCAGGCGTGCGCTGCCAGATCGAGGCGTCGCCTCCTCGGCAGCATCTGCAATATTGGAACCAGCCCTCCACTGTGCCTGGCATAGGTGGGGTCCGTGTCTGCAGCATCGTCATTCGATTAGTGTAGCGCAGCAATGTGCAGGGCACAGACTGCTCAAGTTCTGTCTACCTAGAGTGGGCCTGTGGGTCACTGAACGGCTAGCACTGCGCAGCGGCGGCAGCTCACAGAGGCTTGTAGCACGATCTCTCTTGAGGAACGCTTGTTGAGCCGCCTCGGCAAAGCTCTGAAGGCAGCCAACTGTTGGGCGAGACCAAGCATCTGCATGCGGGCATGGCGGTGGCCCCGGCGCCGTTCCTGCGACCTATGTGTGACCTGCACTGCATCCTCAGTTTCTCCACCTGCTCAACATGCAGAAACACAACCTCCTTGGACTGTTCATTCAGCACTACAGTGCAGTCGCGGCGCACGTTGAGAGCGGCGGAGCCGGTGGACGCAGCAGCAGACATCCTCGCACTGGCTGAGTGGAGCCCTCATGTGTGCACACAGGTCCCATCCGTCGCCGGCCGCATGTAGTGAGGGCGGGCGCCATGAGCGCGGTGCCATCAGGAGCGGTGCACGCGGCGCGGGTGACGGCGGCGTCGGGCGCGCAGCGGCCGGCGGAGGCGTCAGGCGGCCCCTCAGATGGCGGAGCCACTGCTGCGCCGGATGGGCCCGTGCCCACCGCCCAGCTGCAGGTGCATCCCTCTGGCTTGCCTTTCCTTTAGACACACCTCTAGGTGACACGTAAACTTGGCAGCAGACGGCTGCGCGGAGGTGCCGCATCGTGGTTGGGTGGTGGCTGCTTGATGTAGTACTGTCCCAAACACGACCCGACAAGGAAAGGCAGGACGACAGCTATTGTGCTGGGTGTCGGAAGCAGCTGGCGGCTGTGCACAGCAATGCTGCCGCCTGACAGGGCGCTGCTTGATGCTGCCGGTCGTTGTTGGAACATCGCTGCTGTGAATGGTCCACCGGACTTGACGTCAAACCGCCATGCACAAAGAGGTTGACATGCGGAGCTGACGCCTCAACCCACCTTGCACCCGCAGGGGCAGGCGGACCGGTGCTACGCGCAGGAGTGGACAGCGGAAGAGCAACGGGCGCTGGAAACAGGGCTGCTGAAGTGGCCCGCGGACCGGACACCCCCCCTGGAGCGCTACCTGCGCATTGCGGCCACGCTGGCGGCCAAGGGCGTGCGCGACGTTGCTCTGCGAGTGCGGTGGATGGGGCGCTTTGCGCAGCAGAAACGGCGGGTGGGTTGTTTGACATCGCGTGCTCTGAAGCTGCATGCGCACCTGGAAAGGGTAGAAGCGGCTTTGGCCACCGGCCGGCCAGTGCCCGTCAGTGCTCAGGCCTCCCTGCCCTGCTTAGAAAGGGCGCAGGGTGCATGGCACAAGCATTTGCTCGTGCGTGAATGAGGACATCAACGAGAGCATCAAGAGTACCCCATCAGCAAGTCTTGAGGCACCCTGTTGTCATTCTGCAGGTGTCAGTGGTGTACAATGACCCAGACACCAACAGGGCGCCGCAGCGGCAGCGGCAGGGGCACACCGGCTCGATCTTCGCGCAGACGCCAGTGCAGCCGGCGCCAGCGGTGTCCAACGGCGTAACGCAGCCGCCGGCGTCGCTGCCGGTGGCCAACCCCTACCAGATCCCCGCCAACATGCTGGTCATGCCGTCCATGATGCCCGACGGTGAGCCGGTTCAGGCAAACTTCGCCTGTGCTGATTGACTGGCGAATTGCTGACCAGTTCGCCTGCATCCTTGGCAGTGCCTCCCACCGAAGCCAGCGCGACACAGGTCTCCATGAGTGTGCTGTCCCTCAGTTTGAACTGTCACAGACTCCCGACACGATGGATCATCAGGTCAACAAATGTTAGGTCGACTGCGCACGGCAGGCACCATGATCGGCAGCATGGCGCCGGGGGTCATGCCGGGCGCGATGGGCAGCCTGCCGATGCCGATGCAGACGCTGCAGCCGTACGGCGGGCTGATGCCAGGCGGCATGCCGCCGATGCCCGCGCCGACGCCGCCAACCATGACGCTGGATGACCATGGCAGCGGGTACGGCTTTCTCTCTGATGCACCGCTGATGCAGCTTTGATGCCAGAGGCCTTGCATCCACTGCTGACCGGCCAGCGCCGTCTTGACTCGTGTGGTCGGACTGCTGCTGCTGTTTAGTCCTTCAGAATGGCAGCGTTCAGCAGGCGATGCACTGCCGTGCTGCAAGCACACATGACAACATGTCATTCCCATCACATCTGGCTTGATCTGTGCAGGGGCGTGGGCGGCGTGGGCGGCCCCATCGCGACGCTGCTGTCGCACAACTACAGCATCCTGGACTCGTTCAAACAGAACATGCAGACCTGGCGGGTGAGTGTGCTGGTGCCAACACTAGCTTGTCGCCTGGCTGCATTGAATCCCCTGGATGCACGGCGGCACAGATGCTGAGGTGGGATGTCAAGAGTGCGATCAGCAGCGTCTGCAGTAGCAACAAGACTCAGCCGAGCGCTTCGTTTCCGTCAACTTGGTTGCATGACTTGCAAGTGTGACGCACAGGTGGGCGAGAATACGGAGCTGCTGATGACCTTCCGGGACAACATCCTGAGCATCCTGAACCACATGCAAAACATGGGCGGCGTCATGAGCGACATGCCCGCGCTGCCGGTGCGCATGAACGTGGAGCTGGCCAACAACTTCCTGCCCCGCGGACCGCCCGGCCTCGGCGGCATGCCGCCCTTCACCCTCAGCATGCAGGCGCGCCGTGGTTCTGCACCACCCCTGCGCGGTTACCCTTCTGCGGCATAGGCTGGATCGAGGAGTTTTGGATGTGGCATTGCGTGGCATCCAGCATTGAAACAAGTCCTGCACGTCCTGTTAAAGGATGTCCAGATTCCATGTTGCTTGCAGCGCAAAACGATCAGGGTAGGGAGCTGACAGCTCCTGTGCTTGTGCAGATGCCCACGATGGGGATGTTTCCCAACGGCATCCCCGGCATGGCGGCGTCGATGCCGGCGGCAATCGCGACGCCTGCAGCAGCCGCCGTCACGGGCGCCCCTGCAGCCTCGCAGCAGCCAGCGGCTGGCGTTGCCATGGCCGGCCTCCCGGTGCCTCTGCCCGTCATCACGGACACGTCGGTCAGCGGCGACAACGCCGCCTCGGGGCAGCTCGCTGCGGCGGTGTCGGCAATCACGGCTGCGCTGCCGGCGTCGGCCGCGCAGGGGCCTACGGTAGCGCAGCAGCAGCAGCCGCAGGAACAGCAGCGTGCCTGCCAGGTCTTCGACAGCCCGCCGACAGCCGTCGCGTCCAGCTCGCCGGTGGTTACATCACAGGCGTCGCCCGCGGGCGGCATTGGGGCCTCCCCGCCGGCCACGACCAGCGCCCCACAGCCGAGGGCGGCGACAGCAGCAGGCGCAGCCACGCCGGCCGCGGGCAGCGCGCCTGCCGCTACTGCGGCCACACCCATCACGCCTGCGGCGGAACTGGCGGCGTGCGCAGCGCCCGCCGCCGCGAGCGTCGCCCCGGCGTGGCCGAGGCCGCCGCAGCCTGTGCCGGCTGCGGCGGCGGCGGGGTTGTTGCCGACGTCAGCTCCGATGCCCGCCGCAGCGACGGCGCAGCAGCCGCACAACAACCTGCGACAGCCGCCGGCTCCTGGCGTCACACAAGTCAAGCGGGAGGCGGCAGCGGCCGGCGCCACCGGTGCTGTTCCTGTACAGGCAGCAGTCAAGCAGCAGATTACGTGACAGCAACCTGTTGCTCGCTCAGTATGGCTGGCATGTACCTTTGCAGCTGCTTAGCAGCTCGATTGCGCCGTCCAGCGGCAACAGCCGTGTCGAATTGTTTTGGTTTGAGAAGAACACAAGCGCGCTCAAAAGAACGTGCGTAGGTAGGTGCCCAATGCAACGAGGGGTGAATTCGTCCACGGATGCCAATGGCAGCCACCCAATTGCAGCAAATTGGGCCAACTTCGCCACACGTGACCCCACCACGGACTTGTGCACAAAAAGATTTTCGACTTGCCAAAACACATTTGCATCGAATTTCCAGCATGAGGCAGATGTCAGCCTACGGGCTCCTCGATTTGGCGCCCTTGCGCTTCGGATCCTGGCGGGAGCGTCTGGCGCCGCATGTCTGCGGACCGGCCCATCGGAGCAGATTCACCAGGTGCACCAGTGCCCTGCAGGAAATGCAATGGCAGACCGATCGACCGCCGTGCGTACAGCCTGTATAAGGCAGCACCCTCATACTTGATGGTTCCGCTTGAAGCTTCGTGCTTTGAACCGTGCATCACTGTGCTTCGAGAGTGGGATACGATCACTATGTGAGACGTGTGCTCTGCGCATCGCAGCCAATTCCGCTTGTAGATCAGCTGTTTAGAGGGGCGGCGACAGCTGGTGTATACTTGGCAGAGACTGCACTGCACTTGACGCTTGACGCGCTGAATGCTGACCCTAAGCTGAATGTCATGCGCAGCGCGTCCTACACCGACAACAATCTGGAACTCGGCGGCCTGGAGGCTGACTACATATGCAAATATATAGACATATATAACTGCAGCGCTATTTTCTTGCAGGGGCTGGGCATCTCGGAGGAGGAGGTGGAAGCGAACATGGTGCCGGGGGCACCAACAACTTCCGGGCGGTCGGCGACCCGGAGGCGATGACGGCGGGGCAGGACAATGCGCCGGTGCTGGCCGCGCAGGCGGCGCCGCTGCAGGCGCTGCAGCTGGCGACGCTCAGCCACCGGCTGCCGCTGTACGACGCCGCGACGCCCGAGGTATGGTGTACCACCATAGTGTCATGGTGCACCACCACAACTGGATGTCTTAAGCCTACACTTGTTGTTTTGCATGGCTGTACGCGGACATGGGGATGGACCACTTTTACGTTTTGACGCGCAACTTTCCAAGGAAAATTCCATGCCCCTCCACGCCCTGGTTTCTGTTCCTTCCCTTTTTCTCCAGTGCCCATGCCGCACATGTCGGACTGATATGGTGCAGCACTGGCGATGGAACCTCAACTTGGCAAGTGTGTGTGCATTGCGCGCTTGCGTACCTGTGTCAACCTCTATACCAGGTCAGTGCCTTCTTTGATGATTGCAGATCAAGACCGCAGGCGGCATTCCGCACAGAGCGTATTGTGCGGCATTTGTCTGTGCCCCCAACAGCCGATTACGGCGGTGTCGGCATTGGGGCGCGCATGCCTGCGAGCGCTGGTTGGTTCCAGACGATGCTATAATTTGAGCAGACGAATACATGTAGCTTGGGCATTACGCTCCGCAGCCCTCCCCACTCGTGAAAAGATGTTGTTTTGCTGGATGCACGACATGCCCGCTCCTGCCCCGCAGATAATTCGTGATCAACGGAACCGCCAAGGTGGGCATCTACCCGGGCCGGGCCAGCAGTGCAACTTCACACTGGAAGAGACGACGTGGGCTTTGCACCAAAGGGCTCGGGTCACTGGCTGCGCGACACAGGTGCCCTACACATTTTACACTCTGAGGGCTGGCCTTGACGGCGCCACAGGCCTCAAGACAACCAGTGAACTTGGGTCGATATCTGAATGCGTCGATTACTGAATGTGTACCAACACTGGGCTGCAGGTTATGACCATGCAGAGGGGTGATGGAAGGCTCACCTCGAGCGGCGGCGGTGCTGAGCGCTGTGCATGTCCTGCAGACCCCGAGAATGACCTCTGGATCTTCCTGATCTTTGACAGCGAAACATTCACGGACGTGGGGCTAAGTAATTGAGTTCGCCGGTGCCCAGCCGGCGCAGGCAAGCCACGGGACCGCGCCCATTACAAATCGCGAGTTGATGCATTTGACATTTGCATATTGTCGGCTACTTCAGTGACGTGTCAGGCTTACAGGACACTGAGCCTTTGCACGCTCATGTTACCTGTATGACTGCCGGCGCAGTGCTGATCACAAGAGCATGCGCAGTACTCCGCAACCGCCCTCAACACCAGCTTGGACTTCACGGAGAGCTGGAACTACACTCTATCCGGCCTGGCGCCACTTATGGCTCCGCCGCAGTGCGGCAGGGCATCGATGACACCGCATGACTGCTCACTGCTTTTGCGGGCCATCATGCCGGGCAGGCATCGGCAGGGCAGGCGTGGCGAGCAGGGACCTCTGTTTCTTCGCACTGCTGGGCCTTGTGGGCGCTCGTTGAGATCATGGCCCGCATGCAGACAGATCATAGATACATACCTAGACACACATTGTTGACATCAGGAAGTCGATATTGCTGATTGATCAAGTAGCGCTGTTGGGGAGTGTACATCCTCAGGTGCATAGGTCCCAAATAAACTGCCGCCATCGTGTGCATGCCCTTGGTTTGTAGGCAGGCAAAAGGGATTATCAAGTCCGCATGTTTACATCCGAGCAGTTTAGATCCACTGAAACAGGTTATAGGTGCGTGCTGATGCAAAGCAGTGCGGCACTGACTGGGACGCGAATTCGGAGGGTGCACTCGAAATGGCTGAAGCAAGAAATGACTGCTCGATCGCTCCACATGAATGTAACGTCTATGAGGGAGCGCGGCAGTGCTGCCGCCGCTTATAAAGAAGAAGTCACGGCCATTGTCCTCACCGCGAGCGTACTTCAAATGACCACTGTGGCGGCCCCATCATGATGGCCTCATGCCGCACCGTGAAACACTCTCCTCCAAGGTGTGGGCTGCTGCGCGCCTGCAAGCTGCAAGATGCGGCGGTTCTAGGGCTCAGAGGATGTCGGCATCACATTGCCTATAGCGCAGCCGCGCCGCCCCGTCGGTCCACGGCGCCCCACTTGGCGGCGCCTTGGCGCCGTCAAGAGAGAAGTGCCGTTTGCGGACCGGCGGGCATCACCCAGCGATGCATTCAGACACTGAGCCTTTCCAAATCAAGAGAGTTACGAGGCGGTGCGTCACCGAGAAAGAACTTGTGCCGGCTGCCGGCACTGCTGCGGGCTGACGCCCGGGCCTGACGGTGTATGTCGAATTCAAGATTGCAGTGGCCATGAAATTCTGTGCGGCACCAGCCGGCTGCGCAGCAATCGGCCGTGCTCCCAGGGCAGGACGCGGTAGGAGTGCCGCGCGGGGCCCCGCTAGCAATGCCGCCCCAAAGCCTGATGCGCATTGAGGCGGGCATCGGAGTAGCCGCCCTGGGCTGCAGTTTCCGTGACGCCCCTTTTGGCTGCTGCCAAAGGTTGGCTGGGCTGGCGCGTGCCAGATGGTGGTGAGCCGCCGCGGGGTGGGTCACTGCCGTGCTTGTGTGTCCGGGGTGGGAAGTTGTCCCGGCGCTGCTGTCACGGCTGCGATTGCGGCGGCAGGCCCGGCTGCGTGCCCATCAGCTCCGTCAGGCTCAGCAGCTCCAGGCTCGCCTACGCGCCAAGAACAAACGCTCTGAGAGTTTTACTTGTCTGCACCAAGAGTTGCTCGCTCTGGCAACTACTGCTTGCCTGCAACAACCAGCGCGCCCGGGACCTGCCGTGACGCAATCCTGCAGCTGCGCAGGATGTGCCGCGCAAGAGATTCACGCTGCCCAAAAGCAGCACCTGTGTCATGGTGAAGTCAAGCGGCATGGGGCCACTGCCCAGCGGCCCCAGCAGGTCGTGGCTCATGTCTCCCAGGCTGGGCATGGGCGCCGTGCCGCCACTTCCGCCGGAATAGCCGCCGCCGCTGCCGAGCGCGCCGCCGCCGCCGGCGGTCATCCACGCGGGCGCCTGCTGCTGCGGCGGGGGCATCAGCGCGCTGTCCCTTGTGCTGCCGCTGCTGCTGCTGAGATAAGATCCCGATGAGCTGTAAAAGCCGGCGTTGTCCATCGGCTGCCCCTGCAGCTGCTGCTGCTGCTGCTGCAGCACGGAGTGGTGGGCGGCTGTGTAGTAGCTGCTGTTCACATGCTGCGGCAGCGGCAGCTGGCCGCGCCCGCCGTGCTGCAAGCCCATGCCCATGCCCATTCCCGTGCCGCCGCCGCCGACGGGCTGCTGCGTGAACGTCGGCATGGGGCCGCCGGCCTGCGCGTAGCTCGGGGAGGGCATGCCGGCGCTCCAAGGCGCCTGGCCGCCGCCGTCGCTGCCGCCAAGCGGAGGGTGCTGCTGCTGCAGCTGCTGCCGCTGGGCCAGCTCCCGCTGCTGCGCCGCCTGCACAGCCGCAACAAGGGAGGCGGTGAGGCCCAGGCTTGCCCCCAGTAGGGGATGCCGTGAGGCCAGACTGGCAACTAGCGCGCAATCGACTTCGCGCGGGAACAATGGGGGCATGATGTGGAGGCGGCTGGTGTCACTAGAATGTGGCTGCAGCAGCAGATGCAGCAGCATTGAAGCAATCTGCAGGCATGAGATTCAGGTGCCAAGCAACACACCTGCGCCTGCAGAGCTGCTCGTCGGGTCGTCATGGACTGCTGCTGCTGCTGCTGCTGCTGCTGCTGCTGCTGCTGCTGCTGCTGCTGCTGCTGCTGCTGCTGCTGCTGCTGCTGCAGCTGTTGATGCTCCTCCTCTCGCTGCTGCGACTCCATCTGCTGCGCCGCCTGCTGCGGCTGCTGCTGCGCCGCCGCCGACAGCGGCACTCCTGCAAGGCTGGCGTAATGTCAGGGCACGTGGCGGCGGGACATGCCAAAGATGAGGCGCGAATGCGAGGCGCAAATACGCCAACAGCTTTGGAATGTCTGTGCGTTTCATTGTGGGGTGCTGGCACTGCGGTGCGACCAGCCGTGGCCCTCGACCAGCATCTGAGGTGATGCAGCACCGGCACACCAGTCTTCGAGCGGCAACGCAGCCACACCTGGGACGTACTGACCCGCTGCGGAAGCGGCGGCGCCGGGCATCGGCGGCGGCCCTTGGCCTGGCTGCTGCGGCTGCTGATGCGGCTGCTGCTGCTGCTGGGGCCACGGCGCGGCGGAGGTGACGGTGATGCCGCGCCGGACGATGTTGATGGTCGGCGGCGGGCCGCGCAGCGGCGCGTGGCCCGACGTGACCGGCGCGCCAAAGGCGGCCATGCCGCCGCCTGCGGGCGTTAATGGCGTCTCCGGCCGCGACTGCGCCAGCGCCAGTCACACAGCTCCCTTGAGTGTCTGTTCTCATTGACATAATTCTCATTGACAGATGTGCAGTTGTTCTTGAATATACAGATACACAAGACTGCTCGCCGGTAGATATGCGGTCGTAATTGACAACATCACCAAATCCATCCAAATGACATGTTCACGCATGCTGGCTCCGCAGTGCGCAGAATTTGGGATTGCAAGGCTGTCAGGTTTCAATTGACCTTGTCGATGGACGCCAGATCGAAACAGGGCAGCCAGGGGCGCGGCTGCGACGGGATGTCACCTGTGCCTGCGCCGCGGCGTACTGCGCATGTTGCTGTTGTTGTTGCTGTTGCTTCTGCTGCTGCAGCATGTGCTGGGACGTGGCCTGCTCCGCCCGCAGGCGGTTGGTCTCTGCAGCTGCCGCCGCGAGCTGCTGCCCCATCGTGGCGACCTGCAGCGTCCCCACAGAAATGCCTTAGCACGGGGAACTTTGAGTGCACCCGGCCAACGCAGCGCAGCACGGTGGCTGCGGCAGGCGCATTGAGCTGGTGTTTCGAGGGAGTTGCAATGCGCGGACACCACCACTGACGATATGCCAGTGACCTGGCCTGTCCATTGTCCGGCACCACTTCAGGCATCAGTGAAATGACGTGGGAACAAAGTCCCGCCAGGGACTTTGTTGCAGCAGCATGAAACTGTGAGCACAGAGCTGACACTGCGCCAAGGCCTGCTGGCCTCCTCAAGAGTAAAAGTCCCGCGCCAGCACACTGTCGAATTGGCGTTGGTTCTGCTGCATGCACACACTCTTCCACTGAGATTTCCGTGCCTGCTTCTGCAGGGCGGCGCGGTCCGCCTCGACGGCCGCGACCTGTGCCGCGAGCGCGGTGTTGTGCGACTCCAGCTGCGTCATGCGCGACGCCAGCTCGCCCAGCGTCGCAGACGCCTTTGCGCGCACCCGCCGCGCGCTGGCCCTGTTCAGCTCCCGCCTGCACGCAGAGGCATAGCGGGGCGCTCGGCATGACATGAGGTGCTGCTGCTCCTTGGCTTTTCGTCCGTCCCGAAACATGCTGCAGAGCCTTTTCAAGTGCACAACCAGCAGCAGGCAACAGGCTGGAAGCGACCTGACGGACTAAGCAGGCTGGAAGCGGCCTGACGGACCCTGCATGCTGTGCCCGTAGAAGCACATTTGTGAATGCGCTGCTCCTAGTTACTGCCCTCTGTCAATTCGGCAGCCCGGCCGCTTTCCGGATATCATTATCTGAAGGCTCACCGGCGGATATGGCGGCGCTCGGCCTCAGTCAGCTCCGGCGAGTTGACGTCGCCCTGGAAGGCGATGGGCCGCCCCAGCTTCTTCCGCCTTCCCTGCTGCGAGCCGGACTGCGAGCCCGAGGCACCGCCGGAGTGCGCGTGCACCACCGCGGCCGCGGCCGCCGCCGCCGCCGACAGCGGCGGCGGCGCCGCCAGCGTTGCGGCGAGGCAGTCACCGGACATCCCGGCGCCATTCGCCGTCAGCCTGCGGCCTGAGCAGGCGCGTGTGATGGACATCGCGCGCGTCAGGCTGGCCGCCTTGCCGAGCGGGATTGCAGGCCTGCACGTCAGCAGAGCTTTCAGCCTGGAAATTAGACTCAGCCCGGACATTCGATGACACAGCAGCAGGCTGTGCAGAGGCGGGCGAATCGCAGGCGCAGCAGCCAAGCCGTGCATCGTTGCAAGCTCGGGCGCAGTAGAGTTGCAGGCAGTTTGGACACGTTGTGCTTTGCCCGCAACAGCAACACTGCTGACGATCAGCAGTATTCCAGTCTTATATCTCCGAAACCCAGCACTTGTCAATGCTGCTCACCGCCACGTGCGGCACTGCTGGTCGCCAGCCCTAGCGGGTGGACTACCAGCCTGCTCGAGGTGGCGCGACGGCGGCAGCATCAGCCCAGACGCGTCCGCCTGCTGCGCCGGCGCCACCAGCTCCTGCAGGCTCTCCTTGCTCAGCGTCATGCTGCTGGAGGAGCTGGTGCCCGCGAGGGGCGCCGCCGACGCGCCGACCGACGCGTCCGCGAACGGCGATGGCAGCACCAGAATGGGGCCGATGCGTCCCTGCACCGCGGTCGTGCCGGTGCTGCCCGCGTCATCCTCCTCCTGCACGGGCGGCATGATCCGAATGACGCCTCAGCCCGCCAGCCTGTCTGACTGTGTCAAGGGGTGTTACAGTGGCAGCATTCCTGCGGTGCGCAGCTAGTGCGGCGCAGGGCGCAGGCAGGCTCTCTGTACGCAGAGCACAAGTGCCTGCACGCGCGTCAGCGTGCTTGAAGGAAGCAGCTTTACCTTCTTTGTCATGGCCCACGGCTCGCCCGGGCTGCTGTGCGCTGCGGCGCCAGCTGCGGCAGCCATGCGTGGGCAATGCACGCTACCCGTGACCCTGGACCTGTGAAACCAAACACAGACGTCAGGGCGCTGCGGCAAGCTCACACACGAATTATAAGCCGGCTGCGGGGCTCGGACACCGAATGCCACTCGGGTGTGGCCCGCAGTACGCAAGTGGCAAGATGCGGGTCAGGGCCCCTTGCCCCATGCCTCGCGGAGGCCCGGCGCCGGCGGACGGGGTCTCAAAAGCAGGATCGCGCTCGGCTGGTATCTACACCGCGGCAGGCAGCCGCTCGGAGCTGTCCCTCAGAGAGCAACTTTCTGCCCTCGAGGCACGGCTTGCGACCGCGGCTCGCGGCCGCGGGCCTCCGCGCCAAGAGGGCGTGATGCGGGCCGCCTGTCTCAATGTGTTGTGCAGCTGCTGGCGCACTGCCTTGCGGCCTCACCCGGGAGGCGGAGGCGCCGCGCTATGGGTGTGCGTTGTGAGGGACGGTCCCCAGTTCCGGCAACAATATCCGTTCACCGCCTTCACAGCGCGCGACACATGGAGGCAAGTGCCTGCTGCCGGTTGTTGCCTCGAAACGGCCTGCAAAGCGCCCCACGCTGGAGATCTGGTACAACGCGCGGCCCGGAGTGCGAGGCTGCAAGCTGGACCGCCGTAAGCCCTAAATATGGCAGTCGTACTGCCGTATCGTTACACAAGGTTTTAATTGCCCCCAGGACACTTCATCTCGCACGATAAAAGTACGAACCGAGAGTCTCCCAGTACTTAGCCAGTACTTAAGCCTATAGTTCATGCGCGGTCCCCGTATATGCGACACGCGTGCGCCTTTGTG
>JAABUL010000224.1_pt1 | contig 119608 bp, 127 predicted proteins | sample 5559151 | NCBI WGS metagenome assembly JAABUL01 (sample SAMN10711876, study PRJNA513368) | rock metagenome | isolation source: Antarctica rocks | place: Antarctica: Victoria Land, Pudding Butte sud | reverse complement strand
AGACTGACAATGGTCAGAGCGTACTTAAGGTACACTAGGCCTGTAGTGGGTTCCCGTCACCTAAGGCTTAATGATCTTCTGCCAAGTGCGCTCTGACCATTGTCAGTCTTTTTGCGACCCCCCTGTATGGTAGCGGAGACCAGACCGATTGTTTCATGTTCTCGAACGAACGATATAGAGCTGCTGGTGATCCGGGCACCCCGTCGTCAATCTTTACCGTCGTTGTTGGGCTGCATTCTTTCTTCCGAACTCTAGACGAGATGAAGCACAATGCAGACTGCTTCTAGCCGATGGTATCAACGCCAATGGTTTGACTGTAATACTCCGAGGGTTCGAGTCAAAGCACCAAAGCGTTCGGAGCCGGCCACGATGCGTTATTGCCGAAGCGCTCGGTCTGGAGAGTAGTTAACGACTATTCGAGCCACCCTATCCAGGATCGACCATCGACGACGTCTCGATGCATAGAAGACGACCTGGTCTCGACCCTTGATCAGCTGTGACCAACGGACGACGACTGGGGAGCCACTGCCGGTACGGACGAGACTCTCACGCTCACACGAATGGTGCTGTCATGCTAGCCAGGAGGTAGTTCGAGCACCTGTGAAGACAATAGACTAGAACGTGCTGTCCAAGCTAGCAATACCTTTGATGTGGCCGTCCGGATGGCATAGTGTTTGCTGCTCTCATGTTCACTAGCCGCCAGGAAGTTGAGGTCATCAAACCGACAATTGGAACCCGGTGCGCGTTGCCAATGCTATCAATTGGATCTTCTGAGTGGCTTGAGTAGCTGTCGCCGTCGTCTTGTTCGAGCGTTGGAGCAGTTGACATCGCCGGCGCAAATTTGCAGCGGTCGTTGTGAGGCACTCTTGCTGCTCTGCTGCGAGCATCGAGATATCGATGAGGAGCATTGCTTGACGCGCTGACATTGTGATTAGACAATAGATATATGCTACCAATCCTTCCTCCGACCTTTCCGAAGCATCCCGAGTGCGTTAGCAGTGCCCGCACTGCCGTTTCCGCCGGTGACTAGAATACATGTGCCTTCCGATGGGGGGTAGGATGCCGTATGGGGTATAGAGATGCTGGGATTTCGATGCTCGCTGGATAAGAGTAGTGTAAAGGGCAGCGCCGGCCCATTGACCTCGGAAACCTGCTCAAGGCGAGCGCCGTAGTGATCTGCCGGAGAAACCATCTGGGTCTGGTGTCGGGTGGTTCACGTTCGACGGAAAGGTGGCTCTGTCGAGGTAGAGCTTGGAACGAAGGATATGGGACACATTCGAGTCGATCCACAGCAATATCCTTTCGAGAAGTCCGTCAAGTCCCAAGGCAGACTTACGGAGACTAATGGCAACCATTTGATGTAAACCCGCCATGTGCGTGGCAGAGGTGTTCTTGTCTCCGAACAGTGCCTCGTAAGCAGCCATCAACGAAACGGCGGCGATCATTTGATCGGTGATCGCACGCCTTTCGTCTTTGATCTCCTCGGTGACTTCCTTGAGCGCCATCCTATGGAGTTCCACGAGGTCGATGGAATGTGATCGCGAGCCCTTGACATTGCCATAGTGTGAAGCTGCAAGAAGCACCAGTGTGTGTTGAGTCGCGACGTTGGTCAGAGCGAGTGGGAGGAACCGTGATCGAAGCAACCCTCTGAGATCACTGCCATCCACGTTCGGTATGCAAAGTGCCATGTTCGAGAGGTAGTGTTCCTACAGCACTATCAATACTTGTGTTTGGAACAACGAGCAGGGTACTTACGATAACGATATCGAGGTAGGGATGCCATTGCCTCGGGTAGTGATGGAGGTAGTCTGATCGTTGCTCGGTGGGTGAGTTGCTGGTTGAAGGAGACTGTGAGGCAGCTTCTGGACTACCCGTGACCTGGCGTGATGATGCTGGCGATTTCAGCGTCGGGCGGTTTGATGGAAACGTCGCGGCATGACCACGTGAGATCGGTGCCATCTCGGGGTCTCCTTGGTCCTCAGGCTGTGGAAAGCTTTTCGCTCGTCGAGCAGCAGCAGCGGCATGCTCACGTTGGTGTTGTTGTTTTGTGACATGGCTTCGGGCTGTCTTGCGTGCTCGCGAGTCTTTAGCCTCTGAGGGATGAGAGAAGTTCAGGAATTGGTAGTCGGTCTGGTTCTTCTGCTCGGTGGGCGAGGATGCCTTGCTGCCTGCTACCAGGTTAGAAACGATACCAGTATAGTCTAGAAGGAGCAGTAAAGACAGTGAGGTACATACCTGCTCTAGCAGATGGGGAGGGTGCGGGTGACGACGCTGCTGATTCGTAATGGGAGAGCTCTGCCGTCCGTCTGTTCGCCATGTTTCGCTCAACGGTTGAATGGTAAACCAACATAAGTGCTTAACACTAGTCACCCAGAGATAGCGAGAGGCGAATGTATATAAGAGTGTCTTTCAGTTCCTCATCAGGGGTACCCTGTGTATCGCACCTTCACAGCATGGCAGCCCAGTCGATGCAGCAGTGCACCAATAATGGCTGGAAGAGGTAGATGTGCGGTGTGGCGATATGATGGCCAGCGTAGGCTGTAAGGCATGGACGTTGATCTTACAATAATTTGTCCTCCTGTCTCATCCAACGGTGGAACGCATCTGATGGTCGGCACACCTCTAGCGCCTGTTTGGCAGGCGACAAACTCCCACAGTGCCGCTCGAAGCATCATATCGTCCCGCTTGGTGATTGGGCCACTTCGGAGATGGCTTGAACGGATCGAGGCGCTTCTCAATGGCGACAGGCGTTGAAGTGCTTTTGGTTCCTGCATTGTCTGATGCAAGTGTTACTCCACCAGCGCCGCGACGTCCGCAGGTGTTTTGGTACCTGCATTATGGAGATTCCAAAGCTGGTAATACGATTGGTAGAATCGGAATAGGCAGTGAAGAACCGGTGGCGTAGTCTAGCTGAACTACATTCTCCATAAGACATTCTAGCGGCAGGGCGGATGAACGGACTTACCAATACCACTTTTGATAGGCCCGGGGATCTCTATGCTGCATCTCGCCTGCCCTTGCATAGCTGGCCTGGCTCCCCAGGATGGCGTGGACGGATCCGGAGAGATCAACGCAAGGTTGTGCCGGTTGCAGTGAGCACCTTCAGCCCTGAGGCCCAAAAGAATGTCGTTCGCACTTCACCGATGACAATGGGGAAAGCCGAGGATTTTCCAGGACCCAGCGGTCGTCCCAGGACCTTGGTGCCGAAGGCCGGTCCACTCTTTGCTTGGTACCGCGCACGAGTCGAGTCGTGCTCCCAAACTCTCATCACAGGCCACATGTTCACAACGTGAGCGGCTTGGAGGACCTTCAATGTCTGCTGACACCCTCCAAGCGACTCATGAAGCCTGGTCGAGCTGGAGCACGAGGAACAGCTTTGAAGCAGCTGTATTTGCCATTAACCCCTGCAGATCCGGGTCGAAGAAAAGCAGTGACAGAACCAATCTCTCGATAACGCTACCATACGACAGAGGCCACATCATCGTCGACAGCCCATCAGCAGCGGATGCCTGCACAGCCTTACTTGTGGTGGCGCTAGGGCAGCATGGCGTAAAGTGATCGGCGAACGTGCCGAACCGATCTCTGGCTAACTCGAAAAGACCAGATGAAGTTGCACCCGCGGTATCTTGGCAAAGCACATGCCATTGGATATTTCGACTTGCCACCAATGTCTTGACCTCACCTCGCACACATCGCACCCAAAAGTATCCATTCACGAGGTCGTGGAACTGATCGACTGCATCTTCACGGCTATTCGGGCCTTGCATCTTACCAGATTCCGAACATCTTGTGCAACTGATGCGAGGACCGCCGTCCCGCGCTCGGTGCGGACGCGAGCCTCATACTGCAGCCAAGAGAAAGGAGAGCTTGATATCCGAGCACATCCGCGACCTCTGCAACACATACTTCAACCGCCCTCTCACCTTATAATTAGATCAGACCTTCGCATCGAGTGTCTCGGGAGCCTGCCAGCGGGCACTTTAGGTCGCACGAGCTAGTAGCCAGCCCTAAGTACTCCAATCGCAGTCATGTCGGCTTCGACAGCGAAATCGCCCTCTGCTACGATGATAGACACGTCACACCACACACGCCGACATCATAGGAACAAGAAAGGCTCAGATCCGTTCCTGGAGCTCTCAGGCGAGATCGATGCACCTACCCACCTGCCCTCGGTAGCCATGGCGCACAAGGACGCCACAAGCAATGGCAAAGATTCAGATTCGTTGTTCGCGGATGTGGGTGAAGCCTCCCTGACGATCATCCGTTCGCTTGGCTTATGATCCGCATAGCTTATACTCACGCCATTAACGATGGTGTCATTCCTGCTGTCGCTCTTTCTAGTTGATCGCCAGCACCGATCGTGGCGTAAAGCACAGCATTCCACGGCCTCGGAGTCGATCTGGACACGCCTTATGCATCCGTCCTGGCTGGTGGACCCTCAGCCATATCAGGACTCCCGGAATAGCACCTGGAAGCGGGACGACAGTGGCACGAAGCCCCAAATGGTACCTGAGCCTACGTACCAGGGCTGGTATTCGAGAAAGAAGCACCGTGCTGTGGCAAAAATGGAGATCGGTGAGGCTCTTGAGATGAGGGGGAGAGTGGTCTTGGCCCTCGCTGCTTGGGCGGTTGTAGGGCTGTTTGCTGTCTATCATGCAGGTCGAGGTATCTTGGGATGGCTCACGCGATGACGCCCCGGGCGAAGAGCTCATGTCCGGTCCGTGGAATGTGGACACCTGTCATCCGGACGCCAACGTTTGAGTCCTTGGTCCGGCCTAACAGTCCTGGAAGGGTTGGTGATGGATGCAAGCTCTTCCTGTTCGAGTTTCCATCAGTCCTAAATCATCCCGATCTGCCAAAAGCAGCAGAGTGCCTCCAGGTTCTCCCAGAACTGCTCCAGTCCTGGCAGCTCTGACTATAGAATGGGTGGCAAAGCTGCGACAGAAACACCATAGCCCTCAGCGTCTGTTGAGTACGAGAAGTATTGCTGTCTTCTACCTTACCTCCGTAATATCGTTCTCCTTGATCGAGTACGGACCGCTTCTGCCATCAGCATTGCCATGGAAGTACCTCGAAGATGGTGAGGCCCTTGTCTCTTCGAGCCAGTGTCATTGCACAGCATGGGCTGAACAATTCGCGCAGGACTCTAGGGATGTAAGGATGAACATTACAATCGCTGGTATCCCCACGGAGGCTACTTGGAAGTCAAGCCTGTGTTATAAGAAGTGCGGTGGTACTATGTGTCAAAGTGTACAACTACAGCGGTAGCCTTGAGGAATGAATGAGATGGGTTTCTTTCAGTTGAGGTACAAAGGTGAATGGAACGAATGAAGTTGAAGTGCAGGGGTAACGTAGCGACGGCGAAGAGGAAATTCGATATCTTGCCGGAGGCATCATGAGAGAGTATTCGCCTGCCGCCGACCCAGGAGAGGCAATGGAAGACGATTTATCTGTACTTTACCTTACCACAGGATCGAGCAAAGAGATCATCTCTTGCGATTTGGACGTTGGTCCAAACGCTTCTCCAAACGACACCTTACTCTTAAGATTTTGACATTTTCGAGCTTCCAGGCAGCGCAAGGCAGAAGTCCATCAGAAGGTCATAAGTGGAGACTTCGCTGCCTATAAATCGGATGACATTGTGTCTAGTTTTTGGGCCGCCTCGTCAAGTTCTTCTTGTCAGCTGCTTGTTAATGATGGTGTGTTGTTCTTGTCACGAAGTAAAGTGTTTCTGAAGGTCTGGACGAGACAAAAGGTAAGCTGCCCACGACTTTTTCACGTGATAGTGTTGTGCACCTTCCCCTGGACGCGCTAAAGTGTGGGATGTATGCAGGAAATCTCTGGAAATAGACTAGCAACTGCCTCAGGTCTGCTGGTTGGAGGTGAAACACTTCAACAGGCGCGGCCGAGACACAGAAGACGTGATCCAACACCTCCTGTCGCGTAACTACCGTACCGCTATACAAGGGCCTGGGTGGCCCCTCGGGTTCTCAGCATGGTGTCTTTCCAGTGCGAGCAGTGCGGCGACGTGCAAACGAAGAAATCTCTGGATAAACACAGAAATCATTGCCACGGCGCAACGTTCTCGTGTCTGGACTGTATGGTTCACTTCCGTGGGACGGACTACAAATCACATACCAGCTGCATCAGTGAGGCACAGAGGGTGCAAGGAAGCTTATATCGGGAGAAGGACAAGAAGGGCGACAAGGGAAGGTCCATGAACGGCAACAGACACTCGCAGACAATGGCGCCACGACGAGCATATGTGGAGGACGCGCCAGAAGGAGACGACTCGCAGGCGGTGGCAATAGTTGACGTGCCCCCACGAGCACCCACACCTCCATCCGCTGCAGCAGAGCTACCTGAAAGCGTCAACGTCTTCGACTTCCTAGTGACTGAGGATACTCCCAATGGCAGCAGGAAAAAGATCAATGCGCCAGAACAGAGGCGTACTGTGGAGAAGTCGGTCCACCACGCCAACGGCGACTCGCAGTACTCGCAATACAGCCAGTATACCAACGATGGCACGCAGTTCTCGAGCGTTGGCTTTTCTTATGGCGATGCGCCAGTTGAGCCATCGTTCGCGCGCTACGACTCCTGGCAAAACTTGACAGACACTCAGCAATCGCAAGCACTAATGCCACCACCCGCATACGTTACACCTGCCCCGAAGGAGAGCAGGAGACATACCAAAGACAGACCGACGACTGAGAAGAGCGACAAGAAGCGGAAGCGAGGACATGTTGAAGAACTGGACCTCTCTTCCACTACTAAGCGTCCATCATCACGGGATGAAATGATGATCGACGGGCCAGGAAGTGGACGGAATGGCCGTGTGCTGCATTCTGGCTTGACTGGTGGACTGAACAAGCTGGTCACTGACCCGGAGTTCCTCGAAGACCGCATCGATGCCGGACCAACACCAATCTTGAGCCCGGTCAAACGCAGCAAGCGAGGTGACGACAACGGCGACAAGAAGAGCCGACGCACCTCTAGCTACGTTTCCTATGGCACCACGACCTCGAAAACATCTTCGAACAAGCATGCAGACGACAAGCACGACCGATCTCGCGACACCGAGCGCAAATACCACGATGACAAGCACCACCGCCGCCACAGCGCCGAACGCATCTACCATGACGATCGCCACCACTCCCGCCGCCAGCGCGAATCTCTCTCCTCGGACGATCGTCCACACGCCAAACACATCAAAGCCATCGAATACGCACCCGAACCTCCTGCTTCAGTCCAGCCTAATGCAACAAACCAGCTCGTTAGCTATATGTCGCGCGCCGACCTCTTCTTGTCTTTCATCAACAAAGGTCCCGACAGCGAACGCGGCTGTTCGATCAACAAGATCTTGAAGCGGTATCACAGGGAGCGGGGTGTGAGCAGGACCGACGACAAGGAGGATGAAGATAAGGAGTTGTGGAAGTCGTTGCGATTGAGGAAGAACGAGAGGGGCGAGATTGTTGTTTTCTTCTAGGGGTGAGAGATGTTCTCTTGGAGCGCTTTGTTTGTGGCTAATGTACTTGGCTGCTAATGTGTTCTAATTCTCATGAACTTGGACGATTGACGGCGAAACGGATTTGGCGCAGTGCATGGCGTCTTTTATGTAATGTTGTAGGATGGCCTGGTGCGACTTTTCATCAAGTCGCCTCTGGTCCTGCGGCGACGTCACTTCATTCACGCACGTGAACGCGCTGTGACCACCACAGCTTTGTCAAATATCATATCTTCTCCGACTTCCACCTCCGACAACTCAACCTTCGCAGCACGACCACAATGTCGGCTTCCATCACCACCACTATGAACGTGCCAACCTCCACTGGACACTTCTCATTCAAAGTGGAGATGTCTGCCAACTTAACGGATGTTGTCCCGTCAGCGGCCGCGACACACGTTACCAAATCCGCGACAACCTCTGACAGCGAAGTCGCCGTGCAGCAAAAGTTGTCTGAAACTATGGCGAGAGTTATTATGGAGATGAGTAACCTCGTGGGAGACATCGAGGACGTTCGAACTCACAACTCGATCGTTCGCGCAGCCCAAACTATCACTCTCGAAGTCCTTGTCCGCCACTACAGTCGCACAACCATCAAATACCACGTTCACAAGGATTGCAAGATCAAGGAGATCCTTGAGCGCTACGCGAAGGAAACTTCATACAAATTGTGGGACGAGTACAACACGTACCTCGGTGGCGGCGTTGTGGATGTTACCGAGACTCCACGTTCAGTACGAGTGCCCGTGAACCGATATCAGATCACTACTAATGTTCTTGCAGCTCGGTATGGCGGACGGGGAGTGCCTGGAGCTGGACAGCTTGGAATGTTGTACGGATGATGGACTGCTATAATGGCAGAAATCAGGAGCTGGGACGGTTCTAGGGACGATCGGTGATGGTCTCAGCAACGCTCGGTGATGTGGCTGCAAAGGCTTGCAAGCACTTGATAGTAAGTGATGCAGCTGATACTGAAGTGCCCGGTATCTCATCGTCAAAGGCAGAAGAGAAACTTCAGAAATGGCTTGAGGTCTCTTTCATTCTTTCCTCGTTCATTCCTCGTCACCTGCACGCTAAGACGCTTTGACCATTCCAGATCACTTAAATATCTCACCAGTTTCTAGAGTCCGACCCGCGTCTTTTCACGTACATCAAACAAAAATCGATCACCATGTCGGTCTCAGTGACCAGCGCCGACAGTGTGCTATCTGGCATGGGCCACATCTCCTACAAAGTTGAGCTGTCCGCCAGTGCAACACCAACCACGAATCCAACAAGACCTTACGTCCTCGAGTCCGACACAGAGTCTGCTCGCGACCGTGCCGTGCAGCAGAAACTGCATAATGCCATGCCGAACATCCTCTCTGAGGTCGAAAAGCAGATGGGGGAGCTTGGGATCACCGAAGGCATTACTGGCCGGGTGGCTATCCCGGAGCTCAACCCTGACGGTTCCCTCAAACCCGGACAACCTCACACTGAAGATTTCGTCGGCGCGGACGATTGTGTCATGATCAAAGTCATCACCAACGGCGATGGTAAGAAGTACTTCCTCAATAAGCAGGCTAAGATGCGGGCGATTTTGGAGCACTCCGTCAACATCAGGGGTTACTCATGGGAGATGACATTCAAGGATCGTGTTGTCAAGTACTCGGACACCACCGCCATGGTAAGCTTCTCGACCGATAGGTCCAACATTCGCACTACTGACGATACTCTCAGCTCGACATGCAGGGCGGGGACGTTCTGGAGATCAAGACGGAGGCGAAGAATGATGAGTGCTAGACAGGGGATATGACACCGAGGGCTGGCTGAGTGATGTGATGGACAAGCCTCCACAACATTTGATAGGTTGCAGCAAATAATGCGACGAACACGGTCTCAGCAGTGCAGTCAGGGCTCTAACGAGCTACAACACAAGCAACAGAGACACGTGAGTGCCATTTCATGTGCCATTTCATGTGACAGCGCATTGACCATTTCCCACACAAAGCTCAATTCATGAAACTTCCATCGAATTTGCCATCTCTCCCTACACCACCACCCACACAGTACCACGAAGATGTCGGCTCAACTGGTGGTTGACGTGCGCGCCGGCGCGGTGCAAGTCTCCGCCAACTCCCACCCCGACTCATCGGCTTCGAACGCTTCACAATTGGTGTACTCCTGCGATACGAGCGAGATGCAGCAGAGGGTGCTCGATATGGTGCCTATCATTGTCGCTGAGCTGCGTAAGGAGACAGATCAGCACGAGCGCAGCCGCGCGAAGACACCGGAGAGTGATGAGCCGTCGACGACCGGCACTCCCGAAGACAGCGAAGACAGTTGTCCTTGCCCTGTCACATGTACGGGTTCCGTCAACCTTTTTGTTGCATACGATATCACCACAATCGACATCCAGGATGACGGCTTTCATACCATGGTCCATGCCCGCACGAACTGCAAGATGCAAGATATCCGTGGATGGCTCACCCGTGGCGGATCCCACAATTGCCACATGTTCTTTAAGGCTAAGGAGGTCACTGACTCGGACACACCATGCATGGTATGCTTCCTCCAGACGAGTATTCTACATGAACGGCATTGCTGATGTTATCTTAGCTCGGCATGATAGACGGAGATGTGCTGGAGATTGTGAGACACGAGGATTAAGGCACAGCGCTCGGCACAAACCTCCATTCTGCAGTAATCCTGGGCGGCCAGCTGTGTTTGTGGAGGACGGGTGCCGAACAAGGAGTGTTTGCAGTGTGACACAGCTTATGTTGAGCTTGGCTAGAAAGTATCGGAGGCGTCAATGCAAGACAGTAGGTATCAATGCACGAAGTCCGTTGTTCAGCAAACTGATTCACTCTGTTGAAAGGGTATCGATTGTTTGCGTGTTCATTTTCCATGCATTATGAAAGGGCTTTGGCCTCAGCTGCCTGCGCAAGGTGCGGTCCACTATATAAACACTACGTGCTGTTCATCCTTCCATCATCGCTACCTCCAAAGCACGACGACAACGATGTCGTTCAAGATCACGACCGACATGCCATCCGGGACGGGGTACACCTCAATCACGGTAGAGATATCGCTCACTCCCGCCGCCCCTTCGCAAGCTCACCTCATCAACTCCGATCAGACCGACAAGCAAGCCGCCGTGCAAAGAAAGGTGCTCGCAGTCATGCCGAAGATCGTTTCCGAGGTCCAAGATGCGGTGGTTCAGCCAAAGCGCACCGGCGCTCCTCTTGTCATTCACGCATGCGGTTACATCAACATCCAAGTTTTCATCAAGGGCGGATCAGATTGCGTTCCATTCCTCGTTCACTCGAACTGTCAAATCGAGACTGTGCTCGAGTTTTACGGGGCCAACATGGACATCCCGGACTTCTCTTTGGACTCCTACACGCCGACACTTGACGGAGAGGCGGTGAATATGACCAAGACCCTAGCAGCGGTAAGTCATCCCATTCATTCATGTTCGAAGCAAAGCTAATCAATTTTCAGCTCGGCATGGAAGACGGAGACCGGCTGTTCCTGGTGAAGTCGGGATAGCCTTGGAGAGGTGTGCTGTGTCGTGGTAGGGCGAACTATGTCGGTACATCCACCTGGCGAATCCGTGGGAGCGGGGACTGAGAGGCTGCGTTGTGCTCGGAAGGTACTGCGGTGTACTTGGGGGCTGGAATGCGTTACATGTGGTCACTGTGGTTCGCCGCTGCGTTGAGCAATAGCCCGGTGCATTCGATTCTAGCAGTACAATGTGAGCAAAGCACCTTCCCTATCCTCACTCGTGACTCCGCGTTTCAACGCATGTGACAGCGCTTTGACCCATTATGCCTGCCATAAAGCCCGCTTAAGATCCTTCTCCCTCCCCACGACTCAGACAAGCTCCAAACAGTAGACTGCAGCAACCATGGTCGGCTTGATCTCCGATCCTCAGGACAAGACAACTGTCAAAGTCATTACTAGCATAACCGCCGATACAAGACACACCCCCTACGAAGCACATCTCAGGATCGATGGTCCCAATGCCGAAAACTTGAATATCAGCACTTCCGGCGGCGATGGTGAGGACGACATTCGGCCATCAAGCAAACAATCCTCAAAAAAATCAGGCCAGCTATTCACGACATCCACAATGCTGCAGCCGCGTTCCAGACCGAGCGGAAGGCAAGACAGGACCGATGGTAGAGGCCAGTCTTCCTGGCGGAGCAAGGCATCACTATCGTAGCTCGAGAGATAAAAAGAACTCTTTTCGGTGGAGACGTGATTGGCGAGGGCAAGAAGATGCATGTTCCCAAGGACTGCAAAATTGCAGACATTGCGAGGTGCTTCGCCGAGCAGAACGTTGGTTTGTGGTACGATGTGTTCTTCCAGAGCCAAGCGAGTGGCGAGTCTAAACGGATGAGAGTCGATTCCAAGGAGACTCCAAGCACTGTGAGCCTATACTGAATCCCGACTCCGACCTCTGCGGACGTGTCCCTAGCTCAACATCGTCGACGGAGACGAGCTGCATTTCTTGAAGTAAATGCCGAGAAGGCAGAAGATCCCCTTCTGGCGTAGCGAATTATAATTCCCAAGACAAACCCAAAGCAGATCCGACAATTGGGTGGCATACACTGTCCGCCTATGATGCCGGACGATGATACTTGAGGTCATACCAGCTCGCCTTTGCGCGCATGCAGTAAGTGGAGTTATCCGTACAAGACTCCAGATATCGTGATTCAATACTTGCCGAAGATGTTGCAATCTCCATCTTAGTCTCACAAAGCGTACTTTCCAAACCCTCGCAAGTAGTACCAGAACGTGGACCTGTCTGTGGGGTGATCTCGGTCGCAGTAAGTGCGTGCATGTGAAAGCGCTTTGGTTACTGTGCACCATCAACAACTACGTTTCTTCCTGAAACATCCGTCGAACTTTTCAAAACATCGGACTTTTCGGCAACATCCGTCGCACATCACAATGTCGATCAAAGTCGCCGTCACTATCCCGACCGGCTCAGGGCCTGTGTCCTGGACGTCCGAAGTGGTCCACGATGGCACATCATCTCACTACGACACCCCGTCCAACAGCAGTGACATCCAGTCATCCGCGCCGCAGAAGTTCCTCCAGGCCGCACACAAGATCGCAATGGGCATCAACAAGCAAGCAGCACAGATCGTTGAAGATATGCATGCAGAAGGCAACGAGGAGCTGAGCAGTGCGGCGGAATGCGGACCGGTCTTCATGCCCACAGCCGCTGATCTGGACGAAGATTACATCACCATCGTTTTCAAGTTGAAGGATGATAACGTGAATGTGCGCAAGGACCGGTATCGTCGTATCGATCGGGACTGGGAGATGGAAGACGTCCGCCAGCACTTGTGTGATAGCGCCGGTTGCGAAGCCGAGAAGTACGTGTTCACGAGGGGTGATTGGAGTGTGTTGCCTTCTGATGGGACGCCACGCCAGGTAAGGATCGTTTTGCAGTGGTGCGAACACAAATGCTAACTCCTTGTTAGCACCGTATGCAAGATGGGGAAGTCGTGTGTGCCGCGAAAGACTTGAAGTATATGTGAGATCAGCACGATGCGCTGTGCTATAGACGAATGCTGGGCGGGTCTGTCCTGTGCAAACGGTAGGAGCGGCCAACGAAGCAGGAACAACCATGGAGAGCATCGGTCAGCACGCCATGAAAGACGCAGACAGGAGACAACGGTAATTGAAGGACGCAAGTGGAACCTTTCACATCGGTAGGAGGGCCATCACTCACCTCTCCTTCACGAATACCTTCACTGGCCTCACCGGCCTTTCCCAAGCACCTTCCACATGATAGTGCTTCCACCATCTTGTCCTCATAGAAAGCAGCTTTCTTTCCACACACTCCTTCTTGATACACCTCCATACATCTCATTCACATCCAGAACGTTGCGACAATGTCGATCAACTTGATCATCAACGTGCCACCCGGTATCAAGAGTATTTCGTTCACGGTCGCGGTATCTGTCACTGCCGGGACGTCTGTCGATACCACCCATGCGAATGGCCATCATCAAGCCGCCGTCCATGAGCAGGCCCGCGAAACTTTCCCAGACAGTGAACCGGCGAGCGACAGGGTGGTGACGCAACAAGAGACCACACCCCAGCCGGAAACCACGCAAACGGAGGTAACAACTCAAGCAGACTTTGCGACGCAATTGGATCACACCGACGCACAAAGTGCTGAAGTACGGAGCGCCGATACGAGACCTCCTGGAAACGAGGACCCGGCTATCTCTCGTCTTCGTGTGCGCCCTCCCACACACGATGACAATGGTACCCAATCCGCTGGCCAGGAGGAGACTTCCGCCGGCACTACTGCTGAGGCCAACCACGGGGCCGGAGCAGTCGAGGGTACCGAGCCGGAGCATCAAGAATTATCTTCCAGTCCAGAGCTCCAATATGTCACTATCTTCCTCCACGACATGGTCGAAGATAACAGCCAGGAAGTCAAGATCGGGCATGATAGCGTGTTTGAAGAAGTTATTGCTCGATTTGCTGAGGACATGGGTCTGCCCTTGGACGGGTACGAGCTGGTGCTCAATGGCGAGACGGTAGATGGAGATGAGACTGCCGGTGTAGTAAGTCTGGTGTAGGACGTCTTGAAGGCACTGCTGATGATGCCCTAGCTCGGTCTGCGCAACGGAGATGTGCTGGAGATCCACCATGAGAAGCTCATGTACGACCTTCTCGCGAGTCTGATGCGGGGCCAGGGGGAAAGCGAGGCGAGTCTGCCTTTGGATTGCATTGGCGGCACTGCTGACGACCTTCCAGGTCGATTCCAGTGAAGAAGATGAGCTGGAGATACACAAGGAGGAACTCATGTACGAACAGCTTACATGCCTGATTTTGGGACACTGAATAAGCGTGGCGAGTCCGCCCATGAGTCGGGTGGAAAGCGCTGTTGAACATCTGCCGGTCGGTCTCCGCCATGAAGATGTTCGAGAGATTCGCAACCTTAACCTCATGATGATCAGCTTAGGAGTTTGGTGCCGGGACGTCGAACGCATGTTCTCAACTGCGAGGAGCGGCTGCGAGACTACTACCGCAGCGCTGCTGGTAGCGATGAGCACTCGGTTCCTATAAGTAGAAGCATTAGCCACCGTTGCCTCCGGCATCTGGCCTCGATGGATATTGCATCTTCATGTGACAGCGCTTTGACCACTTGAACCCTGTAAAGTCTTCGCCGCATCACGAAACCGGACCGTCGCTCGCAACACAGACTCTCTCCACAAACACTCGATCCATGTCACGCCCAGGATGTCGAACGATCAAGCCAAAATCATCGCCTTAGCGAAGATCCTCACGGGAGAGACTTCTAGTACGGTGCAACCGTCACGCCCTGCGCCCGCCAACCCTCCGAGCCCTCTTACCAGATTCCAGCAGAACTCGCTCGACATCCCGCCGATTCCCACCGGCGAGGCCAGCAATACCGAAGACGAGCCAACGCTGGAGCCTCGCAAAGACACCTTCATCGCCGCGGTCGACAGCGTCACCATCGAGATCCCTGACATGCAGTCCAGCAAGCGGCTGAAAGTCCACGTCGGCAAGGCATGCAAGCTCGAAAAGATCACAGAGTGGGCTGCCGTTCACTTCGGGTATCCGAAGAACAGTCGCCGTATGGTGAATGAGTGGGGTTGGGTGGCGGGTGATCTGTATCCTTCTGATGTAGGATTACAGCGCTTGGGTATCTGTGATGAACTTAATACTGACAAACCCGTAGTACGGGATGAAGGACGAAGATGTGCTGGAGCTGCAGCGCTGGCGTAATCGCTGATGGGTGTCAGGCCTTCTCGAGAGGTCTGGGTGATACGGTCGCATGTGAGACACCACTTGTTGATGGCTTGATACTGGATACATGGCCGTGGCTGCGAAGACGCGAAGGGCTTGGTCTCTTCTCTTCATGGAAGACGTTAGACTTGATCGCCTGGTCGGCGGCGTCACCCGTGCAGCTTGACACCCGTTGAAGCGTTCTCATATTTTCTGCTCCCATGACAGTAGGCGATCGCTGTGTATAATGGCACGTCTGTCTCTTCCACTTCCCCCCATGTGACAGCGCTTTGACCACTCCAACCCCATAAAAAGAGCTTCGCGCTTCGAGAAACTCTTGAAATTCTTCCTCCAACCTTCACAAAACTAATCGCTTCCGACATCACCGCAACCACAACAAGATGTCGATCAAAGTCACAACCAACGCAGCCACAGGCACGGTCGAAGTCTCCATCGATGCGGACACCGCCGTAGCATCCTTCGACGACGACAATGACGTCACCCAAACGGTGCTCGACGTCATTCCAAAGCTCGTCTCTGAGGTCACCAGGGCGATGGGACAAGCCAAGCCAAAGCTCGCTACCGTCTCCGAGGTCACTAAGGCGATAGCACAAGCCGAGCCAGCTCACGAAAGCAACCGGCGCACCATTCTCGGCGCTGAAGAAAGTGTCACCCTCACCGTCGTCGACAAGATATCCAAGGCCAACCACGGACGCAAGCGAGTGGTCCACGTCGGGTATGAGTGCACGGTAAAGGCCATCATGCAGTCCACCGCTGAGCTTTGGGCTCACTTCCCGGGCGAGCATGTGGCGGTTTCGAAGCTTAGTCGCAACGGCGAAAGGGTGTGGCAGATGGGGGCCGTCTTCGCAGGCAACGTAAGTGCCATTCTGGGTAGTTCAAGTAGGAGGCATTGCTGATTTCCTTTAGCTCAGGATGCAGGAAGGAGAGGTGCTGGAAATGCACAGCGGTGGTGACAGCCTGTATACGTTCAGCCTCTAAGGTCGGGAGATCAAAGTGGCGTCAGGACGGGATCGCTGTGAGCACGGTAGGTGCATCGTCGGTCTTGGTCAGGACGTGCGACAGGGCACAGGATATGGGCACCTGGCTGGCGTAGATCATCAGTGCAGCTTCCGAACCACAGCAGCAAAGACATTCTCACTTACCTCTTCAATTCCCAAGCCAGCAGGTAGTAGCTGTGTGTGACGTTGCATCTCCATCTTCCATGTGACAGCGCTTTGGCCACCCCTCGCTTGTCAAAACAGCTCGCCTTTCCGAAACTTCCGACACAAACCTTCACAAACCCGACCACGTTCAGAACACTCACCATGTCCATCAAAGTCACCATTAACGTGGGCGACCAGTTCGACCCTGACCCGTACACCCTAGAACTGGCCCTAGACAAGGACGGTCCCAACACCAAGATCACCGCTCCTGGCCCCAACGCCCGCTCCTCCATCCGCCACAAGATCCTCGACATCGTCACCAAAGCTGCCGCCGACATCGAGAAGGCCAAGAAACAAGTCGGTCCAACGCCTGCTGGCAGTCACGGCAAAACATTCATCGAAGCTCACCACTGCATCACGATCGAAGTCATCGAGAACCTTGCTGGTGGAGGTAGCTCGAGCGTGAAGTACCATGTTCGAACAGACTGCGGTATGCGCGATCTCCTTGATCGCGTTGTTGAGTTCCATGGGTATTGCATCGGCAAAGCCAGTTTCTGGTTCAAAGGAATAAGGGTGGATGGCTTTGCCACTCCGGATGAGGTAAGTGCCGCTTCGAGGTCGAGGTAGATGCACTGCTGATATGGTTATAGCTTGGGCTGGAGGACGGAGACGCGCTGGTTATCCGGAAGGAGGGGATGTTTGGCCGAGATTAATTGAGTCTTGGAGCCGTGCAAGCTGCTCCATGTTGCGAGGCAAGGCTGTCGAGGGCACAGAGCCAGAACAAGGATAAGGACGCGAGATATGCGATAGACTGTGAAGTGTCTCCCAGCAGAACGGAAAAGGGGTGGTCGCATAAATGCCTTCACCATTCATGCAGATTGGCAAATTGACAGGCGCGAAAGAACATGCATTGTGACCTACTTTTGGTAGCTCCATCCCAGTGCAGCACCTACTCTTTGTAGCTCCGTTTCAGAGTGAGCATCCGCCTTGGTACCAGGTAGCTGCATCCCAGAGCAAGCCCAAGGGTATCATCCCACACCCATAGCTCCCCAACACCATCAACCGCCCAAATGCCATCGCTATGCTCCTCGTTTCACCCTCCCATTTCTGCAAAAGATCTCCCACCCCATCATAGATCCCCACCACCCCCAGCAATCTTCTTCAGCTCCCACTCCTTAGTGAACTCCTGATCCAGCACCTGCAGCTCCTTGACCAACTCCAGACAAGCCTGCACCAACGCGTCCTTCGGACTGACCTCCCCATCCGTCTGCACCCTCAACTTGAAGACGGCGAAGAGCGGATGCGGGACCTGGTAGCCGGCGAAGACGACGTGCTCGGACTTGACGAGTTTGGCGCGGAGCAGGTTGCCGAGGGTGTGGTCTTCTTTGTTGAAGGTGAACATGGCGGCGTGGGGGACGCCTAGCACACACCACAGGTCAGCGATGATATGGCTTTGGAGGGTGGGGAGCGCCTGTGGCGGAGGGTGGATGCTTACGCGTCTCCGGCTCAAACTCCACCTTCTTCTCCCCATCCTCGAGCAAGAACAGCTCGTGCCTGTCAGGTGGCAGATCAGCAAGGATGTCAATCTTCGTGCCCAAGCTATCCTTATTGCGCGGGTCCTGGCTGAAGGAGTGCCGCGTTGTGCCGCTCCCAGCGCCGACGGGGATCTTGCAGACTTGGCCGGTGGCGCCTTGGGTGTTGACCGTGATCGAGTCAAACTGCGATGAATACGACATCGTACAGGTAGTGATGCGCGCGTAGCGAATGTGGTACAACGACAATGCTGATGTGTTTTTGCGATGTTTTGGCGGAAAAAGTTGACGTACCTGTCTGGAGCGTTCATTTTGAAGCGCGAGGTGTCGGGACACCTGATTGCTGTGCAAACGAGATTGACGTCGTTTGCATGGGACAGAACTGAGGGAAGGAGCGATCGTGAAGTGCTCAAGATCGAATCTTGATTGCAGGGGTGTGCGGATCTAAGCGTGCGTTAGAGCGGATTCGGGAAGTGCTGCCGCTGAGGACGTTGCGACTTCAGCGAGAGTCATCAGCCCGCGGAAATGCTGTACTCGACGGCGGAAATAAGTGGATGTCGACGACGAGATCACTGGTGACTCGTGGTTGTGGATGGAGAATGACGGATCGTGACGGCCGCGAGGTATATCGGCCCTCCGAAGTCGCTGTAGCTGAAGTCTATATTGATGACCTCGAGGCCGTGGAAGATCCTGGGTGGATGTGAGATTGTATTGTTAACAATAGAACAAGTGTACGAAGATGGATCAACTCAAGAAAGACTACCCATGGACCTCATCCCCCCTCATCGCCTGCGGCCCCATGCGTCTGATCGCTCTCGCCCCCTTGGCAACAGAAGTCTCCAAGGCCGGCGGGATCGGATTCGTGGGAGCTGGCAGCGACGTCTCAACCCTCGAAGCAACTCTGGAACAAGTGAAAACTATCCAAGCTAAAGACTCTCTCTTGAGCCAACACACCTCCACCCTCCCCGTAGGCGTCGGCTTCCTCCTCTGGGCCGGCGACAAACTCCTCCACGCCGCTCTTCCCGTGCTAGAGAAGTACCGTCCAGCGGCGGTATGGTTCTTCGCGCCTAAAACTAACGAGGATCTTGTGAATTGGACCAACGAAGTCCGCCGTGTCACGGAGGGCAAGACGAAGATCTGGATCCAAATCGGCACCGTAGCGAACGCGGTTGAAGTCACCCGTACCTGCTCCCCAGACGTTCTGGTCGTGCAAGGCCAGGATGCGGGTGGGCATGGTCTGCACAAGGCGGCGGGGATTACCACGCTGTTTCCTGAAGTCGACGATGCGCTTACTTCGCTCTCGCGGGATGAGGGCATCGCGAAACCTGCACTAGTAGCCGCCGGAGGAATTCTCGAGTCCCGCTCTGCAGCTGCGGCCTTGACACTCGGCGCCGCGGGCCTGGTGATGGGGACGCGATATCTCGCCACCCCTGAAGCCAACATCGCGGGTGGATACCGCGAAGCGGTCCTCGCCGCTTCGGATGGGGGTCAGCATACTGAGCGCACGAAATTGTATGACCAGCTGCGCGGGACGACGGATTGGCCGCAGGAGTATGGGGGGAGAGGGGTGTTGAACGAGAGTTACCACGATGCGAAGAAGGGGCTGAGTTTTGAGGAGAATAAGAAGTTGCATGATGAGGCGCTAAAAAAGGGGGATGAGGGGTGGGGACCTAAGGGCAGGGTGACGACGTATGCGGGTACTGGGGTGGGTTTGGCGAGGGAGGTCAAAGGGGCTGCGGAGGTGACGAGGGAGGTGAGGGAGGGGGCAAGGAGGGTAGTTAGGGAGGCGATGGCGAGGCTGTAAAAGATCAGATGAGTGGGTTTGAGAGCGTTGTTGTGCGATATCGTTGTACATGCGCGAGGCGACTGGTACCCCAATTCGCTTTGGTCCACCGTCGAGCTATACACGCAACCCGTACACAGACAGAAACGCCAGATCGCAGCGGAGTCGACGACAGTGCGCCAACGCATGAGCTATGAATCCTTATTCGTCATCATCCATTGTTACGCTTTCACGATACGTTCCGTAATCGATCACATGAATCTCGACGACATCGTTGTCGATCATGCCCAGCTAGTCATCGTCAGCACGTTTGCCTGGGATATACGATCACAGGACTACGAACAGTCTCGGCAGTATCAGTGTGCGCTACACGTTTCCCCTTGTAAAGCTTCGTGAGCGCGTCGCCAGCCTTGATATCGAGGTGGTTCATAATGGCCGCGCGTAATCTCTCCATTGGGATCGTTCGGCGGATCTTGAAGAACACGGGTGGTTCTCCTTTTGTCTGAGTACTTGGAGCTGAATCGTATCAGGGCTGTGTGAGGCAGCAGAGGACACGACGGGCGCTTCTTGAGTTGCAGGCTCGTTTTGGTCGCTACCGGGCTAGCTTCGCGGCGCTGCCTCTTCTTCGGCCTCTCGCTCTCGGCATCTTGTGTTGCGCTCACGATGCTGGAGATGATCTGCGCAGAGAAGTCCGCCATGCGCTTCCGTGTACGAGCCGTCACTTCATCTCCGTCCGCCCCTGCGAACTCCGCGGTCGGTACCTCAATCGTGCAGGAAGCGGTTTCGTCTCCCATCGGGATGTTGACTGTTGCCTTGAAGGATGCGCCGGTAGGTTGTGGCGTGGCGTTGTTGGCAGGTGCGATGCGTGGCATTTTGACCGTAGGTTCCGCTCCGAACATGAGGTCCTCTGTGAACATCCGCTCTGTCGTAGGTTTGGACACGACATCGGCGCTGTCGTCGATGGTGAAGCCTTCTGCGCTCTGTCGCTGCGATGGTATTCCCAGCGGTACGAACGACACCATAGGGGTTGGCTGGAAGAGCTTGTTGAAGCGCTCTTGCCAGGAGTGTTGCGCAACAATGGGTCGGGAGCGCATTGTCTGTCCTAGATTCGACACGGGTCTTTGGCCCGACATGTTGGCCATCCTCTTCGGAAACCCAGTCGCCCGGTATAGGGTCGACAAACAATGTTGCAGGGTTGGAGTAGGCGGCCATGAGGTGAGGTCGAGAGAGGCTCATCGGCTGGCTATCCGAAATGGAAGGTGCGACCAGAACGGTCCCATCGCGTGTCTGCCATAAGAGCTCGTTACACCCAACTTCCCACCGACATTGACGGAGGTGAGATGCGGTTTGGAGCGCGAACGCTGAGCGTGGCCAGTATTTCTGAACCGTCTGTCCATTCCGAGACGAGCCAGCTACGGAGGGTTGTTCTTATTTGATGCTACCATATGTTATCTAATTATATGATCACGACATTTCTGCGGCCACGCATTCGGTGCACTCACTAACATCCATACAACCATGATCGTTTCGACTTCGGTCCGTCGCATCCGAATGCCATCGCTTCCTCACGCAAAGAAGAAAACCACCGTCCACCATTCCACCAGGCTGGTCTTAAAGAAGAGAATATCTAATGCTCGATATGCTGCAACGATAATCCAGGTCGGGCAGTCTGTCCAATTTCAGCATTTCAGCCGAGGTGGTCCTGATCCTGGTGAAGGTTCTTGAGAGGATGAAATGATAAGGGGCTCTGCGCCCAGGAAAGGATTGGGCTGGTTCACCGTCTTAGTCGCGTGCCACCACGTGGACGATATCGTTGTCGACCAAGCCCATCTAGAAGACTGTCAGCGGAATTATCTTGCTGGCGAGTGACTCTGAACTCAATGACTTACGTCCTCGGGGCTGCTATCCGGGTGCAATCGACGCCCGTTGCACACCAGCATACACAGATCATATGGGATGCCGAGTCTTCCATGAAACTGTTCGTGTTCAAGCATCTTGCCCAGCTTGTTGGTAGGTCTCATCTTGAAGAAGATTGTCTCGTTGTTGTGGCATAGGGCGATATTGACACGTGCACCGTCGGGGTTGTCTTCAAGCCCTTCGAGCCACTGTCTGGTGGCCGCATGCTAGTTCCAGCAGGGTGCTCGGCGTCTGGTACTTCTTGGGCGGAAGCCCGTCGCTGCCTCTTTCGTGCCCGATGTTGCCCGGCCTCCTCCTCGGCTCCTCATCTGCTTCCTGCTGGGCCGCCTGCTGGACTTCCCACAAATGTCGCTTCCGCTGGTTCTCGATCTCGGCCTTCCTCGCTGCTGTCTTAACCTGCAGGAAAAGCTCAGTCGTGAATCCCGCGATATCAGCATTTGTGCTGGTGCACAGCTCGTCGGTGTCTATGTCGATCGTACAGTCGGTGAGTTCGCCGTCGACATTGTAAGGGATCTTTACTTCGATGCCCATGTTGCCGGTTGCTCAAAGTCGTCTCTTGTTTTGAGAGTCGACATTTCGCGAATGTCGACGCGGTCGATGGGAGCGAGAAGTACGTGCAGAAGGCCAGCGAGAGACGCGTGAAGTGGTTGATATAGCGCGTTTCGTGTTACGCACGTGGCAGAGAGAGGTCAAGACTCAACCATCAGTCACTTTATCGCGTGGTCATCAATGCTGTTATTCCTAAAACTGAAACCTAAGATTGTGGAACCTCGACGGGAAGGTACATCCAAAGCATCTACCCTAGACTGGCCAGTCACCGCCACCTATGCAAAAGGCTCCCTCTAAGGTATACGCTTCCAGGTGGCAAGCCTGCCACAGCCGGGCTATGCATCAGAATCCGACTCCGAGCTGTCCTCAGATGTCGCCGATGCACTGTCCGACACATCGTCCGATCCATCGTCTGGATTACTCTCCAATGTTTGCTCCTGCTTGCCCTCATGCTCAAAGCATTCCGGGTCAGAATACCTCAACCGTTCGACAAGCACCCAGCCATACTCCGAGATGAACTCTGATGGAAGCTCGCTCGATATTTCCAGGAAGCTCGACATCTGTTTTACATCGGCCCAGGCATCAACGAACAGTCGCCTCATTGCCGAGCGGTGCGGCACCCTCTCGCAGAGGAGTTGGATGTTCTCCTTCGATGGGCCCTCGCTCGTCCCTTTGATCAGCTTGTGGGCTCCGTTGACCAGCGCACTCCGGAATTCGACGTCCGAGATGTTCGTAGCTCTCATCAAGCCCAGCGCGTCGTCGAGTACCGCATTGCGGAAAGCGGCAGCCTGAATCATGTCGCCGAACTGGTATGTAGTAATGATCATGTCATATGCTGCAATAACGTCTTTGTCTGCCATGGTGTTGATGTATGCCTTGCTGGCTAGATCGTGGCGGATGTCGATATTGCCGGTGTACGCCCATCCAAGGTAGATGGTGAAAGTATTCTCCTCCACCTCAGGTAGGCGGCTGATCCCCTCTGCCTCCTTCCACTTGCCGTTGCAAGCGGTCCGGAAGAAGTCGGAAGTGTCGCAGGCGATGTTCTTGTGTATAATGTACCGAGCCTCATTAGCTCCCAGCAGGATGGTAAGGGTGTCGATGTAATCTAACCTAGGCAGACAATTAGCTTATTCGTTTGTTGTGAATATGGCTCGGTAAGGTACTTGGTTCGCTTGGTCACTCTGCCGCTGCCGCCATCGTTCGTAGCGACGGCCATCTCGATGCTCAATCTCGTGGTCGAGTTGTCGAATGGTGGAAGGAACCGAAGAGTAAGTGGTATGTCGAAGTGTTTCTGGATATCTGTGGCGCACAAACAGAAGTGGACTAGCTCGTGTGAACGTGATCGTATGAAGTGAGGTTGGGAAAGATGCCGACAGTGAAGAAAGATACTGAGGAAGTGAGCTTGCGAGTTAGCAATACTGACCGAAACTGTGTATTCAAGCACGTTGCACGCCGGGAATAGTGGACAGAACTGGTGTCTCTCGCATGATCATATCAAGGCCGTTCTTTTGGCCACTTGGGTTGCTGATCAATGTGCTTTCCAACGTCTGGCCGCGATGGTGGCTGCGTATCAGCCTTTACTCACATATCCAGATCTTCACAACCCGTATCGGGTCGGATCCAGCGTCTCCAAGCGCTCATACTCTTGACACCCTCCCATATCTTCGTCAAACCACCGTATAGACCATCCATGCTCGAGCCACCTCATTCCACAAACCGCCCCTCCCCCCACCCCCTCCGCTTCACCCCCAACTCCACCGCCGCACTCCCCCAATCCTCCCCATGATTATGCATCTTGCGCCCCTCATCCAGCCCCGCCCTCTCCAACCCCTGCTCCTCCGTCAACAACGTGAGCAGCCCAAAAACAACCGGCACCCCCGTCTCCAACTGCACCCGCATCAAACCCTGGCTCACCGCGTCCGAAATATACTCAAAGTGCATCGTGCTCCCTTTAATCAACGCCCCAATAGCCACAATAGCGTCGAAAGGCTGTTTGCTGCCTCCGTTGCCCTCGACCTCCACACTCGCCGGTTTCTGCTGTGCGCTCTCGCTCGTCTTACTTCCCATAGCCGTCAAATCCGTCGTACTCCCCCCCAACAAATCTGTAGCAGCGCTCACCAACCCCCCTCCCGGCAAGACGCTGTTCTGCTGCTGACTCGCCTGATACATCCTCTGCACGGCCAACGGCAGCTCGTACGACCCGGGCACGGACTGCACGACGATGTTTTCGGGTTTGACGCCGGAGGCTTTGAGAGTCTTGAGGGTGCCGTCGAGGAGGGCGGCGATGAGGGTGGAGTTCCAGCGGGCGTGCACGATGCCGATGCGGAGGGCGGAGCCTGCGGAGAAGCCATGTTAGGGAGAGGGTGGTGGGGTGGGGGATGGGAGGGGCAGTGTACCGTCGTAGGTTTTGGCCTCGCCTAGACCTTTGAGGGTGGAGGACATGTTGGGTGGGTAGGGTAGGTGTGCTTGGGGGAGTGATGCGGTGTATGTGGTTGTTTGAGTAGAGTCAAATGGAGGAGTCGAAGTAGAGCTCCAGCCGATCCAGGTACAGCCGTTTGATGATCTGCGGGGTCCACAGATGACGCGAGAAGCACCATGCAAGGGACCACCACTTCCTTGTCAAATGTGAGCATGTGACAGTGACAAGGTCTATTCTTGTGACCATATATCTTCTCGCTCTGCCGAAGAGTCGATCTTGTCTCGGTACTAAACAACAGCGCATCCTCCCCAGCCTTGCGCAGCGTGCCATAATCGCAGGCATAGAAGACCGCCCCATGCTCCCTTTACATCCCTTGGAAAAGCTCCACGCAATGCAACGCTGTCCTCCCACAAAGAAGCCTGCCAACCAGCCAGACCAGCCCGGCCCAGCCCAGCCAGCGAAAACACTCCAACCAACCCAACCAGAGAGCCTCCTAATTCAGGAAACCCTTACAATTCGCGCTCCCGCAAAGACAAGGGATCCGATCCGTGCTCCCAATCTCCCGCTCGAACTTGTAGTCGTACGTCAACTCCTCGTCTGCAAAACCGTTAGCATCTCTGTCCTTCCCCATCAGCCTCATCAAGGGTAAGTACTCACTCTTCCCAATATCCTTCAGCGCATAAATCACAATCCTCGGCGTCCCCTCCACCTTAATAATCTTCGCCGTGCAATTCGGACTGCAACTATGGTTGATGAACCTCGCAATCCCCCCCTTCTTCGTCGCATCCACAATCTCATCATCCATCATGCGGAAAAGATAAGAACTCCCCACACCCTGCTTCTCATACCTCAACTCCCGCATATCCGCGACCTTCTGCCGCACCTTCTCGCCCACGTACTCGATAATAAGGTCGTTGACGGCGATATTCTCCTCCGCATACAGCCCCCAGCCGTGGATAGCGGAGCGGTCGAACTTAACCAGCTTCTTGCGCTTCTTGAGCTGGTTGAAGCGGATGGCGACGTCGGCGTCGCTGGCGAGGGATTGCTTCTGCAGGTTGATGTCGTTGACGAGGCGGCGGTTGTTGACGCGGTTGCTGCGCGAGGTCGCCGTGCTGGCCATCTTCTCCGCGGCCGTGATCTTCGCTGCTTCGGCTGCGGCCGTTGGGTCGGATTTGAGGAGGGCTTGACGCTCCTCGCGCGCTTTCTGGACTTTGATGCGGTGGGGGAGGTACCTGCTCTTTTCCTCGTTGAGGATCTTCTTGTAGCCTTCGGTGCGGGCGCTGCCGGTCGGGTTGGGGACGTAGTAACCTTCGATGATGGTTTCGGTGTGGACGGTGCCGCGCGCGCCGGTGTTGAGAGCTTTGATCTCCTTTTGCTTCCAGGCCCAGATCTTCTCGTCGCCGAGGTCGTACGCCGCTTCTTCTGCGAGAGCTCGCCGGAGGAACGCGAGATCCTCTTCGTCTTTGATGGCGTGCTGCCAGCCGTCGATGTCAAGCACCAGATCACGGTCATCTTCGACAGTCCGCCTTGGCTTGTCGTGCGTGAAGCGAAGATGTACATCCTGCTGCTCAACCTCCTCGACAGCCTCCAGCTCCAGCTCTTTCTCCTCGATCTTCTCGACCGTCTCTGGAGCAACAGGGTGGCTTGCAGCTTTCGCCTGCTTGGCCTCCGCCTTCAGGGCTTCCTGCTCAGCCAAGATCTCCTTCTTCGTCTTCCGCTTCCTCTTAGCCTTCTCTTTCACAGCCTTGACAGCCAGATCCCTCGCAGGCGTAGTATCGTGCTCGCGATCCAACATCTCCACATCTTCGATGGACTGCTGCGCCGCACCCATCTGCAGCTCGCTCTTGACCTGGAAAAGATCATCGTCCGCCTTCGACCGCTTGCGAATATACAGTTCTGTCCTCGCACGAGCACAATATTTCGAATCGCGCGGGAGGTTGCTGATCACCATCTCCAGCTCCCGAGTAGCAAGGTCCTCTGGCTCCTTATGCAAGAGATGACCGAGCATGCTCTTCTGGAATGCGTCGAATGTCTCCTTCTCTTCCTCCTCCCAGTCCGTGATCTTGCGCCTCTTGTGGTTCGGCGTGTCCGCAACAGATTCAGACTCGAAAGGCGTGGAAGTCCTACTCGCACGACTAAGAGGTCTGCTCTCTTGGTCTTCAGTGTCTCGCGTGATCGATGTGTGTCTCTCGTCGTCAGAGTCTTCCTCATCGGCAAACATCTGCTGCAGGCGGAAGTGCAATCCTCTCGCATGCGAAGGCTTTGGCGCAGGTCGTCTCCTCCGATCGTCCAGAAATGCATTTGTAGGTCCTCTGTCACGCTCGCGCTCGCGGTCACCCTTCCTTCCGCGCTGCGAATTGGGATCATGCGGTCGCAATGGCTTTGACGGATAGCCGAAGCGAGATTTCGGATTGTATGGAGGTGTATCGCCGGCTTTGTTGAAAAGTCCTGGTGCTTTGTTTTCATTGTTCGACGGATCTGGCAAACCAAGCTTCCTCCGCTTCGCAGTATATCTCGCTGGGTCAAGACTGTCGTGAAAGATTGGTATGGCGATTCTGGTCTTGACGTCGCCCATGATCCTGTCGCGGAGCTCAGTCTTGAGCTGTTCGACCGCACCAAGCACTGGATCCAGGTTCTCGGCTCGATTCTTCTTCTCAATCTCCAGATCCTCGGCCTCTTCGCGCTTGAGTCGCTCAAAGTGCTCCTTCTTCTGCTTGCTCGCCATTACTCGCTCCGGGCTCGGACTGCGCTCGTAGTTCGGGTTACCATACTTCTGGCACTCCATGGCCATGTTGTAGGTAAACAAAGCTGCTTTATTGCATTCGGCATAACATCGCTCAGTCTCGTCTTCGCCTCGCTTAGAGTCTTCGAAAACGATGTAGTAACCGGTCCTGTCCAGCCGAACTTCGCGCCAGTCGTACGCTTTTAGTCGCTTCTTCAGATGTGGTATTGTCGTACCCAGCACAGGCACCGAAGTATGCGGTATGTGGATGTATGGCTTCCGCTTGATCTTGCTGAGAACCAAATTGTCTTCGATCAAGGATGATGCTGCAGACTTCGGATTTGGAGGCGGTGCTATCGCTTTCGGTCCCTCCGGAATCTTCACATTAGCCTTGCCTGACGGTCCCTTAGGCGCATTCATCGGAGGTGCTGCAGTGTCGATCGAGCTGCGTCTCGACTCGAGCGGAGGTGGTGGCGGAGGCACATAGCTTGCTTTCCGATCCTTCGCACGCTGCTCTCTGGTCTTCTTCAGCGCCTGCTCGAGCATGCGCTTGCACTTGCGTCCTTCGCGATCCAGCTCAACCGTCACCGTATGAACACCAATCCGCTGGCCATTGAACTCACGCTCAGCCCGCTTTGCGCTCTCCGCGGCTGCACCCTCGGACACATCTCGATACTTAATCAAGGCGATGCCGAGAAAGCTGCCGGTTTCTGGGTCGGTCTTGTTCTGGACTGACGCCACACTGCCGAACGTACTGAAATTGAGCTTGATGGTCGACTCGGGAAGGAAGGGATCAAATCCACTCGCAACCACTTGCGTAGCTTCGCCGTTAACGGAGTACTTGTCGATCTTCCAAGGCGCAACATCATACGGCGCAGGCCTCAGAATCGCTTTGCTTGGCGCATTTTTCGACCGACACAACCCTGACATGTAGCCAGGAATTGCCAATCTTGGATCTGGTGGCGGATCCGGCTGGTATGTCTGTCCATCACCCGGGTGTCAGCGAAAGGGTACAAAGTGGTTTCAACTCCATTTTTCTGTCTTTCATGTTATGTGTATCATGTTTTGCAAGCTCAGCGGATTGTTATTATGAAATATGCAGCGTACCTCTGTACCAAATTCTCTCCGCCTCGGTTGTGCGCGCTTTCGCTCTTCCCTGCTGAGCTTGCTGTCTAATTCCGGATCCCAAACCACTTTGTACCCTTTCGCTTTGCCGGGTGGCGGCAGCATCTGAGGACGCGTTGATCGAGTTTGAGGGTTGGGAGTGAGATCTGTGGGAGGCATGTGAGAGGTGGCGGAAAAGCCATTTGTGGAGGCCATGGCGGCTGCGCTCTTCGACTGGTGCGGACTGTTGCCTTTGGGAGGGGAAGACTCCGAGTGTGTCGTGAGCGGGGTGAAACCATTTGCGATTGAAGCTTTGCGATTGTCCGCGACGTTGTGCGAGTTGTGACTGAAGACTGAAGAAGCAGTGCTATTCAGCGAACTTGCCGAGCCGATGCCGCGAAGGAGGTCTCCCGAGTCCGAGTGCTGCATTTCATCAGGATCAGGTGACGTGTATTGTGTCGAAGGTGGTAGTCGTGGATCTGATGAGGAGTTGTTCTGAGAACGCGAAGTGGCATGTGAAGACGTGCCGTTGGTGAGTTTCGCGGCCTTGGCGACATCACTCGAGGGGAGCGTAGAGGAGGGGAGTGTTTGGTATTGGGACTCGCGTTTCCGCTTCAGTGAAGTGGGTGATGTGCTTCCTCCGCCATGCTCCACTGCCCCGCCGGCCTGCGACATGCTGTCGCTGTCACCTCACCCACGCTGTCTCCGCACCATCGCTCGCCAAGATATATGTTGGTGGGGGGGCTGATACTGCGACCACGATAGCACGTGATAGTAGCAGGTTGTGGTGATGTCGAGGGGTGGTACGCGTGGTACGCGCTTTGGTGGGGACGCAGACAAGGCGTAGAAGAGCTCGAATGAACAGACCGCTGGCGGCAAAGAAGTCGCTGCAGTCGCTGGGTCACGCGGATGATGGTGCAAGCCGCGATGAGGTATGAGAGGGAGGGAGGTGTACTCGAGGAATTGGATGATGTTGCTACCAGAGGAGGTCCCAAAAAGCTACCGTCAGGAATGCTTGGCCGCTCTTCCCCTTTCACGAGCTTAGATTCCCACATCCACTTCCCATCAACCAACCAATCTCAAAACAGTGCAGATTGACGGCATTCGCTAGTCACTACAAAGGCTACAAGGTATAGAAAGAACGGCGAGAACAGATGCAAGCACTCAGCCTCGATTTCGGCGAAGTCACGAGCTGGACATACCGCTGCGTCATCATGCGCCGAGTACGTTGGTGACCGCGGGCCTGAGATATACACGAGAAAAGATCATGGTTGGAACAAAATCAAGCGGCGACAGTACCCTGGTAGCATTTCCGTACCACGGCGAAGGTAGGCGAATCAACTTGATGCTGTTTGACGGAATCACGTGATCGGTGTAGCAGGTGGTGTGGCACGACGACTTGCCAGATCAAACCATCTCAACCGGTCCCGACTACAGTACTTCTTCGAGATTGTCGTGATGAACAATAGCGCACAGCAGTGCACCTTCGAAACCACTTCCACAGCTAATACGCCGCTGTGAGCCTTCCTCGAACAGCACCTCCTTTGGCCGGCAGGCCACGCTTCGCGGCGTCAATGAAGCCGAAAGACACACTTGCCTACACTGTTTCCCTCCCGAGCACCAACACGGCTGCGGATGCGAGTATGGCCGACACGAGATGCGCAACTTGCAGCCTCGCCAGGATATACATGCAGTAAACCACCTCTCCCCAGCTCAATCTAGTCACAGAACATACGCTGACTGCCGTCACGGACCTCAAAACATGGTTGTACACGCCAACAAGCCGGCGCTCTTGACTGTTCTCGCGGGACCAGACCAAAGCAAGTTCATCGTCCACAAAACCCTCATCTGCAAGAGGTCCGATTTCTTCCAAGCAGCCTGCGCCCGCGGCGGATGGAAAGAGGCAATCGAGAAGATCGTCCGTCTGCCAGAAATCGATGAAGACATATTCCGCATCTACGACCGCTTCATCTGTCATGGTGTCATCCGGCTGCTCTCCCCTCTACCCTCCACACGCAAACACGATCCGTCGCCATCACGCAACGCGGATCAGTTCTTCGACCTAGTAGTGCACGCCTACGCACTCGCTGAAGTGATTCAAGACGCCACCTTCTGCAACGCGCTCGCGGACGAGACACAAGCCATCATGACACAGCACTCGACCATAGGCTCCGCTTGCACCATCGAAACTTTGTGCGAAAAGGTGTCGCTAAGCTCGAAATTGACAATGCTCTTTGTTCACAAATGGGCTGGATTGTACTTTAGCAAGACGCACGAAAGCACTCACCGCCCTGCGGGCAAGGAATTGCCGGTCGAGTTTGTTGTCAGGATTGTTCGCGTGTTAGTTGCTCGGGACGAGTGGCAGTGGCTGGAGGGATAAGCGCTTTTACCACGGCGGACAAACATCGAGATCTCCGGTGCACAGGAGCGACGGCCGGTTTGCAAGTGGGACGGAGAATACCATTACAGCAGGATCAACCCGTTTCTGGGAATAATTTTCAGGCGATGCGATAATACACAGTCCAGTGTCGCGGAAAGGTAAGCCTGCGAACGCCAGAGAGGTAAGCATATACCCACCAAAGCCAAAGCGGGCCTCCCATGGAGATTTCTTCTACCTCCTCTTTCCCGTCCATTTCCTTTTCCTTCTACTGAACAGCAATACATCCGAACGCACTCAAGCAACAAAGCAACATCCGTTTCTAGCTCTCCCAACCCTGCATTCATCCGACACGCCAACCACTCTATCGCCATGGCCTTCTCACTCCCGGTCATCATCCTTGGTGGGATCTTCGCCGGGTTCGGGGGCTTAGCCGCGATGGTAGGGGCCGGAAAACGGTCGGAGCACGGGTTCGACAGTGCCAGCGCTATCTTCCAGCTCGACGCTGGTGACTGTACGTCCTGATCCCTCCCTCACGCAGGGAGCGTCTGGAGACATTCTGCGCCCGCTTGCTAACAGAGTACCACCGCAGTGCGGCTGAAGGATATCCACCGCCTCCACGGCCTGCAGATCAACATGACCGGCGCAGTTGGAGGGGACGCGAAATTCTGCATCGGTACCACCGAGCACACCGCCGTCGAATGCGTTAACGGCACTATTACTCATGTAAGCGCCTTGTTTAGCAACTAGTCGGTCAAACGATGATGCTGACGACTCCCAGGCGGTTCCGCACCGCGGTCTCCACCACGGGAACTTGAGCTTTCCTATCCCGGGTTTGGAGAAGGAGGTTCAGGGAAAATGGATCAGCGTTCTGGGCGGCGCGGAAGATGTTGAGGTTAACAAGGACGCGGAGTTGTTTGACGAGTTGGTGAGGAAGGTTAGGGCGAGGGAGGAGCATGCGAAGGAGACTGCGGGTTTGATGGGGGTGCTTATGCAGGTTTGAGATGGTTGGTTGGGAGGAGCTGTCGATGGCGGGACTGGGGAGCGCCTTGCTGAGGGAGGGGTCTGGACAGTCTCGCCATCGAAGATCACGTCTGTACTGCTGGCTCGTTCATGGTTTGGTTGTGAGAAGGGACAGTGGTGGGGAGAGTCATGGTGGCGGTCAACTTCACTTCATCGGCAAGCGGGTCTCCGGAACGTTTCATCACCAGACTTCACATCACATCGCTGACCCGCTTTCACTTCACAGGATTGTCGAAGCTCACTTGCTATTGTCGGTTCGACAATAGCTTCCCGCCATCTCATCCTATTTTTATCGTCTCGTCATTAATACACCATCTCTTCTTTTCTGATACTCCAAGACTACCTGATTTTATCTTTCGTATCGCACCATTACCAGATTTCCGGCACGGCATATTTGTTCTCCCATCGTCTCATTACCAGCATCAGTACATCACGCCAGTCAGCATGTCCGCCGACGAAGCCTCCTCTGCGAGCATGTCCAAGCCCGCGAAGAGAACCCTTGCGGAGGCGGATAGTGAGAGCGCCGCTGGCGGCAGCTCTACGAAGCGAACCAAGTACGCTTCCTCCTCGTGCACACTACTACAGTAATGAACTTGCGTGCTGACCGCTCTTCTAGAATCAAGTACCAGGACACCATCACCGTTCTCGTCGGCGAAGACGAAGCCAAATTCATTCTGCACCAAGCTGTCGTGTGCGAGACCTCCGACTTCTTCCGCGCGATGTTCGATGGCCGCGGAGAGTGGAAAGAATCCGTGCAGAAGACTGTTCGTCTGCCGGAAGTCGACGAAAGCATCTTCAACATCTATCTGGGCTTTTTCTATACCGGAGATATTGACCTCGATATGGATGTTTCAGCCAACGACACCGGAGCTGGTACAACAGAGGAGGAGAAAAAGCGCAAGTTCGACCAGGTGATCCTCGCCTACGCCTTCGGTGAGATGACCCAAGACGCTACCTTTCGCAATGCTCTGGTAGACAAGGTAAGCACCAGAACAGGGCTCTCCGAGACAGCATCGCATCGTACGGAGCGCTTTGAGACCTTTCAGATCTCCCGAAACCCTCGAGACACTTGCTGACCCTACTCTATAGGCGAAAGAATTGTCGGCCTTGTACCGCAACTTCGGCGAGGAAGACACCATCGCACTCCTGTGTGAGAAAGTCTCGTCACGCTCGAAGTTATGGCGATTTTTCGTCGATTCGTGGGCCACTGCCAACTACAATTCCTCTAAACGGACATTTAGAGACTACACCACCAAACTACCGAAGGACTTCGTCATCGAACTGGCGATTGCAGGCGTTGAGGAGAAACGCGTGAAGTACGACGACAGAGATCCTCGTTACAGAGAGAAGTGTTTCTAGCACGACCACAAGGACGAGGCCGACAAGTGCAAGTGAGTCCTGCGAATATCAGGTTGCACCAAGTATGCAGCCACTTGGCATTGCTACAAAGGTATGCATATTGGGCTTGTTATCTCCGACTTGCAGGTATGATCAGTTGCTTTCAGCCGCGATACATCTGCTCATCAAGTGCTACTTGCGACGAAGGAGAAATCGAGACCACATTTCCTGCCAGTCTTCGTTCAACCTCACCTCATTTGACCACATGCACTCACTGTAGCGTGTGGCTGACGTCGCAAGTTCCCCTGGCAATCTTACAAGTGCACTTCTTGACGCTTCTACTTCCAACCTGTACAACACCACACAGTGTTGACTGAACATGAACATGCCGGACCCAGAGGAGACTCGCGAAGTTCAAGGCAACACGCCGGCGACGGTCGTCAATCGCGAAGGCGAAAGGCCTGCAAAGCGAATCAAGTACGTCTTCCCACCCTCCTCACACGAGTGAGGTCGCACACTGACATTGTTTCAGAACCGGCTTCCGTGACACCATAATAGTCCTCATCGGCGCCTCTGAGATCAAGTACATCTTGCACGAACACCTCGTCTGCCCAACTTCAGACTTCTTCCGCTGCATCTGCAATGGCGACCAGGAAGATTCTTCCGGCCACACCGTCCGCCTTCCGGAAGCGACCGAAGAAATCTTCGAAATCTACAGCAGCTTCATCTACACCAGAACGCTCGACGCGCGTGGAGAAGACGATTCGTCAGTGCTGTGCTTGGAGTACAACCGCTCGTTGACCACCGACGTGAAAACCCAGCTCTTCAACCTCGCCATCCAAGCCTATGCGTTCGGCAAGAAGATGCAGGACGCAGCATTTCGCAACGCCATGTGCGAGGAGGCCAAGCTCATCATGAGGGGATGCGAGCATGTCGGCTTCCCGGAGAACATCCACACTCTATGCAAGGAGGTTTCGATGTCGTCGAAGCTGACGAGGCTGTTCGTCGACTGGTTCATCTGTGCGTCGTACCGCGAGAACAAACTTGACGAGCTGCTAGAGAAGGTGCCAGCGGAGTTTGTGCGGACGGTGGCGAGTTTGAGTATCAGAGAGAGGAAGCAGCCGTATGTGGAGAGGTTGCCCAAGTCTCGCGGGAAGTGTTTCTACCATGACCACAAGAGCGAGGCAGACAAGTCTAAGTGATGCTGCGACCTGGTATCTCGTCTCTGCGAGATGCGTGTGGCAAGCTCGCAAACCCGCTGCGTTGCTGTGTCGGCTGCGTCGCCGTGGAGAGCATGAAAATAGCGGCGAGATAGGGTTGAAGCTGTGTGAGCTTCTTGTGGCATATGCCGGACGGCTGTGGCTAGAAGGCCGTGCCAAACCGCAGAGAATACGAAACTGGTTTAAACCCTGATCCAGATACTCACGTAATCTCATCCGCCTAGTTCATCTTCTCAGCGAAGAAGGTAGATCTTTGACCACGTCTCCGTCTATACAATTGCACGTACTGGACGGTGCACCTATGAGAGCGCCGGGTCTTTTGCAGCCCTCCGGCATGAATTCGAAAGAAAAGGCTCACCGTGCATGGCTTTGTACGGCATGGACGACATCGTATGCTGTACGTAAGCGAGCAAGGGTTGACATGAAGCAAACAGCAAAGTCAACACTGTTCTGCGCATAGTGTGACATAAGCCTCACCTACTTGTTGCGAGCTGGAGGGTCCATAAGAAGCCCAGTATAGGTCCCTGCCACATTGATTGGTCCAAGGATCACCAGTATACTCGTTCACCTCATCGTTGCCAGTCACATGTGATCTCCAGTTCACTCAGATGGGCCGTGCGCTCGAACTTTCTCTAAGAACGTCAGCAACCCACTTCTTCCTTTTCACCCACCAGAGAAGAGTAACAACATCATGGCACTTACCGTCGACCACGGAGGCGGCGCACTCATTACCAGAACCAAGTACGGAATCTCCTCTATCCACAATGGTGATGTATACTGACGACTTCAGCAGGCCCGACGACGAAGACGACCTCCTTACCGTGCTGGTCGGAGTCTCCTCTATCCACAATGGTGATGTATACTGACGACTTCAGCAGGCCCGACGACGAAGACGACCTCCTTACCGTGCTGGTCGGAGAAGATAAGCACGAGTTCGTCTTTAACAGAGGGACCATCTGCAAGAAATCTGAATTCTTCCGCGCCGCCTGTGCTGGCAACTGGAAGGAATCAGCCGAGAAGATTGTGCATCTTCCTGAAGCCCACAAGGAGATCTTCGGAGCATATTCAGACTTCTTGCGCACTGGCAAAGTATCGCTGAACATCAAAGGCGTATCTGATGTCGAGAAGGAAACCAATCAGCACAAGAAGCAGATGTATGACCGCTTCATCGTCGCGTACGCGCTCGGCGACATGCTTCTGGATGCCAGCTTCCGCAATGTGGTGATGGATGAGCTCAAGTCATGGATGGACACGTACCGTACGAACGTGTTCCACGCCAATCTCAAAACCGCTTACGATATGGTCTTGCCTTCCTCGAAGCTGATGCAATTCTTCATTGACCAGTGGGTTGACGCCAATTACGAGAAAGACTCCTTTAGAACTTATTCTGAGGGACTGCCCCACGAGTTCGTACTGGAGCTAGCCTGCGTTTGGTCCGAGGAGAGGAATGTCGACAGGCGTAAGAGGTTGGCAGAGAGGAAGACACGCCGAGAGGGCACATGCACCTACCATGATCACCAGAGCGCGGTGGAGGAGACGCAATGTAAGAGCGGGCTGTGATTGAAGACTAACGCGATCTCGCAGATGCGCTCGATGGTATGGATGCTGGGCTAGCATTGCTGGCTGCATCGCATTAGATGGCAAGCATCTCATCTGTCTTCAATCAAGATGCATAGCATGACAGGAGATCAGTGGGGTGCGGATAGAACGTACATGCCGAAACCAAGCTCCCTTCTGTTCTGTATCACCATACTTTGTCTTCCAAAATCCTAGTGCTAACCATGAACAATTGCCCTGCGTGTGGACTTGGTCGAGCACTGCCTGCTGAATCGCTATGAATACCAAGCACATTATCTTTTCGAACCGGAAGGGCAGGCTGAGCCAAAGGACTTACAGAACAGCAGCACGAGAGCCGTGGGTTTTGACGAGAATATCACGCCTACTCACCAGCTGCTACCGAAGGCAACACAATGCTCTCCCACGTAATAAGAAAGCGCCCAAGAGGATATCAGCGCGTGTAGTGGCCCTGGGAGAGTTCGCCTTGTGGAGACTCTTGACATTGCCACTTCACCCATAACGTGCCCAGGTGGGTCAAGCGCTGGAAGTGGTCGGCGAAGAAGTGTGTGTAATACGAACTGATGAGACTGGTCCTTCTACCATGGATACATGCCCTATCACGGCAGGCTGTACTATCACGACACGAGAACACGAAGCACAACCAGCACGAGGCTCCAGGAACACCATAGCCTTGTGGAATGCATTTAGATAGTTCGCAACTCGTGATTCGTGTATTTCTCGGAGTGCCCTTCCTCGGTCGCCTCCAGAAACGATAGAGGTGACGTTGAACACGAGCTCCTGCCCAAAATAGCTGTAGCCTCTCCAATCGTCTCTGCGGGCGGTACCTTGCATTGGCGCTTGGCCACGGAGAATCGGCGTTGACCGGCGAACGCTTCGATATGGAACGGCTCGAACGGTATAGAGCAGCGCAGAAGATGCTGGACTGCGGCCGCATTACTGTGACAGCAGTCTAGTCATATCTGCGTGACCATGATGTAGGATTTGTATACACACTGACTGATGTGGGAATCATGGGCAGAGTGAAGTGAAGTGGTAGGGCTTGCACGTGTAAGAGAATGGGCCGCTAAACGGGAAGGACCCTGTATTTCGAGCTTGGGCGTTTGATGCTTTCGTTGATGTTCCAACCACCATCTTGTCTCCTGACATTTTCTACCACCGAACAAGTCTCACTCTTCCTCCCACATCGAACCCTCTCCTCACGATTGATACGAAACAACAATACCAAACAGAACTACAATCGCTGCAAGGCCGGCGAACGACATCACGAAACTTTTCTCTTAAGACAGCTGTTGACTAGCTCGCGATCATGTGGTGAGGCTGGGATATCACGAGACTCGCGACGACGGTGAAAGCTAACAGAATGGCAGCGGTATCTTCGGATACATCAACTACTTGGTGGAGAAGGACAGGAAGTACATCCTCGACACGCTCGTCAATGGTAAGTGAAACATCACATGCACGTCCTGCTTACAGCTAATCAAACCGTTACAGGACTCGCCCGCCTAGAGTACAGAGGCTACGACTCCGCCGGCCTCGCAATCGACGGCGACAAGAAGAAAGAGGTGCTCGCCTTCAAGGAGGTCGGCAAGGTCGCCAAGCTCCGCGCTCTCATCGATTCCGAGTCGCCAGACCTCACCAAGGTCTTCGACAACCACTGCGGTATCGCACACACCCGCTGGGCCACCCACGGTCCTCCATCCCGCAAGAACTGCCATCCTCACCGTTCGGACCCCAACTGGGAGTTCGCGGTGGTGCACAATGGCATCATCACCAACTACAAGGAGCTGAAGGAGCTGCTCGGCAGCAAGGGCTTCAAGTTCGAGACGGACACGGATACCGAGGCGATTGCGAAGCTGGCCAAGTACATCTTCGATGAGCACCCAACCATCGACTTTACCACCCTTACCAAGGCTGTTATCAAGGAGTTGCAGGGTGCCTTCGGGCTGTTGCTGAAGAGCGTGCACTTCCCTGGCGAGGTCGTGGCTGCCCGCAAGGGCTCGCCGCTCGTCGTGGGTGTGCGTACGCAGAAGAAGATGAAGGTCGATTTCGTGGATGTCGAGTTTGCGGAGAACGAGCAGGCTCTTCCAGCTGAGCAGGCCAGCCAGAACGTGGCTCTGCGCAAGAACAACAGCTTGCTAGCGCCACCGGACAAGTCCAACTTGCTGCACCGCTCGCAGTCGCGCGCCTTCCTCTCGGACGATGGCGTGCCACAGCCCACCGAGTTCTTCCTCTCTTCCGACCCATCGGCCATTGTCGAGCACACCAAGAAGGTGCTTTACCTCGAGGATGACGATATCGCGCATATCCACGAGGGCCAGCTCAACATTCACCGTCTGAGCAAGACGGACGGCACTAGCAATGTTCGCGCCATCCAGACCATCGAGATCGAACTGCAGGAGATCATGAAGGGCCGCTTCGACCACTTCATGCAGAAGGAGATCTTCGAGCAGCCAGACTCGATCGTGAACGCCATGCGTGGTCGTCTCAACGTCGAGGAGAAGACTGTCACTCTTGGCGGCTTGAGGCAGTACATTGGCACCATTCGCCGCTGCCGCCGTCTCATCTTCATTGCCTGCGGCACCAGCTTCCATTCTTGCATGGCTGTGCGTGGATGCTTTGAGGAGTTGACGGATATCCCGATCTCAGTCGAGCTGGCCTCGGACTTCTTGGATCGTCAAGCACCCGTGTTCCGTGACGACACCTGCGTGTTCGTGTCGCAGTCTGGCGAGACCGCGGACTCGCTCATGGCACTCCGCTACTGCCTCGAGCGTGGTGCGCTGACCGTTGGTTTCGTCAACGTTGTCGGCTCGTCCATCTCGCTCATGACGCACTGTGGTGTCCATATCAACGCCGGGCCAGAGATTGGTGTCGCGTCCACCAAGGCGTACACTTCGCAGTTCGTCTGCATGGTCATGTTCGCGCTCAGCTTGTCCGAGGATCGCGCCAGCAAGACACAGAGGCGATTGGAGATCATGGAAGGCTTGGGGAAGGTCTCAGAGCAGTTCAAGGAGATTCTGAAGATGGACCAGGACGTCAAGAAGCTCTGCGAGAAGTTCAAGGACCAGAAGAGCATGCTCCTCCTCGGCCGTGGCGCACAGCACGCCACCGCTCTCGAGGGTACGTTTCTCAAATCCAGATGCAGTCTTGCAAATCGCTAACAATCGTGATTCTAGGCGCCCTCAAGATCAAAGAAATCTCCTACCTCCACTGCGAAGCCGTCATGTCGGGCGAACTCAAGCACGGCGTCCTCGCTCTCGTCGACGAGCTCCTTCCCATCGTCATGATTCTCACCCGCGACGACATCTTCACCAAATCCCTCAACGCCTACCAGCAAGTCATCTCTCGTGGCGGCAGGCCGATCGTCATCTGCAACACCGGCGACAAGGAGTTCCCGGGGGAGAAGACGGACAAGATTGAGGTGCCGCATACGGTAGATGTGCTGCAGGGCTTGTACAATGTGATTCCGTTGCAGTTGATGAGCTATTGGTTGGCTATTGAGTCCGGGAAGGATGTGGACAACCCGCGTAATCTGGCGAAGAGTGTTACGGTCGAGTAAGCTCTCGCGGCATGCTGATGTTGTTTTGAAGGGCAGGAGCTACGCTTGATGCGATAGCTCGGGATGTACGAATTGATTGGAGAGCACGACGATCTTGGGGCATGAGTGTGATTGTACTAGATCGTTAGATAGGACGTGAAATGATAGACTTGCTCTTGCTGTCGTCCCTCTCCGCTTGGTCGAAGAAGAAGTGGTGCTTGAGGAGGTGAGGTTGGATTAAGCGTGATGGGAATCAATCGAAATGGCAGGAGCGACTCATAAGCTCGATCCTCTCTTTTGCGCCACGAAGGAACATATACCTATAAATTACTTGGCCCTGCAGTGTTGAAGTCACGCAAGTCATAGGCGCGATCGTCCTTCGAGGCAGTAAACTCACTAAGCTTCTCCACCGAGAACGGAAGGATTCGTGTGCATTCTGGGACACCGACGTTAGTGTCCAGGCGGCACCAGAGGATCACTACTACGACCACGACCACTATAAGATGGATAGAACAGAGCGCACTACGATATCGAAACCCGCTGGCTTATAACCCACCGACAGGCTCCTCGCACTGATCATGAGTGACACTTCTTTCGACGAGGACACGCACCTCAAAGAAAGCGACGAGCCCTATTGCCAGCTCTGCGGCGTCTACTTCCACATTGGCAGGATTCGAAGACCTGGTGAGTTCAGATCCAACCCCTCACGCTGTACTCATCGCTGGACGGCTAACTCGTGACTTAGACGAGCCGCACGAAGCAGCGTGGCAAGGCGCTCCAGGCCCCTTCAGGAGGTTCGCTTGTTTCGAATGGAGAGGGGACACTCAGGTCGACCCAGATGGAAACGAGGTAACCATCTGGGTCGATGATGATAGAAACGACGCAGTGTGGCAACCAGGAGATCTGCCGACCCAGACTCAGGTTGAGGAGCCTGACTCGACTATCTGTAGGATCAAGGGATGTGCTCAGGGTGCAGCGTGGAGGTAAGGTCTGCTACTCTTGCTATATTGACGATGTTACTAACGATTCCGTGGAAGTAGATCCTTATGAGCATATAGCAGGACGGAACTGTACCTGTTCGCTTGGCTATTCGGGATGCAGGATTGAGGCGGAGGAGATGCGGGTGAGTCAGACTGTTGTGTTGGACATTTTTCTCCATGGTTACTGACAAACATGTAAGCCTACCACTCAGATTCAGTACCTGTCAGGCAAAATGCCCAATTGGCAGGTCGAATCCGATGATCAAGACTTTGAGATTGACGCATTCCACTGCTTCGTCACTGGCATCAGCCAGGACAAGCGACAATTTCGCACACGTCAAGCAGTGGACATAGAGCCCGCTAGACACGGTGTCGACGAGACCTCAATCGCCAACGAATCACAGCATCGTGTGCATGAAGGCTTGTCTGGAAGACTGATCGATTGCTGATCGATTGCTAACATGTGCAGATCAAATTGATCGGAGCGAAGGCTGCGCTACCGATGCACCCCCGATGCTTTGAGATGTTCAAGAAGATGAGCATGGAGAGGTTCGGCAAGGTGGACATCGACGGGCTGTGGCAGCTCAGAGAAGTACATGCCACTATCCATCACAACTGTCACGCCTTTGCTCACGAGGAACAGCACCAAGGCTGCCGTACCAATAGATTCAGACACTTTCCACGAACTGCGGACCTTGAGATCGTGTCCGGACTGTGGTGGGTATCAGACCAAGAATGCGAGTCCATCACCCTCGAAGCTGACCTACATCCAAGGTATTACTGCGAACCTGGCACGGAATACCTCGTTGCTGTTCCGATACGAGTGCCTGGCTTGGATGATCTTGTTCGATCGTGCTTGCGGAGCGAGGACGTCAGTGATGTTGTGTTCGCCTCACCGGCACGAGCGACTCGACAGCCTAGTGACGCCTTTGAAATGCTCCCGGCTGAGCTATGCTCTATCGTCCTGGAACTCGTGACGCCTCGGGATGTTGCGGCCCTTCGCCTAGTATCCCCTGCGTTCACTCAGCTTCCACAGATGTATTTCAACCATCTCGTCCGCTCGGAGATGCCATGGATGTGGGAGATCAACGAGCTGTCGCTGCCGCTGCGGCAGATGGATTGGTATCGCCTATGGTGCGCGCTCGCAAAAGCGGACGGTGGCCCGAGGTCAGATGAGCGAGAACGTGCCTACATTATCCGGTGCTGGGAGGCCACGCACAAACGCGCAATGGCAGCCGCAGAGAGCGAGGGCTGGGATCGCAACAATCCGGGTCTCAACAGAGAAGCCAGCCATTGGGAGGGAAGGATCAGGTGGTGGGACTCACTGTACACGCCCTTCCATAAAGCGGCCGATGAGGAAGCAGAAGTTCAGATTGGAACGGACTTCAGTTTCAGGGGACTCTCGAGACCTATGGGAACGGAGCTGAGAGGTTTGAGAAATCGACGACGCATCTACGCTGATATCGAGGAGATCTTGCGCCGCATTGAGGAGTCTCGACCACCCGTCGACAGAGGTCCTTGGCCGTTGCAATCTCATAGGCATGCCTAGCATCAGCAAGCTACTTCAGTAGCTTGTCTGATCACCAACACAGTGACGGGGACCTTCAGCAGACATTGTGGCACGAGGCGGCAGTACGCACGGTTTTTCTCTTCGAACATACCACCATGAACGAAGAATCAGTTGACAGTAGCGTCCAGGATGAAGACGCCGCAGGCGCTGACGAATACGACGGTAGTTTTCGCACCACCAGTAGCGAAGAACGCTACTCCGCCCAGGCATACCTCTCACAATGCTGCCAAATCTGTGGCGTCTACTTCCAGACCGGCCTCTCCACAAATCAGAAACTCCGATGTAAGAGGTCTAAGGAATCGAAGACGGATTCACGGCGACATCGAGGAAATCTTGCGCAGGATTACGGACTTACAAGCGCAAACTGGCTGGTACTCGCAGCCTGCTGTCGAGAGATGCCGCGACTGCAACGGTCCTTACTATGATCTCTCGCAACTCTCGGCCATCAGGGACCACTGCCGTTCTGCAACTAGCTAATTCGCACCTGGCGCATCGGCATGACACAAAATATACAGCATCAAACGGCCAGCATTCAGAAACTAGCGCTGTCAACAGCATGGCCAAAGTCCCTCTCCAAACGCACGATACATTGCAGCGCTCAGATATTGGTTCGATGCATGGCGTGACGCTTCAATCGTCGCAAGATTCCACGTGGTAACGTTGACATTGAAGTCAGCTTAGGCGCCTTCACGTCGAGCTGGAGAGGCGCAACGGAAAGCCTTCTTCGATGTTGGATGCAGAACGACAGGCGCTGTGCATTGAATTCTCTCACACGGCGAGACGCTCGAATGGGCAAGGCGCCTACCGTGCGGCAATCGCAGTATTGCAAATCCGGATTCGGCTGCAACATGGCCAGCGCATACCAGGCGCTCAGTGCTTGTCTATCGTCGTGCAGAGCACTCTTCTCGTACAGGCGCCTCGCCCCCGGGGGGCACAATGACGCGCGCCTACGCCTTTCCTGCTATTTCGAATTCAGCAACTGTAGTTTGCGGGCGGTGCTTTGGACATTGTTGGCGCGCGCAGATACTGTTCAAACTGGTATCAATTGTTGACCCCCCCAGGTGAGCCAGCGCTTGCAGACGGTTGATAAAGAGTACGAGACCGCGCCGCATGCAGTCGAGATAACCATCACCACAAACGCCCCCATCGAAGCCTTCTAGAAAAGTTCCTCTTACAGTTTAGCGAGTCTCCACTCTGCTGGGACAAGCTAGCAACCCCACGATCAACGCCCTCAATTTGCCTTGTGGTCAAGGCTGTGATGCTGCTTCAGTCACGTTGGTGATTGTGTTTGCAAGCAGCAGCAGCAGTCTGCCGAGGCGAGTCCTGAAACCCTCCAGTCGTCGACACAACCTCGCCGCCAACAGTGTACCCCTCCATTCCACCAATTGGAGAGTCCGGCAACTCCCATCTGCATCAAACGCACGAGCTGCAGGGAACTGGGCGCTTACGGTTTCTCGAACGAATCACGCCACTCTGTCTACGACCCTGCCGCCGCCCGAAGAGCAACTAGCCAACGGCAGTAAGGCGTGAAACCCACCTTTGCGGATCGAATCTATCATTGGATACGCCTCGCGCCGCATCTACAACTCTCGCCGTAGCCGCAGCATCAAAACCTCGAATTGTCGCAACCTCTACGCGCCCGTCCTAGAATAGCTGCCAGAGACGCAGGTTCTGCGCTGTCCGTCGAATGTATCGCTGCGGGCCAACAGCAGTCTGCTGCCCTGAGGCACGCGCTTCCAGGTAAGTTGTTTTCCGCTCTTTAAGCCTAAGTCCTCCCTCGTCACCGGACTACTTCGTCCTCCTTCTCTACCGGCGTTGCTTACCATTAGCTCGCAGGCCCTGGGTGTCGTCGTCGTTGCCGATTCATTCATTTGATTCCTCGGTCTCTTCCGCCCGCAAACGACGATACGCTGCAATGGCATCCGCTACTGCCACCGCCACCATGGCCGCCGCTGGCTTCGACAAGCGTTCGAGCAATGCATCCTCATTGCAGACTCCTGGATCTGGTACCTTCCCGTCGGAGATGCTGAGTCCAATGACTGGCTCCCCTGGCTTTCTCAAGAGGGACGAACTCAGGACACCGATCACGCCGCCATCAGCATATCTGGACTTCCTCAACAAGATGTCGCCAGCAATGATGAGCCCAGCACCCACCAGCACTAGCAGTCGTTTCAACTTTGGCGAAAAGACTTCGGATCCTTTGTCAACAGCCTGCTCTCAGAAGTATTCCATCAGCCCTCCACTTACCGCACCGCTGCCACCACTATCCCGAAATACTTCATACGATTCCCAAGCTTCGAACATCTCGAATATCTCCCAGCAAAGCATTCCTTCTCAGTCCAGCTCGAACGCCACATCAAGATCACGACCCCAATCACCAAGAGTCATCATCCCACCATCGCCATTCGCAAAGCCAGCGCCTCGATCAGCACGCACTCCCCAATTACGAATCCCGCAGTCACCCTTCACCCCAGCTCTTGGATCCGCTCACTCTATGCAATCACCATATTCGTCAACGCCCATCAGCGCTGCACCTTGGAGTGCATCATTCTCACCTCGCGAACCACTTCCAGAAACGACAAGCTCGAATGGCAAGGTCAGCGTACGGCAAGTAGTGACAAGGACTGTCACATATTGCCGGACACCACTCGATCCCGCACCAAAGGGCAAGAGGAGAAAGATAGACGTTGAAGATCTCGGCTCGAAATCATCGTCAGAGGAGCCAACGATGGAGCCATCGATCAAAGAAGAAGCGAAAGAAGACGAAGACATCACACCATCCACCGCGCAACCATCAGAACCACAACTACCGAAGGATACATAATCCATTCACGACCATTGCCTCTCTTCCACTACTTCACCACTACTATTCTGTTGCGAAATTACATGATACCACCGCTTCGATTGGCGGAACTACTTTACCGGACTCTACATTTTGTTTGACGAGATCATGATCGATACCTATCTGCTGTTTCGCAGCAATGGACAGCCTGGCGCTAGAAGCGCATTGAGGAGGCTACTGATACCTTGTACGTTATTTGCGAGGAGCTTACGGAGTTTTCATAACGAGGCAAGCTTTCCAGCGTTGAAGCAGCATCAGCGGTGGCGGATGTATTTGTTCGAGATTGGATCAACGGAGATCATATTCGAGAATTTACGTATCCGAAGCATTTCCATACGAGCTGTCTCGACTGCGTATTTTCACATGCTTCGAGATCGATTAGGCGCTCATGAGGTAGCACGAGGACGATCGGCGTATGGAGTGGCCGCGGTCCACGCGATTGTTACTCGATGATCAGGTGTGCCACGAATCTCGGATGTCCACGCCGTGAACAAAAAATATTCCCTTGATGGTGAAATTGCTAAGAGCTGCAGGCAAACGTCCCCGACTACGGCTGCGGCCTCAGAAGAGGACACAGGCAAGGCTGCGGTTGCGTGGCCTTCGCTGGCACAGTCAAGCAACCGAACACAGCTGTGACCAACGCAGTTTGCTCCGGCACCCTATTCGCACTTCGTCGGTGACTGGACCTTCGGTGAAGGCGACGGGGGCCACAGCACAGGCAATGCTCAACCCGCGGTCCGGAGTGTCTGAATGTGCAACAGCTCCGGAGCTGGCGGGGCGCTGGTGGGTGTAGGCGACAGGAAGACTGCGAACAGTCGACCGACCAGCGAGTCTTGTTGCCTTCGACGAATCTGCGGGTAAGATATAAGGCAGTGCATCCCAAGGAAACAGATGCTGGCTTTGTACACCATAACCCGTCCGAAAGTCTGTTCGTCCTCCACCTGTACAGCTTTTTCTCCAAACCTACTTAAACAACAAGCACTTCCGGATCCTCAAGTCGGCTGCATATGCTGTACAAGGCCGACTCAGCCTGGTGTGGGAGCAGCCACGCCCCATCAGAGATACGATAGCGAAACCTGGGACGGTGGCCCAGCGAGAGACTGCGATCTGTCGTACCGTCTCCCTTTGCAAGCTCTCAGTGGACCAGTATTGTGTGGTATTCGCAACAAATGGTCGACGTACGAGGGACGGGAGCAATATACGCTGGCTGTACCAGGTTCGCAACAAGAAGTCCGTGGGTCCACGCAGCCCTGTACGCTGTCATACAGTGCTACGCCGGACGGCTCCCTGCTTTGGGGAGGCCTTGCAAAACTTTGTGTGCTGTCGGTACCTTCGAGGTGGTGTCCTTCGTGATGCGAGAGAAGGTAGCAGACAACAGCTTTTATACCCATCTCGATCCCGCAGTCAGCTCGTTTTTTTCACCCACTGTTATCATCGAACGAATATCCTCAAGTCCAAATCCCACCCGGTACTCATCTGACTTCACCTTCGTTAACCATATCAGCTGATCGTAAGTTGGTCCTTTGTCATCTGCTCTACACTACTCACTCACCGTAGCAACATCATGTCCATCCAACTCAAGATCGAGCTCCCATTGAAGACCGTTGTCGAGCTTAGGAACAACACCGACGAGGACTGTTATTCATGGGATGGTTACTGTCACTCCTCAGGCGCAACGAATAAGGTCATGACCGCTGTCAAGAAGGCTTTGGATGATTTGCCGTACAGTATCACTACGTACGGTAAACCTTCCGCTGTCGAAGCCTCCACGACGTCTCTCGATGATGCTCTGCCGGATCCGATTAAAGGCCTCAGCCTCCAAGACATGGAAACCAGTGTTGCCGATGAGAAGCCCGTTGAGAAGATGCCTAAGAAGAACAAGAAGAAATCCAAGTATGTCGAAGAGATGAGTCCGTACGAAGAGAAGCCGACAGAGGATGAGGAAGAGCCAATGAAGGAGGAGAAGAAATCCACCGAGGCCGAAAAGAAGAATATCACTGTCAACATCCGTGACAATATGAACAAGGACGAATTCTTCGAGATGCATATGAACGACACCATCGCGGAGCTCTACTATGCCTACGCTTACCGCGTTGCGTTTCCGACCGATAAGTTCATGCTCCATTACGATGGTACGGCCCTGCGTCTTGAGGATGATTTGTATCTGGGCAAGGTTAGCAAGCCGTCTTTTGATATCCATTTCGATCGCTGACTCACTGTATAGGCTGGCTTTGTGGACCACGCACTCGTACATGCCTACCCGGTCTATACCCCACCAAAGTATTCCAGCCGTTACGGCCCGACGACGGTGACAATGGAGTACGATACCATCCCGCGCAAAGAAACGCCCAAGGCCAAAGCCCCAGCGCCGTCCGAGACGACGAACGATTACGACTGGGAGGTTCGCTCGATCCAATCGCCCACTGAAGAGTCAACCTGCGATTGCAGGAATGACGGATGTGATGGCAAGGAGGAGGACAGTAAGCTTTTCGAAATCACCATTCGCGATCTCATGAACCAAACCGAGGTCTTCAACGTGGCCAAGCATGACACGCTGTTCGAGCTTGCCGAGCGATATGGGAACCGCACCGGCTTGGACACGGGTGCCCTTCGCTTCAAGCTTCCGGATGGCGCAGTTCATGATTTGAATGCGGAAGAGGACGATGGAGAGATGACGCTGGGAGATGTGAGTTGCTCGCTGTGCACTATGGTGGATATATGCTGACTCCTCCAAAGTTCGATATTGTGGAGGGCGAGGTGATCGTGGCTATGCCTGACAGCATCAATTTCTAGGCGATGACAAAGACGAGGAGAGGCTCCCTTGATCCCGTAAGGCCCCTGCCGTTTCCGAATGTGAGGACGTGGGTGTAGTAGGATAGCGATGGATGCGTATGGTCGCAGGCATATGGCATCTGGGAGCTGAGCACTAGCTGTGATGATAGCGAGCGTTACGACTATCTTTAGGATATCTGAACCCCAGGATGCATCATCATTGACAACAGACAGTCCTGATGCCTTCGGTGCGATAGGTGCCAACGAGGAACTCTTATCGGTGGACATGAGTCTGCATATCCCTTCTCCGTTGGAGGCGGTCGCGCTCCTGATGTTTCTGGGGACGTGTGATGGGAGTGTTGCCGTGTTATGACGCAAGAAATAATTATCCTTGGGCCAGACAATAATACATCGCAGGAGGACGTCGCCGACTCAGAAGCAGGCGAAGAGTAAAGCACACTTGTAACCCTATATCTTCTTACAAGCTAAGCGCAACCAAAGTCTTACGGAGCTGTGGCTCTGGGCCGACTCTTGACGGAGGTGACGGCTTCAGCGTCCATGACATGATGGTTCATATGTGTCTGTAGCGTTTAGAGCTGGGAGAACCGAGACGGTGGACCTAGACAGCCACAGATGTAGATTTGACGTCGGTATATCTTCTCATCACAGTCGTAATCAACACTTACGACTGTGATGAGAAGATATACCAACTCCGAACGGCAAGATGAAGCCAACGTTCATTCACATGCTATCACATGTATCATCCGATCTCGCCGCGCGCAACTGGCGCCTAGACGCTTTCTCGTCACCCTCTCTCTCCTGAACGACAAACTTACAACATCGACATACCAACTGCCAAAATGGACGCTCACGGAGGCGGCAACGGCGAGAAGTTCGTGACCATCTCTCCATAGTAACCATTCCCGTGCTGACCACTCCTACAGAACCAACGAAAACCCGGACAACCTCATCACAGTGCTCGTCGGCCCGGAGCAGCAAAATTTTTCTATCGACGAAGCCCTCCTCTGCAGAGCCTCCCCCTTCTTCCGTAAAGCATGCAACGGCAGCTAGAAAGAGGCCACCGAGAAACTCATCCGTCTCCCTGAGATCGAGCCCGCTACCTCCACCATCTACCACTACTGGCTCGAGAACAGCCGCATCTCCACTAAAGCAGACTTCCGTCGCATGCAAGACGACTCAAATCGTCAGGGCATCTTCAACAAACACCGCTCCAACGAGGCGAAAATGTTCGACGCCATCTACAAGTACGTCGTCGACGCCTACGCGCCGGGCGACATGCTCCTCGACACCCCCTTCCACGACGCGCTCGTGGACCACGCCATCGACACCTTCGCGAGTTTGAAAGCGATCCCGTCAGTCGAGACCATTCACGCGCTGTACGATCAAGTCGCTCGTCCGTCGAAGCTGCGCAGTGTGTTCGCGGGCATCTGGCTGGATGGGAGTATCAAGACATGGGGTCTCGCAGATCTCGTGCCTAAGCTTCCGGCGGAGTTCATCGTGAAGCTGGCGACTACTGCTGTTGTGGAGAAGAACATGCCTCTTCATGACAGATCCCGGGTCGATGAGAGCTACCGGTGTGGCTACCACGACCGCAATATGTGGCGGAATGATTGTCCGTGGAGCGAGTTTGCGGACAAAGACTGAGAGCAGGCGTTTGGTCACAATACGAGGGGTAGGAATTGGGGGCCAGATTTCGAGCGGTGCTGGAATGACGGCGTGTGCGGTGCAACGGAGAGTAGATGCGAAGAGCCTCATCACTGTAGCGAGGTCGTAGTGAGAGGTCGCATTGAAACTTGTGGTCGACAGGATTTTCATGTTACAACCCTATCTCCTCTCCCTCAGCTATAGGACGCGCAGCTTCTGTTACTCGCCGCCCATCCTCAACATTCTCGTCGCTTGCACACTTGCACACTTCAGCGCCACGCTGTGGACCCCAGTGCAATCCGTTCACACCCTTCCCCCAGCCTGCACACCCGTCGGCGAACTCCCATGCCCCTGCCCATGCATCCCAGGCCCCGGACTCCCCTCCCCACCCGAACTCCCCAACCTCTGCGGCACCCCCGGCGTCCCACTCGCACTCCGACTAGGCGGCCGCTGCATACCCATCCCCGCCACCGCCATCTGCCCCGGCGTGCCATAAGGGCTCCCCGGCGTCGCATGCACCAGACTCGGACTCGCGTGCACCATGTTAGGGCTCGCGTGTGTCAAGCTCGGACTGGCGAGGTTGGCGTGGCCGCCGGTCGGGCTCGGCTGCATGCGCATCTGCTCCGCCTGCGCACGGTGTATCATTGCTGCGTAGTTGGCCTGCTGCGTTGAGCGGGCTTGCGCACTGCCCTGCGCTTGCAGGGCGTTGGGGTCGCTGGGGTGGACCATAGCATTGTTATTGTTGTAGACCTTTCCGTTCGCCATGGTGGTAGCGGCGTTGGCGTTTTGGTTGTAAGAGGCCTGGTTTTGCGCGTAGGCTTGCAGGTTCGCGTTATGAGCTTGAGCCTGCGGGACCGAAGTGCCATTGATGCCGGCGGCAGCGTTCATGGCGCTCTGGCGTGCTTGGTTCGTGGATTGGGACTGCTTCGTGAGCATCTGCGTTGCCATTTGGTTGAGCTCGTCTTCGGTCATGGTTGGATTTCTGGCGCGGATTTGCGCTTTGATATTGATCAGAGCCGGGACGTGGCCGGAAGATAGAGTCTGTGGGAGGCTGTGCGCCTGCTGCGGTGTTGGAGGCGGTGGCATGCTGGGCGAAGCAGACATTTGATGGTTCGCATGCTGCGATGGTTGGTGCTGCCCATTGCCGTTCATCTGCTGTTGCTGTAGCTGTGCGAGCATCGCGTTGTTGCTGTGCATCTGCTGCTGCGTAGTCATGCCGCCAGTGCCAGGACTCTGCATGCTGGCGTTTTGCATCTGATACTGCTGCTGAGCGCTGTATTGCCCGTTCCTAGCCTGAGCATTCGCCTGCGCATACCGTTGCATGTCCTGCGCACTCTGCATGGTTCCGTTGGGTCGCATCTGAGCCTGTGGGATGCCCTGCGCACCCACTTGCGGCACAGCAAGATGTCCATTCCTAGTAGCCATAGGCAGCTGTGGTCGACCTGGCTGCTGCATCTGTCCATTGGCGCCCACCTGTTGCGGTTGACCTTGAGCATTCGGCTGCATCTGGGCCTGCATTGAGGCATTCGAGGAGCTACCCGGTCGTTGCTGGTTCGGTACGCCGTTCTGGCCACCACCCTGCTGAGCTTGCTGTGCCTGTTGACGCTGGAGGAGTAATCGTCGCTGGTGCTCTGCCAACTTGGCTGCTTGCTGCGCTCTCATGTTATTCTCGTGAACGTCACGCTCATGGCGCTTCTGGCTGAATTGTTGCGGAGTCAAGATCTGGGCTCGCGGTTGATTCGGATCGGCCTGGTTCTTGCGTTGAGCGGCGGCACGGGATGCTGCAGGTCAATCGTCAGTATTATATTATACAGGTTAGTAGGTTGATGGTAAGATCGCACCTTCGGCTGCCTTGTAAGCAGACTGTTCCTTCTTTCGAGCACCCTTCCGCATCGCGTCGACCAGCCATAGATACCGAGTGTTTCTCCGCTTCTCAACCCTACTGGGAACAGTCCTCTTGCGCGGCGGCACATTTGGTGCTTGACCGCTGTTCTGTGCCTGTATTGCAGCAACGTGAGCCTGATAACGCCGTTCAGACGCCTGTGAACTTGTCTCAAGTCTTTGAAACCACGTCTTGAAGTACATCGTCTTCTTCATCTCGGTCGGTAGTTGCTCGAGCTCAACCCATCGTTCAAAGCACTCCCAAGGCGTCCTTCGTTCAGCGGAGCTCTTGACGTAGCCTGGCAGCTGCAGTTCATCAGCGATAAGTGACCAGTTGAACGAGTATTCCTTGGCGAGCTTCTTCAGCTTCTGATCGTCCTCCCAGATCCATTGCGATCCACTGCGGAACTCGTAGAACTGGATTGATGGCATTGGGAATTCTGAAGGCGGCCTGAAGGCGTTGTTCGCATGAAGACGGTCGCGGATAGGCTTGTTGTCAGGGTGGAACAAAGCACTATCTTGGTCCTCCGGCAGTAGATCTGCTTCAGCGCGACGCCGCTTCGCGTTGGGCTGTTCATTGGCTAAGAGCACATCATCATCGTCGTAGGCGTAACGACTCCGCTTGCGGTTCGGTCCATGAGGTTGTGGGAGAACGTTCCCATGGACGAATTTGGAGACTGCACTGAGTGACCGCTTGTCCTGTTGGACTGGCTTAGCCGTGAAGCCCGTCGTAGGAAGCGTTTCGAGGGCCTTCTGCAGCTTTCCCGCCTTCTTCAAGTCCGTCACGACCTCCGAGAGCTCCAGTGGCACAACAAGAGTCCTTGGGAACCTGGTAGTCTCCGTGGGTGTTGGTGGGCCAGCATCCTCCTCTGCTGACAATTCGCCAGCATGCTCGAGCTCTGGCGGCTGTTCCCCGCTCTCGTCGGTCTGCTGTGCTGTCTGCCGTGGTGGTCGGACATTGACTTGTATTGCCTTTCTTTCCTGTGCCGAAGCAGCAACCCACTCGGCGCATCGGGTCGCCAACCACGCACATACGCTCGTCTTCATCTTCCGCTCTCCCTTGAAGTCCCTGCGCATCCACTTCATCTCCGCCATCATGTGGTCGTGATGCGTCACTGGCTGTTCCGGCTCCAGGCATCTCTCCATCTGCCGCAAGGACCACTTATTGGCATTCTGCAAATGGTAGATGCGTCTCAAGATCTTATAATCGAGTCTCTCCTGCATTGTCATAACCTGGTCCTCGGTTGACAAGGTCTTTGATGCAGAGCGTACGAGTTCGCTGAGAGAAGTCGTACGGCCATTACCAGTGTCGTGAGCTTGTATGCGGAAGAGTGGTTCGAGATAATCGCGGTCAGGATCCTGAGCAGCGCATTTAAGAGCCATGAGATCCTCGAGGGCGGACTTGGAATGTGATGGTGTCCGAGGTAGGTCGGGTCGCTTCGGAGGTTGACGTGGAGTTGCGTATGTGGTAGAAGGTCCTGCGAGTTCCTGTGCAATTCGAGTTGCGGTAGGTGACAATGTGTCGGGCGACAATACCATGCTTCCGCGAGAGGGCCCAGGCTGCGACGGTGTCTGCGCCATGATCTCAGAGACAGTTCGCTTATGCAAGACACCAGACGACGTCCTCGTAGTCATACGCTCCTGCTCGCTGGTGGTGTCTTGTATTGTAGCTTGGGTTGGCGCAGGCTGCGACTGGCGAGAAGTATCGATCGTGAGCGGTGCACGATTGCGAGGTGTGACAATGATATTGTCACCATCCTCCTCGTCAATCGTCGATGGGGCGACACGTTGGGCCTTCGATCTTATCTCTTCTGGTGCCTTTGCCTTCGAAACAGACACACTTGTCTCAGCCCGCTCCGACTCCCTGTCTTTCATCACATCGTCCACGACTTCTTCAGCTTCGGTCACGGCGCCGGCAAGCCTCGTCTGGGGCTCTGGACCGCCGTCGTCTCTCGCAGCCTGCTCTTCTGCCGTCCTGGCAGCCGCCTCTCGTTCTTCCCATCTCAGCTGCTCGTCCGGAGTCTCAGACACATCGCCAAGTGCCTGTTTCCTCGCGATCTCCTTCTGCGCCTCCAACAATCGATCGTGTTCCTCTTTCTGTCTTTGCTCTTCTGGTGAAGGTCGAAGGTCTTTGGGAGGCAGCACCTCAAGTCGTTCACCATGCTCCGAGTCTGGAGACGTATCTGGCGACTCTTGCGGTGGCATAGGGGTGGCCGCAGAGTAGGCACCGACAGTAGAAGATGGTGATGATGCTCCCTCTCCTTGTGCGTGTAGGTGAGTCCGAGAGGGCTTCATTGGATCAGAATCATCAGATCTCCGCCTGCTGTCCTCCGCCTCTGCTTGCTCCTCCTCGGTCGGCAGATGGATGACCTTGGCAGGTCGCTCCGGGCTCTCCAAGTCAAGTAGGTCCTTGGTTGCTTCGTCGAACTCGGCTTCCTCGTCAGGCTGAGGTGGTGCGATCTCGTCTGGTACTGCGACAGGACCATCTGGCTTTCGCGATGCCCGTTGCACATAGTTCGGCGGGTGGTCTTGTCCTTGGCCATCATGTGAAGTCCCTCGAGGTCGCTTCGACACGCCATCGACGGGTGAGGACTGAACAAAGGCAGTGAGGTCGTCCGGTGAGGTTGCAGTAGCTTCACTACCAGGCGCATCGCCATTCCGAGCACTTCCAGATAGTCCAGCCGGCTGTGGTGAGGGTCTATTGGGTTTTGTTCGAATTGCAGCCTCGTCGGACGTGGTGGTGGCCGGGAAAGGTATCGAAGCCTCATCGAAGGTATGACCACTGCGGCACGTGAGCGACATGTTCAACATGTGAAAGCACAATATTAACTCACCTGTCAAGGTCTAATGCCTTCAGCCATGTCGCTTCATCTGAGTCTGGTGGCGGTGAGTTTTCAGCATCACGTTGCGTATTTATGAGGTCGTTGAGGGTGTTGTTCTTCGCGATCAGTCTGGTGATGGCCCTCAACGCGCCGGCTTGCGACCGATGCGCCCGGCGAGTTTGCCTGAGAGGAGACGTCAGCATCTTGAGATATTCCATCACTTTTCCATCAAACAAATGATGAAGGCATCACTTTCACCATCTTCGGATGGATGTGAACGATTTGCACGTGAAGATTGGGTGAATTGGGGGTTGTGTTGTGGCCACTCACTTCAAGTCATGCTGGCGGGAGTTCAGCGCATCTCGTCGCAGCGTGAGGGACATAGAAGGAAGACGCGAGAGTGAGAGGCTGCATCTGTCATTCCAAGAACAACAGACGTCGCGACAAGCCAGAGAAGAGTCGTGTCGTAGTGAATAAATCGTGGTATTTGCAGCGTTGTTGCTGTGACTCGTCCAGGCGTCCTTTGGTGGTGCTGCAAGCTGGCGTTGCGTTGCGGATTGCGCCCGGTGAACGACGTCGAGAAGCCCGGCCGTTCTTGCTTCTTTGGCGGGGCCCTCCTTTCTCGGCTGCACTTGTTCTCCTTCTGGCTGGGCAAACTATCTCGCGTCGCGCTAGCGACTTCACTTCGACGATCTTCGAGAAATTTTGAGGCAAGCACAACCAACTATACAAATTCGTTCGACTGGCAACAAGATGGCTACCGCGACTTTGAAACGACCGCGGGAAGACACCGAAGTTCGGCCAAGCCACACAAGGACGACAGGCCACTCTCAGCAACCCGCTCACAAGAAACGCAACATCAGCCAGCGAAGCCAACCGGACGATGAGTTACAGACCGAGACCGAACCACGGCTGGACAAAACTCGCAAAGTACTCGTGACCACCACGCATCGAGCCGACGTAGTCGTCCAGATCGTGACCGGTTCATACGACCGAGTCCTCCATGGCATATCTGCAACCATCCCAGCCCAACTACTCCAACAGGACGAAGACTCGAAACAAACCAATGGCTCCGAAGATGACCCAAAAGTCACCTTCACCGACACTTTCCTCTTCGCAGCCCACACCTCCTCCATCCGCTCCCTCGCCCTCTCCCCCTCCACAGAAAACAACAAACGCCTCCTCGCCACCGGCAGCGCCGACGAGCGCATCAACCTCTACAGCCTTTCAACCACCCCTTTGAACCAAAAATCCAAGTCTTCCAGCAATGGCAAACCCTCCCTCATCTCAACCATCACCTCAGAAAACCCTCTAAACCGCACCCTCGGCTCACTAACCCACCACTCCCGTCCCATAAGCACCCTCCACTTCCCCAGCAAATCCAAACTCTTCTCCTCCGCCGAGGACAACACCATCGCCATCACGCGAACACGGGACTGGGTCGTGCTGTCGACCATCAAAGCGCCTATTCCGAAACCGGTCGGAAGACCATCTGGAGATACTCTGGCGCCTGGTGAAGTCCCAGCGGGCGTAAACGATTTCGCCGTGCATCCGAGCCAAAAACTCATGCTTTCCGTCGGGAGGGGAGAACGGTGCATGCGGCTCTGGAATCTGATGACTGGGAAGAAAGCCGTTGTGTTGCAGTTCTCCCGCGAACTGCTTGCGCAAGCCGGGGAAGGCAAGTGGGGGCGTGGGGAGGGGATGAAGGTGCTGTGGAGCGGTGATGGGGAAGCCTTTGTGGTGGGCTTTGAGAGGGGAGCGGTGGTGTTTGGGGTGGACTCGAAAGCGAGGGCTGTCATCAGGGCGGAGCCGAAGGGGGTGAAGTTGCATCAAATGCGCTTCATGCCGCGTGCGGACGGAGGGGAGGTGTTGGCTGTCAGTACTGAAGATGGACGGGTGCTGTTTTACGACATATCGGGTTTGGGCGAGGAGGTGGGAGAGAAGGAGCTCCCGACCCTGTCTTGCTTAGCGGAGCTTGGAGGACAGGAGGCGGGTATCACGAGCCGCATCAAGGACTTCGAGGTCTTGCAGTTACCACTTGTGGCAGCTGCATCACAGCCTCTCATCGTTATCACGGCGAATTCTGACGGTGGTGTGCGGCTCTGGGCGCTCGAATCCGACGCCATCTCAGCTCTGGGGAAGTCTACGGATGGGGATGAGGTGGCTGAGAAGCATCCTGAGAAGGTTGGACGGCTCCTGGGCACACTCGAGACTGGGAATCGCATCACCTGTCTTGGAGCATTCGTGATGGATGGCGACTCGAAGAAGACTAACGAAGCTGCTAATGGCGCGGCAGGAGCTGAAGAGGAGCAGAATTTGGGTGAAGAGGTAGAGTTGGTCGAGCCAATTAGTGAAGACGAAGACGAGGACGATGATGACGGGGAGGAATTCACTGGCCTAGGCGACTGACGGCCATAGTCCTCTCGTAGCTAAAGTAAATGAAAAAAAAAAGCTCCCTTCGTTCGCAATCGGGTCTCACGCCACCACCGCCCTCCATCTCGTCTTGCCCGTCACTCACCTCATCACACCACCCCTCTCCCAACGACCAGAAGCTCCTGCTCCACAGCTTTCTCCAGCGCGCTCACAGCCTCCTCCAAACTACAGATCCCACCCCACGTATACATCGCCAGCCCCAATATCGGCAACCGCCTCAGAGTCCTTCCGCTCAAACCGTGGCAACGCTGCGCGAGGGTCCAGACACGGTGGGCGGGGGACGAAGGTTGGTTTTCGTACTTCACCTTCATCTCGGAGAATGGTGGTATGGTTTGGGGTTGGGCGACCAGAGACCAGCTGTCGTTGGCGCTAGAGGAGGAGGGGATAAGGGTGGTCCGAGAGGAAGAGGAGGGAGGGTCGGTCTGGTCGAGCTTGCGTTTGTTCTTGTTTGCGCGGGTGGTGGGTTTCGGAGGGGTTGAAGGTGGGGCTGCGTGGACTGGTGTGGTCGGGTTCGTGGTGGTGGAGTCAACGAGACTGCTGCGCACGAGCTCGTTGATGCAGGAGCGGAAGATGTTGTAGATTGCCGCTGGCGAGGGGGTGGGAATGAGCTGCTTGATGTCCACACGATCTAGGAAGGCGGAGTCGATGGCATCGATGAGGTTGCTTGTACAGATGACGATGATATTCGGTAGATTACGAAGCCGGTCGAGGGCAGTGAGGAGCTGGTTCGTGGCGCGCAGGCCATCGTTACATTCGCTGCCGTTGGTGGATCTGGTGCGGGAGCCGGCGATGGTCTCGACTTCGTCCATCACCACACAGACGAGAGTGGAGCGGTTCTGTGCGAGACTGTAGATGCGCTCGAACATGGCGCCGATGAGCTTGCCGCTTTCGCCGAAGTACTTGCTTAGCATCGCGTTGGTGTTGATCTCGACGAGGATGGACTTGGTGAAGATGTTGCCGAGTCTGATGCTCAGCTTTTGTGCTAGGGCGCGGCATAGGGTACTTTTGCCGCTGCCGGGTGGGCCGTGGAGTAGGCAGAGTCGGTTCCAGTTGAAGGTGCTGAGGTTGAGGCCGGGTTGGGACATCATGCTGAGCATGCGGACCAGGTACCGGAGGAGGCGAGCGGGTAGGGCATCGTCGAAGACTAGAGAGCTCCATTCTTCGTTCAGAGCTGCATTCGGTAATTGCAGGATTCGTGCTTTTGGGAGGTCGTCTGCTTCGCCTTGTTCGATGGTTCGGGACGGGTCTGTGTCGTCTTCGGTGACTAGCACGTATGCTTGCACGTCGAGCTCAACATGGCGAAGATCGTAGTAGCCAGTCTTGTTCTCCGGCCCTGTATAGTCTGCTATCTCCACGCCACCGAGCAATTTGTGGTGCTTCAGGCCGTCTGTAATGAATCAGCACAGGCCCCAGGCTGTTTCAAGACCCACTGCTTACCAAAGCCAGTGACACGCTGCCCGACTGTTACGGTATCATAGTCGTCCTTGAGGCGCACGGCGAGTGCTGTACAGATCTGAAGTGGCCATTAGCATAGCCCGGCATGGTCTGCCCGGACTCAGTGTACCTCCAGATTGACTCCTGGTCCGGGTGGTGGAAACTTGAGTAAGGCTTCGATGTGCAATGTTGGCTTCAAAAGCTCCTCGTGTGCCATCATCGGTAGTGTTTCAGTCGTGTCATTTGGGCAGTCCTACGAAGGGTTGGAAAAGATATGTCCTGCCTGAAATAGTCGGTGACAGAAACGGCAAGCGCGAAGCTTGGCCATAACCTCACCTCCTACTCTGCGCGAGCGAAGAGTGCTCTCCAGCTCAGTATTGCTGCGCAAACGTCGAATCCTATCAAAAGAGGTTGCCCTGTGACCCCAGCTCGCCCAGCCGCCTGGCGAGCGTATGATCATGACGTCGGCCGGCTAATCTTCGGTGGATGTCGTATTAAGGGATATGTGTTAAAGGATATCCTTGGTCATTATCAATGTGCCAATCACTCACCAGTGGGCACTGGATCGTAAGTATTCGAACGCCAGCTAGCGCCGATCTTACCGGACCACTGAGAGTCGTCCATTGGAGGACGATTGAAGGATATAGCCTCCCAGACCACCCTGGTCTGTGAGGTTATCCTTTTCGCTTTTTGAGTGCGACGTGAAGGTCCACGGTTCGACTGGCCTGGGAAACACGGTACCTCGATTCCTTTTGGTTTAATTCGAGTGACCTTGATGGGAAGCAAGCGCGGTTCCTGGCTTTTGTTTTGGCAACGACCTCACTGAACATCTGGTCGCACATATCACCGGAGCACGAAACATTCAAGGCCATTCCGGCAGATTTCCAAAGCTATCTGGCAGCTTCGTAAACTCATGGTCTTGCTTTTCGCAGCGGCCGAACCACTCGCACGCACACTTCTCTGGCGGAGGACAGCTGAGCATTGGGTCAGCGAACACTCGCGATGTCACAATGAAACACGACTTACTGCACAGCTTCCCCAGTGAACAGGTAAGCCCAGAGCTTCTCCATCACCCTCCCACTATGATTGTCCTCAAGCAAGGAACCAAGCAACCAATTTCTCAGCCGCTCATAGTCCGCCTTCGGCCTTCTGATGATTGCTTGCCGTGTCACCACGAACTGTGCACAACACGGTGACGCAATAACCGCCGGTAACTTCTCGCCCGGAAACAGTAACCTCCAGTTGCCAGCGATGGCAGCCTCAGTACCCTTAGTGTCGGCTTCGGGACCTGAAACAACTGAGTCATGCTGGGATGGCCGCATCTCATCCGGACATGAAGGGAACCAATCGCACCGCAGGGAAATGTAGCCTTGACGGGCAAGAGCTACCTTGTTCAGACCGCCGAGGATTCGAACAGCGTTATCCTCTTGGTGCCACGCATCGAGGTGGCCGTGCATGAAGATCGTGGCCCATGGGAGGTCTTCGTAGTGGTCGATGATGAATGATAAGTAGATCATTGCCTCGTTGCCTTTGTTTGCTGGGAAGCGAAGCTGGGGGTCTGGGTTGTTGGGTTGACGGACATCGTATTCGTATACCGTCCAACTGGATCTCGTCAGTATCAATAGCCCCAGTACTATTCAACGAATGCTACATACTTTAGTTTTGCAAATACCGTCCACTTCAGGTCCGTATCAGCCCCTGCCGCAATGACAAGAGCGCCAAACGGACGCTCATCGGGCGGCGGATCGACCTCGAGGGCAGTCTGGTGCTTCAATAATGTCCAATTCTCGTTATGTAGTCGAAGGCTGCTCAAAGCTTTAACATTGGGCAACGAGTCCTGGAAGGAAAATAGAAGGAGTCCAAGACTCCCGAACAAGACTATGAGGGATACGTATAGTCGAACTCCTGATGGCATGCTGGATTAAATGTACCCGTACGATTCAACGCCCAAATATGCTCAATTACTATTATCGAGAAGAACTGTCATATTGGAAGATCCAGATCAGGGCAACACTTCAAGGTACATGTAAGAAATGTGGAAAGGCCTACGACGACTGGCGAGCACGGGCCCCTTGCGAAGCTATTCTCTGTTCCCGAGCTAGCATGTGCACGTCATCTCAAGTCCTGCATCTTCAACTTTCACGTGCAACTTCAACAGCCTGCCCTTGATGTCACCGCAGGACCAACCTTCGCCAACACTCAATGGACGACTTCCTCACGTTCGGCCACGATGACGGCGGCGGTCATAACGTCGACGACCTGTTCGGTGTGAACTCTACCCGCGACAAAACCCTTCAACTCATCATCTCCGTCACATTGGGCACCTCTGCGTTCTTGACATTCTGCGTGCTCCGACCGCGATGGATAGGCCTCTATGCCGCACGCAAGAAGCACAAGAATGAAGCTGCGCATCTGCCAGAGCTCCCCGAATCGTTGTTCGGCTGGATTATGCCGCTATGGAGGATTGGGGACCAGCAGATATTAGCTTCGGCAGGGCTGGATGCATATGCATTTCTTACCTTCTTCAAGATGGCCATCAAGTTCTTGGTCGTCACGCTGTTCTTCTCCCTGATTGTGATCAAACCGGTGCACGACGCAAATCCAGACGACGATAAGCCAAAGAATGGCACTCACCATCACAAGCACAAGCACGACAAGCATGGCGATCTACTGGGGACGTGGGAAACGGGCACACCATACAACGGCACCTTCCCTTGGCAAGATTTCGAGAGGGACTACCTCTGGATGTATGTCGTCTTCGCATATTTGTTCTCCGCGATCGCCATCTACCTCGTCGTCACGGAGACACGGAAGGTGATTGAGGTTCGGCAGGAGTATTTGGGAACACAAACATCGGTGACGGATAGAACGATACGGTTGTCGGGCATACCAGCCGACCTGCGCGATGAAGAGAGGCTTAAGGAGTTCATTGAGAGTCTGGATATCGGCAAGGTCGAGAGCGTTACGGTATGCCGAAATTGGAGGGAGTTGGATGATGCCGTCGTCGCACGTACGAATGCACTGCGTAAGCTAGAGGAGGCATACACGATCAACCTTGGACAGCGGCGAGTAGAGCGAAATTTGGAGTCGCTACCTATATCCCAGCCTACGCCGCCTAGCCCGCAGGGTCGCGATCTGCTCAGCGACGATGATGCGGCTGAGAGCACAGGAGTCATGGATACCATCGCACCTACTTATGCGGCACCGTACGAGCGACAGAGGCCAAAGACGAATGTCCGATATGGTTTCATGAAACTGCGCAGCAGGCAGGTCGATGCCATTGATTACTTTGAAGAGAGATTTCGGCAAGCAGACGAGCTGGTGAAGAAGCTCCGCCAGAAGACTTTTGAGCCTGTACCTTTGGCTTTCGTCACCATGGACTCGGTCGCTGCGTGCCAGATGGCCATACAAGCGGTATTGGATCCTTCTCCGCTCCAGCTGATCGTGAGCCAGAGCCCGGCGCCTGCGGATGTCATCTGGCGCAACACATACCTACCGAGACGTTCTCGCATGTTACGCTCGTGGTCCATCTCTTTCCTCATCGTTCTGCTTACGGTGCTCTTCATTTTCTTACTCGTGCCGATCGCTGGGTTGTTGAACACCAAAACCATTGGCAAAATCTTCCCACAATTGGCCAAGGTACTGGAAGAACACGACAACATTCGGTCTCTGGTGAATACGCAGCTACCAACCCTGATGGCAACATTGCTGATGGTTCTCGTACCTTACCTCTACTACTATTTATCCTGGTTCCAAGGAATGACCGCCCAGGGCGACGTGGAACTCTCCGCGATCTCGAAGAACTTCTTCTTCACATTCTTCAACTTCTTCATAATATTCACACTGTTGGGCACAGCGTCACAGTTCTATCTCTTCTTCAAGCAATTCGGCGATGCGCTGAAGAGCTTCAACAGCATTGCCAATGGACTGGCCTACTCCTTGCAAAAGCTGCTCAACTTCTACGTCAACTTCATCATTCTGCAAGGCCTCGGACTGTTCCCTGTCAGACTGCTGGAAGCCGGCAGCGTCTCACTGTATCCAATTTTTCGCATCGGCGCGAAAACACCACGGGACTATGCAGAGCTCGTGCAACCGCCAGTTTTCAGTTATGGCTTCTATCTGCCGACTGCACTTCTGATATTCATCATCTGCATGGTCTACAGCGTTCTGCGCTCATCCTGGCAGGTCCTGCTTGCCGGCTTAATCTACTTCGCCTTCGGCCACTTCGTGTACAAGTACCAGCTCCTGTACGCCATGGACCACCAACAGCAGGCCACTGGTCGCGCTTGGGTCATGATCTGCGATCGCGTCTTCGTCGGCCTGGTCTTCTTCCAACTGACGACAGCCGGGCAGCTACTGCTGAAGCAGGCCCCTACCCGCTCTCTGCTCATTGTCCCGCTCATCGTTGCCACGATATGGCTCAGCATCATCTTCGGCCGCACGTACAAACCGCTGATGAAGTTCATCGCTTTGCGAAGCGTGCAGCGAGGTCAGCAGTACACCGACCGCGTATCACCGCCACCTGAAGAGCAGAGCAGGAGCAATAGCACTGATCTGGCGCCTGAGCGGGACGCATGGGCTGAGACAGCTAGTGGCTCGAACCTGCGCTACTTCCGTGAGACAAGAGTCGGAGTCGCAAAGCCTGCTGTCGATGAGTCTGACGAGACAGGTCTGCGGTTCATGAATCCTTCTTTGGTGGCGCCGTTGGATGGCTTGTGGATTGCGGACAAGAACTTTCAGCGGGAAGGCAGCGATGATATGTTGAATGGGGATGTCAGTGGCGAGGAGACTGTTTGAGCGAAGATACCCTTGCATAGCGGTTGGTATGTATATTGTTTAATCCTAATGCTCTGACTAAAGGTTTGCATTCAAGCTGTTCACGGGTTGCTGTTGCCGTCTGCGGCTCCTGCAGCGTTGCACTTGCTTTATGCGCAAAGTTCCCCTTCCAGGTTCCTCGCGCTTTCGAAACATCTTCAAGCTGCACTCACATTTGGCTTGATTGACTTTTACATCTTTAGCACTTCACACAACCCTGCATCATCTGTTATCACATCTCTTCCTGGTTACGCTCCTCCTCATCACTTATGAGACACTAATGTTGATCGTTTCTCGGACCTGGGCCTACCTGTGAACGTTATAGCGATGGCTAATCTTTTCTCTGACTCACATTCTCGCACATATAGCGAAGACGTTGCGGACAATACTCATCACAACGAAGATCGCACTGGCCCTGATGAATGGGTGTTGCCTGGGCCTGATGCTCCGACGCCTACACTCCCTCAACGCAGCGTTCTTGGAGGTCTCCCTGAAGATGTAGTGTGGACTCAAGACGCAGTACTATCGCCACTGCCACGCGATTGCCGCGCAAAGTTGCCAGCCGACCAGCCATCTGGTAGCATCGAACCGCTTTTCTATCATATATCCAGCGACAGTGAGGAAGGCCGCCCACTATCAGCCGCACACCGTCTTCCTACAGAGATCGTCCAGGAGATATACACCTATCTGGCTCCTAGAGACTTCAATGCGGCGCGACGTTCGTGTTTGGGCTGGCTGTCAGCAAGTCTGGACATGCAAATGCTGATGGAGCAGGTCAAGCGCGGCGGATGGTGGAGCAGAGCCCTCTCTCAGCGGTTCGAGTCAGCATGGTCGTTGAGCTCCTTTCTGGCGTGCGAATGTGCTCTTGCTGGAGCTTGGACTGGTAATGGGCTTGATGTGGTGAAACAAGACCACTGCAATCCAATGGTCGAAGGCTGCTCGGTCGACCTCGAAGATCCGAGGCATCGCGCGCACAGTACCATCGCGGTTGACGTGGAGGGTCTGAAATGCCGCGGAAGACTCTCCAGTGGAACTCCACGGCAGTTCAATGCGTACACAATCAGCTCGTGTGGCAGGTATTTCGTCACCACAGTGGGCCCTGACATCTATCTTTACGACGTCAAGGGACTTTGGTTCAATTTATACGGCCGAGTATCTTGTGGTCGACCAGTTGTAGCAGTGGCACTGGACACAAGTGACAACAAAGTGATCATAGCAGCAATCCTCGAAGGCCGAATATGCATCTATATTGACCTGGTTCGCAGCGCTGTGTCTGAATTGGACGTTATCTGGCAAATCTCTGGCACGTCAAACGAGCCGATCTCAGACACGAGCATGGAACGCGGCTTCCCAGACGACGTGGCGTTGAACATTAGAAGCAGAGATATCAATGTTGGCGAACTCGATGAGCTCTCGGTGAATGCTGGCTCAGTGGGTGAGAGCAGTATGCTTCACCAATCGGTCGAACTCGTGACGCACCGGAGCTGGACTCACTTCTACCACGGGAGACGAGCACGACTGCGCGGCATGCGGCAAATGCCTGCGCCGACAAATGGTGTGTGGCCTCGTGCACTCGCCTTTGACGAAGATGGCGATGACCAGGGGGCCGAACTGCAGCCACATTCACGCCTCGTGTATCGCAACGTCTGCACGGAAGATGACCCGCCTGAATCGATCGCCATCAGCCCGGCGAGACAGTGTGTCGCTTTTGGGTGTAAGAGCGGTGTTGAGCTTTACTGGGTTTTCTACCTCTCTTCGAGTTCCAGTCCACCTGTTCACGTTACTGACAGAGAAGCTGTAGATCGACCCATCCACAGGTCAGAATCTGAATCGCTGGTTCCCACTTCCCGACCGTCGGACCATCTCTACTTCCTTCCTCCACGAAAACATATCGACAGTGGCCACAGTATCCGCCTCATCAGCAGCACGACCCACTCCACGCCAACAAGTGAAGACCGTGATGCCGTCACAACCCGCAGCTCGCCCAACAATCTGTGGTTCACCCTGTCCTCCTCTTGGAAATTCGTCCCCACCCGTCCAGCAACACACGCCGCTGATCACAGCCAAGCAATTCCACTCAGCGACGGCCACCATCTCCTCTTCACCGACACGCATACTGGCCGCCTCTGTCTCGGAAGTGATGCGCCCGCTAGCAGCGTGCAGCGTCTTTCCCGCAAGTTCGTCTTCTCGCCACTAGCCACGATTAGTTCCAGCAAGACGACACTAGCATCACCATCTATCTACGCAGCAGCCGCAGACCTCTTAGACGGCGTTCGCATTGCCGCTGTCTACGAATCCGACATCGTCCTCTACTCCGTGTCCGTCGATGTGTTGCGTTACTCGACCGCTGAGCAAGAGCGGACGATCCAGGATCCATCGGTGCCGTTCGAGGAGCTGAAGTGGATTAATCTGCTGCAGCATCCCACTAGCAACGCTCACACCCTTAGCGGCGAGGCCTCGGATGCGACGAGAAGGTTTGATCGATTGAATATGGCATGGGTACACTATCTCCCTTCGGCAGCAGACGGTCGTGTAAGGACATTGGACTCGCTCTGGCCTTTTCACATTCCTGGTACGTGGATCGGGAAGCTGGATGACGTTCGAACGCTGGCTGTACAAGCGAGCAGTGGCGATGGATTGGTGGTCTGGGCATTCAGTGGATCGGGCGTAGGGAAGGCATGGAAGGTGGACGATGGTCGGCGACCAGTAGAGTCCCTTCGGCGTGGTGATGGTGATGGTGATGATGGCGTGGTACGGTGAAGCATTGGCAGGGCTTTGGATCACGCATCGAACTGTCTAAGATTAGCTGTGAGGATGTACCTGAGAATCAAGCTAGCCTTGGAAACACGGCTCATGGTCCAAGAGTATGTATTTCTCCGGACTATATACAGCTCCGACTCGAAGATAAGCACTACAACGAAGGTCGGCAATCCACGCTCGCCCGCCTGTACGCCTCGGAAAAGAACGTCTGCATCGCCACGTAGTGATAAAGAATCCCACCCAGCACAGCCAAATGCCAAATATTGTGGCTGCCACCAACATAGTCAAAGCAGCCCGGCCGCCATCGCTCAGGCAACTTAGCAGCATAGAGCACCGCTCCAGATAAATACACGATCATGGACCGCACGATCGGAGCGTAAAAGTACGAAGTCTCCTCCCAGCCGCGCTGCATAGTAAGCTGCGCCACCGGAACAAACCCAGTAGCAGCCAGAGTGACGTAGAAGCCCACTCGAGCCCAGGACATATCTGCTCGATTAAAGGTCGGATGCCAGGGCAGGATCGTTCCCATGGTTCCTAGCGCGAACGTGGTGCTTAGGTAGATCCATCGGCTAATGGGCTCGCAGTAGAAGGCGGTATACTCTGTTGTCATGATAGAGGCAGCGACGAGTAGCGAGATGCCGGTGTAGTCGACGCAGGCGAAGCGCTCCATGAGCGTTTGGTTGGAGATGGAGTTCATGGTGTGCCACATTGTGCTGCAGACGAGGCACTTGCAGGCGGCGAAGAAGAAGGCACCCGCGATGGCGATGTCGAAGTTGGTTGCTTGGCTGAAGGCTGGGGTGGAGGGGTAGACGTAGAATGCTATTGCGAGTACGATTATAAGGCCGATGGCGTGGGTCCAGATATTGACGGTTTCGTTGCTGAGGGTGGTGAAGCTGGATCTGATGCACTCGAGCTTCGTCTCCGAGAAGCGGTAGCCGGATGTGATGTGCGGGTTGACTCGCCACGGTTCGGGTAGCATGTCGTAGGAGATCACGCCCTTCACGCGTGCCTGTGCGATGGCTTCTTCGATCTTGCACGTTAGAAGCTCCTTGGCTTTGCGTGCTGCTACGGCGCCTTCCGTGAGTACTTCTGCGGCTTTGTGGGTTGCTGTGTCCATGTACGCAATGCCAGAGTCGAGCACTTCGTGAGCTTTCGCGGCAAGTCCAGTCTCTCTCATATTGTACGCTCGGCGCTCCAGATCCGAACAGACCGACTCCATGATCTTAATGCCCTCCTGCGCTTTCGCCTCTAGCGAATCCTTGTGGGCGAGCGCGTCGTGGTAGCGCGATTCGAGCACTTCCACCATGATCTTCGCCCTCTTCCGACCAGCGTCTATGATATCGTCTGACACCTGTATGCAACGATCGTGAACCGCATGCAGCGTGCCATGCGCTCGCTTCATGCCCTCATCGATCTTCAGGTGGCCATATGTCTCCATCATCTCCAGTCTTCGGCCAAGATCGGCCAGGAAACGATCGACCAGCAATTGCATATTGTCCCGTTCTCTGCTCCATGCTCGCGTCGTATACGACGAGTGTCTTCTTCGCTTGCGCGCTCGATCGTAGTCAATGTCGAAGTATGCTCCTGAACTGGCTCCCAGGGTCGGCTCTTCCCGAGTCTCGCTCCTGATGGCCATGGTGCATGTTGAGGAGTACATGACGCCGGTGTAGCTGGCCATAGACAGATGTCTCCAAGGAGCTCTTCTATCTCAAGAGGTGGTCGTGTGCTCGCCCGCGAAGTCCCCTCTCGCCCCTCGACGTGGGATAAATGTATGCGGTCCGAGCGGAGATTACGGTGATCGTCGACTGCTTAAGAACGGTGATGAGAGGTTGAGACAGGAATTACAAGAAAAATGGCAGTGAAGGAATATGTACACGACGTTCTCGGTTGCAATCCGAACGCTGCCGCAGTCCAACACGAGGATTTGTTGCTCGTGGAGGCGTCATGGGCAAGGGTTGGTGGAAGAAGAATGCAGGGTGACGACGCCACTGCGACCGCCAAGTCTACGCAGAGCCACGGTTGAGAAGGCGTGTGAATGTTTGTCACGTGTAGCGATACCCGGACGAGCACATTGTTGGGAGGTGCTTTGCTACTGGTCAGAGGGACTAAGTTATGAGTCTTACATATGCTGGAGAAGACACACTTCCCAAGCCCGACTAGAACTGCGGGTCCAGCGCGCCAATGACTGCTCCGTTTCTCATGCTCCAGCGACCCTCCGTATGTAGGCACTCGTCTCCTCAACTTTACTCAAGAACGGACTATGGCTCGACTCCAACGTCTGCTCAATCTCGAACCTCGCTCCAGCCTCCTTCGCAGCGCCCACAAGACCTTGCTGAGCGTGATATGAAAACGCCTGGTCGAGCGTGCAGTACAGATAGCCGCACGGGATGTCCATGTAAGCAGCGTACGTCGTATCCTCAGTACACGCCAGCCACGACTGCTGTCGAAGAAGATCTGCCCACTTCTTCGCCTCCTCCGCAGGCAGGTCGTTGTAGAAGTAGTGCTGAGGTCCCGGTTCGCCCACCCAAGCGAAATTCTCGGTGCGGAGATCGTGGATGGCCATTGGTCTGCCGCCCAGAGCAGAAAGGAAAGATACACCGCTCGGAAGCGGGATCGAGCAAATGAACGCGATGGCACGTACGGACGTCGAGGCGCCGGCCGCTGAGCGAGATTTTGCGTCCAGACCGAATAGCGCGTTGTTTGTTGGGCCGCCGCCGTAGCTGTGCGCGACTACCACGACGTCGTTCTTGTCGTTGCCGAGTTGTCGTATTACTGCGCTTTTGGAAGGACTACCAGAACTATGGATGGATGTCGCGAAGCACCCTGAGTTCTGGCTCCAGATGGCGACGAATCTTCGTGCGACAGACATCTTCGCGGATGCATTGCGCCATGTAGTTGGGAGGGCAAAAGACAACCGGCGCAGCATACCATTCAATCATCCGGGCTCGGACTACCTCGAGATCCCGAGAGAAGCTGTCCAGCTTGTTCTTCTCAAGACGGCGCACCTCGACCAGCAGATGCGAGAGCTTACACGCGAACTGCGAGTACTGGGATTGTTCGACGACCAGAAGCTCAAGTCTGTAGCCAGACACAAGACTTACCCAGAGCCCGTACGCACGACATGGCTCGCGAGTGGCTATGCCGGCAAAGATCCACATCGTATCTGCGAATGGATCGCCAAATCCGTCTATCGCGAGTTCCTGGACCAGCAACTCTACGGTGGGTACGAGTGCAAGGAAGTGCCAGTACTCAGCTATGGCCCAAGTCTCTGTCAAGATGAAGAGAGAATCCTTGTCGCCGATGCAAGTGAGGTCGAAATCGATGGGTGTCTGGAGAAGAAGCGCGAAGGCAACCTTGTGTGCAAAGACAACTCGCGCTCTAATTGCAGATCTCTGGTCGCCGCGGTATTCGCCAGGCCTATATGCGGCAAGGCTTCCAGTAAGAGTCGACTCTGAGAATGCACGCGATTGGGGTATCCAGTGGTGATCTCTATGATGCTCTATTGGCGCCAAATCTCCATACATACAGGTCAGTATGTGCTGATGCAGCAGGGGTGCTATTAGTCCGGCTTACCTCATCTGTCAAGCAGAATGTATGATCGATCATCGCAAGGTGATACGTGAACACCGTCACCTTTTTACCGTTGTACGACATCTCGCGACCGCCAGCAAAGTTTGTGCTCTTGAACCGAATCTGGAATCGCATCGAGGCGTCGGATAGGATACTTTGGGGAAGTAGTAGCTGGTCTTCGAGGTTGTCTGAGAACTTGATGATGACGTTGCCATCCTGATATTGCATGAGTGGCGGCTGCAGACCGATCGCGAAGTCTGGGAAGGCAGCCGCGAGGAGGTTGTTATGCGCCTTAGAGTCTGCCATGGCGAATGCGCGCGGACCGCCTAAGGTCGCCAGGTTGTCAAGATTCGATGCAGTAGTAGCGGAGGAAGGGAGGGCCTAAGGCGTGAAGATCTCGACCGAGGTCTAGAGAAAGATGTAGAAGTTCGAGGGCGAACCTGTACGCTGATGACGTCACAGCAATGAGCGAACCCGCTTTGGGTAAAGCGCGGTGAATGTTGCATGTGACGGCCATTGAATGACTTGACGTCGAGATGTTCTGCCTGTCTGGTAGGCAAAGATCGCTGTGCAGAGGTAAGAAGTTGACGTTCTCTGAGCTGCACCCATCTGTCTACTGGCCGGAATAATCGATTCCATGCACTCTTAATGATTCCATGCCTAGCAAGTTGGCGCCTGGACTAAACATCGTCTGAAACACTCAGCACGTATTTCATCCGGCAGACTCCTCCGAATCAAAGCACAGCCCGCAAGCTCCTCATTATACGAACCCAGCCGTGCCCTTATACCCGCAGCTCAGGCATAGCCCGCATCCGCTCCAACTAATCCACAACGTTTTCGTCCTGGTCGTCCGCTTCTCACTTGCCGCTCAAGCCCACAACCCTCAACCACTCCTCCGAAGCGCCCTCCAGCTCCGGCAACTGCACCTTCGCCCATTCTGCCTCTCTCACCCAAGGGATGTCCTCCTCCTCGATCGCCATGTTCGTGAAGTACTCGAGCCCCTCGTCGGCGTGAGCACGGGAGTAGATCGGATATCGATACTTCTCGGAAGCCCTATCCCCAGAGTCGGAGCCCTCAAGATCATCCTCGGGATGCTCTTCCTCGCGGTTCTCTTCCTCTCGGTCTTCTTCATCGAGATTCTCCTCCACGATACTCTCGTCCTCAAGACCCTTCTTCATGCTGGCCTCCTCCTCGAGAGCCTCTTTCGCGAGATCCTCCTTCGTTGGAAACCGGTGCCTGATAGCCTCAGCAGCCTTGCGAACCAGGAATCTCAAGCGGCTCGCGATCATCCCCGCAGCTTTTGGCGGCAACTTGAAGATCTTGGTGTAGTTGTACTGCACAAATCTCCCGAAGATGATGAAAAGGTCGTTCTTCTTCTCCGCATCCAGAATTGCTTCACAAGCGATGCGCAGCGACCCGGCTCTGACCTCACCACCGAGCTTCCCGCTACCATCTGCAACCTCGACGAAGTGAGAAAGGTGAGTCTCGCCGTACATTAGAGCATCCAGTGTCTCCTTGAAGATTTGCTTTGCAAGATAGTGGCATTTTCCCTCGAGATCCTTCGCCTCCTCGTTGGTTCCCATCCAGGTGGTGCGAACCGGCGCGGCTCGACCTTTGTTCAGACTCTTGTCCTTGTTGAACACGTACTTGAACAAAGTAAGTGTGCCAAGCTCGTGCTTGAGGGCGTCCTGGCGGCAGAAGAGCGATGTGGATTGATTCATAACGGCTTCTGCTGCTTCGTAGGGGATGCGGCCGAGACGATACTGGCTGGCGGCCGATTTCTGACCCACGACGTGGCGGAGCGCCTCCGCAAAGATGTTCTCGGAGCGGAGCTTGACCGACAGACGTAAGAAGTAGATAGGATGCCCTGCAATGCTCTTCCACAATCCGGATACCTCCTCGAGGAGCGTCACAAGGCGGGGCGCGATGCTTGGCAGAAAGTCATAATATTCCGCAAGGGCTGCGACTTCGACGAGATTGAAGATGATGTCCGCATCGCGCTCAATGTAGAGAGCAGGATCGAATGACGGTTGAAGCAGAATGGCAAATGCGAGCTTGTGGGCGAGGATGCTCTTCTTCCTCACCTCGGGCAGTTCACCAGAGTGCGAACGTGCGTACCGGTTTGGAATGGAACCCCAGTACTCGTCGGCGAGAGTCGAGTTCTGGAAGGCGTATGCCCATGGCCCAAAACTCCTAGTCACGCCTCCCAGTCCGCGATAAGTGGTTGGCTTCGGTAATGACTCCGCAGTGTCTCCCTGCGTTCATGTAAGTCGAAGTCAAGACGAGCGCACCCAGAGTGGCTTACCTCGTCCGTGAGAACAAAAGTCTTGTCGCAGTACGCAAGGTGGTACTCGAACACCGTGATCTTCTCCCCAGTGCTGGGATCCGTCACATCGCGCCCACCAGCTAAGCCCGTGCACCTGAAGCGCGCAGCGAAGCGTGGCGAGACCTCGCTGAGGACGCTCTCTGGAAGTAGCAGTTGGTCGTCGAACTGATCTGAGAGTTTAATGATGACGCTGCCGTTCTTGTACTTCACCGCCGTGACTTGTAGGCCGATTGTGAGGTCTGGGAAGGCGACGGCGAGCAGATTCACTTCTCCGATCATATTCGCCATCTTGTATCTGGCAGGTTGTGAAGAGGCACGACGTTGGCTGTCGCGAAGGAAAGAAGGTTTGAATGGAGGCGCTGCTGTTGAAGCGGCGAAGGAGGAAGGTTGTGAAGAGGTTGGTGGAGGTCGAGGAAAGGATATAGAAGGTCGCAGAAGATCCTATATATTAGTGGGGCCCGCGCGTGACTGGCAGACTTGGCGCATTCGATTGAATGATAAACCCCGCGTTGGGCATAGCGTAGTGAATGTCGCACGTGATGGCATCAAGCCATAAGGTAAGAGCTTGCCGGCAGCCGAGCTGCCACGACATCGGGACGGAACCGCGCACCATCAGAGCACATCGACCAGGCAGGACAGAGCTTAGTGAGATAAGCAGGAACGCGTTTGCCGCAGGAACCGCAACATAAGAGGTGGATGTCAGCAAAGACGATGGTAGCATACATATCCAACAAAGCGCTAGCAAAGACTCCAACGCTGATGCAGATGAGTATCGTACAATACGAACAACAAACTTACAAACACAATCAACCTCCTTGAGCCGCTTGCACCGCCTCCGTTTCCTTCCCAGTAACAGGATCCCGCGCAGCTTCCGGCTGCAAAGGCGCTTCAGCAACAGGTGCCTGAGCTTCCGGCACCACAGCTGCAGGAGCCACAGCTTCAGGTACCGCAACGGCAGGCGCCGCACCACCAGCTTTCGGCTCAGGAGTCTTGTCGGCAGGATCGGGCGCGGTGACCTTCTCTAGTGCAGGAGTCTGCTTCGCAGCAGCATCGTCTGCTCTCGTCTCCACAGGCGGGTTTGGAGACTGAATTAGGCGACCGTTCTGGTCTCGAGGCTTACGCTCCCAGCCGGTCTTGAAGAGCTTGCCGAGCTGGAAGCGCGGGAAAGCGTGGGCTTCGGTGTTGAAGACAACGTCTGTGAGGGGCAGGATGTCGTTGGAGGAGAAGAGGAGGTAGAAGTACTTGAGCGTTTCGGCCTGGCGGACATATTAGCACGAATGCACTGGATGCAGTAAGGAAGGTCTGACTTACCAGCCAAAAGCTCTCCATATTATCCTTTTGCGTCGGTGGCGTCTCCAGAACGCTCGTCAAGCTGGTATACCCAGTCCCGTCTTCGACCGCAGTCCACTTGACGAAGCTCTCGAACATCTCCCAGCCCCAATTCCGGTACTTTTCGTCACCTGTGATACGCCACATGTAGAACAAGCTCTCGATCGTTTCTGGTCGTTGGAGATTGTGCGCATCGGCGCCTTTGACGATGTAGTCGTCGTGGCCAACAAATTCAGATCCGAGGCCGGACTTTTCGAAGTCGGCAGGCGGAGATGGCCTGTTGTCTTTCGTGAACTCCTCGTGCATGAGTGGAGGGTCATTGAGATTGAAGTGAGTAATCTCTCCAGCAAGACCAAGAGGTGTAGCTTTGTACATGCCCCAGCAAGTATTCATGAGCTCTTCCGCCAGCCGCATGTCTTCCTCCTGTTGTGGTCCCCAGTTCGGCTGCGCCTTGGCTTGGGCGAGTGGTAGACCTCCTGTGGTTGCAAGCGCAATGGTCCCGGGCATGAAACAGACGAGATGGTCCATCTTCGGGCTGAGCTTGCCGACTAGACCGTTCGGTCGCTCGGCTAGTACTGTGAAGTTGGAAGGCGAGCTGTAGGTAATGAGATGCTTCTTGACGCCATCGAGGGTCTCATTCCACATTGCTTGGTATATCGGCTCCTGCTGAGAGGTCTGTAGGAACTGCTTGATTAAATACTCGTAATAGCTGTCGCCTCTGCTGCCCAGCCTGATATTCTGGCCTCGGAAATTGCCGCTGTCGGCGTAAATGAAGATCGGGACCAGACCGTCTTCTGCGCCGTTGTCGTCAACTATCTTCATTACGTGCTCCGCGTGGTCCCAGTAGTGGTCTTCGCCAGTCAGTTTGGCGAGATACTTCATCTCTAGCTGCAAGCTTGTCGCTTCGGCAGTCGATGAGGCGCCACCATCAGCGTGCGAAGGTATGCCTCGGGAATTGTGAAGGTTGACGCTCGCCAACGGTACTCCTGAGGTTGTCTCGTAAGCGCCCAGCAGCCGGTCTGCAAGATCGGTAGCCTTCTCGATGTACAGATCGTCGCTCAGCTCATCGTCTACTCGGGCATAGGTGTCCTCGAATGAAGTGCTGAGGTAGTGAGCCGATAGTAAGCCACCAAGCATGCGTATAGTCGTCTCGAATGTGTTAACATCATGATCTTGATCGTAAGTCAAGTTGTGGTGTATCCATTGTCGAGCATGCGCCACCTCTTCGGTAAGATTCATGATCATCATCGTGTCCAGCGCATCAACGATGATCCAGCCCATACCGTCCGGCGTCATCTGTCTCTTGCCCTTGCTGACCGGATGGTACTCATCGTAGCCCCAAGCGTTCTTCTCATACCCGTTGAAGGACGTCTTGAACACCTCTCTCACCCTCTGTGCCCTCGTCTCCCAGTCCACCGCTGCACCTGCTCCAAACCAGGATGACTTGCTCAACTCCTTCTTTATCGTAGGCGTACCCTCGCTTGTGAAGTATGAGAGCGGCGATAATATCCCAAACCACCAACTTATCACCGCGAACGACGTCAACACTATTGCAACCGTCCTCCTCTGCTTGTACCAAGGAACCTTCCTCCTGCTCCCGGGATATGAGAATGGTTTGTCCTTATACATCGGCAGGCTGTCTTTCTTATCCGCCCCGAAGAACCCAGTGACTGCCTCCCCAATCCCATTACTGGTCGAGGGCTCACTCGGGGCATACCTCGACTGAGCACTCTGCCATTGTTCGGGATGTCGTTGTGTAGGTCCGTTCTGGAATGTGGGGGCGTAGGCCAACATACTTGATGCCGCCTCGCTTGACACCTCGTGGAGTACGTTCCGCCCGACTTCGGCTGCTTTGTTCGCACTTCTTGCAATCTGCTGTCCTAGATTTGTGGCGCGTGACTGGAGTATCGAGACGGCAGGTCCAGGGGTTCGTCGAAGATTGAACGGGTCGCGGTTGTTCATACCAGCTTTTGCATCTTTCTACCAAGCTATTTTTCCCGAAGTGAACGACATGGAAAGGAAGTACTAAACACTTTGCGTGACTCTACTCCACACACGATCACATGCTGCCAGCTGGTCCAACTCATATGCAGGGGTGGGAGAGTGAAGGCTCGGGCCACCCCGCCTCCGCAACTGCCTGATTCGGCTTGGCCGCCACATGACGCTTGAGGTCAAGGCAACTTGTCCTCGAGTCTAGACAACAGATATTGCACAACCTACGATTCCTGATAAACTGTTCGAAGGTCCGAGTTTATAACAATTATCTTCATCCACAACCCCAACAACGAGTAAAGATGCCTACACCAATCGATCGAGCAATGCAGTCTCGAGCAAGTCCCCCATATATAGCCAACTCATCACTGTCACAACTAACACCACCCCCAGAACCTCTTCCTCGGCTTCGCCGGTATCGTCACAGCAGTCGCAGCCTGGTCTATCTGGGGTCAAGACATGTTCCCAGCACAAGAAGATCCGAAAGGCGAGCCTGAGAACTGGACAGACGATGATATGAGACGGTGGCTGAACAACGTACGTCTCACACGATCTAATGTCGAACTGACTGACCTCGTTGGTTAGCGGAACCTCATGGCAGGTTCAGCGGCGACGAGAGAGGAACTAATCGCAAGGGTGAAGGCGAATATGAGAGCGCCGCGGTGAAGTAATGCCATGGCAATGATGGGTGCGATGGTATGGAGTTCGGAGTCGATGTACCTACGAAATTGTTCCCGTTTATCGGATACTCGTAATTCCAATAATGCAATGTTCTAGACGTGAGTATCTAGGTTCTAATGCGTCTGTACAACCAACCCACGCAATGCAACCAATGTAAACTCATCACTCAACCTTCTTCATGTTCTTCCTCCCCACCACCGGCCTAGCCGTCTCCATAAACCACCCCCTCTCCACCCACTTCAGCCCCTCGTCAATCAAGATGATCGGCGCGCTCCAGCCCAAGACTATGTACCACTCATCCCAGCCCAACGGCACGATCCCGAACACCGACTGCAGGATTGGCGTGTAGAGGAGGATGAAATGTAGCGCCATCGACAAGGTAATGGCGTAGACGAGGATCATGTTCTTCCAGAGCGGCAGCGTGAGCAGGGATTCAGAGGAGGAGAGGGCGTTCATAGCGTTGAGCATTTCGATGACCACGAGGATGGAGAGGGAGACGGTGGAGGCGGTTTTCGCGGAGTCGTCGACGAAGATGGAGCAGTTGATTGAGGGGAGGAAGGTGGTGCAGTTGTGGAAGTGTGTCTGTCGTATGTGTTAGCAGCGTGTGGGGTGTTGCGAGTTGAGGTGTTCTTACCAGTTGCCAGAAGGTGATTTTGGGACCACTCTCGTAGAACATGAACCACCACGCATAGCCGCCCACGGTGGCAAGGCCGACGTAGGTGCCGATGACCATGTATCTGAAGAACAACCATCCGCTAATGAGTGGTTCGTCCCGCTTCCTCGGTGGCCGCCTCATCACATCGTGATCCTTAGGATTGAAGCTCAAGGCTGTGGCGGGCAGTCCGTCCGTGACCAGGTTCACCCAGAGAAGCTGCACAGGGATCAGAGCCTCTGGCATGCCCATGGCGGCAGTCAGGAAGATTGAGACTACCTCACCTATGTTCGACGATATCAGGTATCTGATGAACTGCTGTGTGTTGTTGTAGATGCTGCGTCCTTCCTCGACAGCGAGCTCGATCGTGGCGAAGTTGTCGTCCGCGAGAACCATGTCGGCAGCGAGCTTTGCGACATCAGTACCGCTACCCATGGCGACACCAATGTCACTCTTCTTCAACGCTGGAGCGTCGTTGACACCATCACCAGTCATGGCCACAACTTCTCCGGCAGATTGCAGTAGATCGACAAGCTTTGACTTGTGACCTGGCTCTGTACGCGAGAAGAGTGATGCAGTCTTGGCAGCTTGAAGCTTCTCGCTATCGCTGAGATCGTCGAATTGACGACCAGTGTAGCTCTTGCCGCGGAGATCCTCGTACTCGCCGAAGACACCGATCTGTCTGCAAATAGTCTCTGCGGTGGTTTGGTTGTCACCAGTGATAACAACAACTCTGATGCCTGCGTCGCGGCACTCTTGGATGCTCTGTGCGACCTCTGGCCGCGGCGGGTCAAGCATGCCTACAAGACCAAGGAATGTCATACCCTGCTCCAGCTGCGTATACTCTTTTGACGTCTTCGCATTGACAGCGAGCTGAGAGCCGACGTTATCGACACTGGCTAGTGCGATGACGCGGAGACCACGGTTGCCGTAGTCTGTGATTTCCTGGTTCAATAAAGAAACGAGCTTCTCATTGAGCTGCACTTTCTTGCCACCGCTGCCGATCAAGCAATGTGTGCAACGATCGAGGATAGACTCTGGAGCACCCTTGACCAGAAGCTTCTTGCTTTTATCCGCATTACCCACAAGCACGGACATGCTTTTGCGGTCGCGGGAGAACTCGTACGTCCGAAGCTTCGGCGTTGTGTCTTCGTAGTCCTGGCTGATGAAGTGGAGCTTCTGCTCAGGTTTGAGGTTCTGGCGTTTGGCGTTGTACGGAGCGCTCCTCGATCCGATTTTTTCGACGAGCACACGTAGTGCGCCTTCTGTTGCCTCGCCCACATTCTGGTATGTCCCGGCCTTGGAATCATAAGAAAGTTTCGACTCGTTGCAGATTGCCGCGACTTGCGTCATCTGAGCAATGGTGCTTGACGATGTTGCCAGATTCTCCACGGTCTTGCCACCCTTCTTGATGGCGCCTTCAGGAGCGAAACTGGTACCTTCGACAGTCAACTCCTCAAGTCCAGTTCCTGCGTCGTTGATATGAACGATCTTGTTGACGCTCATTTGGTTGGTGGTAAGTGTGCCAGTCTTGTCGGAGCAGATGACACTGCAGCTACCGAGCGTCTCTACAGATGGAAGAGACCTTACGATGGCGTTCTTGGCGGCCATCTTGCGGGTCCCCAGAGCCAGGCAGGTAGTGATCACGACAGCAAGCCCTTCCGGGATGGCAGCGACTCCAAGTGAAACGGCAATCTTGAGGTAGTATATCGCACCTTTGGTCCAAGAGCCGCCATGGGAGGCGTCGTTGAAGTGTTGAATGTTAATCAGCCAGACGAGAATGCAGATGCCGCTGATAACCTTCGCCAGAGTGTCTCCGAAGTCATTGAGCTTCTCCTTGAGCGGTGTTGGCTGCGAAATCTGGGAAGTAATAGAGTCGTGAATGTCGCCAATTGCTGTATTCGAGCCAGTCAGGGCAACAACAGCGTGTGCGTTGCCAGTGACCACGGTGGTACCGGAAAAGAGCATATTGATCTGATCTTGCTTGACAGCCTGTTCATCTTGAATCGCATATGTGTCCTTGATCACGCTCTCGCTTTCGCCAGTCAAGATCGACTGATCGACTCGGAAGCTGTTGCTGAGTATCGTCAAGACCCTGCAATCTGCTGGTATCCTGTCGCCGACTGCCACATGAACGATATCTCCTGGCACCAGCTCATCGGCCTTGATCTCACTGACCATGCCCTTCCTCAGAACCTTCGCCTTATTCGCCGAGTATTCTTGTAACGCAGCAATAGCTTTTTCTGCCGAGCTCTCTTGACTCACGCCCACAATAGCGTTAAGAATGAGGATCGTCAAGATGACCATGGGGTCCACGAATGCCGTCCAGCCCTCCTCCTGTTCGAACAATGCCAGCACAAACGATATCGCTGCCGAGCCCAGAAGGATGATCACAAGCTGATCTTTGAACTGCTCGAGCACAAGTTGCCATAATGGAGTTGGAGGATCCTCGGGAATCGAGTTCGGGCCATGTTTGGATCGCGAGGCTTCGACTGCCTTTGGAGAGAGTCCAGAATGTTCGGAGACGCTGAAATGTCTTAGCACATCCTCGGATGAGCGGACATATGCGTTTTCCATGGTTGGAACCGTATGCGACTTGTCGATTGTTGTTCGAGGTCGAGGGGTTTAAGATTTGATCGGAGACAGTTATAAGCGGAGAGCACAGGATGTCCTAACGGGTGGCGAAGGCATTTGTCAAGTCCAATCTTTCCTGCCACGTAGCACAACCCGAGGAATTGGAAGAGGTGAAGTAATGGAGAGAAAAATGTATGTGGATGTACCGTAGTTCTCCACACCGGCATGAAAGGTGGCTTCTTGAGATTCTGAGATTTCCAAGAGCCGCATGAGATCACCCTTCCTGCAGGAACGATGTATATCGCTGCCCTGATTGGTTGATATTACTAAGGCATGCCCGAATCTGCCGACGTTCCTCCTTCGTCTGACATGTCTTGCTGGTATGAGCAGCGTAGCGTAGCGTACCTGTAACGGGCAGGCGGGCTGTTCGTACATCTCTTCACGATGTAGACTGGTTCTATGTTGAACCGAGATGGCTCTACGTGCACATGAAGCGAAAGCTCGTGATGAACATGTGACGCTACCAAAACCACTCACCACGCGTTGCGTCTGCTCTAACAACCGGAAGGCTTCATATTTGATGTCGAGCCCCGAGTTATGAGGGTGAGAATGGTGCTGTTCTCCGCAGCAGTGAAATAAACGGCCTGGTCACGGGACGGCGCATGCGCTGGCAGGGTGATCCGATGGGAGTGGGATGACTGGTGCTAAGACATGCAGCCTTCCGTGAACGTGGTGGCTGTGGCGGCGGCCTCAGACAGCCTTGCAGAGTAGTAGTAGTGGCAGTGACAGTAAGTCTTCTTTGAACGGATACATGAGTATTCCTCTCGCAGCCCCGCCTTCAAACAATTATTCTCAATTCCATAAAGTTCTCAGAAAGACAAGGTGGAAGGTGTGAGGTCACGTCTGAGACAGGCTTGGCGTTCATATGACTGCAGGCAAACGCGCTGCAAACGCGAGCCACCGACAGCTTAAGCTCGATTCTCAAACTTCAGCCTCACCTCATCCACCTTGATCTTGACCACCTCGCAAAGTTCTCCAACATCGCGACAACACCACGACCGCTGTTCCATCACCACCCGTCCCTCGCACATTCTGAGGAGAACAAGCCACCACCGCCGCCATGCAGCGGTACACCGTCACCATCGTGTCGCCAGGCACATCCTCTGAGAGGCCCGTTCTCCTTGTGCCCTTCGAGCCATCTGCTCTGGTCACTGCCTTCGTGGATGAGCTGTACAAGCGCATCTCGAGACGCGGGCTCAACATCGCCCCAAACACCCACATCGCCACGCTGCATCTTGACAGCGAGACTGGCGCGCTCATAGACTGCGAAGACATTCTGTCGGATGTGGTCCTGGACCCTAAGACTGAGAGCGTATTTGCCGTCTTCACTCCAAAGGCAGCTACAGACGGGTCGCAAGCACCGCAGGTTCCAGCGCTGGATGGCTCAGATACGACACCGTCGCTGTCCTTTCGAATCGTAACACCCGCCACTGCCAAAGATCGGAGCAGCTGTCCAATCATTCGCATGCCTACGTCTTCTACCATCCGCCAGCTTCATGAGAAGATCGCCAGCAAGCTTGGTGTACCGTCACAATTCGATGAGAGTCCGGACAACCACGAGTGCAACTGCAACCTGGCCAATATACTCGCGGGCGCTCCAAGCCAAGAGGACTCCTTCTTCGTTGTACACGGCAAGAGCGTTGTCGAGCGTCTCCACCTTGACCATATGACCGAAACTTCGCTGAAGGCTGCACTACGCCAGCGCTTTGGTCACGACTTCGAGATCACGAAGAGGTCAGCACTCGTTGGTGCAGAGATGCATCCCAGTCTCGCATCAATCTACAAGAAGAACCCTGTAGCCGCCATCTGCTCCAAGAAGCGGCATACACCTTTGCACGCTCGGGTGGATATTGATGATGCCGACCAGAAGAGGTCATCAATACTCGACATCCATACCTCCGAGCTCCCAATACATTCATCCTGCTTTGACGTCACTCTGGACGATGCAGGTCTGACTGACCTTGTCGTGGACGGCGTGGTCGACATCTTTCCGGTCAACCGGCGGACGACTGGCACCAACGCGGCGAGCATCGGGAAATCGAACATATACCGTTCTCGAGCGCACTGGGAGCCTCCGATTGCTCAATCGGACCGTGGCATGGCGATGTTCCTTTCAACACTACGCGTGTTTGCATCTCTGGTCCAAGACATGAGGCACGATGAGAGAGCTCAGGATGCCGTGCTGCACGCTTTTGACCTCTTGACACAGTTCCCGCCTGCGCTCCGCACACTGCACATTCTGATCCAAGGCAAGACACCTTCCGCTGTGGAGAGCGCCGCTCTTGCGCAGGCCATGTACGAAGTGCTTGACGGCTTCATGTGCAAGTTCACAGCCATGATCGGCGCTGACCACACACGGGTATTCGAGGGCGCACGCTTATTCTTTGGGTTTGTGCTCGAGAAAGGTCGCACTTTGAAGCTATCTGCTGGAGTGATTACGTTACCGTACCTCAACAGCTTGATGAACCTGGCAATCCGCGACTACAGGACGAACGAGCCAGTTATGCGCGCTGTCCAGACCGCCACAGGTCTCGTCGAGCGCGACCTCTACGATGCCTTCCAAGAAGATCACGTTCTCGCAGACAGCAATCTACAGACATACATGGTTAAGACGGACGTTTCGGACAGCATCTCTCGCGCCGCGTTGCTAAGTGGCGGCACTACGGCAGAAATTGTGGTGTTCTCAAGCAAGGATCTGATCAGCAACTACCGCTATCCGGACCACGGAGTACTCGAGTCTGGCATTGATACTGGAGAGCTGTCGGAGCTAAGCCATCTTGCTGAGCTCTGTGGTCGCAACAAGCTTGCTGTTCACAGGCCGAGCCAGCTTGCGTCTGCTGTTGCGCCGTGTCTTACTTTCGACCGGAACGCTCATCTCTCGGTCTACACAGGAGAGCAACCGTGTGGAGAGCCCGGCCACTCATCGATCCTGTTTCGGCCTAAGCATGGCGAAGAGACGATCGACGCCGCAGTCATCGAGCAGGTCATGGCGCCTCTCCTGGCCACATACGAGGCCGATGGTACTACAGTCTTTGATGCGCTTGGCGGCGCCGCGGTTCGACGATTGCAGACACCCGACGAGGTACTAATGGTCTGCGTTGACTGCAGTGCCAGTATGCGAGGGCATACCGATTTTGCCGAGGTCAACGACGCGGATGTTCAGCATGACCACCAGGCCGAACCGGACGCCTCTTCCTTGATAGCAGTGGAGATGTTCAGCCGCGCCTCCTTCGATGAGGTTAGGGAGTCTCTCAACGCATACGAGGGTATCGACGACATGCTTGCCATCATCAAAGAACGCGACAATTCGCATCGCCTCTCCGCCAATCAAGTGCTTAAGATATTACGCCTACTCCTGTCTCAGTCTATCATCAAGAAGTCGGAGAGCTTGACGAACCGCCGCTCGCACGGTCGAGGGCATTATCACGTGCGTCAGCAGATTGCTCAGCAAGAGGCTGATCTCAACAAGCTGAAGCTGTTTTTCGCCGGGCTGAAGACGCATGAGGCCGCGGTTCTCGACTTCTTGGTCTATCGAGCTGTAAGTACACCACATGATCTATCGCTCAAGTGGACATGGTCTCTTGGAGAAGGGGCGCCGACGTCAGCAGGAGCCACGAATCACCTTCCGACCCTCCCTGATGATATCGTGGACATTCCGGACCATCTGAAGTGCCCCATCTCGCAGAACTTGATGTTGGACGCTGTCACGGGTGAGGATAACAAGACATACTCACACAATGCGATATCAACATGGTTACGTATCAATAGCAATTCTCCGATGACGCGACAAGTTATGACAGAGGCCGCTCTGGTATCGAATCAGACCGTGTGTGATGAAGCTCAGTCATGGATGAACGGCGACGGTATCATTGTTGTCGGAGAGGGGTCTACTGGGTCTCGGCTAACGAAGCGCTTCCGGGCTAAGGAGCTGGATGTGACGTTTGACAGTCGAGTTGGCAGCTTCACCCGCACGATTTCCAAGACCACGAGCTTGAAGGATCTGTACAAGCTAGCGTTCCGAGGATTGAAGGCCAAATATCTGGTCTTTCAGCTCTCGACGGACCGCTATGGACCTCTGTCTCCAAGCCCGGAAGCGACGGTCTCTTCCCGCAACATCAACGATGGTGACCACATCACCATTCGCATCGCAGAAGATGAGCCATCGAGCGGCGCTGCTACAGGCTCCACGAGTACTGATCAGGTACTTGTCAAGGTGTATCGGAGCTCGGACTCCATGCTGTTCGGGTTCTGGGTCAAGAGGAACACCGCGCAGAGCCTCGCCACGATCATGTGGAAGTACTGGCGTGATACACTACGCAAGAACATTCATACCATCGTTGGTGCGAAGCAAATCTGGACAGGGCTGAGCAGTTCGGGCGACAACCTTCTCACTGGACAGCCACGGGACAGCACCGAGCGTTTAGCTACTCTCCTGAACCGTGTCCACTGTTTCGGGCATCTCGGCAGTGAGAAGGTCTACAAAGAGGAAAATGCTACCGTTGACCTTGCCGGACCCTTGGTCTTGAAGGTCGAAATCAACCAGCCGCACCACCCGAAGGAGGAGAGCGGCGTACTAACCAGGCTGGATGTTCTCAAGCAGATGTTTGAGGTAAGTGAATCCCTTTCTTGTGTCATGCTATGGTTGGCTAATCTTTCTGGGTGAAAACAGGCACTGATCAACCGCACGCTCGCCTATAACTACAAGACACACGTGGGTCTGATCACGTTCGATACGATTCCTGCGATGAAGATGGGTATCTCTCACGTTCTGGAGAACTTCAGGAGATCCGTCAGCGATATGGAGGCGGACGGAGATACCGCCCTCTTCGATGCGCTGGCTCTGGCCAACGATCAGCTCGGGGAGAAGGGGAAGGTGTATCCAGAGGCGAAGAAGCGCATTATCGTGATTTCCGATGGCGAAGACACGAAATCCACCAACAACACCGCCGCTGACATCAGTTGGCGTCTTCGAGAGGCTGGGATCGTCGTCGACTCCGTATCGCTCGGCGAAGGGCACAACACTGACCTGAGGGCGATCTCATACGTGACCGGTGGCTACCGCTTCCATCCGACCACGTTGACCAACGCTCTGGCCATCTGCGAGCTGGAGCCCTTCCTCTCGTTGACCGAGCGCCCACCGGTGGCACCACCGTCCTTGGTGGGAGGTCGTAGTCGTCCTTATTTCATGGGAAACTTCTGGCGCGAGAAGCTCAAGGCGTCCTTTACGATCGCGAACGAGTTCAACTTCCCGCCACGCAAGGCGCATCCGAATATCGCAGATGAGTTCGTGCAACTGCACGCTATGACAGCTCGTTCTGGTACCGTCAGCAACACGGGGATCGCATCGCGCTCCAACCTTCGGACCACTCGTCTGATAAACGAAATGCGCGCTATCGCCAGCAGTGCCCACCCGAAGTACGATGTCTACGTCTCCGAGACCGATATGAGCTTCTGGAAGGTGGTGATGAGCGGTGCGGACGGCTCTCCGTAAGTCAAAATGATAGCTGGCAGGGCTCTCCGGCACAGCATCAAGCACTGAGCGGCGCTCTGAGACCTTCCATCCCTCGCCACCAAATCCGAGACATTTGCTGACCATTATTCATCGTTCAGGTACGAGAAGGGCACGTTTCTGATGTACCTACACGCCGACAAAGGCTACCCTACCTTTGCTCCCAAGGCCCGATTCATCACCCGCATCAAGCATCCCAACGTCAATGCCCATGGCCGCATCTGCCACAGCATCTTCGATCGCGACTGGACCAGCGACATCAGCATGGCCACTCTCCTTGATTCGGTTTACGGTTTGTTGCTACAGCCGGAGCACAGTGACCCTGTCAATACGACCACAACGCTGGGATTCCATCACGATCAGGTGGAGTTCGCGGATGAGGTGAGGGAGCATGTACGAGACTATGCGCGGCAGTCGAGGGCGTGGTGGAAGGCGGAGCTGCTGGGCGAGGAGCATATCGATGATGGTAACTCGGACATTCTGGATGAAGACGATGAGGATGACGAGGAGATGGACGATTTGGAGGATGAGTACGATGATGATGAGGACCTGGAGGGTCTGGACGATGGGCGTGACATCGACTCCGATCACGAGATCCCTGAGATGTGAGCTGAATCCTGAGAGACACACGACTTTGATGAGACACGAAACACGACTTGCCGCCACTGTGCCTCGTGTGCTTGCGTGGGGGACTCTGCACCGCCACATGACTGACGAACCGATCGTCGTCGTGGACCTGGTTGCAGATCTATCGGTCGAGATTCGCTGTGGCGTCTTGCACCAAACTGCTGGCGAGGATATCGTGGTGCATTGTTTGTTGCGAGAATATCGAGATTATTGTGTCTAACCAGGTTCAACAGATAGCTGAAGAAGACAGATCAATTTGAAGCGTTATCGGTGTGTGTGCTGCTCTTCGAACAACCCCACGAGTTCTCAACCTCCGGATTTGCCGTGTGCCGCGTCCCAAAATTGAGGTCGCCCCACGCCTAATCGAATCCATCTGGTTGCCGCGTTGGCCTTGCCTGATGTGGTCTCGTCAAACCGCTTTCCGGCCTTGTTTTTAACCCCAGAACTCTATTTTCAAGTTTCGAGATTTCCGCCCCCTGCAACATATATGGATTCTTGATGAGGCAGGACAGCTTCCTTGTCGATGTCTGCGTGATCAATTGATGAAGTGAATTTCTCGACTTTATTTGCCGCGCGGTAACATTGTTGCGTGTCCATCCAAGATTGCTGCAATCATGTCGTGAACACCTCCTCCTTGTCACGAACTCTCTCAGCCACAACCGTGAAACGATGCTCCGGAGTCCGTAGCACCTCGCCCATGGCAACAACCGTGCGTTGATGCTCACGTTGACCTTGGCCTCTCTCCACCTTTACCTGGTCGACCCTTGCAACTCTTCTTCCAACTTGCCTTTCTTCAAGATCGGTCTGGTATCGGGCCTTCGAAGTGTGCTGTACCTTGCCATTCACAGTTATTGTGAGCGGCGTGAGGTGTACAATATGCACTGAAGACTGCTGAGAAGGAGATCGTTTCCGACACCATTCACCCCGACGCTCGTTCAAGTCGTACGTAGAAGTACAACGGAAGAAGAGTTCAGTGGCCATATACTGATTTGTCCCAGCACGTAACTCACCATGAAAGCTCCTATCAAGCTAGCCAGGCTGAAGTGCAGCAACGATGCGAACTCGATGTCTCCCGACGCCTCATCGAACGAGGGTACCCTTCGAGCTTCCATCGACGATTTACGAAGTCCAAGCAGCAGAGACCTGCTACGCCAGCATTTCTCTGGAGCTTTCCCAGAAACAGCACGACGGAGTAGTCAAGAGCGGCAGAGTCTCGATGGAGCGAAAGGACGGTTGTCGAGATCGACGTCCAGCTTAGCTGTTGCGCAGAATCCGACAGCTCAGTCGTCGTCTTCCAGTCTTGATAAGCATGGGTTGAATAACAACAGGCTGTCCGCAGTGGCAGAAGACCAGCCGTCGATCGATATCGCGCAAGCAATATATCTATTGCAGGAGCTGAAGAAAACGGCATCACCCGGTGATCTGGTGGCTCTGCACAAGGCGTTGCTTCCTGCCAGGGACTCGTACATTGCCAGCCCAACCATGCCGAACAACGAAGATAGATCCTCAGGCAACTTCTCAACGTCCACTGTCATTCGGAGAGGATCGATGGTGCCACCAGGCCTTGCTACACGTGGAGGTGCCTCGGAAGACATCCTACGGCGCCAGGAAGACGTGAAGGTGCCTGAGAAGCCGAAGCGATCTAAGACTGCCGAGTTCACGCATCTGAGACAGAAGCTGTCTAAGGGTAGTCTGGCTGCGCTCGACCTTGCGGACGATGCTGCACAAGCTCCCCACGCTCGAGCTGCTACCCCTGCAGAAGACGACTATACTGTTGGCCACTATCGGCCAGGAACTCTGCGAATCACCAATGGCGCTGCTTCACCAGAGCCCAGCATTATGGTGCGCAAAAGCATCGAGTCGACTCGCTATGAGCTGCAGACGGTCAACTCTCGAGACTCTCAGCTTGCGCGCAAGAACGTAGAGCGCAGCCTATTTGAGTTACAGACATCCACTACCAGGGAGAGCCAAGATTACGCTACTGCTCCGAGCACACCTCATGAACGACCGAGCTTCGAATATCACATGGCCAGGACGGGTTTGCATCATAGTGTTCCGGAGTTCACCGAGTCGCCTCGCGACTTTCTCACGCGTGCGCAAACAGAGCCGCCGACGCCAGTCTTGCGAGAGCAGCCTTCTCTCGACACACCACGCCAAGGACGGACGAGAGAAGCCTCGAGATCTAGGACTCCTTCCAGACCGAGAGACTCTTCGATATCTGGCATTCCACATCCTCGAGAGAGAGACGAGTCGGTACCTAGGATGTACAAACGCCAACGTCCGCACCGCGCGCGAGAGCGATCGCAAAGTCAAACACCGCGATCACGAGACTCTTCTGTGTCGCACATACCACTTCCAAGAGACGGCAGATCATCTTTGTTAGGATCATCCGCTGTTGCACACAAAGTGTCGGAGCAGACTCTGCTCCAGCCCCTCCGGCGCTCTCTCGACGATGGCAGAATTTCTCCTGTGCATGATGATATGCCGCGCTTTGCACACAGGTGGAGCCACCGGGCTTCGGAGATCTCGCAACAGTATCAGACAGATTGTGATATATCTGCCAGTCCGTACTCGGAGCATGCTGCTGCTTACGCTGACCGAGACGCTTTGCTCAAGCGACTGAGCACTGTCTATGATGGCGAGGATGAGCAAGTCACCGCCCATGAGACGCCAGAAACGGCGTTGTCGAGGCTGAATGGCGTTCCCATTGACAACACGAACGAGCACAAGGACGGCGTTAGTCCCTCCCAGCACTTCCTACGCAACATTCGTGAAGGACGCTCGATGCCTCACAAATCTGATAGTGGTTACGGAACTGACAACTCTTCTCAGGAGCAACAACAGCAAATGTCTAAGGATGGAGGAAAATTGTACAACAACAATCTTCGTCTCGATGTTGATGAGGCGATGGCCATGGATGACGACGTGAGGAGCCTGTACTCTCTCAATGCGATCCTCAAGCCCCCGAACCTGCTATCGCCAGCCGCTACACCCTCGCCACAAACGCCTGGAGCTCGCAAGCAGCGTTCGTCTCTTCTCAGGCTGATGACCTCGGGTCGTGGCGATTCACACAGCTCACTTCCGGCCACATCTACTATGGCCGAAACGCCAGAGAGCTCGCCTGCGGAAGTGAAGCGGTCGAAGTCGCAGAAGAAGAAGCTGCAGAAGCCGATGCCAGATTCTGTCAAGAAGGAGCTGAAGGAGCAGCGAAGAAAGCAGAAGGAGGAACTCGCAACCAAGCACACGAATGTGAGCGAGGCTTTGACGGTGACTGAAGAAGCCTCTCCGGACCCGCGACGATTCTCGTTCGACCCGATTACTGCGGTGCCGACTCCTACAACTGCCACCTTTCCACAGACAGATGTGCATAGCGAGGGCAGGCCCTCAACAGTCGAACCGCCCGGCAAGATGAGCTTCCATGTTGGCGACGATAATGCGTTTGCGTCGCACACGCCACTTTCCCGGAAGCGGAGCAAGAGCCTTGGCCGTGAAAGACGGCGAAGCAACAGCCATCACGAGTCTGCGGACGAGGATGCAGCAAGACCGTCGACTCCGTGGGGCTTGAGACGGAAGAAATCGCGTACAGCGAGCGACGACATGCCACCGAAATCCTCCGGCATCGACCTACCATCGATGCCGTGTCTCAGTCGCTCTACTGACGGCGAAGGAGACGATGAAGCTCCCATGTGGACCGACTACTCCTCCGTATCTCGGACTCTGGGCTGTAACCCTTACGACATCTCTACAACGATGATGAGAAAGCCGGTGGCTCTACCTGGTGGTGTTTCGCAGGGGCTGCAATCACCACATCAGATCACTACAATGGTTTCAAGGTCCAAGACTGGAGGTCTGCAAGGTATGGACTCCGGCATGGCTTCTGAGTTGGCTCGCATGAAGTCGCGCGATGTGGCTGTTGGGAATAACGCGCAGCTCTTCGACCGACCTCGAATCGCCACACCACGAAGCCGCGGTGAGGTGCGGTCCATGAGCCAAGGCACTGCTCGCCTCCCTCCTTCGGTAGGTGGAGAACGACACGATAGAAGAGGAAGTCTGCCATCAGAGGAAGCCGGGCAGCAGCAGTATGCCGAGCTTTCGGCACGCCCGAACAGCGTATATGCCGAAAGCATCCCGCCTATGCCTGAGCTGCCTGCGGACGTTGCTCGTGTGGTCTCGCAAGTCGATCTGCTGGTCAACAAGCGGGTGAAAGATAGCGCTCAGCTAACTCCAGAAGATTCGCAACGCAGCAGCGAGGAGCCGCCAGGACATTCCACGATCAGTATTGCTGACGCAGTGAGGAAGACTCTCGAGAAGCAGCACAAGCCGGAGGACATTCCCGAGCAGAAGACTCGCATGCGCTCGACGGGGCCACGCCAGCAGAGTTCGAGCTCGCTGCAAGTGCAGGTGCAGCAAATCCTAAGGACACCTTCGGATGGATCTATTCGGATTGCGCTTGGGTCGGACGTTGGGCTTACCGAAGAGCCTGCTGTCACATCAGTCAGCCAAGAGAGAACCGCCGAAAGCATTCAGCCCGACTGGGCTGAGCAGGCTAAGCTGTGGAAGCAGCGACGCTCCACTATTGGCGAATCACTAAACAAACCTGTGGCCGCCGTTGACGAGACTCCTATGAGTCCAGTATCGCCATTGACAAGCCAGGAGGCTTTATCTCCGACCATCATGGTGTCCAGATACATCACGCCGTTCTCTAAGGATATTGCAAACCAGGAGGTCCCACAAAATCCACTTTCCAAGGCTGACGAGCAAGCCAACGCATACCGCGACCTTATTGGGAACGACAAGGAGAACAGACCTGCCTCGCAAGGCACACCTCGGACACAGACGCCATTGTCGCCTGCCACGCCTGAGCGATATTCTGATCAACTTCGACCGCAAAGCGCGCGAGCAGCAAAGCCAAATCACATCGTCCATCAGCAGCCCATACAGCGCGCACGCAGCCCTGGCGGACGTGTAATCACGCCTTCTGGTAATTTCCATCCCTATACCCCAGCCGATGCACCGAAAGCCGAGCAGTCTCGACGTGAGAGTCTTCAGAAGCTCGCCGCCAAAACCACGGCGAAGCACAGTTCGACGACCACCACTACCATAACTACATTCTCGAAGGCGGCACGTTCGACGCAGTCATTGGATGTCCCACGCGCAACGGCTGTGCAGACTATGATCAACGATGGCTCGCTGTTCGATAGGTATGCTGGGGGCTATCAATATGGATTCGAGAGCGGCGTGGGATTTGGAGGCAGTGCGGGCACGAGAATGAAGCCGGATAGTCGGGCGCAGAGGAAGAGTAAGGAGTTGAGTGAGGGGTATGGGATTGATCTGAGTGATGTGCCTGTCTTCTTGAGGAAGGTCTCATAGGCAGGAAACTATGTGCAGGAGGTTTGGGGCGGGAACGAGAGGGTGGATATGTCTAGGTTGGGAAGGAGGGTTGGTATCTAAGAAGGGGATGATGTAGGAAGCACTGTTGTATAATAATGTCATATAATTGTGCCACTACCTTGCTCTGTCCATATTTGCACCTCTTACCAACTCTTCGTATATTGACCCCGTAAAAGGCGCAGTCAACGCCTCAGGCAAGATTCTTGTTGCCTACGACGATGAATCCTCCCGCGGCTTGATGTTGCACTGATTGGCTGAGCTCAAGGATCACCAACAACGACACCGTTTCATCCTCTGAACATCCTCGACATCTCATCATCGGTTTGTGACTCTTCCTCTTCCTTTCTTCGACCTCACCTCTTGATCTGTCCCCTGTCACTTTCCTATATATCTGTCGAAACAACACCAACTTCAGCTTCCATCATGGCCTCTTCATTCGAGCCCTTCTCCTTCATTGAGAGACCGGAGCAATCCATCTCGCGTCCCGGCCCCCATCATCTCTTCGATGATGTTGTCGAGCTCAACTCCGCAAAGACCGCGGATCATGACCTGCAGTATATCGTGGCACTTCGCGAAGCCAACCCTGGCATGATCGTGACTGCCATCCCGGCCTCCAACGTCTCTTTAAGGACATTTGCTGCGGCCGGCTTCGCTTCCTGCGAGGTCGACCTCAAGACGGACTCTTACGCGAGCTGGAGAGGCTACGTTCCACCGCGGACTCGCTCGGAGACGGGAGCTTTGGGAGAGGCAGTGAGCTTCGCGAAGTATCATTATAAGTGGAATAATGAAGATGTGAGTCGTCGAGTTTCGATGTGAATTGATCGCTGTAACTAACGCATCGCAAAGTTCATCTTCTACTCTGTGAGTGGGTACCTTCAATATGTGCTCAAGGAATGTCGAGACGGCGAGCACGTCTTGGGACCCTCAAAGATCACGGATCAGTTGATCAAAGCCATTGGGGACTGGATGACCAGCATCCTCGATATCGTCTGGGTCTACGTAAGTTTACACTCCATGACGCCCACTCTCCTCGATACATCTGAGACAAAAAGCTAACGGATTCTCGTTGTGCGATCAAGGATGGGTATTGGTCGCAGTCCCGAACTCTCTACGATGGTGTCATGAAGTCTTCGTGGGACAACGTCATCCTCGACGAAGACATGAAGAAGGAACTTACCGCGGTCGCCAACAAGTTCTTCTCCTCCAAAGCAGTCTACGAAGACTTGGGCGTTCCGTGGAAGCGTGGCCTCATGTTCTACGGCCCGCCTGGGAACGGAAAGACCATCTCGATTCGTGCTCTGATGCACGAGCTGTACATCCGCAAGGACAAGAACGGCGACCCGAAACCGATCCCAACTCTCTATGTTAAGAGCGCACCATACACCTGGGACATTGGCCAGGTGTTCTCCTTCGCGCGTCGGCAGGCTCCGTGCATGCTGGTTTTGGAAGATGTCGAAACCATCGTGACTCCAGCTACGCGCAGCTACTTCTTCAACGTAAGTACTTTATGGAAATAATCACACATTCATGCTGCCCGAGACATCGCTGACCTTCCACTTCCTACAGGAGATGGATGGCTTGGCAAACAACGATGGCCTCTTCGTCGTGGCTTCGACAAATTACCTCGAGAAACTCGACCCAGGCCTCACCAAGCGACCGAGCAGGTTCGATCGCAAGTACAAGTTTCCGCTTCCGAATGAGCATGAACGCACGCTGTACTGCGATTACTGGCGCAAGAAGCGGGTTTCGAAATCTATCTCCTTCCCAAAGAAACTCGCGCCAGCTATGGCCCACATTACGGTTGGATTCTCGTTCGCCTTCTTGCAGGAGTGCTTCGTGGCTACTCTCCTGGTGCTAGCGCGGGAGCAGGACGACGATGCGGCTTCCAGACCATATGACGATAGCAACGACGATCTGGATGACTACAGACTCTGGGTTGTGTTCAAGCGGGAAGCCGATATCCTACGAAAGGAGATCGATAGCCAGGCGAAGACCGGGCAATCGCAACTCGCGGCTTGGTGTAAGCCTGGCAGCGAGTCGTCGGGAGACGACTTTGCTCTTACTGCTTCCATGAAGGCTACCAGCGTTCGCGACCGCCACTGCGGGTGCTGTCGCTGCAGAGGAGAGGAGGCGACGCCGTTCGCGCTCGCGAGCTCCAGGCCAATCATGAGAGACGAGCTTTTGCCTGAATTGCCGTGGTATGCCCAAAAGCAGAGGGAATTCACCGCCACGGCTTTCGAAATGAAATGAGAGCGCTGCGTTTTTGCTGGAGTGTGAGATGGTGTTTTGCCAGGCATTTGGGCTTGTAGAACTACGACATAACACTCCTATCCATAGAACAGCGCTCGGAGTGGTTTGTGAACAACTCTCGTACATCTGAACACGACTAGCCACGCAGCAACGTAGTCAACTACTCCCCCAGCAAGTCTTGCCCCAATGGCTTGACCACCGCAGGATATCGGCTCGACGTTGGCGACTACTGACGCGCTCATCTTCTAGAACTGTAGTCGCCTATACCAAAGTTACTACTTGCGATATCAGTCGCGACGTGACCAATCGAACAGCGCGCAGCCTCGCTCAGGCATACCTGCAGCACTGCGATCGGTAACTCTCCATCCTGTGTCGAAGTACTTCTGTCTAGTGCTGCATCAAGACCTTCTAACAGCAACCAACAAACATTCGTGGACCACTGCGAATCTCAGGCGTACACTGCATATCTGCCACTGCTAAACGCAGGCACAAATTTTACTATGCCGTCCAAAAAGGCCCCGAAGCTCAAGCTATCACCACTGATCCCGAAGGACGATGTATGTGTTTGGATCGAGCCGCAGAACTGGTCTAGGGCGTGGTCCCTCACAACGGACATTCCAAGCTACGAAGGTGATGCAAAACGAGCCGTGAACACCTTTTGTCCAAAGTGCCAATCGCTTTTCTCAAGATCGAAGCTCATACATGGCTCCGATTCCGAGGGAGTACCATCTGAAGAGCTTCACGAGCTTCATGATTCTGTTTCGGAGTTTCGTGATGCCATGCATAAAGGCTGCCATTTCTGTAACTTGGCCTGGACTGCGATGTTAGAACTGGACGCAAAGTTGTTCGATAACTCTGCCGACGCGCGAATTGGTTTGATAATAATGCGCAGGGACAAATCCGAAAGGATCGATCTGAGACTTCTGTACAAAGGATGCGAGGCGTGGGACCTTCCAAACGACAGCAACCATACGGCAGATCAGCTAGAAGCTCTATGGTGTTTTGAGACCGAGTTCGGTGCCGATCATGACTTCTCCACTGAAATCGAGTGGGATGTTTCGACCGAGTACTGCTCTACAGGTTCAGCAGAACACCTCAATTTGGCCAGAAGCTGGTTCAACGACTGCTTGGAGAACCACATATGCTGTCAGACCACAGCGAAACACTTCCACCCTACTCGCCTCATCCACGTTGGAACGGAATCGCAGGCACCGTATTTATGTGAAACAGACGATTGCATTGCCGATGAGTTTGGGTATGCCAGCTATTGTACTCTTACTCACTGCTGGGGCGGTGCGAAGGACATCCTGACGTTGACACTTACCAACATCGATGCTCTCAAGGACAGTATACAGATACAGAGATTGCCTCGGACATTCCAAGATGCGATACTGGTCTCCCGGGCTCTGGAGCTGGAGTTCTTATGGATAGATTCTCTCTGTATCATCCAAGATTCGAAGGAAGATTGGGAACGTGAAGCCTCGAGGATGGGCGATGTGTACGAGCACTCTGTGCTTACCATCGCGGCGGCCAATGCAAAGACTGCGCACGACGGATGTTTTGCCGAGACCAACCCACTTCTGAGCCACCCCTGCCGTATTGCTGGATCTAAGCCTGGAGGTCTGTTCGTCGCAAGGAGTGGTGAGGGTCTGAGATACCCATGGACAGACGTTTACGGAAACGGAACGATTAGTCGACGGGCCTGGGTTCTCCAAGAACGGTGTTTGTCGTCTCGCGTGCTTTTCTTTGGGCCTTACGGTATTGCTTGGAGGTGTGGGACAGGAGATAGAGATCAACGTTGGCCGAGTGACTTCCATGCCCCGAGATTCATCGCATCGCACTCTTCCGTCGACCTGGGCCGAAGCGCATTCCAGGACATACTGGCGGCCGGTCACAAGTCAAGCATGAAGCAAGCTGCATTTCTCCGGCAGTTTCACAACTGGTGGTGTGCTATTATTGGGCTGTACTGCAGATGTGGGCTTAGCTTTCCGCAAGACAAGCTAGTCGCCATCGCAGGCCTGGTGGAAAGAATTCAGCTGGAGACTGGCTTCACTTCCACTGCTGGTATGTGGAACGAGACCCTCCTGGAGAACTTATGCTGGTGCTCACCTGAAGATGGGCCGGGAGGTTCGAGACCAGGAGAATACCGCGCACCATCCTGGTCCTGGGCTGCCATAGATGGTCCGATCTTCCTCACACTTGAACATCTTGGAGACGGCTCGCAGGTGCTATGGGAACATTTGGCCAGCGTTCTGGAGTTGGCAACAGAGAGATACGGCTTGCAAGAGCCATATCTCAAATTACTGGCAAAACCAGAACGAGTGGAGTATGATATTGATAATCCTTTCCAAGGAGACACTTTCGAAGTTTGGCAGAAGCATTCCGATGGTGTTTATCGGAAGCAGTCGGAACGCCGAAAGTACACGAGCGCAATAACCATCACCAGCGAGTGCATGCGTGGTCTGAGGTTTAATCCCGACTGCATCCTTGACGCCTACGCTGACCCTGTGGTGTACCTTGTCCCACTCATTGCTCAACTAGACAGACGAGGACGCCGCGATGCGCCACCGTTCGTGATCGAGGAAGGTGACATGATCGCAGGTATTGCCTTGAGGTCGATGAAGTCGGAGTCTGCATGTAACGTCTTTCAGCGCATCGGGGCTTTCCACTTCCGAAGACATCAAGCCGAGAGCAGATGTCCGAAATGGTTGGATGACACGCCAGGTGAAGAAATTGTTATTGTGTAGGTTTATGCACCAGCAGTATGGCTTCCTGAGATGAAGATAGATTGGTTGACGCCTAGCTGATCGTCGTGGTAGCTGTCATCGAATAGTCACTGAAGGTCGAGTCCTGTCTCGGATACCAAACTTGTTGACGATCTACCTACATCATGTTGACCATTGTAGACAGTTCTTCTTACTGTAGTAAGGTGGCGGGGTCTACAGTACGCGGCCGAGACAGTTTCATACTCCATGGTATTGTTGGTCAGCAAGCTGCTTTCCACGCCCACGGCCGCGGACGTCGGTTGCCAGATATGAGCGACTCAGCTCGTTGCGAGGGCTCGGACGCCACATGCTCCCGAGTGCCTATAGTCCAGGCGTCCACGTTGCAGGCTCGAGGTACTCTGGGGGTCCTCCGTGTACATGGACGAAGGATCGGAAATCGGCACACGAAGGAACGCCTCTTCGGCGATTCAAAGGTCCACTCAGCCTCTGGAGGCGGTCTGCAGAGGCCCGGAAGCGGAACTACAGTAGCATTCAAACAGCCTCGCGTATATTATTCCTCGTGCGGCAGACTTACAGGGCAAGTGACGTTGAGATTTACTTCCTTCGTCATAAGATCCTGGCAGACGTCCAATAGCGAATGTGATCTCGGGTGAGATGACGGCCAAGGCCCGAGACAGATGGCCATACAGAGTACATGATCCGTCTGCATCGTAAATATGGATTGAGGTGGGAGGCGTGTCCCGAAGTTGAGTTCGGGAGCTGTGGGCGACGTGAAGAACAAGCTTCACGTGCATGCCTCTTGCAGTCTTGATTCCCAGCCCGCCAATCAGAGAGGCATAAATGGATCTTGATTACCAGTCCGAGCGGAGGATCGGGGTTTTGCGAAGACGGGCCCGACGATGGCAAGGTGATGATGCTCTAGACATATCTACCGGCCTCGGCACGTCGCCTCCCATCGGTTCGATATGCATTCTCTGTCGTTGTTGTGTGTGCTATACTCTTCTCAATAACACTCGTTATAGGCGTGGCATTGTAGTACACGATGTCGGCGCCAAATGCGGAGAAGCGATGGGAGGCCGAGCCTGCAGCTGGCCTATCAGGCGATGTCGAGATGGACGAGCCGGTGGCCGAGGAGCCTTTCGAACGAGTCAGGACTGAGAAAGATCTGGAAGAGGGTAAGATCGTAGACCGGGAGGTTGTAGAGGAGACGGACTCGAACGATGATTTTGAGAAAGAGAAGGGTGGTCATCTGCAAAGAACGCAGAGCAACTGGACACAACACACCGGGACGAGTTACGCCTCTACCGAAGCGCCGGGAGCACCAGAAACAACTCCGCCGAAACGAACATGGGGCCAGAAATTAAACCCCTTCAAGCACAAGACTTTACCTCCAGTGGCCGAGGCGCGGATTCCTTCGCGAGAACACTCGGCGGGCTTCTTCAGCAAACTTACGTTTCAATGGATTACACCAGTCATGGACGTGGGCTATCAGCGGCCGTTGGAAATCACAGATGTCTGGGCCGTCAACCCGGACCGCGAAGTCGACAAGCTGCAGGACAAGCTGGTGTTCTCGCTGAAGAAGCGAAACGATGCTGGAAGCACTCGCCCTTTGGTTATGGCACTCTACGATACCTTCAAAAGAGAATTCATTATTGGTGGGATATGTCAGCTTGTGGCATCCGTGGTCCAGGTCTTGTCGCCGTTCACGATGAAGTACCTCATTCAATTCGCTGGTCAGGCATACGCGGCTTCAAAATCAGAACTTGTACCCGCTCCTGATCTTGGCCATGGTATTGGTCTCGTCATTGGTATAACCTGCATGCAGGTCATTCAGTCGCTGTGTACGAACCACTTTATTTATCGTGGTATGATGGTTGGTGGCCAAGCGCGATCCGTCCTGATCGCGGTCATCTTCGACAAGGCGATGAAGATCTCTGGTCGGGCTCGTGCTGGCGGCGAAGCCAAAGATGCAGGCCAGCAGCAAGCACCAGAAGGCATGGAGAAGGGCAGCAAGGCGGAAAAGAAGTTCTTCAAGAAGAAGCTTGGTAAAGACGAGCCGCAAAGCAAGAAAGGCGTTTCTGGAGATGGCCAAGGCTGGAGCAACGGCCGGATTGTTAACCTCATGTCCACCGACACCTACCGTATCGACCAGGCGTCAGGCATGTTCCATATCGTCTGGACCTCGCCTGTTCAGGTCTTCCTCGCGCTCGCTTTGCTCATTGTCAATTTGACGTACAGTGCACTTGCAGGTTTCGCATTCATCTGCATCATGATGCCCTTGCTCGGCAGAGCGATCAAAAGTCTCATGGCCCGCCGCAAGGTCATCAATAAGATCACCGATCAGCGAGTCAGCTTGACGCAGGAAATCTTGTCCTCGGTGCGGTTCGTGAAGTACTTCGGCTGGGAGACGAGCTTTCTCGACCGGCTGGCAAAGCTACGAAACAACGAAGTTAGCAAGATTTCGTTCTTGCTATCGATTCGAAACGGTATTATGGCGGTCTCGATGACGATGCCAATCTTCGCGTCCATGCTGTCGTTCATCACGTACAGTCAAACGCACGAAACCTTCAGCCCTGCACCTGTCTTCTCCTCGCTGGCACTTTTCAATTCGCTACGCATCCCGCTCAATCTCATGCCTATGGTCATTGGTCAGGTCGTGGACGGTCTGGCTTCGGTTGCAAGAATTCAGCAGTTTCTGGCGGCGGAGGAAGCTCAAGATGAGGCTGTATGGGATTACGAAGCAGACAAGGCCATTGTGATCAAGGACGCGGACTTCACCTGGGAGCGCACCCGGAACCAGAACGATGAGGTCGCGAACAACGCTTTCAAGAGCACGGGCGAGATCAAGAAGGACGAGAAAGCAGCGAAGGCGAAGCAGAAGGACGAGAAGAAACGACAATCAAAGCAACTCTCGAACGAGAAGCTCGAAGTACCCGGCAGCCCCACGACCTCGGACAGTTCGAGCGAGGACGAGCAAGATCTACCGTTCTCCATCAGCAACATCGATCTCACTATCGGACGCAACGAGCTTATCGGTGTCATTGGCGCTGTTGGGTCAGGCAAGAGCTCTCTGCTTGGTGCGATGGCGGGAGATATGAGGCGTACCGCTGGCCATGTTACTCTTGGTGCAACGCGTGCGTTCTGCCCGCAATACGCCTGGATCCAGAATGCAACCGTCAAGCAGAATATCGTCTTCGGCCGAGACTACGATCGCAAGTGGTACAACGAGGTCATTGACGCTTGTGCGCTGAGGCCGGATCTCGAGATGCTGCCAAGTGGCGACTCGACTGAGATTGGCGAGCGCGGCATCACTGTGTCGGGTGGACAGAAGCAGCGACTGAACATCGCTCGTGCGATCTACTTCGATGCGGATATCGTGCTCATGGACGATCCGCTATCAGCTGTCGATGCGCACGTCGGCCGCCACATCATGGACAATGCCATCTGCGGCCTGCTCAAAGACAAGTGCCGTATTCTCGCAACACATCAACTCCACGTTCTACACCGAGTTGACCGTATCATCTGGATGAAGGACGGCGCGATCCACAAGGTTGCCACGTTCCCGGAGCTCATGGCCAATGACAAGGAGTTCCAAGACCTCATGGCCACGACCGCGGTCGAGGAGAAGAAAGAAGGTCAGGAAGCCGAGCAGGAAGACGAGCGTGAAGACGAGAAGAAGAAATCGCAGAAGAAGAAAGGCCGCAAACCCGCTGGCGCGCTGATGCAGTCGGAAGAAAAGGCCACTGCGAGCGTTGGCTGGGACGTTTACGCCGCCTATGTTCGTGCTGCCGGGTCCATCTGGGTGGCTCCCTTCATTCTCTTCATCCTCATCGTTTCGCAAGGTGCCAATATTGTCACAAGTCTGTGGCTGAGTTGGTGGACTGACGGACCAGGAGGAAAGTTTAACGTCAGCGACGGCATTTATATCGCTGGTTACGCTGCCCTCGGTGTCGTGCAAGCTGCGCTACTGTTTGCATTCTCGGTCTACATCACGGTGATGGGCACGAAGGCGAGCAAGGTCATGCTGCATCGTGCCATCCAGCGGGTGCTGCGGAGTCCGATGAGTTTCTTCGACACGACGCCTCTTGGACGAATCACAAATCGCTTTGCGAAGGATGTGGATGTTATGGATAACATGCTTGTGAGTCTTTGAAGCTATGTTTCTGGCCGTGATGAATGCTGACATATCCGTGAACAGACTGACTCCATGCGCATGTTCTTCATGACAATGGCCATGATAATCTCCGTCTTCTGCCTGATCATCGCCTACTACTACTACTTCGCAATCGCGCTGGTGCCACTGACAGTCATGTTCTTGTTCGCTGCGAGCTACTACCGAGCATCTGCTCGCGAGATGAAGCGTCACGAATCCGTGCTGCGCAGCACGGTGTTCTCGAGATTCGGCGAGGCTGTTACTGGTATCTCCACTATCCGCGCATACGGGTTGCAAAAGGAGTTCCGAAAGTCTGTTAACGACTCGATCGATTCCATGGACGGCGCTTACTTCCTGACATACGCCAACCAGCGGTGGCTATCTGTACGTTTGGATGCCGTGGGCACACTTCTCGTCTTCACTGTCGGCATCCTAGTTGTCACCTCGCGCTTCTCCATTAGCCCTAGCACAGGCGGTCTGGTGCTGTCGTACATCCTTACGATTGTGCAGATGATTCAATTTACTGTGCGGCAGCTGGCCGAAGTCGAGAACAACATGAATTCGACCGAGCGTATTCACTACTACGGCACGCAGCTGGAAGAAGAAGCTCCATTGCATCTTGGAAACGTTCCAGACTCATGGCCCCAACAGGGCGAGATCGAGTTCGACAACGTACAAATGCGGTACCGAGATGGCCTACCTCTGGTTCTCAAGGGTCTCTCTATGCACGTCAAAGCCGGCGAGCGCATTGGTGTCGTCGGCCGAACGGGTGCTGGCAAGTCTTCGATCATGTCCACGCTCTTCCGCCTCGTCGAGCTCTCTGGTGGCTCCATTAAGATCGACGGCATCGACATCGCTACCGTTGGCCTCTACGACCTCCGATCGCGACTTGCAATCATCCCGCAAGATCCCACACTTTTCCGTGGCACTATTCGCAGCAATCTCGACCCCTTCAACGAACGCACCGACCTTGAGCTCTGGAACGCTTTACGACAAGCCGATCTCGTCGGCACCGAGCAGACAATGGAAGACGAAAGCGGACGCATTCACCTCGACACCGCAGTCGAGGACGAAGGCCTCAACTTCTCGCTCGGTCAGCGGCAACTTCTTGCCCTCGCTCGCGCGCTCGTCAGAGGGTCTCAGATCATTGTCTGCGATGAAGCCACATCCTCAGTCGATTTCGAAACAGATCAGAAGATCCAGCGTACCATCGTTCGCGGGTTCAAGGGCAAGACGCTGCTGTGCATCGCGCACAGGCTCAAGACCATAATAGGTACGTCGTTAATGGGTACAATTCTGGCTTTTCAATGATCATAGCTAATGCTCTTCCCATAGGTTATGATCGCATCTTGGTAATGGATCAAGGCAACGTCGCCGAGCTCGACTCACCGATTGACCTCTACGACCGTCGCGGGATCTTCAGAGGGATGTGCGATCGCAGCGGTATTAGGCGAGAGGACTTCTTCAATAGTGCCGAGGCGAGGTTCGATGCTGAGAGTCCGGAGCTGGAGAGGACGAGGAGTGCGGTGCAACTGCAATGATACCATAAAACGGCTGTGCGGGTACAGCATTTGGACAAACTCTTGGAAGGTGGTATCTCAATAGGCTACTTGCTTGCATAGCATGGCGACGGCGATGGCGATGGTGTTCTGATTGAGCATGGCGTTGCGGCATGACTACGGGTTCAGCAACCGGAGAACAGACTGCGGGCGCCGGAAAGGCTGATAGATACATATTATCTGCATACAAAAGTCTTAAACATAGCCATCAGGAATCTGCTGGTCCTGGGGCCGGTGCCTGGAGCTGAGAGCTTGCATCTTTGATTCAGCGGTATGCCGGAATGGATGGATCAAAGTACCGTACGAGAGCCCTGCAGCCTGGCCCCAGTAAGGCCGTCCACGGTTTGCTAAGTATGTATATATACGCACTCCTCAGAGAACGATCATGAATCTGCTTTTCCCATCGGGCCCAGAATGATATTTAAAAGACAATGGCGCCTATATACTGGGACCCAGAATGGGTGGAGGTACGACTGTTTGTAGGCACGGCACTCTCGACGTTAGTGCTGATCTTGCTGTAGTTCGCAAAGATCATGGGCCCGCCGCCAACCATTCCTGAAGGAGAGACAGAGGAGAAGAGGCACATGGTCAATGGTCTCCTCGAACACCTGCCTAAGCTCCTCCCTCCACCTCCTGGTGATGTGACGACGAGTCAGTACTCCATTGAGTCAACCGTCTCTCGAGCCCACACCTGATCACTGACCGCTCGTCAACCAGAGGATCTCACCATCCCTTCCGGCCCTTCCATCAGGATCTACACCCCTACTAATCCCTCCACTACCAACAAACCCCTCCCGCTCATCCTTTTCGCCCATGGCGGTGGCTTCATTGCCGTCAATCTGAACACCGAAGACCGCAACTGCCGCATTTTATGCTCCCGCTCCAAGGCTGTAGCCATATCCGTCGACTACCGTTGCGATTACCACGTCCCTCTCCAGGACGAGATCGAGGAGTGGCGTACCGCCTTCCTCTGGAGCCGCTCCAACGCCCCATCTCTCGGTGCAGATCCAGACCATATTCTCCTGTGGGGCGGCTCAGCAGGCGGCGCCCTCATGATCGCGCTGACCGCCCGCCTCGTCCAGGAAGGCCGAGGGAGGAACGTGAAAGGCCTAATATGCATAACACTCTCGCCCTGCACCCAGACGCCACTGCGCCAGCGTACAAGCACCTCATGACTTCGTACTCGGACAACGATGGCCCGTTGCCGTTCGTGGCTGCCAAAGATACGTTCCGTCTGTACGAGTTCCGGAACCTCGAACCACCAAACACAGACCTAGCACTATTCCCAACCGCCGGTGGCCCGGATGCTGTAAAAGGATTCCCACCAACCTGGATCCTAACCTCCGGCAACGACGCATCGCGCGACGATGGCAAGGTACTGGAAATTGTGCTGCGGGACGCAGGGGTACGGGTGAAGAGAGAGAACGTGGAGGGGCTGGCGCACTCTTTCTGGGTGTTCAACCTGCCGAAGGCGAACGAGCGGTTCAGGAATTTGATGGTTGAAGGGGTGGGATGGGTGTTGGGAGCATAGAGATCTTGGGTGAGACTAGTGAACCAAAGTCGGCAATCTCGATTGAAAATTACTCTCTCAGACTTTCTTCGGATCCGGCACGAAGAACCACGAGATCGCCATCATAGCCAGTAGTCGAACAAGAATAGGCTGAAGCGTGTCCACGCCAGCTTCTGCAGAGATGATACCCGTGACCGCTGGAAACATTGCTCCGCCAGCTTGGGCCATTACGAAGACCATGGCTATTTGGAAGGTCAATGGCCAAAATCAGGATAATCAAAGTGGTTTGAATCGACTCACCAAGCCCAGAACTTTGCAGCTCAGTCGATATGAGCTTGCTGGCTACCTAATCCATTAAATAGAAGGGTCAGCAGATGGCTCGAGGGAAATTTCGACCCCTTAATCCTACTTACCGATATACCAGTAGGAAACATAGGCCCCAGCAAAAGCCGATGATGCTAGTCACGACCGCATCCACGACGATGTTGGACACTCTCCAGAAGACGATCTGTAGCGCAACGCTCAAGAGTGCGTAAATGAGTAGCATTCTCTTCTCGCCAAAGCGAAAGGTTGGCTCAGCAAGAACAAATCGACCCAGTGCATTGCCGCCATAAAAGCCACTGCTGATATAGCCAACTTGCGAGAGAGCTCCACCACGCACGACATGAAGATACTCAACCACCCACCCGCCTGCTGTGATGCCAGCTCCAAGGTGAACAAAGTAGAAGAGGCTAATTAGCCAGACAGATTTCAGTTTGAGAGTTGCTGCAAGTTCGCGGCGTGCCACTGTCGATCGCCTAAGATCTCCATGTTGTTGGGCCTGAGTACCGTGGTGGCGCTGGAAGAAGCTCATTTCATCTCGGAAAACGTATACTGTCAGAGCCAGGTTGAAGGCGCCAATACCGGCCGGGACGTACTGTATTTGTTCAGCCCAAGGTTCGTCGCGATCTTTGATCGAGACTCACGTAAAAGGTGGCCCACTGCCCATTGAAATTGGAGGCAATCGCGGCAGCAACCAGCGGTCCGACTAGTAAACCTATGGCATAACAGCCGTGAGTCAGACCCAGCCAACGATGCGCCTGATTGATCGTAGCGACATAAGTATTCGCCTGAGTGTCCTGGAAAGCCTGTCCAAGGGCTATGAAAACGAAGCTCGCCGCAAATACCCCAAAGGGCGGCTTCCAGAAACGAAGAAGCTGCGCAAAAACCTGAAAAGAAGCGCCTGCGGCGATGTACCCTCCAGACCCGAGCACGGATCGAACATATCCGCCAAAAACGGCTGCAAGCAACCAGCCAAAGAATGCTACGCCGTATGGTATAGCCATCCAGGCAGTGGTGATAAAGTACCCTCGGAGGATGTACGGGATGAGAGCGCCGATATTCCCATCGTTTGACGCCTGCATTGAAGAAGCAGAATGCTGCGCTGGCGATCTTCAGATATACAGTCGGTGTGAGAGCCAGTGGTGTTATGGCGCTCGTCTCGTTTGAGACTTCCGGATGTTGTTTGGTACGGTGTTCCTCGGTTTGACCAATACCAAGCTGCAACTCGATGTCCTCGTTTGGACTTGTTCTCGTTGGGGCACCCACTTCTGAAGCCATGGTCAAGCTATGGGTGATGGATCAAGATAAAGAGGGCGAGTCCAGCGCCTTTTTGTGCTCCAGTGAGAGTCGTCACGAGTGAGGGGACGGCGGATCTGCTGCATACGTTCCATGCCGTGACGATTCGGCATAGAGTACGATAAGTATGTGTCGCCAGTATAGGCTCGGATCTTCATGTTGCACTCGATGTCGGCCCGGAAAGCCGGCAGGATTCTCAGCCAGCTCCGCCAGCCAACTCCGACCTCTTTCCTCGACTCCGTGCGGAAAATATCTGCTGGCCTCCAAGTCTGTTCATCTCTGCTCTTCTGGTGCAAACACGAAAGCGACTCTCTGGACACGCCAAGATCGCAAGATCGGGACCACTGGAGATCCTCCACAACAATCTCCGCCTCGAAATAAGCTCCTCGCCCCCCGGGGCACCCTCCGCACCCTCCGCAAAATCTTAAATCACCGCGGCCCCTTCTTTAATCCTTCTCCTGCCTCTTTTGGTAGCACTCACTCCTTTTCCAAACGTTATTCAAACGACGCCATGAGTCGAGTTAGGCGGTAGAGCCAATCAACAGTAATGGACTACGGCGTCTACGATGGCCGCTGTCTCCCCGAAGGTCCTATATCCGAATGGCAACAAGTTAAGTAGTCTCAGGGACGGCCCTCACTTTGGAACGTTGCATTTCTTGTTGTTTCTCAGTCACTCATTATTGCAGTATAGCGAAATGCAGATACTCTCGTTCTTTGCCCTTCCATCTCTCTTAGCTTGCGGTGTTGCCGCAGTTCCTTCTCAACAGCAAGCAGAATTGGCATTCGATGCACTCCAAGGATGGTACAATGAATCAATCGGGTTATGGATACCAAGCACAGGCTGGTGGAACAGTGCGAATTGTTTGACTGTTATCGCAGATCTGGCTGAAATCAACCCGGACGTCGCAACGAAGGCAGAAGCCATATATCCCAACACCTGGTCCAATGCCCAGGATTACAACTTGCAACTGCAAAAGACTGTCGCCGCCCCGGAGTTCTTGATGCAATCGCAGCACGGCGGCAACCTTCCAAAGCACAAGACGACCGGGTTCTTGAACAACTACTACGATGATGAAGGTCAGTGGAATGGTCTAGTTCTCATCGCACTCAATTCTGACTTATACAGGCTGGTGGGCATTGGCCTGGATCGCTGTATACGACGTGACAGGCGACAGGAAGTACCTCCGGACTGCTGAATCCATCTTCGACGATATGGCCAAGGCGTACGGCACCACGCCATGCGGAGGTCTCTGGTGGAGCAAGGACCGGACCTATGTCAATGCTATCGCCAATGAACTGTTCTTAGATGTTGCAGCACACCTCGCCAATCGCGCTGGAGCGAAGAAAAGCTACTACCTCGACTTTGCCAAGAAGGAATGGGCCTGGTTCAAGCAATCCGGCATGATTAACTCCCAAAATCTCATCAACGACGGTCTCGACAATGCCACTTGCCAGAACAACGGCGGAACGGTGTGGTCTTACAACCAGGGTGTAGTCCTCGGGGGACTGACGGAGCTAAGCCGGGCCACAGGCGATGACTCGTATGTCGTAAAAGGCAAGCTCATCGCAGACGCTGCCATCCAGAATCTCACAGATTCGAACGGCATCCTTCACGACCCGTGCGAGCCTGACTGCGGCGCCGATGGAAGCCAGTTCAAAGGTGTGTTCGCACGCAATTTACAGATTCTTCAGCAGTACAGCCCGGAGCCCCGGTATGCGACTTTTTTGGAGAAGAACGCCAACAGCATCTGGAAGTATGACCGCAGCAGGCGCGGAAACAAGCTGAGTTTGATCTGGTCTGGGTAAGTCGTACCGGGATTGCTGAGACCTGAATACGGTGCTGACATTGTGAAGGCCTTTCGTCAAGCCCGCAAACGCTTCGACTCAGTCTTCCGCGATGGACGTGCTTGTGGCTGCGCTCGCGACCCAGTAGTTCGTTGTACGAGGATTTACGGTGTGATAGTCTTGATGACTGGTAACGTAAGCCTATGCAGGTAGCGTTCTCCATACCAAATCGAGTTAATTGCTATTATCCTGGGCCTCGGGATGCAGCGAGAAGCTCGACATCCGTGACACCGCGTAATCGGCCGCAGTGAACGAGGTTTAGTGTGTCGTGACTGTCGTTCTCCAAGGTCAAAACCACAGAATCGTGGTGAAGGCGCGATGCGCATAAGCGTAGAGCCAGGTCAAACTACATCTGCCTGCCACATCGTGCTACATCACCACCGTATCGTCGATGTCGTAGATCTTGACCTTGATCCTCCCGATTGGATGCTCCGCTGGCCAGTCACCCAAATCAATCTTGATCCGCTCATCTACACCTTCTAACCAGACCTTGTTCTCTTCGTCCTCGCCCGAACTCCACGAAATTTTGGCCATACTGGTCCCGTCAAGCTTTAGATGGAAAGAACCTGCCACTCGAGGGTCGCCGGAGCTGTAGACTACGACCTCAGAGTCGTCGTTGTCCAAAGCCGTGCCGTTGATGTCTTGAGCGGCGATATGATCTTCTAGCCAGTTGTTGAAGAAGAAACCTTCAGAGACTTGGGCGTCCTCGATCGTGAGGGCAGCGTCCAGGGTTGTTTCGTTGGTGAGCCCAATCATGCACATCATGTCGGCAGCCATGATTTGAAAATGGTATTGCCAGTCGCAGGAATAGACGAGTTGGTTCCGTTCTCTTGAAGTGCTTGATGGAAAGGAAGATACAGATTTTGATTTGGAACTAATGTAGGAGTAGATGTATAGTTCTACCCCTCGCATCCCACCAAAAACTTTCACGGAACGGTCCCAATATCAGCTGTCTTATCCACAGCAGATCAAGTTATTGCTACCTTATCCTGGACCTCGGAATGCAACGAGAAGCTTGATATTCCCCATCGCCCGTGTTGAACAATTCTTCACGATGCAGTTCGTCGTCCTCCGTCCTCCACCTCCAAGACACGGAGTTCCACGCGAACAGTATTTAGATCGCGCCTGCCTTAAATTTGGCGCGAAACATAGTCAGCCTCGATGCCGAGGCTTGCGCTTACGCCAACACTTGCGGTCGTCCGCTCTACACGCGGCTAGGGTCGGATCTGGTATTCGGGGCGGTGGCGATAGGGCACAAAATAATTAGTACCTACCTCCCCGTTCACGTCGTATCTGTTGGACCACCTCTTCGTGCTTCTTCACCCTCCTCCTCTCCTCTTCCAGTCTGAGCAACACGTGTCGTGGCAAGATGGCGTCCGAGAAAGCCGGAAATCAACAGAATGTGGACGTGGTTATCGTGGGCGCTGGTAACTCAATAAATAAGACGCCACAATGATTTCAATCTAACACATTCTTCTCCAAGGCATATCTGGCATCAACTTCGCCTACCGACTCCAGGAACGAAACCCGAACCTCAGCTTCGTGATCCTTGAAGGTCGCCATGAGCTCGGCGGGACATGGTCGCTCTTCCAGTACCCAGGGATTCGGAGTGACTCAGATCTGTATACCTTTGGCTTTCCCTGGAAGCCCTGGCAGTCGCATACCTCCATTGCCCAGGGCGACGTTATCGTCAAGTATCTGAGGGAGGCCGCCCAAGAACAGGGCATCGACAAGAAGATCTTGTTCAACCACCATGTAAACAACGCCGACTGGTCTAGCAAGGAGAAGGCGTGGACATTGAACGTCACTGCCAATGGATCCGAGAAGAAGGTCATCAAAAGCCGCTTCGCCCTTCTGTGCACTGGATACTACGACTACAGCACACCTCTTCAGACCACGATTCCCGGCATCGAGAACTTCAAGGGCAAGGTCGTTCGTAAGTGTGCTCATGAGAGGAGGCATTCTTTAATGGAAACGTCTGAGATGACATGCTAATGGATTCTCTTTCATGCTTAAGACCCTCAATTCTGGCCAAAAGATCTCGACTACACAGACAAGGAGGTGATGATCATCGGATCTGGGGCCACCGCCATCACGCTCGCACCTTCAATGGCAGACAAAGCAAAGCACGTGACCATGCTGCAGCGGTCGCCCAGCTACATCATGTCCATGCCCGCGGAAGATGGCTTGGAGAAGGCGATCCGGAAGTACTCTCCAGCGTATTGGCAATCGACACTCATCCGCTGGAAGTGGCTCGTGGTGCCGTTCATGATCGTCAACTTCGCGTACTACTTCCCGAAAGCGGCGAGGAAGATGTTCCGATCTGCGACTGTTCCTCAGCTGCCGCCGACTCTTGAGATGGACCCCCATTTCAATCCAAGCTACTACCCGTTCCAGCAGCGAGTCTGTTTCTGTCCCGACGCGGACTTCTACAAGAGCCTGCGGGCTGGGAAGTCTAGCGTTGAGACTGGCATTATCGATACTGTCACACCTAATTCTGTGCTTCTGAAGTCGGGCAAGGAGTTCAACCCGGATATCATTGTAACTGCTACCGGCCTGAAATTGCGGATTGCTGGAGGCATGGAGATCTCGGTTGACGGCAAGGAGTACAAGATCGGCGAGAAGTTCGTCTGGAAAGGTGTCATGCTTGAAGACCTCCCCAACTGCGCCTTCGTAATCGGCTACGTCGATGCATCGTGGACTCTCGGCGCGGACGCGACGGCTCAACTGGTTTGCAGGATGCTCAAGCAGATGGACAAAGAAGGCGTAGCCGAGGTCATTCCTAGGCGGACGGCAGAGGAGAAGAAGACGATGCAGCAGAGGCCACTTCTAAGTCTGACGAGCACTTATATCCAGAAGGGAGGGAGCAATCTGCCCATGGCTGGAGATCGCGGTGCGTGGAAGGCGCGGTCTTATTACTTCAAGGACATGATGATCGCTTGGTACGGGAACATTAAGAGCGGTACCGAGTGGGTTCGCTAAGTATTGGATGATGGAGCTCTTGGAGACATGGACAACCATATGACGTGGACGAAGCGTCGGCACGCGAACTTGTGCGATCATGGGATACACCTGTACAGATAGATAGTGGTGCTGGCAAAGAGATACATGTACATGTACCGCCAAAGAGACATTTGTCAGCCAGCTTCCGTGGAAGCAGTGAACATTAACAAGCTCGCCCAAGTCCGCATATCATCGGCAATTCAAGCGATCACGACAGTCGAAGCGTCAGGTACTTACAGCATTGCCTGACATCAATTTTTTGGAGCCACGCCAGCTGAAACATTAGAAAACACCACCCCAACTTGTTGGCACAGACGTCGATATGGGTAGAAAGGTGGGACTTGACAGCGTTGTTCTCCTCCAATGGTCTGGAACGCTGACTTGTGCATATTCCAGGCATGCGATCTGTGCTGTGAGCAACACTTGAGAATGTCTTGAGTACCGTGCATGTACTGATGATTCCTGCGGCCGTGAAGATCAGAAGAAGATCAAGTGCGACTCAAGAGAGCCGCGTTGCTCTACTTGTACCACGTATGACTGCGAATGCACCTACATTGCCATCAGCCGCAAAGCACCAAAGCGCAAGCATACGACCGAGAAGCAGCAGGAGGTCACAAATGATGACATGGAGAGCATCGAAGAGCGACTGGAAGCCGCGCTGAGTAAGATTGCTTCCCTTGAGGGACATGCCGCGAACCAAGTGTATCCCCAGCCCACTGTCGCCCTTCTCTCCAACGAAGGATTCTTGTCGAGCCCGCATGTGCAACAACACATGCACGAGGATGTGCCGCCACTGCGAGATGTGCTCCGAATGGTCGACCGGTACATCGCCACAGTCAACCTCGTGTATCCGATCTTCGATCCTGTAGCACTACTACAAGATGTCCACCGCTGGTATGCGCGCCCATGGAGCCGAGATGTCGAGACGTGGGCGGTGATCAATGTCGTCCTGGCCCTCTCTCATCTTACAAGTCTCCCGGAAGGACCCGCGGCCAAATATATCAATACTGCCCAATCTGCCCTGTTAGCCATAGTGCAGGGTAGTGATAGCCTTGTGAACATCCAGGTCCCACTGGGCCTGGCTTTGTGCTTCTGGGCCGCGAGCGATGAGAGACCAGCTTTGGTCCTGTTGGCAACGGCAATGCGGTTGATACAGCACAACGGGTACCACGATCACGTCGACCCACAGAAGGTGACACACGAAGAAGCCTCGCAGCGCAATAAAGTCTTCTGGACTGCCTATGTTGTGGACCGAGATCCCAGCATGCGAGGTAGAGTGGCGCCTACACTTCAAGACTCTGATGTCGGCGTTGCGCTGCCACCATACAGCTTCGAGAGTGATACGACGGACAGACGATTGGCGACGAACGGTGGTCTGCTCCATACCGATGAGGTAGATTACCATACCGACCTCTTCCGATGCCGCGTAGAACTCGCACACATTCAAGGGCAAGTTTATGGCGCTCTTCATTCGCCCGTGGCTCGAGCATCGACGCCTGAGCAGAACGTCGAAAATATTCTGGCCATCACGTGTGCACTCGATACCTGGAAAGCACAACTGCCTCCTCACCTTAGCCCAGAGTCGATGCTGAAAGTCGGGTGCAGAGGGGCATCAGAAAATCTCTGTATGCTACGTGCTGCAAGCTTGATATGTCGTGCACTGCTCAATTATGGCGGTGCGAACGACTCCTTCCTCTACTCGGGCTGGGTGTCCGAAGTCCGAGACTACGGCTTTGCTCTCACAACTAGGCAGCCGTCTCCAGAGTCCCACTCACGCCTGGGTGGCTAACGCTGATGGACGAGGCGAGAGAGTACATGACGTTCTTTGCGGCAATCACTCCCAAACACCATTTCTCGCTATCGTAAGTAATATTCAGCCAGAAATGGGATTCCAGTATCAGCAGCTGATTTATTCGTTGCAGAATGACATATTGCGCGTACATGACCGGCCTGGTCGCACTGTTGTGCAACAAGATCCTCACTCCACCCGTGTGCTACGAAACGAAGGATGACATACTGGCCGATCAAGGCATCTCGATTCTCGAAGATCTTGTTCATGCGGCCAAACCGCAATGTCAGCCGAAGCTATACGAGCTTCGGGATGTTGTGCAGGAGCTGCACATTTGTAGCAGCATTATATCTAGCAGTAGTCCTGCGGTGCTCGAGGGTTCGGGGTAATTTCTGAGGACACGGCAGCGGTCATAGAAGACCTGCAAGTGCTTGTACCGTCCGCCGGGCTGAGAGTGGAATCTGTCCCGGAGAAAGACTTGAAAGAATGTTGCAGACATTTTCGCTGCTCCATACATGTCAGCGCCATCAACGGCAGGTCGGTCTGTCTACCATGGCCAAATCGAGCATTGAGCGCCTATCAGTGCCTTCCACTATGCTGCATCATGCCGAAGCGAATCTGTGCGCTTGGAGAACATTAGCTCCACGGAAGCAGCTTTTCTGTGAGCAGGTTGCAACTGAACTTGTCTACCCACACAATTCGATTATTCGATGAAAGTGTGAGGCGCTTGCTTCCACGGAAGCGTCGATCTATATGAACTGTATGTAAGCAAGTCCACGGAAGCAGGTGAACTTGCTACCAGAGCAATGTGATTATCTAAGTGATTTCACCCAAGGCACATTCACTGGGAAACAAGTTCACAACATATAAGTACGGCATTGCTCAGCCGTGCTTGTTTTCCTAACACAACATCTCAAACCCAAGAAGAAAACACAACATACCACAACCTGAAGTACTCATCGTTCTCACTCGAATCACTCACATCATGGGAAAACAATTCGAGATGCCCAAGTTCGTTTCGTTCACGAAGACCTACCACAACAAGCCGTCGGCCTACATCTCCCCAGACCGCCCCGAGCTCTCGGTTAATTCAAAGAACGTCGTCGTCGCCGGCGGCGGAACAGGAATCGGAAAGGCCATCGCCATCGCGTTCGCCCAGGCCGGCGCAGCATCGGTGTCTATCCTTGGACGCCGTGTCAATCGTTTAGAGGAGACTGCCAAAGAGATCCGCGAAGCTGGCAAGAACGCACAAGTCCTCACCCAGGGCGCCGACTTCGCGCAGCGTGCGGAGGCTGAAGCAGGACTCAAGGCCATCTCGGACGAAGTTGGCAAGATCGATGTCTTTGTCTGGGCCTCCGGTATCTCGCCTACGATCACGGCGATAGCTGGATACGACTCCAACGAATTCGAGCGCGGATTGAGCGTCAATCTTGTTGGTGCATTCAATGCTGTTCAGGCAGTACTGCCGGTGGTGGCGCCCGATCTCAAGCTGTTCAACATCTCCAGCGGGGTGGCTCACATGAAGCCAATCAAGGGCCTGTTTGTCTACGGAGTCACCAAAGCAGCGGCGGCGAAGCTGTTCGACTCTGTGGCCACTGAGCATCCGGACTTCCGTGTGGTCAACATCCAACCCGGCGCGGTTGCCACGGAAATGAGTGAAGGGGCCGGGGTCCCAGCGGAAGGATCGACGGACAAGCGTGAGTGCTGATCTTGTTGCATGTCGAATTTGCTGCTGATGGGCTGTCTAGCTGAGCTGCCGGCACACTTTTGCGTCTGGCTGTGTTCGAATGAGGCGGCGTTCCTGGCTGGGAAGTATGTCTGGGCTAATTGGGACGTCGAAGAGCTTCTGGCTCGCAAGAGTGAGATCAAGGACTCGATGTTGCTTCGCGTCATGTTGGAGGGCGTGCCAATGTGAGAACCTCTTCTGCAAGAGCCTGGTGCTCGTTGGTATCTCTGGGATCGATGGAATCCGAGTGAGCTGAGTACGTAGCACAGAAGTGACTTCGTGTATCACGTAGTCCACGCTGTATACAGATGACATTGAGGGGTGAACTTCCACTATTTCCACTCGTACATTGAGGTCAACGCTGCAAGTGCGAGGGTCAACGCCCGCTCAGGGATGCACGTAGCTCAGCTGGAATTGTCTGCGTTAGTCTGATAAGCACACTTGTTGCTTGTTGAAGAGGGTGGACGCTCATCTGAGATGATCAGTGTTCATCTGACCTGTTAGAAGTGAAGTTGTCCCAAAGTGTGATCTGACTAGTGCAATAGCCGACTTGACCAGCAACAAAAAGTTCATCCGGACCAGCGCATATCGCGTGCTCACTGATAAGTGACCTTCATCTTGCCCGGCAAATGCTTGACCCCTATTCCCTAGTCAGCAGGCCAATTTCAATGTACCACATCCCACACATAAACATCAGTGACTTACATCCACTCAAATTCGGCGGCCCAAAGCTCGGTTTCTTAGTACACTTATTCCCAACACTCTGATCCTGCGTCGTCAATCCCTCACAAGTACCCAAACTGCAGCGCTGATCCACCGCCTTCTGCAAAGAATCTCCCTTCCACCCGAAGACATAGTCAGCATGATACCCATACCCCGTCGGATCTCCCTGGGCCCAGACGAAAGGCTGCGAGCCGTCCTTGGGCCAGTCGCTTTTGGGAAACATGCCGGTGTCGAAGACGGTCTCGAGCATGATCTGCGGGAGCTGGACGGGGTGGGTTGAGGGGCAGCCGTTGTAGCCGCTCGCGACGTGGGAGGTGTGGTCTGCGCTGTCGAGGTTTATGCCGTCCCAGCAGCTGTTGGCGGGGCGGTTAGTCATCGGCTTACCCGTAACGACGACGGAAGAGTGGTAGGACGTACTTTGGGAACATGATGTTCACACGAATGCCACCAGGGCAGTGCTTCTTTGGAAAGGTCTGGGTGTCGCTATCCGCCACGCCCATTGGGTTCGGCTCGAACGGACCATCGGTGTAGCAGCGGTAGATGCTGTAGGCGCTCGAGAAGGTTTGTTCCCGAGCGTATGGGTCGCCGACTACCATCCGGAAGCCCTGCATCACTCTTTAGCCGTGGAATAATCGTCGAGAAATGGATCAATTTAGCGGCGGCGGCGCCTTGATCTTGACCGACTTGTCCGTAGGCGACGTATAATACACCGTCACGCCACCCGTGGCTCCAAAAATCCCAACGTTCGGTATGATGGGGACATGCCGGAAGGTACCATTGAGCGCCCGAAAGTACATGGCCGGATGCCAGTAATTCGAGAAGTCTTCGCTGAACGTGCACGTCGTGCAGCTACTCTCGGCTCCCACATCGCCTTGCATCGTGGCGTTGAACGAATTGCCGCCGACGATGGCGTGCATGTGCTGCGATGGGATCTGTCCTGGCGAGACAACTGGGTCCAGACGCTCGATCGAGTGCTGGGCGCAGCCAAAGCGCATCATGGCACCGAAGTCCTGCTGCGCTGCGGCGAAGGGTGCCAACAGGGCGATGAGGTAAGTCCACTGCATGATGGTGGTTGGGTTGGTTGCTCGAGACCTGCTCGTATAACGCATGACCGGTCGAAGATACTCGACTTGAAGGAGTGACTGAAAAGGAGAAAAGATGGAACGTCAGAACAGAGAGAAATGGCCACCGGCAGTGTGCAATAGTCATATACCTGCCGTTGCCTCGAGCGCCTAGGAAATGCTTTGCAAACCGTTGATGTTCTCGCCTCGACAGGCGATACGTACTGGAGAGCCCCCATGGGGTTGAAACAGCATTCAGCGGCCCCATGGTTTCGCATAAATACGTACCCTGCTCAGCGACTCCACGATCTGGCATAAGTGTAGAGAGCCTAAGCTGGGTTGTTCAAGTGCTTTTCGGGCTTGAGAAAGGAAATTGAGCTCACGCTGGCGAGGATGGGCAGAAACCCGAGGCTGAAACGCCAAGAAGGCAGACGACGGGAGCTCTCGAGCCAGGTTCAGGATCGCTGTGTGCTCCAGGGCGGAGAGACTGCCATTGTGAAATTGTAGGGATGATCTTCTGCTGGAGTATAGTACATCAAGCTCAGCGGCGGGAGAGGGTTCCAAGTGTCAGCAGCAAGTGTAGAAGTAGAGAAATACATGCTTGAGCGATCTGACCAGTCCCTCAAACTGATCGGACCCGTACCAAAGCCGATCTGACCTTTCGAAGAGTTCATCTGACCTGTCCAGATAGCAGACCTGACCCTTCGGGTGTCTAAGCTGACCAGGCCGATGAGCCCACCTGACCAGTGCTAATAGCAGAAAGTTGAGCTGACTGCTCCCATAAAAGCTGGTACCAGTCTCTTAAGGTAACCGGCGCGTATACAGTGCGTCCTCGTAGGTTGAAAGACATGTAGTTCTCAGAGGGTTATACTGATACTGATGGTCGAGGATTGTTGACTCGGACATGCCCTCGATGTTTGCGAACGTGCGGAGAGAGCTCGGGAGTGAGCCACTGTGGCGCAGTTGGAATCGCGGGAAGGCGCAACCAAACCCGGGGAAAGTTTCTGGAAGGAGTGTCGTACGACTTGTTAATCACGCCTGGCGCAAGCGTTATATTGCGCGCATATCATGCCATTGACTCTTGTAAGACCGCACAGAGATGCGAGACGACTAAAAGTATAGACAACACACGACGAGATCGGGGCTTTGAGGAAAAGGCAGGATCAGTGAACAATCGGAAGCGACTCTTGTTAGCCTACCAGCATGAACGGAACACATCGTGATGGAGATGCGAACGGTGCTGTGAAGCATACCACGAACGGGGTGAACGGGAAGATGGGCGGACTGTCAGAATTGTCGCTGAGAACACAGTCGACGGACCGAAGACGCGAAGCATCATCGAATGGGCTCAGGACTCCCACGACCCCAGACTCGCGCCGCTCCTCGCCGAACAGCACGCACAGTCGCAAGTACTCGAATCCGCTCGCGCCGCCTTTCATCGTGTCCGCGCCGGGCAAGACGATTGTATGCGGCGAACATGCAGCTGTGCACGGCAAGGCTGCCATCGCCGCCGCCATCTCCCTTCGCTCCTTCCTTCTCTGCACCACCCTCTCCAAGTCGAAGCGAATAGTCACCCTCAAATTCAGCGATATTGGTCTCGACCATACGTGGGACATCCACGACCTACCATGGAGCACTTTCCAGCATCCCACACGAAAGCGGAAATACTACGACCTTGTTACAAGCCTGGACAAAGACCTGGTGGACGCGATGCAACCACATATCGCCACTGTAAGCCCGGACTCTGAACCACAGGCACGGAAGATCCTCCAAGCGGCTGCGAGCTGCTTCCTCTACCTCTTCCTATCCCTTGGCTCGGAGAGCAGCCCACCTTGTGTCTACTCCATGCGGAGCACCATACCTATTGGTCAGGGTCTGGGTAGCAGCGCGAGTGTGAGTGTCTGCCTCGCAACCGCCCTACTACTACAATGCCGTGCTCTTTCCGGCCCACATCCGGACCAGCAAAGTAAAGAAGCCGAAGAGCAACTCGAGCGCATCAATCGTTGGGCATTCGTTGGCGAGCTGGTCATTCATGGCAACCCCAGCGGCGTGGACAACACGGTAGCGACCAATGGCCACGCAGTTTTGTTCCAACGAAAAGACTACACAAAGCCACCCTCCGTCAATATTCTCCGTGACTTCCCCGAACTGCCTCTGCTGCTCATCGACACCCGCCAGCCCAAATCAACACAAGTGGAAGTGGCAAAGGTTGGTGCGCTGAAGAAGAAACACCCAGAAGTCGTTGAACGGATACTGGACTCAATAGACGCCATTGTACGCTCCGTGTTCAACATAATCGAAACCACGGACTTCGAATCCTCGTCCATGGAAGCCGACGCGGCGATTACCCACCTTGGTGAAATGATGACCATAAACCACGGCCTACTCACGAGTCTAGGAGTGTCACATCCCAGGCTAGAACGCCTACGATACCTGGTCGATCAAGCAGGCGTAGGCTGGACGAAACTCACGGGTGCCGGAGGCGGAGGCTGCGCCATCTCGCTGCTAAAGCCGCAGGCACGGCCTACACTGGACACGGACGAATACCTGAACGGCGAAGCTGCGACAGCCTCGGCCCCTTCTTCATCTTCACAAGCGCAGCCGAACGGATCCTCCTTAACCGCGCTACAAAAATTAGAACAGCAACTAGAAGACGAAGGCTTCGACAGATACGCCACCACCCTTGGTGGCGATGGCGTCGGTGTGCTGTACCCTGCGATCATAAACGACGAGGAGATCGATCAGGAGATGTTCCTTACCGCTGAGGGTAGGGAGGGCATCCACGACCTCGTTGGTGGTGGAAGCCAGGGAGGGGCTTGGAAGTATTGGAGACCTTGAAACCTCTCGCCCGCCCGCAGGTTCGGACGCTCGATGCGTATGTGTGCAATTAGCGCTGTTTGGTTCGGCGTATGGACGGATTGTACTTGTACTACTACGTAAGTCTAATCAGAAGACACAGGATCTATCAGGTTACTAGCGTTCTGCTTCCAGACTCCAGCAGTCTCCCGGCTTGCCTCGACGCACGTTGCGCGTCGCTGTGAGCGATGGAAACATTTTGGGCCAATGCACACCTTGAGGTATACTCGGGACGTCAATACACGCCTTCGACTCGCACTCCAACTCGGGATGTCATGCAAAGCACAGCTTTAACATCAGGTTCTCCCGCGCCCGGGCCTTCGCCGCACAGCGATACCGGCGCTATAGCCGGTGGCGTCGTTGGTGGAGTCGTCGGTCTTGTGCTCCTCGTTATCCTCGTGTTCTGCTGCCTACGCCGTCGTCGCCGGAGACGAGATACCAATTAGCTTGCGCAAGGGGGACTGAACAATCAACCACTACCACCGACTTCTCCGCCCCTGACAGACCCGTGACCGACAGACACTTCAGTGGCAATAGCGCGTTGTCAAAACCAATACAGAGTCCCCAGATGAGTGACGACGGCTCAACATACAGAGGCCCGTCCGGAGGCTCTCCGCCACCACATTTCGCGCCTTTCCCACCCGCCCAATCTATGCCTTACCCACCACAGGCTGGATCAAACTCTGGGCCGAATTATACGCCGTCCAGCCGGGTCAGCAACCGCAGTTCTTCACGCCGATCCAGCAGCCACAGCAGTACTTTCCACCGCCGCCGGAGCCGCAGCATTTCGGTCCAGACATGCGATCGTCGCCGTTGGTAGAGCTGTCTAGTTTTAGAAGTCCGGTGCATGTGTCTGATAGGTAGTGGTTCGATCAAGGAGCTGCTCTGAACTGATCGTGACGGGTCTAGATTGCTTCTTTGGTGGTGTGCTATAAGAGCTGGTCTGTTCATAGTCGTATGTCGAACTCACGCAGTCGCATGTCAAGTGAGCATACTTCACATTTTCAGCTTTAAGATCCATGAAATGTCTACCATTCAACGCAACGGTGAGATCCGCACAATAACCAACACTAAAAGGAGGTGAAACTCTTGCGATTTGTTTGATCCCGGCGCATCCGCGACCGCTGTACTAGAGTGGACGTCCTCTGAGGCTGAACTATACGTGTAAATCCGTTCACGTTCTCTTGTAGAAGTGACCAATCGATCTCACTTCTAGTTCTAACCCACTCTCTTGAAAAGAAGAAGAAACATCCCCAAGTGGGGTACGTACGGCTGTACGTACGGCGGACTAAGTCGACCCAAAAGGACATGGAATGTAATTGGCTCCACAACGCAAGGATCATATGCTATAAGTCACCGGCGTGATACTAGATCAAAAGGAGTAGTAGAGTGCCTATTATATAGCGATAACTCGTGTCTATTCCATAAGAGGTAGCTATATGCGTCTAATCTATAGGGTATTAACAAAAAGACTATAATCCCTATAATGCGGAACGGGTAAGCTAGGCCCGATTAGGCCTAGCTTACCGAAATTAAGGTTACGGCTAATTACGGGTAGCGGACGCTAGACAAGCAAACCTTAGTCGTATTAGCTAATTACGTATAAAGCTATAAGTTAGGGTTTACTTATCTAGCTTCCGCTATCCGTAATTAGCTATAACCTTAATTTAAGTTAGGCCTAGCTTACCCGTTTTAGAAGATGAGATAGAATTTACATATACGTACTTAACTCTCCTTATATTAAGAATTAGAGCCTTAGGTACTAGTTCCTTAGTATATTAACCTCCTTTTTAGCTACTATAATTAGAATATATAGATAGTACGTTATAATTTACTTAGTTACTAGTTAATTATACGATATACGTTATAGTTATAAGCCCGGTACGCGCTAGTCTACTATAGTAACGTTATAAGTTACGGTTAGGCTCTTAGTAGCTAGAATACCGGAAGAAAATACTAAAGTAAGACTAGATAAAACTACTAGATTACTAAGAATAAGGATAATATACCCCTTCTATATACTATAAGTAGCTTATAGGCCTCTATAGCTAGTAATAAGAAGATCCTAAGGGGGTATAAGTAATAGGATAACTAGATTATTTAATATAGCTCCCTATATCGTATATATAAAGTATAGTAATATATAGACCTATACCTTAACGATAGTAAGCTAGTAAGGGAGCTAACCTAGCTAGTAATACTAGACCTCGTTAAGGCTATAATACTACTAGAGGTAGGAACTCCTATACTAAATACTAATAACTAGACTACCCTTAGTATATTAATAGCCTAGTACTAGTTACTAAAGGCTAACTTTAATAAGTACGAGACTAGTATAGTTAAGGTAGAAGAGGAGCTATATATTAGTATCTTAATTAACGCTCTATCTATTACTATAAGGTATTATACTATAAGAGATAAGCTCTACTAGCTTAAGCTTCGCTTTATACTAATAGACTACTAATAAGAGATTAAGCTTACTAATATACTTAATAAGCTTAAGAAGGGGAACTTTACTACTAGAATAGATTAATAGGTTACTAACTAGATTAATCTATAGTAAAGGATAGAGATATT